>VAPM010351291.1_pt1 | contig 10313 bp, 9 predicted proteins | sample 3395091 | NCBI WGS metagenome assembly VAPM01 (sample SAMN08290445, study PRJNA428436) | hydrothermal vent metagenome | isolation source: Deep-sea hydrothermal vent chimney 3 | place: Pacific Ocean: Juan De Fuca Ridge | reverse complement strand
GGGCCCGTGTCATGGCGCGGTCTCTCATCGTGCCAGATGTCGCACGATGCCCTCAGCACACGCACCCGACAGGGGATCGATTCTGCGGGCAGGTGACCGACAACGTATGCTGTGGCGATGGAGGATTCTCGGTCGATCGATGACGTCGTTGCCGAACTGCAGGCGATCGCGGTCAAGGACGGAGAGTGGGGCTTTGGTCGGGCCTTCACCTACGTCTTCGACGGCCCGGATCTCGGTGCGCTCACCACCGAAGCGATGTGTCTGTTCTCCGGTTCCAACGGTCTCGACCCGACCGCTTTCCCCAGTTTCGTACGCTTCGAGAACGACCTGGTGGCGTTCGCCCGATCCATCCTCAGCGGCGACGATCAGGTCGTGGGGTCGGTGACGTCGGGCGGTACCGAGTCGATCATCCTCGCCACCAAGGCAGCCAGGGACGCGCTTCGCGCCACCGGTGTGCAGGGACGGTTCAATATCGTCCTGCCGATCACTGGTCACGCTGCCTTCCACAAGGCCGCCGCCTATCTGGACCTCGATGTGCGGGCGACCGCCGTCGACGAGGGCTTCCGTGCGGTGCCCGAAGCCGTTGCCGACGCCGTCGACGAACGGACCGCGCTCGTCGTCGCCTCCGCCCCCTCCTACACCCACGGCGTCGTGGACCCTGTCGCCGAGGTCGGCCGGGTTGCCAAGGAAACCGGGCGCTGGTTCCACGTCGACGCCTGTGTCGGGGGGATGGTGCTGCCCTTCCTCGATGACGTACCCAACTTCGACTTCTCCATCGACGCCGTGGACTCGATCTCTATGGACCTCCACAAGTACGGGTACACACCGAAGGGAGCGTCGCTCGTCCTGTACCGCACCCCCGAGCTGCGTGCCTATCAGTACTTCGCCACCGCGTCGTGGACCGGCTACCCCGTTGCGAATCCGACGATCCAATCCACGAGATCCGGCGCCTCGCTCGCAGCCGCGTGGGCTGCGGTGCAACACCTCGGGACCGCCGGCTACCGGCGCCTGGCAACCGAATCGTGGCAGGCAACACAGATACTGCTCGAGGCGATCCGGTCCGCTACGACCATGGACGTCGTCACCGACCCGGATTCCCCACTGTGTGCCGTGACGTCGGCCGACGTCTTCACCCATGCACATGCGATGAAGGAGCGGGGATGGATGATCGGCGTTACCCCGTCGTTCGGTCCCTCACCGGCCCATATGCACTTCACGATCACTGCAGCCCATCTCCCCCTCGCCGACGAGTTGGCGCGTGACCTCATCGAGACCGCCCCTGAGAGTGCGGGATCGATCCTCGGTGACCTGGACCTGAGCACCATCGACCCGGCGCTCATCGGAAGTCTCCTCGACTCGTTCGATCTCGATCGGGACCGGGCGCTCATCGACGCCGCGATCGACTCGCTCGAACCCCAGGCCAGAGCCGCGGTCATCTCGGCGTTCATCCAGCACCTGTTCCGATGATCGTCGCGCTCGTCGGCACCGTGGCCCTCCTCGCTGTGGGCTGGTTGCTGCGCCGCGCCATCCCGGTGCGCGGTCCGCTGACGGCGGTCATCCCGGCAGCGATCATGGGCGGCTTCATCGCACTGGCCCTGCGGGCCGCCGGTGCGTTGCCAGGCTCTCCCGAGGTCTGGCAGAACGCCGCGTATCACCTCTTCGGTATCTCCTTCCTCGCCATCGGCCTCACCCCGATCGGTGGCTCCAAGCTGCGGCGGGGTGCTCTTTGGATGGGCATGGGCCAGTGGGCGACCTTCTCCCTCCAGGCCGCAGCAGGTGGGCTCATCGCCATCCTGATCGGTTCGCTCCCGGTCGGTTTCGGTTTCCTGGCACCGATGGGCCTCAACGAAGGGCCGGGCCAGGCGCTGTCGATCGGTCGCCTCTGGGAAGCGGACTACGGCTTTGCCGACGCGGCCTCGATCGGTGCGACCATCGCCTCGGTCGGGTTCGTCATCGCCTACCTCGGTGGCCTGATCGCTGTGCGGGGACGCGGAAGGAACGTCGGTGCCGTCGGTGGCTTCTACCGCTTCAACCGGGGCGCCGCCGTCACGGGCGGCCTACTCGTGATCGGGTACGTCGCCATCTACCAGGTGGTGCTGCGCGGTCTCGGGGCCGTCGCCCCCGACCTGGTCGACCTGGTTCTCGGCGTGCTGTTCTTCGTCACGTTGCTCGCAGGGATGGCGGCGCGTCGTGTGCTTGGTCGCTTCGGCGTATCCATCAACGGTGACGACACCCGGCAGGTGACGTTGCTGACGGTCGATGGATTGACGGTTGCCATCTTGGGCTCCCTCACCTGGGCGGCGGTGAGCAGTGTCATCTGGCCGCTCGTTGCAGTGACCACCGGTGCCGTGGCTGCCACCGCGTTCGTCCTGGTGGTCGCGGGTCGATGGCTCGATACGTGGCGCATGGAGCGATCTCTGGCACTGTTTGGAACCGTCACCGGGACCGTCGCTTCGGGACTCGCCCTGGTCGCCCTCACCGACCCCGACCTCGAGTCACCCGTCGCCGCCGAGTTGGGGGCGATGGTGGTCGTGTCGGCCCCTGTGGTTGTCGGCGGCATCGCCCTTGCGACGGCCGCCGCGTCGGGCGCGATCCCCGAGGTCGTCGCCACAGCCATCTTCGGTGCGGTCGGTGTCCTGTCGCTCGGGGTGCTTGCCCTCGTGATGCGCCGTGTCCATGATCCTGCGACCACGTCCGTGGAGGAGTGACCCTCCGGCAGCGCCTCGATGTCGTCGTCGACACCGTCCTTCGCTTCGGCTCGCGACCTTCCGATGGAGTAAACTTGGCGGTCGAAGCCACCAGGAGGATGTGAATGCAGGGGATGTCGTTGGTGAGCGCCGACTTCGAGGACGGTGACTACCTCCCTCAGGACCACGTACTGTCGGCACAGTTCGGTTTCGGATGCGAGGGTGGGAACCGATCACCCCAGTTGAGCTGGTCGGATGCCCCGGAAGGGACCGAGAGCTTCGTCGTGACGTGCTTCGATCCAGACGCCCCGACCGGCAGCGGGTTCTGGCACTGGGTGATGGTCAACATCCCCGCCGATGTGCACGAGCTCCCGCAGAACACCGGGGGACCCGACGGTATCGGGCTACCCGAAGGTGCGCTCCAGACACGCACCGACTTCGGGGTTCCGGGGTACGGGGGACCGTGCCCACCGCAGGGCGACCACCCGCACCGGTACCTCTTCACGGTGCACGCCGTCTCCGGGAAGTTGGATGTGACCGAGGACACCTCGGCCGCCGTGATCGGGTTCATGCTTCACTTCCAGGCCCTCGACTCGGCCACGCTCATGGGCCTGTACAAGCACTGACACCCGGGATACTTCCGAGCACCCTCGACCGTGTCTCGATGCGAGCCGGGGCAGCCCTGGTGGATTCCTTCCTCCGCATCGGACCATCCTTTGGCGATCGATCGGACCATGCCAACGTTCCTGGTGCTGCACACACCGGTCACGTTGGCTTCAGTCGGTGCAGCCCTGGCTACTTGTGAGAACCGAGGCGACTCCGTCGCTGAACCATGGGTCACCTGCAGCGTTCGTCCCGAGCATCGGGTCGGTGACACGTGTGGTCCCGATCTGGATCAGGTCTCCCGTTCCTGTGAGGTCGGCCACGAGAAACGCTTGTTCCTCATCGATCGCTGGATCGATGTGGTGGGTTGGAAGGACGGTTCTCAACGTCCACTCGACCCGCTCATCGAACGACGCGGTCGCCACCCATACAGGGCACCCATCACTCGTTGTGACGTCGAGCCGCCAGAGCCGGGCGTGGTGTCGTTGACGCACACCCCCATTGTCACTGGCGGGTTTCTCGATGGCAATGTCCTGCATCCTCTCATCGAGGAACGTGGGTGTCACCGGGGCGGTGAGGTCGTCCTGCCCACGGAGTCCCGCCCAGTAGACCTCGAGGAGACGCGACGTGGACGGGTCATCTGCAACCGACCACCCCGCCGCCGAGATGGCTGATCGGATCGTGTCGTCTCGTGCAGCTATGACAAGACCGATCGGCTCCATCTCCTGGCCGGTGAGCGTCTCGCTGAACGGCGAGATGAAGTCGAGCGCCAAGGCCGGGTCGTCACCGGTGAGTACCGTTGGCGCTGGATCCTGAAGGCTCGGCAGCTGGGTCGTACGCCCGAGGAACCCCGCCACCCCGAAGATGGCGATAGCCACCACGCCGGCCGCAGTGAACCATCGCCGATACCGCTCATCGGGGGTTCGGCGAGCGGATGGCCCGGCGATATCGTCGATGGCCAGGACAAGCCACGTCACGGCTACGGCCACCAGCCATCCGGCGAGGACATCACTCGACCAGTGAACAACGAGATACCCCCTGCTGTAGCCAACGAGCATCCCAACAGGCACCACGACGGCTGCCATGAGCGCCCAACGCCACCGTCCCGCAACGTGCCAGGCAACGACCACGGCCAGGGCAAGCGCGAGCCCGGCAGAAGCATGCCCCGAGGGCCAGCTCGAAGAGGTCTCGACCAGTTGTCCCAGATCAGGACGGACACGACCGACCGTCACCTTGAGTACAGCCACGACCACTGCACTGCCCGACGTGATCCCCAGCAACAGCACAGCAGCGCGTCCAGCGCGGGACAGCAGCGTCCCGACGACGAGGACCGCCACGATCACAGCCATCACCGGAGCCCTGCCTGTCGCCGTCAATGAGAGCATCAACGCCCGCCCGCTCGACGCGTTGAGTTGCCCAGCCATGTCTGCAATCCGGCGATCGGTCGCGGTCAACGCGCTGGTCGGATCCATGGAAAGGATGCCGAGTTGCCACAGTGCCACAGCTGTGGCCACGAAACCGACGACCGTGACCGTACGCCTCAACCCTCCCCGACCCGGACGGATTCGCCGCTCAACCCAGGCACCGACCGGTTCCAGTGGGCGCAACCGGGACCGGCCGCGTTCGACTCGCTGATGCATACGGCGTCCAACAGGGTCCGAGGCGATCGCCTCCCACGAGATGCTCCCCAGACGACCTCCTGTGCGCGCAACAGGTACCACGACGTTGACCATCGCCCAATACAGTCCGAGGACAAGGCCGCCGATAGCCCAGATCCCGAGGACGAGCGTGAACGCCGGCAGCAGCAGCAAACTCCCCGCACTCCACAGCCAAACACCGGCGAACGCGAAGAAGAGAACCGTCGCGAACGCAACGAGCCATCGACGCCGAGGGGCAAGTGACATGCTCATTGGTTTACCAATGTCCCATCAGTACAGCTCACCACGGGGCAGGAATCGGCGGGAGCGAAGCGATTGACTCCAGACTACGAACTTCGGATTGTGAGCCGGAGAAGACCCCATCCGCCGACCGGGGAGAGTGCCCAGAAAGCCTTGTACTTATGGGGTTGTCGCCTCTCACCATTGCCCACCTGATCCCACCCTCTCGCGCGATGAGGCTGCCTGTCTTGGATGACGGTCAGACGGGGCTCGAGGTGACCTGTCGGCAGATCTGTTCCCACGTCGGCGGCGGCGCTTCACCGTAGTAGAGGGCTTTGGCTGCGGCGGCTGCTTCGATCGTCTGCTCGAAGGCAGCTTGATCGCGGAACACGATGTCAGGCCATCCGAGGTTCCGAGAGTTTCGTGTGCCGGGGAGGTCGCACCGTGTTTGGCAGAGTCAGCTCGCGTGAATCAGCCATGATTTTCAGGTTCAGGTTGTCGATCGAGACGTTCCCCCCTCGTGAAACCAGGCGGCGACGCTGCGGTAGCCAACCGGCTCAACGTCTCTAGAGAGCGGCGCTCTGACCGAACTCGGCCATCACCTTGGCGAGGGTGACAGAACATGTCACGAGGTCGTCGATCGAGATCCATTCGTCGTCGCTGTGAATGCCGTCACCCCCGGGTCCGAATACGGCAACCGGGATACCGTGGGCATCGACGAGAGCAGCATCGGTCCAGTAGCGGGCCCCGACGATGGGGGAAGGATGCCCCTGTTCTGACAGGGAGTCGGCCAACAGTGCAGTGATCGCCTGATCAGCGTTGTTCGACAACGGATCTCTGACCATGACTCGACGAGATTCCACGCTGTGGCCAGCGGCCCGGGCTTCGTCCACGAAGCTCTCGATCCTTCCTATGACTGCGGCCGGCGTTTGGTGTGGGAGCGTGCGGAGCTCGACAATCACGGTGCAACGATCGGGTGTCGTGAAGAGCTCGGTGCCGCCGTCGATCCTGGTGATCTGAGCGGTCGGCCTCCCGAAGAGTGCGTCGTCGTCCTGTCCCGCGAGTTCTTCGGCGTACCGGGCAACGGATTGGATGAACGCGACGGCGGGTGTGATGGCGTTGATGCCGTCTTCCGGCTTGGACGTGTGGGATGCCCGGCCGTGGAAGACGCACTCGATGACGGCGAACCCCGGGTGTGCCACGACGACCTGCAAGTCGGTTGGCTCGATCACGACCGCCGCCGCTGCACTGGTCGAGGTGAGGAGATGGTCGGTACCGATGCTATCTGCCTCCTCATCACAGACCGCGGCGATGATGATGTCTCCGGCTGGAGGAAGAGAAGCGACGGCTTCTGCGGCGACGAGTGCCGCGGCGAGGCCTCCCTTGGTGTCGAGGACGCCTCTGCCGTAGATACGGTCGCCCTCGACACGGACCTGCTTGGTCGCCGGTTTGGCACCGACCGTGTCGATGTGGGCGTTGATCAGCAGCGGCTGCCCGCCGTTGCCCTTGATGGTGGCGATGACGTTCGGGCGGTCGGGTGCAGGCCACTCGACCGTCACATCCCAGCCCTTTGCGGCCATCCAATCGGCAACGAACTGGCCCACGGCACGCTCACCCGCTGCGCCGGGGACGAGGGTCGTGTTCGTCGAGTCGATCCGGGCGAGCTTCACGGTCAGGGCGACGAGCTCGTCTCTGTCGATGGAGGGCAGGGTCACGGTGCACCCGTTCGGTCGGACTGCGGGTCGGTGATGCCGGGAGAACTCAGATAGATCCGATGAGGGGGAAGCGTCGCCATCTCAGATCGCCTCGAGGGCTCGATCGAGATCGGCGACGAGGTCGTCGACGTGTTCGATGCCGGCGGAGTATCGGATCAGGGCTTCGGGGATCCCCAGTGCGGCTCGTTCGGCCTCGGTGCATTCGACGTGACTGGTCGTCGCTGGAGGACCCACGGTCGTCTCGACGGCACCCAGGTTCGCTGCCCGGTGAACCCATTGCAGCTTCGGGAGGACGTGCTTGACGGCGTCGTAGCCGCCCTGCACAGTAAAGCTGAGCATTCCACCGAAGCCGCGCATCTGTCGTCGGGCGATGTCGTGGCCCGGGTGGCTGGGTAGTCCCGGGTAGTTCACTTGCGTGACCCTGGGGTGCTGCTCGAGGAACCGTGCAACGGCCATCGCGTTCGCTGTCTGGCGCTCCACACGCAGGAACAGCGTCTTCATCCCACGCAGCAGCAGGTAGGCCGCCATAGGGCTCATCGCAGCGCCGTTGATCTCTCGGTAGTGATAGACGGCATCGATGAGATCTGCCCGGCCGGCGACCACCCCCCCGAGCGCGTCCCCGTGACCGCCGAGGTACTTGGTGGCGCTGTGGACCACGAGGTCGGCGCCGAGAGTGATCGGGTTCTGGTTGACGGGTGTGGCAAAGGTGTTGTCGACGACGGTGACTGCTCCCTGGTCTTTACCTGCCGCGATCAGCCGTTGCAGATCGAGGATCTTCAACGTTGGGTTCGTCGGTGTCTCGAGGTAGAGGAGGTCGCATCCTCGCTCTATCGATTCGATAATCGCATCGCCGTCATCGGTGTCGACGAGGTCGACCTCGATCCCGAACCGGGGAAGGAACTCGTCGAAGAGGACGCTCGTTCCCCCGTAGGTGTCCTTCACCGATACGACCCGGTCCTTGGGTTCGAGCAGGCCGTGGAGCACGCCGGAGATCGCGGCCATCCCGGTCGCCGCCGAAGTCGCAGCCTCTGCGCCCTCCAGTACGCGGAGCTTCTCTTCGAACACTTCCACCGTTGGGTTCGTGTTGCGGCTGTAGATGTGGCCCGCGGTCTCTCCCGTGGCAACGGCCTGCCACGAGTCGAGGTCGTCGTAGCCGAATCCAACGCTGTGCACCACAGGAACCTGTGTTGCCCCGTGGCTCGACTCCTGTGGCTCTCCGGCCCACACGGCGGCCGTCTGAGGGTTGCAGGCGGAGTGATCGATGTTCGTCATGCGATCACCCTACGGGAATCAAGCCGCAAGGTGTTTGCGGTTTCTTGCGCAGATGTGCAAAGATCTTGCGTGTCGTCATCTCTGCGGACAGGAGCCAAGGTGGAAGCATCACATCTCGACCCCATCGACGTTCAGCTCCTCGAGCTGCTCCAGGACGATGCCACACGAACCCTCGATGAGCTCGGGAAAGCCGTCGGTCTGTCGGGGTCTGCCGTCCAGCGACGAATCAAGCGCTACGAACGGTCCGGCCTCATCCGCAGGATCGCAGCCCAGTTGGACCCCGATATGGCCCTGGTACCAATGACCGTCCTGACACTCGTCACCATCGAACGCGACGCCGGCCCGGACATCGAGTCGCTCCACCAGCGCATCTACGATCACCCGAACGTCCAGCAGTGCTACGAGGTAGCAGGCTCCTTCGATCTTGCCCTCGTCATCACAGCGCGGACGATGGCCGACTACCGCCGGATCACCGGTGAACTCCTCGACGCCGACGTCAACGTGCGCCGCTTCGTGTCTCACGTCACCCTCGGAACGGTGAAGGCGACACTCGCCGTGCCGCTCGAGTCACCCCCGATGTGAGCCAGACACGGCAGTTCACGCTTCCTTCGCCTAGTGCCCCCATGTCCACAGCACCGATTGAGTTCCTCTCGTAAATGGGAGAGTTTGTCAGGGCACCATGACCAACATGCCCAACCGGTAGGCACGAGACCCGTCCGTGGACCTCAACGCCCGAGGCGCTCATCGACCTCGAGCAGCGTCTCGCGGACGTCATCAGCGCATTGGAGACCTGGTACACCACGGCGGGTATGCGCGCCGCCAGGATTCCGAATGGGGTGGGCACGGTCCGATGGAGAATCATGTCAACAAGGGGTAACGCATCGACCGAGCTGGGGCGTTTCTGGCTCCAGGAGCGCCATGGCTGTCTGCTAGACGAGGAACTGCCGGTTCCCGTTCCCTATGCGCTCTCGGACATCGACCTCGTTGCGATGCAGCCTGATCTGTCGACCTTCACGACGCCGGATGGGACAACGATCGGATCCCGCGTGATCGTTGAGGTCGAGGCAGAACACGATTGGGATCGTACCGGACGCGAATTCGGTCGGCTCCTTGAGAAAGATGCCGAGCTGTTGGATGACGGCGGCTGGATCCCTGCCGGCATGCGCGGCGTGAAGTTCGTCATGTTGCGTCAGGAGCATGCCGAACGTGCCACTGCCTACTTCGGCACCGACGACTTCGATCGGCTGTTTATCGTCCATGCCCTCGATCCAAGGGTACGTGCCGAACTGACCCCACGTCTGGCCGAGCTTCACATCTACTGGATGACCATTCCCGAGCTCATCGACGATGTCTGCACCTGGTGTCAGTACCACCCGCGCCGAGCAGCCTTGCGGCGAGCGCTGACCGGCAACGAGCACTCACCCCTTGTGCAGGCCGCCATCGCTCATGCCCAGTTCGAGACCATCCATCCATTCGCCGACGGGAACGGAAGGTCCGGACGGGCACTGATCCATGTGATCCTCCGACGGCGAGGACTCTCCCCCACGTTCGTGCCGCCCATCAGCCTCGTCCTCGCCACCTGGTCCGACGACTACATCTCCGGCCTGACCGCTTTCCGACACCTTGATCCCGCGGACAGCCCGGAGCGATCTCTGGCCGCCCACACGTGGCTGCGGACCTTCGCCGGCGCCACCCTGAGGGCATGCAACGACGCGCAGATCTACGCCGCGAGGGTCGACGAACTGGTCCACGAGTGGCGGTTGAGCCTCGGCACCGTCCGCAAGGGGTCTGCCCTAGATCTGCTCCTCGACGTTCTCCCCGGAGTCCCACTCCTCACCGTGGAATCAGCCGCCGGGCTCATCGACCGCTCCGACGTCGCCACCGGAGCAGTCGTCAACCGCCTCGTCGATGCGGGAATCCTGACACAACGCAATATCGGCAGACAGCGCTACCGCATCTTCGAAGCACCAACCGTCCTCGACCTGTTCACTTCATTGGAACGCGCGCTCGCCGGCCCAACCGGCGACACCGCCACCGACGAACCGGCCCGGCCGGTGCCGAAATCTCCGCCCACACGGTGACGGCCGGCGTTCATGGCGACAGCCCAGCCGGGCGATACCCCGGAGACGAACGGAGCCACCGATCAATCGACAATATCC
>VAPM010093151.1_pt1 | contig 10315 bp, 9 predicted proteins | sample 3395091 | NCBI WGS metagenome assembly VAPM01 (sample SAMN08290445, study PRJNA428436) | hydrothermal vent metagenome | isolation source: Deep-sea hydrothermal vent chimney 3 | place: Pacific Ocean: Juan De Fuca Ridge | reverse complement strand
GCCGCTGGACTCGTCGGGATGTCGACGATGCTCGGCAAGCTCGGTGCCTACACCCAGGATTTCCCTCGCGGTATCGGATTCGCAGGCATCGCGGTGGCCTTACTTGGACGCAACCACCCCGTCGGTATGGCGCTCGGCGCGTTGCTGTTCGGGATCATGGACAGGGCGGCACTGGTGCTCAAGCTCGAGGGCATCCCCGAGGAGATCGTCGTGATCATCCAGGGGGTCATCGTGCTCGCCGTCGTCATTGCCTATGAGATCGTCGGACGCTGGATCGCCAAGCGAGAGGTCAGGGCTGCAGCTGAGGCTCTCGAACACCTTGAAGGCGGAGCGGGGGTGACGGCATGACCACCGACACGCGCGAACCGATGGTCGAGATGAAGAACGGATCGGTGAACTGGTCACGGTGGGGCAGGATCATCGCCATCTTCGTTGTCGTCATGATCGCGCTGTCGGCCATCCAGGAGCTTTCGGGGACAACCCAACTCACGTCGAGCGGTACCTGGGGTGCCGCTCTGCGACTGACTGTCCCGATCCTCCTTGCAGGTCTCGGTGGCCTCTACTCAGAACGTGCAGGCATCGTCAACATCGGCCTCGAAGGCATGATGATCGCAGGTACCTGGTTCGGTGCGTGGGCGGGGTGGATGTACGGCCCATGGTGGGGTGTTGCCTTCGGTGTTGCCGGAGGGCTGTTCTTCGGTCTGATCCACGCGATCGCGACCGTCACGTTCGGTGTCGATCAGATCATTTCGGGTGTCGCGATCAACCTTCTTGCGGCAGGTGCCATGCGTTTCCTCTCGGTCGTGACGTTCACGATCGGGACCGGGGGAGGAGCGACCCAGTCACCGCGGATCCAGGGATTCATCCCGACGTTCAACGTTCCGCTCCTGTCGCCGTTCCTGGAATCTGTCGAGGAGAAGGGATGGTTCTTCTTCTCTGACATTGCAGGCATCCTTGGAGGGTTCACGACGACGGTGTCGTGGCTGACGGTCATTGGACTGCTCGCTGTACCCATCTCGGCCTGGTTGTTGTGGAAGACTGCCTGGGGCCTCCGTTTGCGCTCTGTTGGTGAGAACCCGTGGGCAGCGGAGTCGCTCGGCGTCCCGGTCTTGCGCATGAAGTACTGGGGGGTTCTGATCTCTGGTGCCCTTTCGGGCCTCGGAGGTGCGTACCTCGTGCTCGTCCAGGCAGGAATCTACCGCGAGGGTCAGACCGGTGGTCGTGGTTTCATCGGCCTTGGTGCGTTGATCTTCGGCAACTGGATCCCCGCCGGCGTACTCGCCGGTGCAGGGTTGTTCGGCTACGCGGACGCGCTTCGGCTTCGCCAGGCATCCGCCGTTCACGCACTCCTGCTCCTCATCGCCGTAGGCCTTGCCGCGTTCGCTCTGTGGAAGGTCTGGAAGAAGAGTTACGGTGCAGCGGCGTCGATGGCGGTGTTCGCTGTGTTGTTCTTCCTCTGGTGGGTGACGACCGACGAGGTAGCGACCGAGATCGTCACCGCAACACCGTACATAGCGACCCTGCTGGTTCTCTCGCTTGCAAGCCAGCGTCTCCGCATGCCTGCAGCAGACGGCATCCCGTACCGCAAAGGCGAGGCGCACTAGCTGCCGCTTCGCGGCAGCGTATTTGGTATTTGGTACTACTTGGTCATTGGGAGTCGGTGGCTTGGAGATGGCGTTCGAGGGCGTTGATCTGTCGAATGAGGCTCTCGACCGATCGACGTAAGTCTCCAACAACCGAGGCATCGATGCTGTACGGCCGTTCCGCAAGATCGAGATGTGCCTTGAGTTCACACGCCGATCCGATGGCATACCTGAGGAAACGGGCGAAGTCCAGTCGGCTCCCTCTTCCGGCACCTTCGGCGATGTTCGCCGGAATCGATGCCGATGCTCTCTGTATCTGAGAAACGAGACCGAACCGCTCTGATCCGGGCATCGATGCAACGAGGTGATACGCCGATTCGGCTACATCGAGAGCGCTCGAGTAGACGCGCCGCTGCTCGTAATCATGCACCTACACGTCATATCGCATCGCCACGCGAATGGAAACCCCCCTGCCCAAGTACCAAGTACCAAGTACCGCGGCTCGTCGGCCCGAAGGGCCGACGAGCCGCTCCTACTTCTCGACTCCAAAGAATCGGACCTCTTCGAGCGCTAACTCGTCGAAGGGAGGGTTGTTGTCGACGGGCTCGGCGAGGTGGGTGGTCGTCACCTCGATACGAAGTGTGAACGTCTCGACGCTCGCCACCCGGACTCGTTGGGGTTCGTTGGAGTTCACCAACCTGCCGCTGATGGGCACGTTGAGGTCGTTGACGGTGATCGTGTACCCCTGGATCTTGTAGTTCCTGCGGAACGCCTCGTCGTCGGTGACGTTCTGAAACTCGATCTCTGTGATCTGAACGGGTGTAGCGAACGTGAACTCGAGCCATGCCCCGACACCGCGGAGGCCGTCATCGTTCCAACGAGTCTCAGGATCACCGTCGATGAGGTTCTCTGGACCGAAACGATCCGAGAGCTGCGAACTCGCTTTCACCGATGTCGGAAAAATCTCGCTTACGATGATCGGGACCGTCGTCGTGGTCGTCGTCGAGGACGTATCGGGGAGTGCGGTGCCGTCGTCGCCACGGAAGATGTTGACCATGAGGGCAACGAGGGCCACGACGAGCACGACGGCGGCAAGGACGCCGAGGGCTCTCCCACCGGCCGAGGATCGGGATGACGGCGAAGCCGCGATCGGCATCGGATCCTGACTGAGGCGTGCACCACAGCGCTCGCAGTGATGGTTGAACCCGGGGTTGCGCGCGCCACAAGCGGGGCATGCGATGTCGGTTGGCTGCTCCGTCGACGTCGTGACGTGTTGCTGTGTCGGGACCTCGCCGGTGGCGTCCTGGTCCGACTGGGTCGGTGCAGGCTGTGCAGGTGGTGGCGGCGTCGATCCACCCGATGGGGGTTCTCCGAGCTCAAAGGGCTCGAAGAGATCGTCGATTGGATCGTTTCGGTCGTCGCCCTGCATGCTCTTCCTTGTGTTCGGTCCCCCTGGATCGAACGTATTTCGATTGGCTCAGGGTATTGTGCCACGAATGCTGCTGTTCATGTCGATTCGTGTTGCCGAACCGTGGACCACTGTTTCGATCGTCGCTGCGATCGCTCTCAGTGTTGCCCTGGTGAGCCTCGTCGTGTGGCTCGTCTACCGATCGTGATCTGTCATACCGACGCGATACTGTCGCCCGCATGAAAGGTAGTAGCCGGAACGAGACATCGTCCTACTTGTGTCAGCAGTGCGGGTATCGCAGCGGGAAGTGGATGGGGTTCTGCCCGCAGTGTCGCAACCGGGAAGCCCTGGTGGAGACGGTGGTCGCTGCTCCAAGGGCGTCGGGCAACGTCGAGGTCGTGAGCGCAACGGCAGGTCGCTCAACGGTCCGTGATCGGTCTGCGGTCGGGATCGGCGAGCTGGATCGGGTCCTCGGTGGAGGCATCGTCCCCGGTGCTGCGATGCTCGTCGGCGGAGAGCCGGGCGTGGGCAAGTCGACGTTGCTTCTCCAGGTCGCCGACAGCGTTGCAGGGGACGACGGAACGGTGTTGATAGCAACTGCTGAAGAGTCGGTGCATCAAGTGCAGATGCGTGCACGCCGTGTCGGTGTTGTGTCACCGGGCGTCGAGATCGCTTCGGTGTTCGACGTCGATGACATCGTTGCTGCAGCGTCCGAGCGTCGTCCCCGAGTCCTGATCGTCGACTCGATACAGGCGGTGTCATCGATGGATGTCGGCGGCAGTGCCGGGGGGACATCCCAGGTCAGAGAGTCTGCTGCACGTCTCATCTCGTTCGCGAAGTCCTCCGGGATCCCGCTCATCCTCGTGGGACATGTGACGAAGGATGGCTCCATCGCCGGTCCGCGGACACTCGAGCACATGGTCGATGTCGTCCTCTATCTCGAAGGTGAGTCGGAGCAGGGGCTTCGTTTCCTACGTGGGATCAAGAACCGGTACGGGTCGGTCAACGAGGTCGGTGTGTTCACGATGACGACCGAGGGTCTCGCCGAGGTACCCGATCCGAGCGGGCTCATGGTCTCGCACCGTGATGCGGACGCTGCCGGCAGCGTTCTGTTCCCGACCATCGAAGGGAAGCGGCCGATGGTCGTCGAAGTCCAGGCCCTCGTCGTCAAGACGGAGGCACCCCAGCCCCGGCGTGCGGTGACAGGGCTTCCTGCTGCTCGTGTTCACCAGCTGCTCGGCGTTCTCGAGCGTCACACTGCAATGCCACTGCGCCAGTTCGAGGTCTACGTGTCGGTCATGGGCGGGATCAAGGTGACGGAGCCTGCAGTGGACCTGCCAGTGGCGCTCGCTGTGGCGTCTGCGTACGCCGATCTGCATCTGGGGGGAACAGCGGCGTGGGGTGAGGTTGGGCTCACGGGAGAGCTGCGTCCCGTCAGCCGTCCTTCGGTGCGTCTGGCTGAGGTCGAGCGGATCCATGCGGGCCCCGTCGTGTCGAGCGAGTCCCATCGAAGATTGTTCGATGCAATGGTCGCGGTCGGTTTCGTCTCACCGGGGCGGTAGTACTCCCAGCGATACCATTGCGACTAGCCTGCGAACGATGACGCCAGCTTCTTCAACACCGATCGAGCTTGTACGCCGGTTTGCCCCCGGAACGCCTCTTCGCACGGCAGCCGAACTCGTGATGAGCCAGGGCACGGGTGCCCTCGTCGTCATCGGTTCAGGTCCTTCAGTCGAGAGCGTCAGCACAGGCGGATTCATGTTGAACGACGCGACCTTCACCGCGCAGCGACTCGCCGAACTCGCGAAGATGGACGGCGGCATCGTCGTCGACGACGTAACGGGGAAGATCATCGCGGCGAACGTGCACTTCATGCCGGATCCTTCGATTGAGACGGCTGAGACGGGGACCCGGTTCCGTACTGCGGAACGTCTCGCCACCCAGACAGGCTTTCCCGTTCTTGCGGTGTCGGAGGAGGGCCACCTCTACGCCATCGTGTTCTCCCGGATGGGCCGGTTCGCACTCCAGTCGGTGACGGATCTCCTTGGTGAGGCGAACCAGCGCCTGCAATCGATCGAGCGTCTCCGTCACCAGTTCGACGACTCCGTTGCCAGACTTTCACGGTATGAGGCCGACGATCTCGTGTCTACCCGCGACGTCGTCGGTGTCCTCCAGCGGGCGGCGGTCATCCGCCGGTTGGCTCGGGCGCTCGACACGATCGCAGCCGAGCTCGGAGATTCTGCAACGCTCATTTCCCTCCAGGCGTCTGACCTCATTCACGGTGTCGAAGAGATCGCTGAGCTCGTGAACATCGATTATCAGCCGCGCAAGCCGCGCAGGGGATCGTCCGTCTTCAAGAAGATCGACATGATGGACCCCGATGACCTCTACGACGCTGAGGCGCTGGCAGAGGCCCTCGGGCTCGGTCCTCTCGATGCACACGTCCAGCCGCGCGGTGCTCGGGCGGTCGCCGGCGTTCCGCGTCTTCCTGAATCGGTCGCCGATGCGATCCTGCGCAAGTTCGGATCCTACGAGCGCCTTCTGAACGCCACCGTCGGGGACCTCGCAAAGGTCGAGGGAGTCGGCCGGACACGTGCACAGACGATCCGCGGCTACCTGAACGAAGTCAGTGATGCCGGCGTCAAGTCCGATTCATCGTCGTGAGGGAACACGAGCGCACGAACGCCGGTACAATCGCCTCTCCCCACCAATTCTGAGGTTCCGTGGCCACGAAGAAGACACCCGCAAAGAAGGCTCCAGCAAAGAAGCCTGCCGCGAGTAAGACCGCGACGAAGAAGGCTCCTGCGAAGAAGGCCGCTGCCAAGAAGGCTCCAGCAAAGAAGGCCGCTGCCAAGAAGCCTGCTGCGAAGAAGGCGCCTGCCAAGAAGGCTCCAGCGAAGAAGGCTCCTGCGAAGAAGACCGCGACGAAGAAGACCGCGACGAAGAAGACCGCGACGAAGAAGACTCCTGCCAAGAAGATCGTCTCACCGTTCAAGATCGGTGACAAGGTCGTGTACCCACACCACGGTGCGGCGACGATCGTCAAGCGAGAACGTATCGAGTTCGATGGGGAGAGGACGGACTACTTCGTGCTCGAGATCGTCACCGATCAGCTCACGTTGCGGGTCCCCGTAGAGAACGCTGTCGACCGCGGTGTTCGCCCAGTGATCTCCAAGAACAAGGCCCGCCAGGTGTTCGCCGTGTTCAAGGCCGAGCCCCAGGAGGCCGGAGCGAACTGGTCGCGGTGGTACAAGCTCCTCACGGAGAAGATCAACTCGGGTGACATCTTCCAGGTCGCTGAGGTCGTGCGTGACCTCACCTACGCTCAGCAGGTCAAGGGCATCTCACCGGCATTGAAGCGGATGCTTGCCAAAGCACGTCTCATCATCGTGTCGGAGCTGCAGTTCTCGCTCAGCCTCTCCGAAGAGGACACGATCACGAAGCTCGATCGAGCGTTGCCGCAAGTCGAAGAACCTGACGGGATCTGATGGAGGGCACCGTTGCCAACGGTGCGTCGTTCGCAGCGGTGATTGTCGCTGCCGGATCCGGGACGAGGTTCGGACGGTCGAAACACGATCTGCTGCTCGGGGGGATCCCGTTGTGGCAGCGTGGCATCGACGTGCTGTCTGAAGCCGGCATCGGCGACGTGGTCGTCGTTGGAGACGTCCCGGGCGGTGTACCAGGCGGGCAGCGGAGAAGAGACTCCGTCCTCATTGGTCTCGAGGCGTTCGAGACGCGACCCGACTGGGTTCTGATCCACGACGCGGCACGCCCGCTCATCACTCCAGATCTCGTGCGCACGATCATCGATGCCTCGTTGGGCAGCGGCGTCGACGGTGTCGTGCCGGCTCTCGGCGTCACCGATACGATCAAGCGAGTGAGCGGCGATCGTGTCGTAGCGACTGTCGATCGAGATGACCTTGTCGCTGTTCAGACCCCACAGGCGTTCCGTTTCGAGGTACTCCTCACCGCTCACCGTACGATGCGAGATGTCGCTGCTACGGATGACGCCACCCTCGTGGAGCTCACCGGCGGTACGGTTATCGTTGTCGAAGGAGAACGCACGAACATGAAGATCACCTACCGGGGAGATCTCGGCCTCGCAGAATCGATCCTCGAGGGGCGACGACGATGAAGGGCCCACGTGTAGGACTCGGCTACGACGTGCACCGGTTGGCAGGACCGGGTCCTGTCATCCTTGGAGGCGTATCGATCGAGCACCCCGTCGGTCTGCTCGGCACCTCCGACGCTGATGTGGCTGTGCACGCACTCTGTGACGCATTGCTCGGTGCTGCCGCCCTGGGTGACCTTGGCATGCTGTTTCCCAGCGATGATGAGCAGTGGCAAGATGCCAACTCGATGGATCTCCTCGCTGCCTGCGTACAGCGCGTCCGCGGAGGTGGCTACGACCCGGGGAACGTCGACGTCACCATCGTTGCGCAAAGTGTGCGGATCGCCCCACACCGTGATGCCATGCGATCCAATATCGCCGTGGTCCTGCAGATTCCGATTCTCAACGTGTCTGTGAAAGCAACGACAACCGACGGTCTCGGGTACCTCGGTGCGGACGAGGGCATCGCGGCACACGCTGTGGCGATGATCTACTCCTGATCGACGATCCGGCGAGCCATTCCAGGGTCATCGGTGATGATGACATCGACACCGATATCGATCATCGATCGGACCTGATCGGGTGTGTTGACCCACCACACGACTGCAGCAAGTCCCGCTGAATGGATCGCTTCCATCGATGCGGCAGGGTCGTCTGAGAAGTACAACACGTTCGGGTGGACGGCGTTGGCATGCTGTGCTGTGGCGGCGGCGATCCCGTCTGCGAGCGACACCGGCTCTCTGATCAACTGGCCACGAAGGAGGTCCGGGTGAAGATCGGCCGCCCGCTTCATCGCCTCGACGTCGAACGAAGACAGGAGGATCCTGTCGAGTGAATCGTGTTCATCGATCGTGGCGATCGTCTGGTCCACGATACGTCGCGTTGGATCGTGGTAGGAGTCCTGTGGGTCGTTCTTGATCTCCACGTTGAGCCAGATGTGTGGGGGCACGAACGCGAGCATCTCGATCAGTGTCGGGACGTCCGGGATCTGATCGCGGATCTCGGCCATGGTCATCTCGATGAACGGTGCCATATCGCCATGCTGGGCGTCGTGGCTCATGATCAGCACACCATCGGCTGTTCGCCTGACGTCGAGCTCGATGCCGTCGGCCCCGGCTTCGACCGCGAGCCGGTACGCCTCGAGGGTGTTGTCCGGTGCTCTCGACCGGTCACCGCGATGGCCATAGACGAGCGGAGTTGGGGTCAAAGGTGTGCGATTCACCGGGCAACTGTACCGCTCATCGGTTGGTGTTGAGACCGATGAGTCGGTCAATCCGTGGTACCCGGAGCGGGGGAACGTCCACCCCCATACTCCCGCCGATACGCACTGAGTAGGGCCTCGGTCGATGTGAAGTAGGCATCCTGACCGGTTCGGTCGGTGACGTGCGACACGTCGAGCCCGTGGTGCACATGATCGTCGGCGTGCGTGAACACCAACCTGATCCCCCGACTCTCGAGCTCCTCGTGGAGTTGGGTGAGCGTGGCGGCCGCCGTGTAGTCGACATCGGTCACGGATGTCAGGTCGATGCAGAACCACTCGAGCGGCGGGTCACTTCGCTCTATGAGCTCGAGAACCTCCCTCGAGAGTGTCTCTGCATTGGCGTAGTACATGTCGTGTGTGAATCGATAGATCTCGAGTCCGGGCACAGCCTGCTTGCCCGTGGCGAGCGGAAACGCCTCAGTCGATCCAGATCCACTCTCGTTCTTGGCGACCAGGTTGTTCCTCGGCCGGTAGCTGTGACGGGTATGAGCGAGGATGGACAGGATGATTGCAAGGATGATCCCCTGTTCGACGCCGACGATGATCACGGTGAGAGCTGTTGCCAGAGCGACCCAGAACTCGACCGGACGTTCAACGTAGATCTCTCGCATAGCGGGTACATCGATGAGCTCGACCCCGATCACGAACACAACCGATGCAAGTGCCGCAACCGGCATGTACTGGAGCGGGCCCGTGAGGAAGAGGAGAACGATGAGGACGATGAGGCTCGTCGTCACCATCGCGAGTTGTGTCTTGCCGCCAGCATCGTCCACCATCTGGGTCTTCGTGGGGCTGCCGGCCACCATGAACGTGCCTGAGAACCCTGCACCGAGGTTCGCGACGCCGAGCCCGACGAGGTCGGAGTTCATGCTGAAGGTCTCGCCGTGCTTCTTGGCATAGGCGCGTGAGGTTGCTGCACTCTGGGCGAGGATCACGACGAAGACCGACAGCGAGATGGGGATGAGCGGCGGGATGTCGCCGAGGGCTAGGTTCGGTATGCCCAGGGGAGGGAGGCCACCATGTACCTCCCCCAGGAGAGCGACACCGCGAGACTCGAGGTCGAGGTAGTAGCCCGCAGCGATGGATCCGAGGACGGCGATGAGTGCCCCGGGGATCCTCTTGGAGATCGACTTCCCCCCGATGACCACAGCGAGTACACCAGCACTGATGAACAGTGTGGCCACGTTTGCAGACGAGATCGCCCGGAGGTCTGCGATGACGTCCTGGATCGGCCCGACCCCCGAGCCGTCGATTCCAAGCATCGCCGACAGTTGACCGATGGAGACCTGGATGCCGACACCGGTGAGGAACCCGATGAGCACCGTGCTCGAAAGGAAGTCGGCGATGAAACCCAGACGAGCGAATCGTGCAACGATGAGCCAGATGCCGGCCATGATGGCGACGATCGCACCCATTGCTACCCACTCATCAGATCCTGCGACGGCAGTGGTACCGACGAGTCCGGCGGCGAGGATGGCTGCCGTGGCGGAGTCGGCACCGATGACCAGATGGCGTGACGAGCCGAGGATCGCGAAGATGACGAGAGGGATCAGGATCGTATAGAGACCTGTCACGACGGGCATACGGGCGATAGACGTGTACCCCATGACCTCCGGTATCGCGAGTGCCGCAAGAGTGACCCCTGCAAGGATGTCGAGCGGCACGGTGCGTCGATCGATCGGCACGATGCCCTCGAAGAAAGTGAGATGGGATGTTCCCTGTGTCACACCCTCACCTCTTGTCACCCTGGTCCTCACACTGGCCTCGATTCGCGTGCCACAGCGTAGGCACGCAGAACTCGCGCGGGAGAGACAGATTGCAACCCGGCAGCAGGAATGCAGCAGTGGCGTGCACCTGGAGAGGGTTCACGGTTGAGCCGAGCGGTACCATGGCCCACATGCAGGTACACAACACGCTGGAACGTGCATCCGTCCCGTTCGTGCCCGCCGTTG
>VAPM010084178.1_pt1 | contig 10323 bp, 9 predicted proteins | sample 3395091 | NCBI WGS metagenome assembly VAPM01 (sample SAMN08290445, study PRJNA428436) | hydrothermal vent metagenome | isolation source: Deep-sea hydrothermal vent chimney 3 | place: Pacific Ocean: Juan De Fuca Ridge | reverse complement strand
GCTGCAAGTATTACCATTATGGTTTTAATAGCGGTAGCTTATTTGGCATTATTTGCAGTAGCAGGTTTATATTTAGTTTTATTAGAACGTAAAGTTGCCGCATGGTTTCAATTACGTCTAGGTCCAAATAGAGTTGGTCCTTGGGGTATATTTCAAACTATTGCGGATGCTTTAAAATTAGTTTCAAAAGAATTAACTTCTAACGATAGAATTGATAAATTTCTTTACAATTTAGCTCCTTATTTTGTAATTGTTTCTACCTTAATTGGAATTTCTGTATTTCCTTTTTCAAAACAATTTCAAGCATTTGATATTAATATAGGACTCTTTTTTCTATTTGCTGTTTCCTCCATTGGGGTTATTGGTATTTTAGTTGGAGGTTGGGCAAGTAATAATAAATTTGCTTTAATTGGTGCCATGCGTAGTGGTTTACAAACTATTAGTTACGAGCTATCTGTTGGTTTATCCCTTTTAACTATGGTTTTATTAACAGGAACTTTACAATTATCAGAAATTATTGAAGTACAACGCACAGGAGGTTGGCTAATTTTACAAGGACATATTCCTGCAATTATTGCATTTATGATTTTTATGATTGCTGGTACTGCAGAAACTAACAGAGCACCTTTTGATTTAGTAGAAGCTGAATCTGAACTTGGTGCAGGTTTTCATACAGAATATTCAGGAATGAAATTTGCTTACTTCTTTTTAGCTGAGTTTATAAATATGTTTATTATAGCTTCTATTGCGGTAGTTGTATTTTTTGGTGGTTGGTTATCTCCATTTGGTATTACCGATGGCATAACTTGGTTTCCTGAAGTACTTTGGTTTTTAATAAAAGTAGTAATGATTATCATTTTAATGATGTGGTTTAGATGGACTTTTCCTCGTTTAAGAGTGGATCAATTACTTACCCTTGAATGGAAATATTTATTGCCTTTAAACTTAGCTAATTTAATGCTAATGGCATTTATAATTTGGATGAATTGGACAATTTAACAATTGAAATAATAAGATAATGAGTTATTTTTCAGATATATACAACGGGGTAAAATCCTTAATCACAGGAATGAAAGTTACTGGTGGATATTTTATTCATGCAAGAAAAGGTGCTTTAACACAGCAATATCCTGATAATAGAGAAACCCTTAAAATGTTTGACAGATTTAGAGGCGAAGTAGTAATGCCACATGATGAAAATAACCAACACCGTTGTACGGGTTGTCAATCGTGTGAAATTGCTTGTCCTAACGGTTCTATTGAAATTATTTGGGATAGAGCTATTGATCCAGAAACTGGTAAAAAAAAGAAAAAAATAGACAAGCATATTTATCATTTATCTATGTGCACTATGTGCGGATTGTGTATTGAGGCTTGCCCTACCGATGCTATTGTTTGGGCTCAGAATTACGAAAACTCTGTATATGACAGAAGTTATTTAACTAAAACATTAAATCAACCAGGTTCAACTGTAATAGCTGGTGTAGAAGATTAATATTATGGAAGCAATTTTATTTTATATACTTGCAGCGTTTATGGTAATATTTGCCATTGCATCTGTAACCAGTCGTAAAATTTTAAGAGCAGTAATTTATTTACTATTTGTTTTAATTTGTGTTGCTGGATTGTACTTTTTAATTAATTACAATCTGTTAGCAGCTATTCAATTAACCGTTTACGCCGGTGGAGTTATTGTCCTATTTATATTTTCTGTTTTATTAGTTCATCATGTAGAACTTGAATTAGAAAAAACACCTTTAAAAAGAAAAATTATAGCAGGAATTCTTAGTCTTTTAGGATTAGGAATTACACTTTGGTCAATTTTCACATATACTTTTAAAACAGCAACAACTACCTATTCTTCTATTGAAGTAAGAGATATAGGGTTTAAGTTATTAAGTTATGGTGATGGTGGTTATATTTTACCATTTGAAGTAATAAGTGTGCTTTTAGTAGCTGTTATGATTGGTGCTATTATTGTAGCAAAAGGAGAAAAATTAAAAGAAAATTAGTTAAAAATGATAGCAGGAATCAATATTTACGAAATTTTAACCCTAACAAGTGTCTTATTTTTTATTGGATTATATGGGTTTTTTACAAGAGAAAACTTGATTACAGTATTACTGTCAATTGAATTAATTTTAAATGCATCAGCCTTAAATTTTGTGCTTATAAACACTTATTTGTATCCAGATTTATTACAAGGTGCCATTTTTACCATATTTATAATTGCACTAGCTGCTGCCGAAACAGCTTTAGCTATTGCCATTATTATTAATTTGTATAAACTCATATACTCTGTAGAAGTAAAAGATACAGAAACCATGAAATATTAACCGTTTATACTTAAAAAACAATTAAATAAAAAGACAAGAATTTAAATTATAAAAAATGGATTTTAGTTATACTATTCTTATTCCGTTAATTCCTTTAGCACTATTTATTATTTTAGGAATATTTAGCAAAAAAATACCACCTTCAATTTCAGGATGGATTGGTTCATTAGGCTTAGGAACTTCATTTGTATTATCATGGTACACTGCTTATACTTATTTTCTAGGAGGAAAATTAAATGGTGTATATCAAACTTTTATTTATAAAAGCACTTGGCTAAATTTTACGGATAAATTACATATTGATATGGGCGTGCTTATTGACCCAATATCTGTAATGATGTTAGTAGTAGTTTCTACCATTTCTTTTATGGTACATTTATACAGTAGAGGTTATATGAAAGGTGATGATGGTTATACACGTTTCTTTTCCTATTTAGCATTGTTTAGCTTTTCTATGTTTGGCTTAGTATTAGCAACTAATTTATTTCAAATGTATATTTTTTGGGAATTGGTTGGAGCTTCATCCTTCCTTTTAATAGGTTATTATTATACAAAACCATCAGCTGTTGCTGCTGCAAAAAAAGCCTTTATTGTTACTCGTTTTGCTGATTTAGGATTCTTAATAGGAATTTTATTAATCAGCTATTATTCAGGCACTTTCGATTTTCAAGAAATTAATAGTTTACATGGAAGCATTATTACGAATTGGGCAGCCACTTCATTTATGGGACTATCCGTTTTTACTTGGGGATTAATTCTAATTTATTTAGGAGCTGCTGGTAAATCTGCAATGATGCCTTTTCACATTTGGTTACCAGATGCTATGGAAGGTCCAACACCTGTTTCAGCACTAATACATGCAGCAACCATGGTAGTTGCTGGTGTTTATTTAGTAGCTCGTTTATTTCCTGTTTACTATTTTGTTGAAAATGGATTTGCGTTGCAAATTGTTGCCTACGTTGGTGCGATATCTTCCTTAGTTGCCGCGATAATCGCAATTACTCAAACGGATATTAAACGTGTTCTGGCTTTTTCAACTATGTCTCAAATTGGATACATGATGTTAGCCTTAGGAGTTTCAAAATATGATGGTCATGAAGGATTAGGTTATATGGCTTCTATGTTCCATTTATTTACACACTCCATGTTTAAAGCATTGCTATTTTTAGGTGCGGGTTCTGTTATTCATATAGTACATAGTAATTATTTAAAAGATATGGGGAATTTAAGAAAGCATATGCCTATAACGCATATTACTTTTTTAATTGCCTCTTTATCTATTGCAGGTTTCCCTGGGTTTGCAGGTTTCTTTAGTAAAGATGAAATATTAGCTGCTGCTTTTGAAAACAATATGCTTATTTATGTTAGTAGTGTTTTAGTAGCAGGATTAACAGCTTTTTATATTTTTCGTTTATATTTTGGTATATTTTGGGGAAAAGACAATACATATGAACATACGCCTCACGAATCTCCTTGGTCTATGACCATACCAATGCTATTTTTAGCATTTATGAGTATTGCTGGTGGATATATTCCTTTTAGTGATTATATTTCCGCTGATAGTATTCCTTTTAAATCCCATTTAGATCTTCCTTTAGCTGCAATAGCTACTTCAATAGGTTTTATAGGAATTATTTTAGCATATGTATTTTATAAAAAAGAAAATAATTTACCTGAACGATTTGCAAATTTATTTGGCGTTTTTTATAAATGGACTTATCACAAATTCTATTTTGATGAAATCTACTTGTTTGTTACCAAAAAAATATTATTTGGAATAGTTGGTTTTTCAGCAGCTTGGTTTGATAAACATATTGTTGATGGAACTATGGTTGGCATAGGAAATACAACAGTAGCAATTTCTGAAAAAATTAAAGGATGGCAATCTGGAAAATTTCAAGATTATGCAATGTCCTTTGTTGGTGGTGGCGTAGTAATCGCAATGGTAGTTTTTTATATATGGATAAATTAATTTAATATAATGGATATTTTATCACTTTTTGTAGTTGTACCCGTTTTAACTGTTTTAGTTCTAGTTTTTGCTAAAAATTTAAAACAAGCAAGGGTAATAGCGTTAATTGGTATGGCAATTCAGTTTGCCATGTCTATAAATTTAATTTTCGCTTATTTAAAAGAGCGAGCTGTTAATAAAGATATTATGGTTTTTACCAAAGATGCACTTTGGTTTGAAAACTTTAATATTCATTATAGCATTGGCGTAGATGCCATTTCTGTTTTAATGATCGCTTTAACTTCAACAGTTATTTTGGCAGGTATTTTTATTTCTTGGAAAGTAGATGATTTAGCTAAAGAATTCTTTGTTTCGTTAATTATTTTAGCGTCTGGAGTTTTTGGTTTCTTTATTTCTACCGATTTATTTACCATGTTCGTTTTTTACGAAATAGCAGTAATTCCAATGTACCTTTTAATTGGTATTTGGGGTTCTGGTCCAAAAGAAAATTCAGCAATGAAGTTAACCCTAATGCTAATGGGAGCTTCAGCAGTTTTATCCGTAGGTATTTTAGGAATTTATTTCAATTCAAATGCAGATGGCGGTGCTTTAACTTTCAATATTTTTGAAATTGCTCAGGTTCATATTCCAGTAGCAGCACAAAATTTATTTTTCCCATTTGTATTTATTGGGTTTGCCGTTATTGGAGCATTATTCCCTTTTCATACTTGGTCTCCTTCTGGTCACGCATCTGCACCAACAGCAGTATCTATGCTACACGCAGGTGTTTTAATGAAATTAGGTGGTTATGGTATATTTAGAATTGCAATGTATTTATTACCTCTTGGAGCATTAAATTGGACTGACTTCTTCTTAGTTTTAGCAGGTTTTGGTGTTATTTATGGAGCATTTGGTGCAACTATGCAAAAAGATTTGAAATATGTGAATGCCTACGCTTCTGTAAGCCACTTATCCTTAGTTTTATTTGCTTTATTGATGCTTAATAAAACGGCTTGGACTGGTGCTATAATTCAATCTTTATCTCACGGTTTATTAACCGCATTATTCTTTGCTTTAATTGGAATGGTATATGGAAGAACACATACCAGAGAGATAGAAAAGTTAGGTGGTTTAATGAAAATACTACCTTTTATTGGAGCCATATATGTAATAACAGGATTAGCTTATTTAGGCTTACCTGGTTTTAGTGGATTTGTTGCCGAAATGAATATTTTTGTTGGAGCATTTCAACATCCTGATATGTTCCATAGAATTATAACCATTGTTGTTGTTTCCTCAATTGTGGTAACCTCAGTATATATTTTAAGAATGGTTGGAAAAATTATGATGGGACCTTTATCAAATACGGAATACGCAAAGTTACCTAAAGCTACTTGGTATGAAAAAGCTGGATTAATATTACTTATGATTCCCGTTATTATTATTGGGGTAATGCCTTTTGGATTAAGTGAAATGATTAAAGCAAGTATTCAACCGTTTTTAGAACGATTATTATAAAAAATTAAGAAAGATGAACTTAGAAAGTTTACTATTGATGCGATCAGAAATAGGATTAATTATCATTATTTTATTGTTAATTATATTCGAAATATTTTCTAACAAAAAACAAAAAGCGGCTATCATTCCGTTTGCGTTAATTCTATTAACTATAAATACTATAATAGGATTTTTTCCATTACAAACAGGTGAAATATTTGGCGGAATGTTTAGAACAAACACCTTATTACATTTCTTTAAAACAACCTTGAGCCTTGGTGTTTTAATTTTATTACTTCAATCTGCGGATTGGTTAAAAGAAAAAGTAGTAGCTGAAAATAAAGCAACAGAATTTATAATTTTAATATTATCATCACTTTTAGGAGCAAACTTTATGATTTCCTCAGGTGATTTTTTAATGTTTTATATTGGTCTTGAGTTAACAACATTACCTGTTGCTGCTTTGGTTGCTTATGAAGCTTCTAAAAGAAAATCAGCTGAAGGTGCTGTTAAATATATTTTATCTTCAGCATTAGCATCAGGAACTGCATTGTTTGGAATTTCTTTATTATATGCAACTACTGGAACATTATATTTTGATACTATGGCAACGGTTCTAACAAGTTCTCATCTTGCCATATTAGGTTTTATATTTTTCTTTTCAGGACTAGCATTTAAAATATCGTTAGTGCCTTTCCATTTCTGGACTGCAGATGTTTACGAAGGAGCACCAATCAATGTAGCTTCTTATTTGTCTGTTATTTCTAAAGGTGCAGCAGTAGTTATTTTAATGATTTTACTATTTACCGTATTTAAACCTTTAATGCCTGCTTGGACTAAAGTTATTTATATAGTTACCATAGCTACTATGTTTACTGGTAATTTATTTGCTTTAAGACAACAAAATATGAAACGCTTTTTAGCCTATTCATCCATTGCTCAAGCTGGTTTTATTTTATTAGGTTTATTATCTGTAGATCAATTAGGAACAGCAACCGTTATTTATTTTGTTGCTATTTATATATTTTCAAATTTAGGTGCATTTGGTGTTGTTCAAGCAATTTCATCGGCAACAAATAAAGAAAATATAGACGATTATGAAGGCCTATATAGAACTAATCCTAAATTAAGTTTAGTTATGATGCTTGCGTTGTTTTCTTTAGCTGGAATTCCACCATTAGCAGGATTTTTTGGGAAGTTCTTTTTATATGCCGCAGCAGCAAGCAAAGGTTATTGGGTAATGGTATTTATTGCAGTGGTTAATGCAACCATATCTTTATATTATTACTTATTAGTTATAAGAGCTATGTTTTTACGTAAAGGTGAAAATCCAATACCTTATTTTAAAAGCGGAAACTATATGAGGCTAGGCTTGCTAATTGCTGTAATTGGTATTTTAGTAATTGGTTTATATAGCCCTATTTATGAATACATCTATTCATTCAGTAATGTTTTTTTTAATTAATATAGTATGAGACTAGGAGGCAAACATTTATTTGGAAGTATTGAAGATCAACGTGTAACTTTTGTTGAAAAAAAGATATCAGAAGATCGAAAAGATTTTTTAAAAAAATTATTAGAACATAATGGTTTTGAAGTGATTATTCAAGAAGAAAAACGAAAAAGTGAAGAAGATCCACAATTATATACAGTAGCTGTAACAGATATGACTTTTAACCCAACTATTTGGGTGTTTCAACGACGTTTAAAAACTTTTGATGGCAGAAAAGTAACGCATGATTATTGGAATCAAGAAACGGAAGAAACAAAACCTCAATATTGGAAAATTTAAAAGGTAAATATATATATTTAAAAAAGGAGTAACTTTAAATGAGTTACTCCTTTTTTTATAAACCTGAGTTCAATAAAATAATTACAGGACTGAAAATCAATAGTCTGCATCATTACGATGATTGAAGAGCAACAAAAAAAGAAGCAATCTCGCTAAAAATATGGAGATTACTTCAAATTATGCACTACCGTTTATAACTTTTGCAATAACGTTATAATTTTCAGTTGTTTATAGTGAACCTTATGTAGAACTTAGGTTATAAGTATTAGTTTTAATTAAACAATTGTTTTTCCTAAATATACCAACTCATTACCTTTTTCTATTTTATAGGATTCCATTATAGAAGGAATTAAATGTATAACATCTTTATTATCTTTTAAAAATAATGGTATTGCAAACTTTTCTGATTGTAATTTTTTGAATAATTTTTGAAAATGTTCTTCTGAAGTTAAACTAACCTCATTCATAAAAGGATAATCGCGAACTACTTCACTTAAATTAATAAAATCTTCAGTGCTACAAAACAAACCGTTTTCAGGTTTAATAGTGTGCTGTTTCATTTCTTCCGAAGATATTAAACGAAATGCTCCTTGTTCTCCAAAGCTAGTTTTATATTTATCTAATACGTTTTGGTTCACTGTTGGGCTTCCTGTTAAAGCTAATAAAAATCCAATATCATTTAACTCAACATTTTCAACTAATTCATCGGAATACACATCACCTTCAAAAGCATCTAATCCAAGAAGTTTAGCTTGTTCAATATTGCTAACATTGCTATCTACCAGAACAACTCTTCGATTATTATTTTTAAGATACGTAGCCATTAAACGAGCAAAATTCGAAGCACCAATTATTAAAATTCCATTTGAAGAATCTAAAAATACATGAGTAATTTTAGCTATAAAACGAGCAGTAGTTGCATTTAACAGTACAGTTCCTAACACAATCATAAACACTAATGGTGTAATTAATTCTGCTCCAGGCTCGCCAATCATAACTAATTTTAAACCAAATAAAGACGCAATACTTGCTGCAACAATTCCTCTTGGTCCAACCCAACTAATAAATATTTTTTCATTACGTTTTAAATCAGAATGAGAAGTGCTTAAAAAAACGGAAATCGGTCTTAAAATTAAAATTACAATACCAAACAATGCTAACGTTTTCCAATTATAAATTAATAGTAAATCTTTTATATTAATATTAGCAGCCAATAAAATAAAGAGAATAGATATTAATAATATACTAAGTGATTCTTTAAAATATAATATATCTTTAAGTTCTTTTACCTTCATATTACCTAAAACCATTCCCATAATTACAACTGCTAAAAGTCCTGATTCGTGAGCAAATAAATCGGATAAAACAAAAATAGCCAGCACCCAAGCTAAGGTGATAACATTTAATAAATAATGCGGAATTAATTTATGTTTAATAGAATAAAATAACCCATAAGCCGCTGTAAACCCAATAGATGTACCAATAATTATAATTTTACCAAATTCAATTAAAGCATCTTTTGTATAATTATAACCTTCACCAACTATAATAAATTCGAAAACTAATACTGCTACTAAAGCACCAATTGGATCTATTAAAATTCCTTCCCATTTTAAAACAGCCGCTATATTTTTTTTTAGTGGAATGTTACGAAGTATTGGAGCTATAACCGTTGGACCGGTAACAATAATTAATGCGGAAAATAAAAAGGAAATTTGCCAACTTAAATTAAAAATATAATGTGCTGCTAAACCACCGCCAAAAAAAGTAACAGCAGCACCTAAGGTTATTAATTTTACTATTGAAGGTCCTACATTTAAAATTTCTTCTTTTTTTAAGGTTAATCCACCTTCAAATAAAATAATGCTAATGGCAAGTGAAACAAAATTAAAAAGTCGTTCTCCTGGAAACAATCCTTCTGTTCCGTTCCAAACAGGTTCAATAAGTTTAGAACCATTTTCAGTAAACAATGTTGAAAATGGACCTACAGCTAAACCTATTAATATTAAAGGAAGTATCGCTGGAATTTTAGATTTCCAAGCAAACCATTGGGCAAAAATTCCTAAAACAACAATACCTGAAAATTCTAACATCGTATTTTTTTAATGTTTTTTTTTACAATATACACTTAATTTACCATTTTAAAAACGCCTTTTTAGAAAGCATTGCATTGTAATATTTGACTTTTCCTGTTACTTCTTTTCCTAACCAATCTGGTTTTTCAAAATTAGTGTTTTCTTCGGGGAGTTCAATTTCTGCAACAATTAATCCTTTATTTTCATTTAAAAATTCATCTACTTCAAAAAATAAATTATTGCTTGTAGGAATTATATAGCGAATTTTTTTTATAACTGTTGATTCACAAAGTAATAGTAGTTTCTCCGCTTCTTTTACTTTAATTTCTTTTTCCCATTCAAAACGTGAAATTCCGGTTTTATTACCAATTCCTTTAACTGTAATAAATGCTTTTTTGTTTCTAATCCGAATTCTAACGGTTCGTTCAGGTACTGTAGATAAAAACCCTTGAGAAATTTGATAGCTTTTTACGGCATGTTTTTTAAAACTACCTTTTACTAAAAATTTTCGTTCAATTTCAATTGCCATTATTAAGTTTTAATTTTATTAAATGTATATCCGTTTTGTGTTATATTTCATATTTATACGTCATGCTAAACTTGTTTCAGCATCTCATAGTTTTTACTAATCACCGATTTATATTGATGAGACCCTGAAACAAGTTCAGGGTG
>VAPM010122673.1_pt1 | contig 10331 bp, 6 predicted proteins | sample 3395091 | NCBI WGS metagenome assembly VAPM01 (sample SAMN08290445, study PRJNA428436) | hydrothermal vent metagenome | isolation source: Deep-sea hydrothermal vent chimney 3 | place: Pacific Ocean: Juan De Fuca Ridge | reverse complement strand
ACTAACTGTCCGGTCATTTTTAAATGAATTAGTAAAAATTGTTTCTCTTTTTTCTTATTCAATTTTTCAAGAGGAAAAATCAATAATTTTCCAATTCGCTGAACATCTATAAAAGAATTACTTACTAATCGCATACAAAAAAATCGCCTGGATTGTTTTATTAAATTCGGTTTTTTGATTATAATTTTTTTAATTTTCTTAGATATAATTCTCGGACGTAAACCTCGACGAATTGTCTCCACCTCAGGTAATTCAGGCATATTTTTTATATTATTTAAATTGATTTTTCAGTTAACCATTGATGCTGTTATTTAGTATACTCTAAATTAAAAATATATTAAAATTTTAAATGTTTATACATAATAATCATTAGCAATTGCTATCTACAAAGTTAACTTTGTAGATAGCAAAATAAAAGAATATACATTATAACTAATTAACAACCCTTGGCAACAAAGGAAACAAGCTATAAAATAGTATTACTACTATGTTAGAAAAAATATTATTGCTATTCTTTTTATATCTACCTTTTCAAATCGCCCTCAATCCGCTTGAAGGTATCGATTTGGCTTCGATACGAATTATCATTCCACTTATTTTCTTACTGTGGTTATTACAAGGATTAAAAAATAAAAAAATATTCATTCCTTTCAATTTGGTTACTATTTTAATTATTTCATTTTTGTTACTAAATATTTTCTCCTTATTCTTCGCAGGAAATATTCATTGGGGTATTAGAAAATTACTTTTTCTATTATCCATATTTCCACTCTATTTTATAATTAGCGATTTATTTTTGCGAACGAAAGATTTGTCTTTAAAATTATTAAAATTTTTGGTTTGGGGATCGGGATTGTCCGCCATAATCGGACTTCTTCAATTTATAGCTCAATTCTTTTTTGGAATTGACAAAGTATATTCATTTTGGTCGAGAATAATCATTCCTTTTTTAGGAAATTCATTCGCTGAAGCCGTTTTAGAAAATCCCAGCTGGTTAGTAAACATTAGTGGCCACACGCTTTTGCGAGCTACGGCTTTTTTTCCCGATCCACATATGTTTGCATTTTATCTGGGAATAACTGCCCCAATTTCACTTAGCCTCTATATATTTAAACCTTCAACTTTTAGGCATTTCGGTTTTTTATTTTTAATCATTTTATTAGCAGACATTTTAACCTTCTCACGTGGTGGATATTTAGGATTATTGATAGGATTGTTATTTTTCGCAATATTTTTTCTAAGACAAAAAGGTTTTCTTCCATTCTATTCCTATCAAATGGTATCTAGCAAAAAAACATCTGCGAAGAACATTCCCGTAAAAAAACTTTTTTTTCTTAAGTTAATCTTAATTTTCATGATTCTATTTTTCATTATTCCAAATCCGGCAACTCAACGCCTGTTTTCCAGCTTTAATTTAAATGAAGGTTCCAATGTTGACAGATTACAAACTTGGCATCAATCAATTACTGTTATTTTAAATAATCCTATTTTGGGGGTTGGTTTGGGAAATTATGCCTCAACGATAAAACCTTCCGCCGAATACCGCGAACCAATTTATTCTCATAACGCTTTTTTTGACATCGCTTCCGAAACCGGAATCCCAAATGCCTTAATTTGGTTGTTAATTTTAATTATTTCCATATTAAAAACAACTCGCAAATTTTTACAATATAATAACATCCTATGCCTTGGCATCGCTTCTGGATTAATAGTTTTTTCTATTCATTCTCTTTTTGAAACTGCAATTTTCTCTGTTCATATTCTGCCTTTGATTATATTGCTAATTAGTTTAACACCGCGACAAAATAATGAAAAAACTTTTTAATTTACAAAATTTTATCTATCTCACTGTCTTTGCAACACCGCTTTATCTAATAAAGTTTAAATTTTTTAATGTACCAATGAATATCTTGGATTGTTTAATGATTATAACTGTTTTTTGGTGGCTATTAACAAAACCGGATTTTAAAAAAATAGAGCTCTTTCTTTTAAATTTTAAATATACAATTCCAATCTTTTTAATTTTAATTGGTGTAATTATTTCTACAATATTTAACGACAATCAATTACACAACTGGGGTATTATCATAACTTGGATTATTTTACCATTACTCTTTGGATTTATAATATATCTTACAGCAAAAAAACAAATTATCGTTAACAATATATTACAAACTATTTATTATTCAACTTTCAGCGTATCTTTAGTTGCCATTTTATATTTCGTTTTTGATAAAACAACTTATGACCATCGTTTGTCCGCTTTTTATTTGTCACCAAATTACTTGGCAATGTGTTTAGCACCCGGTTTAATAATCGCTTTTTACAATTTGAAATCAAGTTTTAAAAATCACGCATTGTCTTTGAGTTTGTCGTTTAATATTTTAGCAACAATAATTCTATTATCAGCTATTTATTTGACTTATTCTTATGCAACATGGCTAGCGATATTGGGAAGTTTTTTATTAATTTTCTCCACTAAGAAACCATTCTTCCTTTTTAAATACTTTATATTATTCCTACTATTATTATCAATAATTATTGTCAGTCAATTTAATAATCCCAAATTTCAAAACCTGATTAATCCAATAAATAATTCTTCTTTAATATCGCGAGTTGCCATCTGGAAATCAGCTGGAAAAATTTTATCCAACAACTGGTTAATAGGAATTGGTGCTAATAATTTTCAAGAAAAATACTTAAATTACCAAAAATATTTTTTACCTTATCCAGAATGGGCGGTTCCTCAACCGCATAATTTATATTTAGCTTTTTGGTTACATTGTGGATTATTGGGTTTTGTCGGTTTTTTATGGCTGATAATTTTGTGGATGAAGAGACAAATAAATATCATCTCTCATTCCCCAGATCAACAACAAAAAAAGTTAGCATCTATTTTGCTAACTATTATTCTTTATATTCTCATTTACGGTATTGCCGACACTCCTATTTGGAAAAATGACTTATTTTTAATCTTTTGGATAATTATTTTTGCAGGAATAATGTTAAAAAAATCATCCCTAAATAAATCAATTTAACATCAACCAAAAATTATACTACAATGTTATTCTATATAGACTGTCATTTCTTCTGTTTATAAAAAATAGAATATCTTCATTGGGTGATAAAAATAAATTAGTGGCATCTATTTTTTCAGTTATATCATCCATTTTAACAACCCTGTCTTTTTTTCCAGTCTCCGTATCTATTTTCCAAAAAGAATCCACTGTATAAAACTTTTTTGATTGATAATCATTTGGCATAATTGCGTCTTCTGGAATACCAGATGCTAAAGCACAATATATAGTTTTATTATTTTTAGTCCAAACACATTTTGAGGCTAATGTCGGAAAATTTAAATTAACAAACTCTTCAGTTTTGTTTGTCTTACCTGTCTCCAAAGCCATATTATTTCCATTCTTTTCTATGACCGAGCTAATAATAAATTTCTCACCATTTGGTGACCATACATAGTCCGCCCCGAACTTACCTTTAATTATATTATCCACACTCCCACCAACAATACTAATAGCCTTAAAATTTGTTTTTATTTGAGAGTTGGCTTTGCTCCCAAAAACTACTAATGAAGTTTGTGGAATTGCAAAAAGCATATTCTTATCATTTTCAATATTTACAAGTTTTTTCCAGTTACCTCCATTCATATCTGCGATATTTATTTCTTTTTCATTCGTATTTATATTTCTATAAATATAAATAATTTTATCCCCTAAATTTGACCACACTAAATAGCTTATATTATCTTTAATTTTTTTAGGAGTTTCTCCATATTTATAATTATAGAAATCACTATTTATTTTTAAAATAATATTTTTTTTATCTGGCGACCAAATAATAGCATTCAAATTTGAAAACTTTTCATCAACAATTTTCTTCTTAAACGATCCGTCAAAAGAAATTTCCCAAAAACCTCCTTCATTTTTACTATAATATTTTATCTTATTTTTAGTCTCATCTACAACTGGAAAAAACACTCCGTTGTCAGCAATCTTTTTTATTTCACCTTGAACGAGAGTTTTCTCAACGCTAGACTGATCTGTGTTTTCTTTCTTTACTTTATTTTCTTCAGATTTTATAGATTTTTTTTCTGAAGGAATTTCAGAGAAAGTATTATCTTTTTTTAAAATAAATTTATATACCAAAAATGATGTTATTAATAAAAACAACACCACTGTAGACACAATAAATAACTTTCTCATAAAATTATTTTAACAACTATTCCAAAAATTATATTCAATCTCTTCCTCTTAATAATGTTTTTTAGAACAGGGCTATATTAAATTTACAGATTTTATCTTTTTCTATCAAAAGACATTATTATTCCAGAAGCAAAAATAATAATTGCCACTGTTAATACAATTTTGATTAAAAACAATATCTGTGTTGGGAGATTATAAATTAAACTCGCTATTACTTTGGTCGGCGTACCAGATGCTTGCTGAGGATTTGTTCCAACCCTAATTTTAATAGAGTCTGAAAGAGTTTTTCCTCCAGTTTCAAATTGAGAAACTCCCCAAGTCTGTGACAATTCGCTCCTATTACTCGGAGCATAACGAGCAGTTATTGATGCTATTATAGTTGAGCCAGTTGGATAATTTGAAAGATCAATATTTCCATTATCCTGCTTTACGCCATTAACCGACCATTGAATGTCTGTTAGTGAATTTTCAATATTTGCAGGATAATAACTAATTGGAACATTTATATTATTTCTTGTAGCTACAAAAACCGATTGGCTACAATCAGCTGTAGTATCACCATTTAAATCATTATATGTACCAAGTCTTAATGGAGATAATCCTCCCGATGCAGTACAACTATCACTGTCTAGACTATTTATTATACCAAGTTTTACGGACGGTTTAACTACTTTTACATTTTTAGTTAAAATAACTTTGTTTCCAGCATTACCACTTTCGCCAAGTCCAGCTGTGTCATTAGCAATAACCTTAAGAACATAACTATCGCCAGGATTACCCATTATTGGAAATCTGACAATGTTACCTTGAGTAGTCTCACCCTCCTGCAAATAATTTATTGGTTTTCCATTTAGTGTCCAAGAAAAATTTCTTAGCCCAGAATCATCCAGTTTCGCCTCAATAATTTGACCATTCAAAACCTTACAATTATCTCCGTTATCACTGCATACATTAGACACATCATTGCCTCCAGCAATTTGCAAGCTCATTGCATTGTCAGACATTGAACCTATTTTGATTATTACATCACTTTTACCACTTCTGGTAGTATCTTGACTTTCACCAAAGTTATAATATTCTTCTGTCTCAATAAATACTCTAATATACTTATTATTAATTTCATTAAGATTTATATCAAAAGTATCTAAGCCCAGCCCTTCTAATAATTTTATCCCATTAATATTTCGAAAATCAGCATTATTTGATAATTCCGTCCAATCATCCATATCTAAACTTTGCTCATCACCGCCATAAACAGACCATTTATAATATAATTGAGAGTTATCTGTAGTATTATTGGAGATATTAGCAGAAAATGTTAATATATCACCCTTATTTGGATTAGATGGATAATAGTTTAATTCTGTTTCTAAATTTCCTGGTTGTCCGCCTTTCATTGGATCAACTAGATTATATTTAAGACAAGCATTTATATTAACCGATGCGAAAGGAATTTCTACATCATAACCTTTGATATTTTCAGAATATTTAGTTTCCCCATCATCACCTCCACTTTTGTTTCCATGTTCATGATGAATAGTACAATCATTATCTCCTTTTTTTTCAAAAATATTATTTGGAAGTGCCCACATTATACTAGATGATGAATCATTATGTTTTGTAGGAGATAAGGATGTTCCTTCAACAATTACACCCACTTTATCTCCTGGCAAATATGTCCACATAAATTTATCTCTTCCTAATCCTGCCACATTAGCTTCATCATTATTATCATTATTAGCTGTACTTGGATCATGAGGATTAGTTCCCCAAAACTTTTCTTCATTTAAATCAAAACTTCCATCTCCTGTATCATACCATGTGTTATTTATATGTGCACTAGGAAATAGATGCTCACAACTTTGCTCTATATCGTTATCGTTAATAGTTTGAGTTGTACAACTGATAGTTCCTGTTTCGCCTGGATTAGAAAATGCAGTTGGATTTGTTCTTGTACATAAATCACCACTACAACAAGCGCCCTCTTCAGCTCCGGCAGTTCCACAAACTCGTGCAGTCATATCACCAATAAAATCACATGTTGGATTGAGTGTTCTGCTATCAGTAATGCACCTCGCCGTTGTTCCCTCTGGACAAGTAGCAATTCCTTTTCCTGGAGATTCGCTTATTGGCTTGCAATAAGGGCTATATTCAGAATCAGTAACAGCATCAAATATTGTAATACTTTTATAATCAATGGTTTCATTATGTTCTGGAATAGTTAAGCTTACACTGGCATCTCCTCCACTTCCTCCACTTCCGCTATCTCCTCCACTTCCTCCTGTTGAGGAAGCATCTCCTAAATTTTGTTCTGGAACACTAATTGTCCCCTCTTGTCCACCACAAGAAAGTCTATATGGACTACTACAAATCATTGTCCCATCACAATCAAATCTAGAGTAGTCATTCCCAGGACTATCAATATTATCTTTTATATGAGCAACTTCATAGTCTTCTCCACTCTTAAAATCATGAACATAACATCTGTTTTTTTGCTGAATATTATTTCCCTTTCCCATTTGTGCATCATAGCCATCATTATCATCATCACTTTCGTAATTAGCTTTCTCTCTAATAAATCCATTTTGTGCAATAATTCTCATTGCCTCAATTTTCCAATCCTCTTGATTTATTTTTCCATCTTCATTGAGATCTTTATTTTTACCATCAGTATGTTTTAAATACCATGTAAAATATAATTTTTTATTTTCATTTTGAAAAAATTTTGGCAATGCCGTCGCTGTCATTTTTTCACCAAATTTAGGACTGGTTGGATTAAAAAATAAGTCAACTTCTGGAGCTTTACTTTTCTGACTAGCCACATTAAATGTTTCACCAATATCCTGAATAGACTTTTTATTTAAATGATATCTTTCTTCGACTTGCTTCAACATTCCATTAGCATTAGGAGAAACTCCTCCTGGCATACCCAATAGCCCACCCAAAAGACTGAAGGCTTGCACTGGATAAATATTAAGCGCTAAAATTTCCAGAAGAATTATTGTTACTAGAAAAGTTTTTTTAATAGTTTTTTTCATTTTATTTTTATTAAATATTTTAATAAGATATTTTTTAACTCAATAGTTTAATAAAGATAACATCTCCTATTATTATGCTTATTATACTAAATAAATACGAATATGCCAAAGATTTACTTTTATAAGCGATTATACCAGCTGGTAAAGTCACTATTATATAACCGATAGCGTCCAGATTTAAAAAGTTTGTCAAATCTAAAAATAATAAAAATAATAAAAATTGAATAAAAATTGAATAAAAATGAAATCCTTTTAAAAAATAAAACATTATAAAACCCCGAAAAAAAAATTCATATAGAATAATAAAAAAATTAACTACAACCAGCTCATAAAATAACCAATACCAAAAATTCTTTCCACTGATAATTTTTTTTGCAAAATGTTCATTTGAGAAATCAGCATATTGTGCAATAAAATAAAATATTAAAATCATCACAGCAAATAGAATTGTTATCATAAACCAATTTTCCTTCCATTTTCTATATGTAAATGGTTTAACGCCAAAATCAGCTAAAGATTTTTTCAATATTAGTTTAATATAGATAATTGGAATTATCAAAAGGAAAATTAAACTTATTATTATTTCTTGAAATATTCCTTGGGTAGGAAAAACAGCAAAAAGAAATATACATATTAATATGATTCCACTTGTTGTGATTGTTTGAATATTAAAAAAGTTATCTTTTGTAATTATTTTCATATGTATAGACATTATAATAAAAAATTATTTTTTTCTATCCACCAAACTCATCCAATAAATTATCACTACCGTAAACATTTCAAACGGAAAAAAGTTTAAACCAAATAAAAATCCTTCTATCATTGTTCCGACTATTAAAACCAAATACCGCCTAGTTAATCGTCGTGCTATTTTTCTTTGAAAACCGGACACACCATCAAACAATAAAATAAAACCAATCGCAATAGAGATACAAAATGTTATTGCTGTTCCAATTACTGGTAATGAACCAATAAAAGATAGATCCAATAAATCCTTTAAACCTGCTAACATAAATGCTACGCCGTAAATCGGGATATCAGATGATTGTATTTTTATTGGAGCGGTTGCAATATCTTTAGCTTTTTTAGCAACAGCTAGTGGATTTTTTAACCCCTTTAGTCCTCCATTTCTATTCTTTGTTTCCTTTCCTTCGCTAGCTCCACCATACAAACTTTTTTTACTACTATTTCTATCTGCCTTTTGCATTCTGGCCCGCAATGCTTTTCTTCTTGCCTCATCCAATCTAAATTTATTATCCAATTCAGTCATAAAATTTTTGAAATTATTTTTTACTCCTCCAATTCTTTTTTCGCCTCCTCAATTTCCAATAACTGTCGTGGGTCAGAAGTAATAATTTGATCTTCGCTATATGACGCTACTACTTTTATCGCCGCGTGCTTATTACCGGCAAAAAATATTCCCTCCCCGACATTACTTTCCAACAATAAAAATTTTTCTTGATCAGTCAAAAAGAAAGTTTCTTGAACCACATCAATTGCTGCTGTTGATTGCTTAAGTAAAAATTGACAAGAAGCATTCGTCACAATAGCTTTTCCATAACGAGAACTCATAAAATCATTAACATCCTGAGTAATTGTTGTTAGTCCAGTATAATATTTTCGACATCGCTTTGCAATTCCAAATAAGAAGGAGGCAGCATCTTCATGTTGCATCATAACCCAAGCCTCATCCACCACAACTAACCTCTTTTTTCTTTCTGTTCGCATATTATCCCAGATAAATTGCAATACGACATACATCGCAATTGGTCGTAATTCATCTTCTAAATCTCTAATATTGAATACTATTAAAGAATTATCCATTTTTATATTAGTATGTTTATTTAAAAATCCGGAAAAAATTCCTTCAGTATATCTCTCCAATCTAACCGCCAACGACTTAGCCCCATCCATATTTCTTAAAACATCATATAGATCAGACATCGTTGGAAATTGTCCTGGTGTCAATATTCCAAAATCAGTTTGTTCCGTAATATCCCTAACAGCATAAGTTTCTCTAATAGCTCCGTCTAATATAGAATTTTCTTCCGGTGTTAAATTGCCCAGCATAATTCGTAAAAGTCCGACTAAATTTGAAATATTATTACGCATAATATCTGCTGATTCTTCATCATCTCCAACTCTCGGTAAATCAAATGGATTTAAATGATATTTAGAACTAAGGGATATTTTAATAAAACTTCCACCCACCGTATTGGCCAAATGTTTATATTCGTTTTCTGGATCAACAATAATTACTGATGTTCCCATCATCAGCGAACGCAAAATTTCAAGTTTAACGGCATAGCTTTTTCCGGCTCCAGATTTCGCGAAAACAACCATATTGGCATTTTCCATCTCAAAACGATCAAATAATATTAAGCTATTATTGTGTCTATTAATTCCATACAGAATACCGCTATTAGAAGAAAGCTCTGCTGAAACAAAAGGAAAAATCGTTGACAGTGGAGAGGTGTTAAGATTGTTTGCAACATCCAATTTATCTTCACCCAATGGTATAGTTGAAGCAAATCCTTGTTCCATCCTAAAACTTGCTGGCTTAGAATAAACTGTTTGAGCTTCTAATATAGATTCTATGGCATGATGTGTTTTATTTAAACTCTTAACATCTTCTCCAAAAATGGTAATATAAATACCCACACGAAAAAATCTTTCAGTCCCTTCTTGCAACCGTGTTCTTAGATCCTCCGTGTTTTGCATTGCTGACTCCAACATCGGATTTCGAACTTTACCGCTTTGCGCTTCCAAATTTATTCTAGACTGAATTTGGGTAGTTGTTTTTAACAATCCCTTAAGAATTTTCTTTGTTTCAATTGGGTGAATAAAAATAGAAATATTTATAGGGAAATCAACGTTGATAATCGGCGAGAACCAATTAACACTTAAAAAACGAGGGAAAGCCATTATGAAAATTGTTTTGGCATAAGTTTCACCAATTTCTAAATGACTATGATTAACTTTAAAAGCTGCTGGGGCAATTAAATCTTTAACTACTGCCAAACCCTTTCTATATTCATCTTCCCTCGCAAATAATGGATCAATTTGCTTATTGTTT
>VAPM010402005.1_pt1 | contig 10332 bp, 6 predicted proteins | sample 3395091 | NCBI WGS metagenome assembly VAPM01 (sample SAMN08290445, study PRJNA428436) | hydrothermal vent metagenome | isolation source: Deep-sea hydrothermal vent chimney 3 | place: Pacific Ocean: Juan De Fuca Ridge | reverse complement strand
GTTGTTTTCTCATTTTATTTAATTTATTCTTTGTTTGTATTTGTTTCATTGTCTTTTTCAATTTCCGTGCCATTTTCTATTTCATCGGTTTCTTCTTCTTCGTGCATCACTTTTGCAACTGCTGCTATGGAATCATTATTCTTTAAATTAATTAATTTAACTCCTTGTGTAGCTCTACCCATTACTCTTAAGTTAAGAATAGCTAATCTTATGGTAATTCCCGATTTGTTGATTATCATTAAATCATCGTCATCAGTAACATTTTTAATAGCCACTAAATTACCTGTTTTCTCAGTAACATTTATGGTTTTCACTCCTTTACCCCCACGATTAGTTATTCTATAATCTTCTAGGCTAGAACGTTTTCCAAATCCATTTTCAGAAACCACTAAAATATTATCTTCAAAATTGTTTACAGCAATCATACCAATAACTTCATCTTGGTTATTTGCTAATCTAATTCCTCTAACACCGGAAGCATTTCTACCCATTGGTCTGGTTTTACTTTCTTCAAATCGAATAGATTTACCTGATTTTAGTGCTAACATTACTTGACTATCGCCAGTAGTTAATTTAGCTTCTAACAATTCATCGCCTTCTCTAATAGTTATCGCATTGATACCATTGGTTCTAGGTCGAGAATATTGTTCTAAAGGTGTTTTTTTAACCTGGCCATTTTTAGTTGCCATAATCACATAATGGCTATTCACATAGTCTGCATCTTTTAAATCTTCTGTTACTAAAAATGCTTTTACACTATCATCTTGCTCAATATTAATTAAGTTTTGAATAGCTCTTCCTTTTGAGCCTTTACCTCCTTCAGGAATTTCATAAACACGCATCCAAAATACTTTACCTTTTTGGGTAAAGAATAGCATATATTGATGATTGGTACCTATAAATAATTTTTCTAAGAAATCCTCATTTCTAGTGGCTACACCTTTATGTCCTTTTCCTCCTCTGTTTTGAACTTTATATTCATCTAAATTGGTACGTTTAACATAACCTGCATGAGATATAGTTACTACAACTTTAGTATTAGGAATCATATCTTCAATAGAAAAACTTCCACCTGCATATTCAATTACAGATTTACGTTCATCACCATATTTATCTCTAACTGCTACTAATTCTTCTTTTATAATTTCAAATCGTCTTGGTTCACTTTCTAAAATATCTTTTAAATCTGCAATAGTTTTAATTAACTCTTCAAATTCAATATGTAACTTATCTTGTTCAAGACCAGTTAATTGCCTCAATCGCATTTCTACAATTGCTTTGGACTGAATTTCAGTTAGTTTAAATCGTTCAATTAAACTTTCTTTAGCTTGATCTGCATTTTTAGATCCTCTAATAATTTTTATAACTTCATCAATATTATCACTAGCAATAATTAAACCTTCTAAAATATGAGCTCTAGCTTCAGCTTTTTTAAGTTCAAATTTGGTTCTTCTAACTACAACATCGTGTCTATGTTCAACAAAATAATGAATAAGTTGTTTTAAATTTAGTTGTTCTGGACGACCATGTACTAATGCAATATTATTTACACTAAATGAAGTTTGTAATGCTGTATATTTATAAAGTTTATTTAATACAATGTTTGGAATAGCATCTCGTTTTAAAACATAAACTATGCGCATTCCTTTTCTATCAGACTCATCACGAATATTTGCAATTCCTTCAATTTTTTTATCATTTACTAATTCCGCAGTTTTTTTAATCATATCTGCTTTATTAACCTGATAAGGAATTTCGGTAACAATAATACATTCACGTCCGTGAACTTCTTCAATGTTAGATTTTGCACGTAAAACAATTCTACCTCTACCCGTTTCAAATGCATCTTTTACACCATCGTAACCGTAAATTGTTCCACCTGTAGGGAAATCGGGTGCTTTGATGTATTGCATTAACTCAGAAATTTCAATTTCTCTGTTATCAATATAAGCTAACGTTCCATTAATAACTTCAGTTAAATTATGAGGTGCCATATTGGTCGCCATCCCAACCGCAATACCAGAAGCTCCATTAACCAATAAATTAGGAATTCTAGTTGGCAAAACGGTAGGTTCCAATAAAGTATCATCAAAATTTAAGGTATGATCAACGGTATCTTTTTCAATATCAGATAACATATCTTCTGATATTTTTTGCATTCTAACCTCTGTATAACGCATTGCTGCTGGGCTATCCCCATCAACAGAACCAAAGTTACCCTGACCATCTACCATTTTATAACGAACGCTCCAATCTTGAGCCATTCTAACCATAGCATCATAAACCGAAGTATCTCCATGAGGATGATACTTACCAAGTACTTCCCCAACAATTCTTGCGGATTTTTTATAAGATCCAGTTGCTTTAATTCCTAATTCATGCATTCCAAACAAAACCCTTCGGTGCACTGGTTTTAAACCATCTCTTACATCGGGTAATGCTCTTGAAACAATTACTGACATTGAATAATCAATATAAGCAGATTTCATTTCATCTTCAATGTTTATCGGTATTATTTTTTCTCCGTCTGACATTATTTTTTATTTAATTTATTCTTGATTTTTTAACAAAGCAATATACAATTTTTAGGTTTTTTACAACCTATAATAGCCATTCAATTTATAATTTTTATCAACAATAATTCAGTAATAATATTGTATTTAAAACTCTGATAACCAGTTGTTAATATTATTTTTTTTAATAGATATTTATTTGTTAAAAAAAAGTGGAGTGATTTTTGTAATAAAAAACGAAAAAAATCAACTAATTTTACCATATAAACACGATAACTATGGATGATAATTTTTCACCAAAAGTAAAAGATGTACTTGCATTTAGTAAAGAGGAAGCAGTACGCTTGGGACATAATTTTATTGGTACAGAGCACTTAATTTTGGGGCTTTTAAGAAAAGGAGAAGGAAAAGCTATTGAAATTTTAAAATATTTAGATATTAATCTAGATCATTTACGCAAAAAAATTGAAACTTTAAACCCTATAAATGATGCTTTTTTAAATCAAGAATCTAAAAGTATTTATTTAACTAAACAGGCTGAAAAGGCAATCAAAACAACCTTTTTAGAAGCTAAATTATACCAAAGTGAATCTGTAAATACTGCACACTTACTTCTTTGCATTTTACGAAATGAAAATGATCCAACAACTAAAGTGCTACAAAATTTTACAGTAAGTTATGCTGATGTTAAAATTGTATTTAAACAATTATATATGGAAGATGAAGAATTAGATATACCAAAAGCAGAAAATCCTTCTGATGGAGATTTTGAGACTCCAAAATCTAATCCGTTTGAACAACAAAAGCCTGGTAAGGTAACTTCTAAAAAATCTAAAACACCCGTTTTAGATAATTTTGGACGAGATTTAACTCAATTAGCAGAAGAAGGGAAATTAGATCCAGTTGTTGGTAGAAAAAAAGAAATTGAACGAGTTTCTCAAATTTTAAGTAGAAGAAAAAAGAATAACCCAATGCTAATTGGTGAACCTGGTGTTGGTAAATCTGCCATTGCAGAAGGTTTAGCTTTGAGAATTATTCAGCGAAAAGTTTCTAGAATATTGTTCAATAAAAGAATTGTATCCTTAGATTTGGCAAGTTTAGTTGCTGGTACAAAATACCGTGGACAATTTGAAGAACGCATGAAAGCTCTAATGAATGAATTAGAAAAAAATGAGGACATCATTTTATTTATTGATGAAATTCATACTATTGTTGGTGCTGGTGGAGCAACTGGCTCATTAGATGCTTCTAACATGCTTAAACCTGCTCTTGCTCGTGGTGAGATTCAATGTATTGGAGCAACAACTTTAGATGAATATAGAACTAGTATTGAAAAAGATGGTGCTTTAGAACGAAGATTTCAAAAAATTATAGTGGAACCAACTTCTGTAGAAGAAACTATTCAAATTTTACAAAACATAAAAGATAAATATGAAGATCATCATAATGTAGATTATACCGATGATGCCATTGAAGCCTGCGTAAAATTAACTAATAGATATATGACAGACCGATTTTTACCTGACAAAGCTATTGATGCCATGGATGAAGCTGGTTCGCGAATTCATATCACTAATATTGTTGTTCCTAAAGCAGTATTAAAACTTGAAAGTCAATTAGAAACTATTAGAAAAGATAAAACGGCTGCAGTAACTGGGCAAAAATATGAAGAAGCTGCCAGATTACGTGATGATGAAAAACGTGTAGAGAACTTATTAGAATCTGAACAACTTAAATGGGAAGAAGCTTCAAAATTACACAGAGAAACTGTTACCGAAGATAATGTTGCCGAAGTAGTTTCTATGATGACTGGTATTCCTGTCAACCGAGTAGCTGAAGCTGAAAGTCAACGTTTAAATGAGTTGCCAAAATTAATAAAAGGTAAAGTTATTGGTCAAGATGAAGCGGTTTCTAAAGTAGTTAAAGCCATCCAACGTAATAGAATTGGATTAAAAGATCCAAATAAACCAATTGGCTCCTTTATATTTTTAGGTCAAACTGGGGTTGGTAAAACGCAACTTGCTAAAGTATTAGCAACCGAACTATTTGATAGTGAAGATGCTTTGGTTAGAATTGATATGAGTGAATATATGGAGAAATTTGCTATTTCTCGTTTAGTTGGTGCACCTCCAGGATACATTGGTTATGAAGAAGGTGGACAATTAACTGAAAAAATTAGACGTAAACCTTATGCCGTTGTATTATTAGATGAAATTGAAAAAGCACATCCTGATGTATTTAATATGCTATTACAAATTTTAGATGACGGATTTATTACAGATAGTTTAGGAAGAAAAATTGATTTTAGAAATACCATTATTATTATGACTTCTAATATTGGAACTCGTCAATTAAAAGATTTTGGAACTGGCGTTGGTTTTGGAACATCTTCTAAAAAAGCACAGGCAAATTCTGCTGCAAAAAGCGTAATTGAAAACGCTTTGAAAAAATCATTTGCTCCTGAATTTCTAAATAGAATTGATGATGTTATCGTATTTAATTCTTTAGAAAAAGAAGATATTAATTTAATTATTGATATTGAATTAAGTAAACTATTAAAACGAATTGATAATTTAGGATATTCTCTAACACTTTCTGATGAAGCTAAAGATTATATTGCTGACAAAGGCTTTGATAAACAATATGGAGCACGTCCTTTAAAAAGAGCTATTCAAAAATATATTGAAGATACTTTGGCAGAAGAAATTGTAACTTCAAAATTAAATGAAGGTGATTCTATTTTTATGGATTTAGACAAAGAAAAAAATGAATTAACCATAAAAGTAAGCAAAGATAAAGGAAAGGATAAAGTTTAGATATCAATTATAAATTATAATAAATAGGATTTTGAAAGCTAAACTTTTTAAATCCTATTTTTTTTTATAATAAACCCTACTAAAAAACCAAAACCATAACCTGCAAACTGAATTATTGTAGATACAATACTCAAAAATGCAACTTCTAAACTTTTATTTTTATAAAATGAATCTAAAAAGATAAGTATAAAATAAGCTGTTAAAAATCCAGAAAAAAATAGGTTTCCAATGAATATTAAAACAACTGAAAACAATAAAAATAACATGAAAATAGAAGGAAACCAAAAAGATAATTTTGCTGTTTTAGGAAACCTCCTATTTAAAAAAGGTCTTGCTTTTCCAAAAGCAAAAACTTGTTTAAAAAACTGAGCAAACGAAACTCTTCTTTTGTGATACACAAAAGCATTTTCAATAAACTGCGTTTCAAAGTTGTTTTCCCATAACCTAAACGTTAAATCAATATCTTCTCCTATTTTCATAGCAGAAAATCCTTTTGTAATTTCAAATGCTTTTTTTGAAATTCCTAAATTAAAACTTCGTGGCTGAAATTTATGAATTGATTTTTTACTTCCTCGTAAACCTCCAGTAGTTAAAAATGAAGTCATGCTATAATTAATTGCTTTTTGAATAGCCGTAAACGATTTATGAGCAGCATCTGCACCACCAAAAGCATCGGTATAATTTTGATTTAATGCTATCTCAACTTCTTTTAAATAATTTAGTGGAATAATACAATCGGAATCAAAAATGATAAAATAATTACCTGTTGTGTGTTGCATTCCAAAATTTCTACTCAATCCAGCACCCGTATTTTGTTTGAAAAAATACTTGATATTAAGCTTATCATAATATTTCTCAACTATTCCTTTTGAGCTAATTGTAGAACCATCTTCTACCACAATAATTTCAAACTTTTTTTTATAAGATTGTTTAGTTAAACTCTCTAACAATTCTTCAATTTCTTGTGGACGATTATACACAGGAATTATGATAGAAAAATTTAATTGTTTACTAAAATTTTTAAGATTCATCAGAAAAGTTTGTAATAAAAAATGTATATCTATTTTTAGTCATATGATTAACACGTCACCCTGAATTCATTTCAGGGTCTCACTTTATATGTTGATTTACAATCATTATTAGATTCTGAAACAAGTTCAGAATGACGCACATTATAAATTTATGAGTTTTTACAGACATACAAAATAAAAATCAAAGATATTGATTAAAATTTGAAAGCATAAAAAAACCCTCAAATTTTGAAGGTTTTAATAAAAAATATAGTAATCATGTTTTGTCTAACTTTCAATAAGCTCAGAAGATTTTAACTTATACAATTCCAAATTTTCCAGTTTAAAATTATTTATATAATTAAATCGTTCTTTATTTTCTGAACGAATTAAATCAATAAACAACTTAGCTGATTTGATGAATTTAGATTCTCTTTGTCCATTAATAATTAATAAATATCCCATAATAATATTACCCGCCATTTCAACCAATCGCCTTGCATGAAAATCTAAATATTCTGTATTTTCAATAGCTTCTACTTTACCTACAATTTCTTCATAATCACTCGTCATTTCTTGAAGTACTTTTTTTAAATCATTATTATCCTCCAAAACTTCATTTTCATATACTCTAATTTGTTCTAAAAAAACACCTGTAGTTACACCTTTTATGGCTGCAATAGTTTGGAGTTGAGTTGTTCCTTCATAAATAGAAGTAATTCGAGCATCGCGATAAATTCGTTCAATAGGAAAATCTTTCATAAAACCTGTCCCTCCATGAATTTGTAAAGAATCATACGCCATTTTATTACAAGCCTCACTTGCTGTCATTTTAATAAGCGGAGTAAAAACATTTGCCAATTTCATATAATGTTTCATTTCCATACGTTCTTCTTTTTCTAATTTTCTTTCTTTCATTACTTCTTCATAAACTTTAGAAACATCAACAAATCTAGTTGTTTCATAAAGTAAGGAACGAAGAGCATCTAAACGAATTTTCATGTTAGTCAACATTTCATATACCGCAGGAAAATTTATAATAGTTTTTCCAAATTGAGCTCTTTCTTCTGCATATTTTAAAGCTTCTCTATAAGCCGCATCTGCAATTCCAACCGATTGAGCTCCAACACCTAAACGAGCAGAATTCATTAAAGCCATTACATATTTAATTAACCCGAAACGTTCTTTACCAACCAATTCAGCTGGAGCATCTTTAAATACTAATTCACACGTCGGTGAACCTTTTATTCCTAATTTTTTTTCTAAATGACGAACTTCAACAGCATGATTTTTTCGATCATAAATAAACATAGATAAACCTCTGGCATCCGTAGTATTTTCTTCTGATCTTGCTAAAACCAATGCTAGGTCTGCATCACCATTAGTAATAAATCGTTTTACGCCATTTAATATCCAACTGTTTTCTTTTTCATCGAAAGTTGCTTTTAATTGAACGGATTGTAAATCAGAGCCCGCATCTGGTTCTGTTAAAACCATCGCTGCGGTGGTACCATCACGATTAAATCTTGGTAAGTATTTTTCTCTCTGTTCTTCTGAACCAAATTCATTAATAGTTTCAGCACAATCTTGAAGTCCCCAAATATTAGCAAAACCTGCATCTGCTCTTGCCACCATTTCTGCTGCCATTACGTAAGGAAGTAACGGGAAATTTAATCCGCCATACTTTCTAGGCAAAGACATTCCAATTAAACCTGCATCATATAAAGCTTTATAATCAGATGAAGTTCCTTTAGCATAAATAACTTCATTATTTTCAATATGAGGACCTTCTAAATCTACCGACTCCGCATTTTCTGCAATAGTATTTGCACAAATATCACCTACTATTTCTAATATTTTTTCATAGGTATCAATAGCATCTTCATGGTTAAAAGGAGCAAAATCAAAAGTTTCTGACTCCTTAAAATCTTTTTCTTTTAGTTTAACAATTTTTTGGACTAAAGGATGATTTAAATGAAATTTAAAATCGGGTGTATCTTGAAAAAAATTATCCATTTTTATATTTTTTTGATTCGAGTTTTATAGTCAACTCTACTTTATATATTTATTTTGCGTTTTGTTTGTAATATTTAATCATTTTAGGAATGACTTCAACCAAATCACCTTCAATTACATAATCCGCTATTTTATTAATTGGAGCTTCAGAATCTTTATTAATTGAAATTATCATAGATGCATCTTGCATTCCGGCAGTATGTTGAATGGCTCCAGAAATACCTGCTGCTATGTATAACTTTGGTCTTACCGTAGTTCCAGTTTGTCCAATTTGACGATTATGCTTAATATATCCTGCATCAACCGCTGCTCTTGAACCGCCTACTTCACCTCCTAATAAATTAGCTAATTCTTCTAAATGTTTAAAATTTTCTTTAGAACCAACGCCATAACCACCAGCTACAATTATGGTAGCATCTTTTAAATTAACATCAGATTCTTCAATATGACGATCAATAACTTTTACAACAAAGTCTTCTTCATTTAAAATTTCATCAACATTAATATTTACTATTTCTGAATTATAATTAGAATCAAAAATTTCTTTTTTCATTACACCTTCTCTAACTGTTGCCATTTGAGGATGCATATCCCAATTGATAATATTTGCCATAATACTACCACCAAACGCTGGACGAATGGCATAAAGTAAATCTTTGTATTCTTTTTTCTCTTTTTTTACAAAATGATCTCCAATATCAAGAATAGTACAATCCGCAGTCAAACCACAATTAAGTGCGGAAGCTAAACGTGGAGCCAAATCTCTTCCTATGGAAGTTGCACCAAATAAAACAATTTGAGGATCTTGTTCCTTTAAAATTTGTGTAGCCAAAGCGGCATGTGGTAATGTTCTGTAAGGTTCTAATTTTTTATCATCTGCAACATAAATTTTATCGACTCCATACTTTGAAAGTTCACTTTTAATTCCACTTAAATTTTCGCCAAAAACCATAGTTTCCAACGAACAACCCAATTTTTGAGCCAATTTTTTACCTGCGGAAACTATTTCAATACTTATTTCTGCAACTTTATGATTTTCTACTTCACAATAAACAAATACACTTTTCATTTGTAATTATTTTAAAATTATAACCACTACCCTATGGTGTGATGAATTATTAATTCTTTAATCATTCCTTCTATATCTGAATCAGAATCAGTCAAATGTTTTGTTTCATTTGCTGTTAAAACAATACTATTCACACTTTTTACTTTAGTTGGGGAACCTGCCAAACCTATTCTGGTAGTATCTGCATTCAAATCTTCAACATTCCATTCAGGAATATTTAAATACGGTTTTTCTTCATTTAGTTTGATAAATAATTCATCAATACTTTTTGAACTTAACTCTGTTTTAGTTCTAGCATATTTGAATTTCATCACTTTTTTTGCTTGTCTTCTTCTACATTCTGGCGATGAACCATGAACGGTTATTAAACAAGGATAAGGTGATGATACTGTTTCAGTCCCTTTCTCCAATCTCCTTTTTGCAATTATTTCAGTATCTTTTAATTCCAAAATTTCTTCAACATAGGTTATTTGTGGAATATTTAATTTTTCAGCACATTGAGGACCTACTTGAGCGGTATCACCATCAATTGCTTGCCTACCTCCAAGAATTAAATCATAAGGAGCTAATTTTTCAATTCCTTTAACTAAGGTATAACTTGTAGCTAAAGTATCTGCTCCACCAAAACGTCTATCAGAAATCATAACACCTTTATCAGCTCCTCTATAATAACCTTCTCTAATAATATCTGCTGCTTTTGGTGGTCCCATAGTTAAAATGGTAACTTCAGTTCCAGGTATTCTATCTTTAATATTTAAGGCTAGTTCAAGTGCGTGTAAATCATCTGGATTAAATACTGTGGAAAGTTTAACTCTATTTACTGTACCGTCAGGCTTCATTGCATCTGGCCCTACATGTCGGGTATCAGGAACTTGCTTTGCCAGTACTATAATTTTAAGTGGTCTCAT
>VAPM010055066.1_pt1 | contig 10333 bp, 11 predicted proteins | sample 3395091 | NCBI WGS metagenome assembly VAPM01 (sample SAMN08290445, study PRJNA428436) | hydrothermal vent metagenome | isolation source: Deep-sea hydrothermal vent chimney 3 | place: Pacific Ocean: Juan De Fuca Ridge | reverse complement strand
TGCGGCGCAGCAGAAACCCGGCGAAGGTTTGGTCGTCCCGGCGATGACCTCGGCATCGTTTGCAAATCTTCGTGCCGCACCCAAGGGGCAGGCATTGGGGCGTGCGCCCATAGACATTTTGGTGGAGCAGGCTGCCGTCGGCCCCTTGCCACGTATCGCCGAAGATGGACAGATGCCTTATCGTGCCTACGCGCGGCCTCCGGCGGCGCTTGGCAAGAAGCCTCGGGTCGCCGTCGTCGTCACCGGCGTGGGGTTGTCGCGCGCCGCGACGGAGGCGGCTTTGAACGCCATGCCGCAGAACGTTTCGCTGGCCTTGGATGTTTATGCCGGCGGTTTGGACTTCTGGGTTGCGCAGGCGCGCAAGGACGGCCATGAGGTGCTGTTGAGCGTGCCTTTGGAGGCCGAAGATTTTCCCCTGGTGGATCCGGGACCGGACATGCTCAAGACTTTGAATGCGCCGGCGGACAACCTTCAGAAGCTCGATTATGTTCTCAGCCGCACCACCGGCTATTTTGCGGTTCTCGCGGACTTTGGTTCCCGGTTTCTCAAGAACGAGGAACAGCTTCGGGTGATGATGAAAGAAGTGAAGGCTCGTGGTTTGATGTATGTCGATGGGGGGGCGAAGGGGTCGCTCGGCCCGCGCGAGGCGCGCAAACAGAAGGTTCCGTGGGCGGCGGTGGACATGAACCTGGATGCGGCCAAGGACGCGCAGGATGTCGATCGGGCGCTGGCGGCGTTCGAAACTTTGGCTAAAAACCGTAAGGCCGTCCTTTTGCGAACCTCCGCGACGCCGTTGCGTTTGCAACGCCTTAGCGTGTGGTTGCGCACGCTGGCGCAAAAGGGCCTGGTGCTGGTCCCCGTATCCGCACTGGCCAACACACAATCCATCAGATAAAACAACGCTTATGAGTAAAAAACACGATCTTCCTTTTCGACTTGGCGTGGGCGCGATGCTGTTGAATGCCGAGGGCCGGGTCTTGATCGCCCAGCGCATCGACACTCCCGGCGAAGCCTGGCAGATGCCCCAGGGCGGCATTGATGGGGGGGAAGACCCACGCGAAGCGGTGTTTCGCGAATTGAAAGAAGAAATCGGCACCGACAAGGTCGAAATTATCGGTGAGGTTCCCGGTTGGCTGAGCTACGACTTGCCCAAGGCGCTGCGTAAGACCCTGTGGAAGGGACGTTACCGGGGGCAAAAACAGAAATGGTATGCGTTGCGCTTTTTGGGACATGATGCGGATATCGATCTTTCAACGCATAAACACCCGGAATTTTCTGTCTGGAAGTGGGCGCCTCTGGAATCCGTTACCGATTTGATCGTGCCGTTCAAACGCGCAATGTACCTTGAAATCGTGGCGGCTTTTCGCCCTCTTGCGAAACCGTCGGTGCACGAGGATTAGCCCCATGAGCTATGTGCAAATTCTCATGGGTTTTGTCTTGTTGTTGGGCGGTGCGGAATTTCTCGTGCGTGGTGCGGTGCGCGTGGCCGCCAAAGCGGGCCTGTCGCCCATGCTGATCGGCATGACGGTGGTGGCGTTCGGCACGTCGGCGCCGGAATTTGTCGTCAGCCTCAACGCCGCGCTGGATGGTGCGCCGGGGATGGCGGTGGGCAATGTGGTCGGCTCGAACATTGCCAATATCTGGTTGATTTTGGGAACCACCGCGCTTGTGGCACCGGTTGTCGTGGACGTCCGCGCGGTGATCCGTGATGCCATGATGTTGCTGAGCAGTTCCCTTCTTTTTGTCTGGGTAAGCCTGTCGGGAAACATTCAGAGCGTCTCTGGTTTGGTTTTGGTGTTGATATTGCTGGCTTATTTTACCTACGCTTATGTGAGTGAGCGTGGTGTGGCCAGCGCCAGCACACATCTGCACGAACGTGAAACCGAGGAATTTCAAGACACCGAAATGAACATCTGGCTGGCGTGGGGAGCCCTTCTGGGTGGTCTTGTCGCCTTGTCTTACGGTGCGGAATTGTTGGTTACGGGGGGCGTGTCGATCGCGCGTTCGGCGGGCGTGCCCGAAGAGGTCATCGGCCTGACGGTGATCGCGTTCGGCACGTCTTTGCCGGAACTCGCCACCTCCGTCGTGGCGGCGTGGCGCGGCCATACGGACGTGGCCATCGGCAATGTGATCGGTTCTAACCTGTTCAACATTCTGGGCGTCGCGGGGGGCGTTGCGGCCATTACGACCCTGCCTGTGGCGCAGCAGATTCGCGATTTTGACATGTGGGTGATGCTTGCGGCGACGGTGATGCTGCTGGCGTTGCTCGTTCTGGGTGTGCGCCTGGGGCGGCGTGTGGGGGGGGTCTTTCTAGGGTTGTATATCGCTTATATCGTTGTGCAGATTCAGGGCGTGGACTGGATCCTGGCGGGGTTGGGATAATGGGGCGTGTGGGGTTGCATCGAAGGGGGCTTTTGCCCATTTTCCAACAATGACGCATGATACCCATAGAAATGTTTTGATTACCGGGGCCGCGCATCGCATTGGCCGCGCCATCGCCCTCGATTTGGCCGGGCACGGCTATGGCGTCGCCTTGCATTACCTGAATTCGCGCGTCCAAGCCGAGGAACTTGTGGCCGCGATTGCGGATCAAGGCGGGCGCGCGGTGGCGGTGCGCGCAGATTTGAACGACGAGGATGCGCTCAAGAGCATCGTCACTCAGGCCCGTGAAGCGCTGGGGCCTTTGAGCGTTCTGGTGAACAACGCTTCGGTGTTTGAAAACGATACCGTTGAGAGTACGACGCGCGAAAGCTGGAATGCGCACATGAACGTGAACCTGCGTGCCCCGTTCGTGTTGTCGCAGATATTCGCCGCGCAGCGCGCCGAGGGGTGTTGCGGCAATATCATCAATATGTTGGACCAGAGGGTCTGGAATCTGACACCGTTTTTCATGTCCTACACGGTGTCCAAGGCGGCTTTGTGGACCCAGACCCGGACTTTGGCCATGGCATTGGCCCCCGAGGTGCGGGTGAACGGCATCGGCCCGGGGCCGACCGTGTGCAATGTGCGCCAAACGGAGGACGATTTCCGCCGTCAGTGGTCGGAAACGCCTTTGCAACGGCGCGTCATGCCCGAGGAAATTGCCGCCGCCGTGCGTTTTATCCTTCACGCCCCTTCCATGACGGGGCAAATGATCGCCCTGGATTCTGGACAGCATATGGGCTGGGCGCAGGGCTCGAACTTGACTTTGCCGAAAGAATGATGCGTCACTGCGCACTTTGGTATAAGGATCGCTTATGGACAACCCCAACGTCCGACTTGTTTCCGCCCCGCGCATTGCCGATGCGCGCAACGCCATTCGCCATGTGTTTGTGCGCGATTTGACGCTCTTGTGTTCCATCGGCGTGCATGCCCATGAGCGCACCGGGAAACAGCGCGTTCGTTTCAATCTTGATCTTGCGGTTTTCGAAGGGGATGTCTCGCATATCGGCGATCGCCTCGAAAACGTCGTGTGCTACGAAGACATTGCCAATGCCACGCGCGCAGTGTGCGCACGTGACCACATCAATTTGGTGGAAACCCTGGCGGAAGATGTGGCGCGGGTGTGTCTCGTGAGTCCCCAGGTGCGTTCGGTGCGGGTGCGCGTGGAGAAGCTGGACGTGTTTGAAGATGCCTTCAGTGCCGGTGTTGAAATTGAACGCTTCAATCCTGAAGTATAGGTTGGGGTTTTATTTGGTAGTATTAGTCGCAAATAAAGAGCATATGAAGTCTCCTCGGAGCGACAGTTTTCAACACCCTTGCACGTTCTTGTTGATTCTGGTTTGGCCATGCCGGTTGCGGGTCTGCCCCGAAACAAACTTTTGCAATGAATAAAAAATCTATAAAATTCAACGCATTATGTTTTTGCTTAATTCTTGAGCAAAGCGGAGGAATTCTAGGTCTTCAAGGGACCCGGTCATGTGTGCGCGGATTGTCCCCAACCTTATCCACAGCTTCGGTGGATAGTTGAAGGTGTTGTGCTACGCACGTACAACGCAACTTTCACGATACGTGTTGGAGCGATGTGATTTCCATGGTCGAGACGAAAAACACTTCCGATGAATCGTCGAAAGGCGGGCTTGTTACGGGTGTTTCGGTGATTGAGAGTTACTTGAGAACGCTGCCAGCCAAGGCGGGCGTGTACCGTATGATCGCCGCTCACGGAGGTGTCCTTTACGTCGGCAAGGCCAAGGACCTGAAAAAGCGTGTCGCCAATTACACCCACCCGGAACGCCTGACGGTGCGCATTCGGCGTATGGTGGCGTTGACGGCGGCGATGGAATTCGTCACCACCCACACCGAGGCGGAAGCTTTGCTGTTGGAGGCCAATCTCATCAAGCAGCTGGCCCCGCGCTACAATATCTTGTTGCGCGACGATAAAAATTTCCCGGAAATTTTGTTGAGTGCGAGCCACGTTTATCCGCGTGTGGTGAAACATCGCGGTGCGCACAAGCCGGGAGAGGAGTATTTTGGTCCCTTTGCCAGCGCTTCGGCGGTGAACGAGACGTTGGCGGCGCTGCAACGGGCGTTTTTGCTCAGAACGTGCACAGACAGCGTGTTCGCCAATCGCACGCGGCCTTGCCTTTTATATCAAATCAAGCGCTGTAGCGCGCCGTGTGCCGAGGGCCTGATCTCACGGCAGGACTATGGAAGTTTGGTCGACGAGGCGCGGTCGTTTCTGGCCGGAAAAAGTCAGGCCATCCAAAAACGCCTTGCCGTGCAAATGCAGAAGGCCAGTGATGAGCAGGCCTTTGAGCTTGCGGCACGATTACGCGATCGCATCCGTGCCCTGACGCAGGTCCAGCACCATCAAGACATCAATCTCGGCACGCTCAAGGATGCCGACGTGGTGGCGCTTTATCAAAGGGATGCCCAGCCCGCCGTGCAGGTGTTTTTTTACCGGGGGGGGCGAAATTACGGAAGCCGCGTTTTTTTTCCCACTCAGGCCGGGGGTGAGGTGACAGGGGACGTTTTGGAAGCGTTTCTCGGCCAGTTTTACGCCAAACATGACCCTCCGGGAAAAATTCTCATCAGCCATGATGTAAAGAATGCGGACTTGATGGCGGAGGCCCTCGGTGTACGCGCCGGGCGCAAGGTCAAACTGATCCGTCCGGTGCGTGGTGAACGCTTCAATTTGGTCAAGCACGCTTTGCATAATGCCCGCGATGCGCTTGCCAGACGCATCGCCGAGCGCGCAACTCAGGAAAAGATGCTGGCGGGGCTGGCGGATGTGTGCGCCATGGAAGCTCCGCCGCAGCGTATCGAAGTCTATGACAACTCTCATATTTCCGGTGCCCATGCGGTGGGGGCGATGATCGTCGCGGGGCCGGACGGTTTTGAAAAAAGCGCCTATCGTAAGTTCAATATACGCGGTGCGCGCAACGTTTCACCGGCAGCAGAGGGCTTTCAGCCCGGTGATGACTACGCCATGATGCATGAAGTTCTTACGCGGCGTTTTCAGCAGATTGGGGACGGACCAAAGCCTGATTTGCTGTTGATCGACGGCGGACGCGGCCAGTTGGGCATTGTCTTGTCGGTTGTGGAAGAATGCGGTGTCGAAGGCATAACGGTGGCGGGCGTGGCCAAGGGGCCGGAACGCAATGCCGGGCGCGAACGCATTTTTTTGCCCGACCAACCCGCGAAGGCCTTAGACGACGGGGACCCCGTCCTCTATTTCATTCAGCGCCTGCGTGACGAAGCGCACCGCTTTGCCATCGGCACGCACCGTGCGCGGCGCGCCAAGGCGCAAACGCACTCAAGATTGGATGACATTCCATCGGTGGGGGCCAAGCGTAAAAAAGCGTTGCTGTATCATTTCGGCTCGGCCAAGGCGGTGGAAGAAGCCGGCCTGGTTGATATGGAAGCTGTTGACGGCATTTCCAAAGCCATCGCCCGGCGTATTTATGACTGGTTCCATCCCGGTGCATAAAAGCGTACAAAAGCGGCGTAGTATCGCTTTGCAAAACTTTCTACAATGAGCTCATGCCGTTCAACATCCCCAATATCCTGACCGTTTCGCGCATCGCAATGATTCCTGTGGTGCTGATCTTCATTTATATTGGCGGCCCGATCGGCAACTGGCTGGCGTTCGCGGCGTATGCCTTTGCCGGTGTGACGGATTTCTTCGACGGCTATCTGGCGCGTGCCTGGCATCAGCAATCCGCCTTCGGGCGTTTCTTGGACCCGATTGCGGACAAACTTCTGGTGGCGGGCGTGTTGTTCATGCTGGTGGGGGTGGGGAGCATCTCTTCCCTGAACATTTTTCCGGCGGCAGTGATTTTATGCCGGGAAATTCTCGTTTCGGGATTGCGGGAATTCCTCGCCGAAGCGCGGGTTGGTATGCCGGTCAGTTTGCTTGCAAAATGGAAGACGGCGGTGCAGATGGTGGCGTTGGGCTTTTTGATTGTGGGTGCGCAGGGACCGGATTTCGCTTTCGCCAGCACCTGGCAGATCGGGATATACGGGTTGTGGGCGGCGGCGTTGATCACCATCATTACCGGCTATGATTATCTGCGCGCAGGATTGCGTCATATCGTACAAACGCAAGAAGGCGCGCCGCCAAAGGAATAAGCACGATGACGGATGTCGAAGAAACCTGCTGCACACGCGATGAAAATCTCCTCTCCTTTGGCGAGGCGCTACGCATATTGAAGGTGCGCACGCAGACGGTGGTGGGTCGTGAACGCGTCGGGCTTTCGCTGGCCTTAGGGCGCATTTTGGCCGAAAACATTACCGCACCGCGCGACGTGCCGCCTTATGACAACGCCGCGGTGGACGGCTATGGCGTGCGCCATTGCGATTTGCGCGCAGAAGAAGATACTCATCTGCCCATAAACGCGCGCATCGCCGCGGGACATCCCGTGGATCGTCCGGCGAAAGCGGGCGAAGCGATGCGCATTTTTACCGGCGCGCCGATGCCTGAGGGTCTGGACACGGTGCTCATGCAAGAAGACGTGCACACCGATGGTTCGGATGTCGTCATTCCTGCGCATGTCGCAGCGAACGTAAAGGTGGGCGCCAACCGGCGTCGGCGTGGCGAAGACGTCACGACGGGCGATATCATCCTGCATACAGGCCGGATTTTGCGTGCGCAGGAAATCGCTCTGGCGGCGTCCGTGGGCGTGGGGGAACTGTGGGTTTGCAAACGTTTGCGCGCGGCAGTGTTTTCCACCGGTGACGAGATCGCCGACCCCGTCATGGACGAAGCCGGGGAAGGCGCGATTTACGACGCCAATCGCTATAGCGTCGCCGCCTTGTTGCGCGGTTTGGGGTGTGAAGTCACGGATTTGGGGATACTGTCGGACGGTGTGGCGGAAATTCGTTCCGCCCTGCACGACGCGGCGCCGGGCCATGACGTGATCATCACGTCCGGCGGCGTCAGCCTTGGCGAGGAAGATCACATCGCCCATGTGGTCAAAAGTCTGGGTTCGCTCGATTTCTGGCGTCTCGCCATCAAACCGGGACGGCCGCTGGCGCTGGGCTCCATATCCGGCACGGCCTTTGTCGGTCTACCCGGCAACCCGGTCGCCGCCATGGTGTCGTTCATGCGTATCGTGAGACCGTTGATCCTGGCTTTAGCGGGGCGAACAGATGGGACTGTGCGGGCCTTCAAGGTTCCGGCGGCGTTCGATATGGACAAGAAAACGGGGCGGCGGGAATGGCTGCGCTGTAAATTGATTGTGGATGAAAAGGGTGTTTTGCACGCCGAAAAATATCCGCATCAAGGCTCCGGCGTCTTGACTTCCATGGTGGCTTGCGATGGTCTGGTGGAACTGGCGGAGGATGTGGAACATGTACGCGCCGGCGAGCTTGTCGATTTTCTGCCGTTTGTGGAGATGACGAATTGAAGATTTTGTACTTCGCGTGGGTCAAGGAAAAAACGGGAATCGGCGAAGAAACTCTGAATCTGCCGGACGGTGTCGAAACCGTTGCGGCGTTGATCGACTGGCTGAAGGCGCGCGCTCCGGGATATGGCGAGGCCTTCGCCGACGAAGGCCTCGTGCGCGTCGCGGTGAACCAGGAACATGTTGACGCCGCTCACCCCCTTGCCGAGAACGATGAAGTGGCATTCTTCCCGCCGGTTACGGGCGGTTGAGGACGTGATCCGCGTTCAGCAACACGATTTCGACCCCGGTGAGGAACTCGCAAACCTGAGTGCGGGCAATACCGCCATTGGCGGGGTGTGCAGTTTTATCGGGCTGGTGCGCGACTTCACGGGTGCACAAGCCATGGTGCTGGAGCATTATCCCGCCATGACGCAAAAGGAACTGGCGGCCATCGAGCGCGAAGCGCACGAGCGCTGGCCCTTGGATGCGACGTTGATCGTTCATCGTTTTGGATGCCTGGAACCGGGCGAACGCATTGTTCTCGTTGCCGCCGCTTCGGCGCACCGCGAGGCCGCATTCGAAGCGTGTCGCTTTTTGATTGATTGGCTGAAAACCCGGGCGCCTTTTTGGAAAAAAGAGATCGGCGTGGCGGGGGATAAATGGGTGAGCCCGCATGCCAAGGACGCCGCACGTCAAAGACGCGCCGGTGTTTAAGCACAAGGCTGAGAAAGGGAAAAAAAACATGGTGCGAAAACATGAAAACCGAAGGGATCCGCACAGGCCGGTCAAGGCCTACAAAAACCTGGAATTTCTAACCACACACAGTGGGCGCCCCTTGCGCATCCTCTCGGAATTCATCGAGCCGGAAGACCGTTTTGCGCGGCACAATATTTCCGACACCATCGTTTTTTTCGGCTCCGCACGCATCCGTTCACGCGAAACAGCCCTTCAGGCTCTGGATTCGGCGCGTAAGCACGGCGGCGATATCGCACGTGCCGAACAGACCCTGAACATGTCGCGCTATTACGAAGAAGCCCGTGAACTTTCTCGGCGCATGAGTGAATGGTCCAAGGGCTTGAAGGGCCGCGCCAAGCGTTTCGTGGTGTGCACCGGCGGCGGGCCGGGAATTATGGAGGCCGCCAACCGCGGTGCGTCAGATGCCAAGGCCGACAACATCGGCTTGAACATTTCACTGCCCTTCGAACAGCACGAAAATCCCTATCTCACGCGCGAATTGGCATTTGAGTTCCATTATTTCTTTATGCGCAAATTCTGGTTCGCCTATCTGGCGAAAGCGGTGGTGATTTTTCCTGGCGGCTACGGCACCTTGGATGAATTTTTCGAGTTGTTGACCTTGATTTCAACGCAGAAGATGACCAAGCCCATGCCGGTGTTGTTGTATGGCACCCAATACTGGGATGAGATATTGAACCTGGACGCGATGGTTAAATACGGCACCATTTCGCCGAGCGATCTGGAGATGTTTTATCGCTGCGACACCGTCGACGATGCCTTTACGCATCTCACCGAGAAGCTTAGCGAATATCACCTCAGCACCCCCGGCGGGACGATGTGAACGTTACGACGATGTGAACGTTACTGCGCCGCTGCCACCGCCTGAGCCTTGCCGATGAGCCTTTCGTAATCGTCGCTCAAGGTGCGGGTGATCTCGCCGACGGCGAACGTGTGATCGTCGATGCGCCCCACGGGGGTCACTTCCGCCGCCGTGCCGGTGAGAAAAACCTGGGTGGCGGCGGCTAGTTCATCGGGCATGATGGTGCGTTCTACGACCTCGATACCGCGTTTGCCGGCCAGTTCTATGACCGTGCGTCGCGTGATGCCGTCCAAAAAACAATCCGGCGTTGGGGTGTGCAGTTTGCCATCGCCCATCTCGAAAAAGATGTTGGCGCCGGTGGCTTCGGCGACATGTCCACGGTAATCCAGCATCAAGGCGTCGGAAAAGCCCTGTGCTTCGGCGTCGTGCTTGGACATGGTGGCAATCATATACAATCCAGCGGCCTTGGCGTGGACCGGTGCGGTGTCCGGGGCCGGACGACGCCACTTCGCCGTCATCAGGCTGATCCCCTTGTCGCGCGCCGCGGGTGAAAAGTAGCTGGGCCATTCCCACGCCGCAACCGCCAGATGGATGGTGTTATGCTGTGCGGCCACGCCCATCATTTCACTGCCGCGCCAGGCGATAGGACGGATATAGCCATCCGTGACACCATTGATGCGGCACGCCTGAAGGCAGGCTTCGTCCAGTTCGTCCAATGTGAACGGCACGGTGTAGCCGAGAATCTCGGCGGAACGCAACAGGCGTTCATTGTGTTCGCGCAACTTGAAAATTTCACCGCCATACATGCGGATGCCCTCGAACACGGCGGAGCCGTAGTGCAGGGCGTGGCTCAGAAGATGAACCTTGGCGTCGCGCCACGGCACCATTTCGCCATTATACCAGATGTGGCCATCGCGATCGTCGTAAGCGGGTCCCGTCATGTTCTTTGCCTTTCAACTCAAAATAGCCATGC
>VAPM010003818.1_pt1 | contig 10334 bp, 8 predicted proteins | sample 3395091 | NCBI WGS metagenome assembly VAPM01 (sample SAMN08290445, study PRJNA428436) | hydrothermal vent metagenome | isolation source: Deep-sea hydrothermal vent chimney 3 | place: Pacific Ocean: Juan De Fuca Ridge | reverse complement strand
TAGTTAATTCCTGGTTATCCAGGTCAACTTCAAAACGTACACCTTCGTTTGCTGCTATTTCGTCCATCAAGCTAGCCAGCTGTTCTTTAGTGGCAATAATAGGCAGTATGCTGTTTTTAAAACAATTGTTGTAGAAGATGTCAGCATAGCTGCTAGAGATGATGGTATTAAATCCATAATCAGCAATAGCCCAAGGGGCATGTTCCCGTGAAGAGCCGCAGCCAAAATTATCGCCAGCTACCAAGATGTGTGCATCTTTAAATGCCGGTTTATTTAGTTCAAAGTCAGTATTATTGCTACCATCTTCGTTATAGCGCCAATCATGGAACAGGTGTATTCCAAATCCGGTGCGTTCAACTTTTTTTAGAAATTGCTTAGGAATAATCTGGTCAGTATCAACATTGCTGCGATTCATCAGTGCAGCAATACTTTCATGTTTATTGTATGGTTCCATAATATTTATTCCAGTACTTTAAAGGTTTCGTATGTCAACAAAATGACCGGCAGAAGCTGCCGCAGCCGCCATTGCAGGAGACACTAGATGTGTGCGTCCACCTTTGCCCTGGCGACCTTCAAAGTTTCGGTTTGAAGTTGATGCGCTACGTTGTCCTACAGTTAATTCATCACCGTTCATTGCCAGGCACATTGAGCAACCAGGCTCGCGCCATTCCCAACCCGCATCAATAAATATTTTATCCAGGCCTTCATCTTCAGCCTGTTGTTTAACGTGATAAGAACCGGGAACAGCAATTGCTGTTACATTATCAGCAACTTTAGTTCCTTTGGTGATATCAGCCGCTATACGAAAATCTTCAATACGACCATTGGTGCAGGAGCCAATAAAAACCAAATCAACAGGAATGTCAGTGATTTTTGTATGCGCTTTTAGATCCATATAATTTAAAGCATTTTCACAAGCCTGGCGTTTGATTTCATCATCAAAGTCCTCTGGGGCAGGGATAATATTGGTAATGCCTGTTACCTGTTCAGGTGATGTTCCCCAGGTTACTTGGGGTTCAATATCAGCTGCATTCAAGGTAACAACAGTATCAAATTCTGCACCTTCATCACTAGGCAAACTTTTCCAGTAAGCGAGAGCTTTATCCCAGTTTTCACCTGAAGGAGCGAATTCACGGCCTTGCAAGTAGTCGAATGTTTTTTGGTCAGGGGCAACTAAACCGGCTCTGGCACCGGCTTCAATCGCCATGTTACAAAGTGTCATTCGACCTTCCATAGTCAGATTGGTAATGGCTTCACCGGCGTATTCGATAACATGCCCCGTTCCACCCGCAGTACCGATTTTACCGGTAATGGCCAGAGCAATGTCTTTTGCTGAAGCAAATTTTGATAATTCACCATCAATGCGGATCAGCATGGTTTTTGATTTCATTTGGGGCAATGTTTGAGTTGCCATCACATGTTCTACTTCTGATGTGCCGATTCCAAAAGCGAGAGCACCAAATGCACCGTGAGTTGCTGTGTGGCTGTCACCACAAACAACCACCATGCCTGGATGAACAAAGCCGTGCTCAGGCACAACAATATGAATAACGCCATTATTGGGGTTTTTCATATCATAAAGGTTAAGTCCATTTTTCTGGCAGTTATCTGCCATGGTTTCGATTTGTTTTTTTGCAATAGGGTCAGCAATAGGTAAATCTCTGTTCTTGGTAGGTACACAGTGATCCATTGTCGCTAGAATACTATGAGGGTTACGTACCTTGCGATTTGCAAGTCTTAACCCTTCAAATGCTTGAGGACTGGTCACTTCATGCATCAAATGACGATCAACATAGAGCAAAGGGGCTTGACCTGGCGCTTCAACCACAAGATGGCTGTCCCAGATCTTTTCGTACATCGTTTTTTTCATAGTATCTTCCAAAATAGACAATCCACTTCGACAAGCGAATGTCTATTATGTTGCGTATTAAATAGTGTAACCGGATATTATCGCTTAAATTGAGCGCTTTTTGCAATTACAAAGACATTCCTGATTACCCATGAGCTTCCGCCATTTTGAAAAATACAACCACACAGCCTCGTCATTCCTGCATTCTCTTAGCAGGAATCTGTTTTTTGCATGAATAGATCCCCGATAAAAGACCTCGGGGATGACGGTGTGCAAGGCGTCACCATTTTTCTCATCTATAAGGCGGAGACTCATGGGTAATCAGGAAGACATTTTAAAACTTAAGTAGGGAGGTGAATCAGTTATATTGTAAACAAAAAGGAAATAATAAATCAATAATAGGCTGTATTGTTTAATTTTAGATAACAGGTAAACTATGCAGCAACTTTAAGGTGATTTTATTTACCTTTAACACATTTAATCTTAAGGCGACACGATTTTATAAAAGATATGACAGACAAGAAAAAAGATATAGCGATTGGAATACTTTTCATTACAGGAATATGGGGATTTATTTCAGGCGCATTTATTATTTCAACCGTTATGTTTGGTGCAGCCGCCTTGTTTAGCAATATGTTTTTAACAGAAAGATTAGATTAACCCGTTTCATTACCTCCTCGTTGTGAAAGCAGAAATTTAATACTGCAAAGCTCAACCTCCTTTGGCATAGCCTCAGGAGGTTTTTTTTTTGGCATTAATTAAACGTTGTTCAGTTATTGTTCAGTGTCAGTGCGATATTCTAAACCCAACATAAAACAACACTGAAACAGTAGGAGAAAGTTATGAAAATGTTAGCTTTAGCAATACTATTAATGTCTTTTCCTTGGGCGAGTCATGCAGAAGGATGGAAGCATTCTAAACATCGAGATCATTATCAACGGGGGCATAATAATTCATATTTTTGGCAAGATGTTCAACAGCGCCAGCATAGGCAGGATTTACGCATAGAGAAGGGAATACATAAAGGTCAGTTAACACATAGAGAAGTTAAAAAATTACGCCGTGAACAAAAGCATATTGCAAAACAAATTAGACATATGAGTCGGCATCATTATATAAGCCGTGCGGATAAAAGAAGTGTTTTTGAACATTTGGACTATGTCAGCAAGAAAATAAGGATCTTGAAGCATAATGATCGTTATGCGCATAAAGGAAGATATAATCATCGGAAGCATAAGCATAATTATCAGTCATACACAGACAATCAAAGTTATTATACAAATGACAATATGTTAACGAAAGCAAATACCAATTATTCAACAGACTTTTATTTTAGATTTTGATTGGAATTTGAATTTGTGACTTAAACGCGGTTCGTTATCGGTAATGAAGCGACACATTCAAGTGTTAAGAAATTAAACAGGAAGGATATTCCTGTTTAATTTTTTTTTGCTATGGGAAAATATAATGCCAATATTTAAAAGCATGGAATGCTTTTCATTGATGTAGAATAGACTACCATTGGAAGACAAATGCTAGAAAAGCTTTAACGAATATTATGCTTTAGTTCTGTTTATTATTGAGAATTATTGTATGCCTACCTTAGCTATCAATATTAAGGATATGGGATTGTTTGTTTTCTCTTGATACAGCAACAGTAATGCGCTACTTCCTAAGTGTAGTGAATAGAAAAATAACTATAAAGAATATGAATTCACAAACTAATTTTTCCAATTTTCGCTTTATTAGAGATAGTTTTAAGCGATTTTTGCCAAATTCGCAAGCCATTGCATTGGCCTTGATTTTAATTGTTGGTTTTATTCTTATTTACACCTTGTCAGATATTTTGATGCCCGTATTTGCATCAGTAATATTGGCGTATTTATTACAGGGCATTGTTTCTAAGTTAGAAAAAAAATTACCGCGAATGGCGTCTGTATATCTTGTTTTTTCCGGGTTTTTGACCTGTCTAGGCCTTGTTCTCTTCGTATTAATGCCCATGGTTTCAGCACAGGCGGTTCAGTTAGTTCAGCGAATTCCTGATATTATCAAAAGCGCGCAGGCAGATATTATGCGCTTACCTGAACTTCATCCACAGTACATTTCCGAAGACAATATCAGGGGAATTATGGTTTCTTTGCAGGATGAACTGTTGAAATACGGTCAGGAATTAATTTCTATTTCAGCGGCTTCGGTAGTGGGACTGGTCACTGCAATTGTTTATTTGTTTCTCGTGCCATTGATGGTTTTTTTCTTCCTGAAAGATAAAAAAACACTGATTGCATGGTTTGTAAATTTTTTGCCTAGAGACAGGAGTTTGACTGCCCGGGTATGGGCAGAAGTGGATATGCAAATAGCAAATTATGTCCGTGGTAAATTCACTGAAGTCATTATTCTCGCTTCTGCCAGTTATCTGACATATACGCTTTTAGGATTGAATTATGCCATATTACTTTCTGTGTTAATGGGGCTTTCAGTCGTCATACCTTATGTAGGCGCTACCTTAGTGACATTTCCCGTATTAGGGGTTGCTATTATGCAGTGGGGGTTTACTGCTGATGAATTTTTATATGTTGCAATTGCCTATTCAATTATTCAAGCTATTGACGGCGTGGTTCTGGTCCCTTTGCTATTCTCAGAAGCAGTTAATTTACATCCCGTTGCTATCATTGTGGCTATTTTGTTTTTTGGCGGGTTTTGGGGTTTCTGGGGGGTGTTTTTTGCAATTCCACTCGCAACTGCAGTCAAAGCTATTTTAAATGCGTGGCCCACTTTAGTTGAAACCCGGCTGGATACTTCTTTTTAATAATATGTCAATCCGAGTGTACCTAGGAATCTTAGGCTTAGACTATAAGTCTACTCAAAATATTTCTCGGTAAAGCATTTCTTCACTGTTTCTGCAACCGCCCGCCCCACTAGTACTATGGCAATTTTGGTTTGATGGATAAACTTTTTGTAGGGTGGACTTCAGTCCGCTATGAACAACAATAGTAATTATTAATATCGGGTTGTGCGGACTGAAGTCCGCTCTACATGAATCCTCACTACTAAAGAATATCAGAAGCATAATCAGCCAGACGGGAGCGCTCTCCTCTACGTAGTGTAATATGTGCGCCATGTTGCCAGTTTTTAAAACGGTCAACTACGTATGTTAGACCTGATGTGGTGGCAGTCAGATACGGAGTATCAATTTGAGACAGGTTACCTATACAAATGATTTTTGTTCCTGGTCCGGCACGGGTAATGAGTGTTTTCATTTGTTTGGACGTCAGGTTCTGTGCTTCATCGATAATAAGATAGCGATTGAGAAATGTACGTCCTCGCATAAAGTTTAATGATCTGATTTTTACTCTGTTCATCAAAATATTATGAGAAGCTCCCTGTTCCCACTCATTGCTTCCTGAACGACTTCCGAGGAGTTCCAGATTATCAATTAAAGCGCCCATCCAGGGAGCCATTTTTTCTTCTTCTGTACCAGGAAGAAAACCAATGTCTTCACCAACGGGAACGGTTTCTCGGGTCATTATAATTTCCTGATAGGTCTTGTGTTCCATGGTCAAGGTTAAACCTGCTGCAAGGGCCAGTAATGTTTTACCTGTGCCAGCAGTACCGAGTAATGTCACGAAATCTATATCTGGATCTAATAATACATTGAGTGCAAAATTTTGCTCCCTGTTTTTAGCAGTAATTCCCCAGGTATTATTATGTTTATTTCGATAATTTTTCACCAATTCCAGGGTGGCGGTTTCTCCATCACAGAACCTGACAATCGCTTCAAAATTAGATTCATTTTCCATATAGAGATATTGGTTTGGGTACCAGTCAGTAACCAGCGCGTCTGTTAGCTTGTAGAAAGTTCGGTCTTCTTCTTGCCATGACTCCATTTTATTACCATGAACATCCCAAAAATCACCTGATAAGGCAGTGGCTCCACTATAAAGTAAATCTATATCATCAAGTGTTTGGTCGTTATGGTAATCTTCTGCATTAAGTTCTAGAGCTGCAGCCTTGATTCTCATATTGATATCTTTTGATACCAAAACAACTTTAACGTCAGGATGTTTTTTTACCAGTGCTAAAACAACATTGAGTATTGAATTGTCCGCAATGTGCCCGGGCATGCTATCAGGTAATAATGAGGATAGCTGACTGGTTTGAAAGTAAAGTCGACCATCAAACATACTGTCTGTATTTGGTCCGTGCTCTATACGGGATAGAAGGAGGCCGTCATTAATTGTTTTTTGATTGGCGCCCTGAATTAACTCATCAAGAAAACGACTGACTTGACGGACATTTTGAGAAACTTCGGATAAGCCTTTTTTACTTCGATCAAGTTCTTCTAAAACAATCATCGGGATAAAAATATTATGTTCTTGAAATCGAAAGATTGACGATGGATCGTGCATCAATATATTAGTATCTAAAACAAATAGTTTTTTATTGCTTGTTGATTGGATATTCATAATATTTCTCTCGAAGGAAAAAAGGGAATGTACAGGAAAAACTTGATAAATTTCCTGGTATTATGGGAGTTTTGGTTTGATGGATAGGTTTATTGTAGAGCGGACTTCAGTCCGCTATGACCCACCTTAAGTATAGTCATGTTAGAAATTGCGGACTGAAGTCCGCTCTACATTATTCATCAATATAACATTGATGGGTATTGCTGACATAGCTCCCATTGCTGTGTACTCAAGCTACTAAATCCATGCCCATCAGTTTGGATATTATCAATTTCTTGCTCCTCAGTCCTTAGGATAGTTCGGTGATTTTTTCTAATACTTCTTCTATATGAATTTTAACTTTAACTTTACGCCATTGATGAATCAAGAGACCTTCTTCATCAATTAAAAAAGTACTGCGTTCAATGCCTCGTACTTGCTTGCCATACATGTTTTTCATTTTGATAACATCAAATAACTTACAGAGTTTTTCTTCTTTATCTGATAATAGTTCAAAAGGAAATCCCTGTTTGGCTTTAAATCCTTGGTGTACTTTAACGCTGTCTCTGGAAACTCCAAATATAACGGTATTAAGTGCTTTAAATTGTTCAAAATTATCTCGGAAATCTTTTCCTTCCTGAGTACAACCGGGGGTGTTATCTCTTGGGTAAAAATAAAGGATTATTTTTTTTCCCTGGTATTCTGAAAGTTGAAAAGGAGTGTCTCCAGTTGAATCAGCTTCAAAGGAAGGAATGGGCTTGCCTATACTTATTTCAGTCATGTTATCGTTTTATGGGTTCTATAATAGCGTCTATATTTAAGTTATCACAAAAATCAAGAAACTCTTCCCGCAGGGCAAGTAAACGAACCTCGGGGGGGATTAGCAGGATGAATTTTGTTGAAATCATTAGAGTCTGGATATAAGGAGCCTGGTAACAACTGGCATTGACTTCTTCTACAACAATTTCATGTTCAAATAAAAAAGCAGTGATGTCTTCTATTACATTGTTACGATCAAGTGAAATAGTTTCCAGAGAATACGGAATACCATCATTCTTTTTATGACTACTTTCAGGTCTTAAAGTATGAATATGTATTTCTAGGCGATTTTGCATGCTATCAAGAATGGATTCAAGTTTAGCAATATGATTCCAATTCCCGTCTACTAACAAATAGGACGCAGTCGATTGTGCAAGATGTGATAATCTGAGTTCTAAAACATTGCAGTTACAGCTAGATATGGCTGCTAGAATTTCAGCAATAAAGTGGGGCGATTTGTTTCCTAAAGCTGTAACTGTAAGTTGCATAGAGAGCATCCATAATTTTTATTTAGTTTAGCATCAATATCAGTTAAAAAATAATATTTTGACTTGTGTGATACTCAGGGTCTTGGGTTAGAACATGCGGTAATTATAATAAAATGTTTTGTTTTTGGAGAATATGTTTAAAGATAGCAAGTGGACATAATAGTTGAAAAAAGGACCCTCGCTGTAGATATGGTTTTAAATCCTATGCTTAATAAGGATAAATTTTCTATATCCCTCAAACTGAGGGAAAATTTAAATTACGGAAATTTAATGCTCAGCCGACTAATATAGTTAGAAAAACTTTATAACTGGATTTGCATTAAAAGCAAAAAGAGGCCTTAAAGATAAATAAATCCTATGTTATTTTTTCACAATTGTGACATTTTCCTAATTAGCGATGCGCCAGTTACTGAACATATTCTGAGCGTGTTCAACAGAAGAGATCTATACTTTTAATAACATTCATATAATGAAGACTTCGATACCCATTTGTGGGAGTAAAAATGGCAGATTCTAAAGATAAACAAAATGATGCTCAATCTGATGATTTTGCAGATGATTTGGATGCAATGCTTAATGAAGCAGAGGCATCAGTAGACGGGCAAGATGAATTAATAGATGATGAAGATGCCATTGATAGACTATTAATGGATGATGCTTTTGATGATAAAGAAGAAACCACTGTTGATGAAGTAGATCAATTACTTGATGCGAGTCTTAACAAAGATGTTAAGCAGGAAAAGACTGAACAACAAATAGATGAGTTCGATGAATTTGCAGATGAAGAAAAAATTGACTCAATAGTTGAAGGGACTGAAGTAGCAGAGACAATTGAAGAAAAAGAGACTATTGATGATACGGATGATTTTGATGTAGATGATTTAATTAATTCTGCAGCTGCTGAAGCAACAGTTGAAGAAGATGAATTTGCAGAGATTGATGAATTTTCTGAAGATATAATTGAACCTGAACCTGAACCTGAACCTGAACCTGAACCTGAACCTGAGGCAGAAGCAGAAGCAGAAGCAGAAGATGATTTTCTATTGGCAGATTTTGATATTTCAGCGGATGATGAATTTACTGATGATGAGCTTACATCTGATATAGAGTCTTCTGATGACGCAAGTAGTCAGATTGAAACGGAAATCAATATACAAGAACCCGAACTGATTGAGGCCACTGAAGCTGTTAGTTCAGAAGTTTCTATGCCCACAGTCGAAATAGAAAAAGTAAATGCGGCATTAGTTGAAATAAACAATCAGATAAAACAGCTCAGCAGCGAAAATGCAAGTCTCAAACTACAAGTAGCTGAATTGGCAGCTCCTGCCGATGAGGAGGATGTGACTGCAGAAGAAATTGACAGTCTGCAAAAAGAACAGCGCAAATTAAGCAAATTAATAAAAGAAAATGATAGTAAAGTCCCTGTAATGACTTATGTTGCCATCGGCATTGCTATTCTTGCTTTACTAATTGGAGGTGGACTTGGGTTGGTTGGTTATGGTGCTCAATCAGAGGTTACTAATTTAAGCGAATTAGTAGTAACACTAGAAGAAGAAATTGAAATTTTAACAGCTAAAAATAATACTAAAGATGTTAAAGCCATCAATGAAAAAATCACTTTATTAATAGCAAAAGATGAAGAATTCAGCTCACAGTTGAGTGATATAGACAGTTCAATTCAGACTAATCCTTTAAAGCCGGTCGTTGACGATTTAGTCATTCAAAATGACCATGCGCAAGAAGCTATAGAATTGTTATTGGCAAAAGTTGAGACATTAGAAATAGGTAAATTGAGATCTAGGAAAGCGAAAAAGGCTGTCGCTAAAATTGTCTGGGTTGTTAATTTGGTTTCTTTTAAACAGGAATGGTATGCAAAAAGAAAATCGGCAGAATTTAAGAAAAAAGGTGTTCCTGCAGAAGTTAATCCAGTTAAAGTAAAAGGCGAAAACTGGTTCCGGTTGACAGTAAAAGGTTTTAATACCAAGTATGAAGCTGCTGCGTATGCCGTTAAAGTTAAGAAAACGCTCAATCTAACTTCTGTTTGGGTTACCAAGGGCTAGACGGGTGAATGGCTGTTTTCTGAAACTCAGAATGATTTTTAAGCATGGTCGGTTTGATAAACTTTTTGTAGAGCGGACTTCAGTCCGCTATGAACAACAATAGCAATGTTTAATATTAGTTGTGCGGACTGAAGTCCGCCCTACATAATTCATCAAAGCAAAGTTGTTGGAGTACTTAGTAATGACAGAATATGTTTATTGGTTAAATAAAAACTTGCTTTACCTACACAACTCTCTATAATCCGGTTCCTCAACTTTTTGGTGCCCTGAAAATTATTTATTTAAGGGTTAAAAGGGAAGTCGGTGCGATTCACATAGAAACAATTCCGACGCTGCCCCCGCAACGGTAGATAAGTTAAAGGTACGTTAAATACCACTGTATCAATGATATGGGAAGGTGATGTATCAGAAAAAGCGACTTATAAGCCCGGAAACCTGCCCGAAAGTTTTATTCGGTGCAGCGGAGGGCTGTTTACGGAATAGATAACAACTGCTATCTATTTCTGTTTTTTGTCCTCACCTGCGAATTTAATCTATTTGCACGGGGTGGTGCAGAGGACATTATGAAACAAAACTTTTTATTTCCCTCCTTATCAGTACTTAGTCTAATTCCACTTGTATTTATTACACAAGCACAGGCTGAAGAAGTAGTAGAACTTCCAAATATTATCGTTAC
>VAPM010026375.1_pt1 | contig 10339 bp, 8 predicted proteins | sample 3395091 | NCBI WGS metagenome assembly VAPM01 (sample SAMN08290445, study PRJNA428436) | hydrothermal vent metagenome | isolation source: Deep-sea hydrothermal vent chimney 3 | place: Pacific Ocean: Juan De Fuca Ridge | reverse complement strand
GTGACCTGAAAATTTGGTCCAGCCATGCTGGTTTATCTGAAAATAGGCCTTGAAGATGGGATCTTTCGGCCTATTTTCATAACAGCAAAGCGGTGTCATCGTTGGGGCTGTGGCCTGTACAACCCGGAGTCTGCGCGTTGCTCCGCTTACCTGATCCAGCCATGCTGGTTTATCCTTGCGAGTCAGCGGAATGACGTACGGGCAGGAGCATGGTGAAGGACAGGGGTGGGAACGTGAGACTGCAGAACGGCTGACCGGTTTTCGTTGTCGCGGCCAAAGACAACGGACAGCTCATCCATAATTTCCCCATAACAGTCCGGGCAGTATCCATGGGAAATCGGGTCGCTGGTCTCATCGCGATAGTTTACAACCCAGGTCTCCTGTTCCTTGACACGATTACAGCTGCAACAGACAGTCAACATGCTCATCACCTCGTCTGAAATTAAAGAGAATCTGCATGGTATAAAGCATGTTGCGTGCCAGACAAAAACGCCGTCATACTGTCCGGCTCGCATTGTACTGAAATAACAAAATATTTTTATCAAGAGTTCCAAATACCTCACATGCGATTTCGGATTTTCAGGAATATCCCCCCGGTTGCGTACTCTTTTACGGACAGATTGTGTCCCTTTCCGGAGACGATAAACAACTGGTTTTCCCCACTAACCTGGAATCACTGTCTTTTTTTTGTCTCCAGCAAAAGACGCTCCAAGAAATTATTCAAGAATTCACGGGAGATAACAGGAAACAGGTCAGATACCTCTATCAATCGTGAATAAATATCAGGTTATTAGCTAATCAACTGATTTTAATAAATTTTAAATGTAGAAGAAATTTACCCTGCCATGAAAGCTGTTTGACTTTTTCCCCGTCCAAGGGCATAGTATATTATTGACTAACGCTCAGGCAGCACCCCAGCCGCAGGTTACAGAATTTCGTCAGGAACACGCTGCCGGGCTGCTTACCTCTCCATTAACTATCACCCCTCTCCGGTTTACAACATGCTTTATACACAACGAAAAAACGAACTCCTCGACCAGCCTAAAACATGGATGATCACCGGCGTCGCCGGGTTCATCGGTTCAAACCTCCTTGAAACCCTGCTCAAACTGAACCAGAACGTCGTGGGGCTCGATAACTTCTCCACCGGTTTTCAACATAACCTTGACGAGGTCCGGGGTTTAGTCACCGATGAACAGTGGCGGCGATTCCGTTTTATCCAGGGCGACATCAGGGAACTTGCGACCTGTCATGACGCCTGCAACGGGGTTGATTATATCTTGCATCAGGCGGCACTCGGTTCCGTGCCCCGCTCCATTGCAGACCCGATCACCACCAACGAGAACAATATCTCCGGTTTTCTTAACATGCTGGTTGCCGGCCGAGATGCCGGGGTCAGGCGAATGGTCTATGCCGCCTCCAGTTCAACCTATGGCGACCACCCCGATCTGCCCAAAGTGGAAGACCGAATCGGCAATCCACTCTCACCGTACGCAGTCACCAAGCTCGTCAACGAACTCTACGCCCAGGTCTTTGCCCGCACCTATGGCTTCAAGACCATTGGCCTGCGCTATTTCAACATTTTCGGCCGACGCCAGGATCCCGATGGAGCCTATGCGGCGGTCATTCCGAAATGGTTTGCCGGTCTGCTGCAAGAGGAAACCGTGTACATAAACGGTGATGGTGAAACCAGCCGGGATTTCTGTTTCATCGACAACTGTGTCCAGGCCAACCTGATGGCAGCCACAGCCGACAACGAGCAGGCAGCGAATCAGGTGTACAATGTCGCCTTTGGCCAGCGCACAAGTTTAAATGAACTCTATGCCCTGATTCGGGAAAGGGTGGCAAAAATATTTCCACCGGCAGCTGCTGCGGAGCCGGTGTATCGGGATTTCCGGGCCGGGGACGTTCGCCACTCCCTTGCCGATATCAGCAAGGCCGGCAAGCTGATCGGATATGAACCCGAGTACAGTATTCATACGGGACTGGATAAGGCGGCTGACTGGTATATCCAACGGTTCACCAAAGCCTAGAACCTCCATAGAATGGACATCAAGCTTCAACAGTGGTTTTTTATGAATTTCAAAAGATATCTCGACTTGCCTGCAGCTGATTTTCCCCACACGACTGCGCTGGATACATTGTGAACTCTTTGCAAAATATCATACAACCCAGCCATCCGGACGCCCGCGTTTTATAAACGATATCCATGTCCCTTTTCCCGACCACCTTTTTCAGGCACCGCTCCATTGCCAGAGACCTGGCACTGGGGCTGACCGGGATCATTGTTCTGATAAGCCTGGTTCTGATCATCCTGTATCAGGCGTACTCCGACCGAAAACTTGCCGTCGACACCCAGACCCAGGCGGAACAGATCATCGCCGAGGCCGGGGATATTTTTTTTCTCCCCCTGTACAACTTCGACAACCAGACTCTACAGCACATTGCCCGGGTTTACCTTGACGGCAATGATTTTGTCTGCGGCATCACCATCAAAACCGAATACAACGATCTGTTGTTTAATGAAATTAACGGATCCATGGACAAGCTTATTCGTAAAGACAAGGTTCTTTATGCAAAGAATAAGGAAATAGGTACAGTTACCCTCTACTTCAGCAACCAGAAGATGCGGAAACAACAGCGAGACACCATCAAGACAGGGGTCATCGTCATTCTGCTCCTTTTGATCGTCATGCTGGCAGCCATGGACCTGTTTATGCGGATCTGGCTCCAGAAACCACTGCATCTGCTGACCGACGGAATCAGGCAAATTGCAAGCGGAGACTATACCCACCCGTTGCCGCCTGCACCTCAGCAGGAGGTTCATGCCATTATTGATGAAGTCAACACAATGGCCCATCGGATCGCCGAACAGAAAAAACAGTTGGAAGACTCAGAGAAGAGGTATCGCTCCATCTTTGAAGGTGCAATGGAAGGCATTTTTCAGGAGAGCCTGCAAGGTTCTTTCCTGACGGCTAATCCAGCCATGGCCAAAATTTTCGGCTACGCTTCACCGGAGGAGCTCATACACACCTGCACGGACACGGCCCAACAACTCTATCTCCATCCCCGTGCCCGAAAGCAGCTAATCCTGGCACTGGAAACAGAGGGTTTTGTCACCAACCTGCCCATAGAGATGCGGCACAGAGACGGCCATGCCCTGACCATTGCCATGACTGCCCGCTTTGTTCGCAATGAAAAAAATGCACCCGTATATATTGAAGGCCTGGTTTCGGATATTTCCAGACAGCAGCAGATGGAGGCCGAATTGCGTCAGGCCCAAAAAATGGAAGCCATAGGTACGCTGGCCGGAGGGATTGCCCATGATTTCAACAATATTCTCTCTGCCATTTTCGGCTATATCGAACTGGCCGAGATGCAGGCCAAAAACGACGACAAACTGCGCGAGCATCTTGCAAACGCCCTGGCCGGTGCCCGCAGAGCCCGGGATCTGGTCCAGCAGATCCTCACCTTCAGCCGTAAGGCGGATCATCAGAAGAAACCGTTTCCGCTGGCGATTATCGTTAAGGAAGTCTGTAAACTATTACGTTCGTCCATTCCCGCAACCATAGAGATTACCCAGGATATCCAAAGCCGGGCCGTGGTCATTGCCGACCCGACCCAGATCCACCAGCTGGTGATGAATCTCTGCACCAACAGTTTCCATGCCATGGAAAATACCGGCGGCAGCTTGACTATCCGGTTGTATGACCAGAAATTGGACAAACGGGCGCAGGTAACCAAAGACACCACGGAGCCGGAGAATCTCGTTGTTCTGGAAATCACCGATACCGGCTGCGGCATGGATGAAGAGACCCGGTCGAAAATTTTTGAACCGTATTTTACCACCAAGGCCCATGGCAAGGGAACCGGCCTCGGCCTGGCCCTGGTGCACGGCATCGTCAGCAATTCCCACGGAAGAATCGAGGTCACCAGTGCACCCGGCAAGGGCACCACCTTTCGAATTTTTCTGCCTGCGGTTGAGCAGAAGGCCAAACAGGCTGCAGGCTCGGATCAACTCCTTCCCAGGGGGAACGGCCAGAAGATAATGCTGGTGGATGACGAGAAACCTGTGCGGGAAATTCTGAGCAGTTTCCTGGAAGAGTCGGGCTACACCGTGTACACCTTTTCCAGGGGACGGGAGCTTCTCGATGCCCTGCAGGAAAACCCGGACAACTGTGAACTTTTGATCACCGACATGGCCATGCCGAAGATGGACGGTGCGGAGATTGCCCAGGCGGCACTAGAAATCAAGCCGGAACTGCCCATCATCCTCTGCACCGGATACAGCGCCGACCTCAGTCGAAAACAGGCCCTGGACATCGGTATCCGCAGTGTCATTCAGAAACCAATACAACGCACACGATTTTTATACACCATTTATGAAGCCCTGGCTGATACAAAGAAGTAACGGATTTTCTCGGCTGGATTGGGGCGCGGGAGAGAAGATAACATTTCCCGATAATGTCGGCAGGGAATAGACAGCTTCGGTACATCCAGGAATTGTTAGGTCTTGATGTCTCGCAGGCTCGCATATTGATCCCTCACCCCAACCTTACATTCCATTTCCGTAGGATGGGCACCGCCCATCAATATTCATGCGCCATGCTTTTTTGATGGGCGGTGGCCACCACATTCTGCCCATTGAGGGCCAACAGCTATCCCCGTGACAGAGCAGTCAGTTTTTCAACCAGGAGCCGGTGCAAGGCCTTGCTGCGGTCGGCTGTATCTTCGGTATCCGCCCCGGTGGTCATGGCCTGGAAAAAGCGTTCACAAACTTTCTGCTCGCTACGGCTCCAGGACGCAGTGAAGCCCTGCTTATCGGCTGTAATCGTTTCCCGGTCAACAGGCTGCAGATAGTCGCGGCGTCCGTGGGCCCAATTGATCACCAGACTGTAAAAGAGCAGCGCCCGGTCGAGCAGTATATACATGAGCTGGATGTTGTTGACCGGCCCGAATTTGAGTTGCTGCTGATCCAGTTTCATGCCGAGCAGGCGGACACCGGACAGCAGTTCCCTGCCCTTCAATGCCGTACCGGCCGCACCCAGCAGGCCCCCTATGGCGGAAAACACGCCAAAGGTAATGCCTGCCGCGGCCAGATCAAGTCCGGCTCCCAAGGCGGCTCCGCCAAGACCGCCGGTCAGAATCAGCTGTCTTTTATCCAGGCCGAGGAACTGCCAGGTTTTTTCGCTGAACAGGTCCTGGCGCAGGATGGACTGGTCCGGAAGCGCCGGTGTAAAGATATTATGTTTGAACAGATTGCGTATCCGGCGATGGGTGACCCGCTCCCGTTTGCCGACAAACCGGGTGAAAGCCGCCCGCATTTTCTCCTGCAGCTCCTCTTCATCTCCTCCTTCCCTCAAAGCAACAGTTTTCCGATAGGAGAGCACATCTTCCAGCAGTGCCGTTATCAGGCCCGCACTCTGACGGGTCCGGGCGGCCCAGTCCGCTTTAAAGGCGCGGATGACCAGCTCCAGCACGCCCTCGATGGTTTGATCTATCCCCTTCAGGCTTTCAAGCAGGGCGATACGTTCGGCATAAGTGGCCTGGACCGAGTTGAACACCCGAATCGAGTTGAAATGCTTGCGAAATTCTTGCTGCCACCGGCTAAGAAAACCGGACGCATCCTCCTTGCAGTTGAGGATAGCCATTCGGGGACGGCCGGTGAGGCGGAGAATCTCCATTTCAGCCTTATCCATGTTGCGAACCGGGCGTGAGCCGTCCACGACAAAAATAATCCCGGCCCCGTCAATGAGGGGTTTTAAAAGCCGACAATCATCATGAAAGGCGGCATCGTCTTCATGGGCGGCGATAAAATCGACCAGCAGGCGTTCATCCGGCCCCTGGTAGTTCTGCATCCACTGCAGAGTTCGGCGGGGGTTTTGAAAGCCGGGAGTGTCAACAAAGGCAATCACCTCCCGGCCGTCTATTATGACCGGAAAACGACGGCATTCCCTGGTCTCGCCGGGAATCGGACTGATCCGGACACTGTCATCCTCAGCCAGGGTCGAGAGAACGGAAGATTTGCCCTCATTAGGATGACCAACCACTGCAAATTCAGGAACCGCTGCCGTCATGACCTCACCAATCGAATACATTGCAGATACGGATCCCCCAGCGTATCTATTTTCTTGCGCCAGATACGGTAATCCTGGTCGGCGACTGCTGTAAAGATGGTCTCGGGATTGGGTTTTCCGATAAAGACGATACTGAATAGAACCTTGTCCCCCACCAGTTCGCGAAGCCTGCGCAGAAAAAAGAAGAACTCCTCTATGGGCGGCTGCCAGGCTTCCTGAAGCAGCAACAGCGAATCGGCTCCGGTGAGATTTTGCAGTCCCGGTTCCTGGAAGATCCGATCATCCTCCTCCTGATTGATGCGTAGACAGCGTTCAATCCGCTGACCGAGCCGGTCCCGGATCAGTTGCGCCAACTGCGACTGTGAACAGTCATCAAAGAGTTCATCGGGAATCAGGGCCAGAACGAGACCATCAACCTGTGGATCGATCCTCTCCTCCAGAGGCTCATCCTCATCCTCTTTCAGCTCAGGCCTGCTTTCCTGGTTGGATTCGGTTGAAAGACGGGGGGTCAGCATCCGGTGAAGCAACCGACTCTGGTCGGCAGTGGTAAAGTCCAGCTTTCGAAGCAGGGAACGGTTGGTCAACCATCCGGCCGTCAGCAGGCAGACTCGCGGCAAAAGCCCGTACACAGCAACGCTCAGGCAGAGAAAGGGCCACCAGGAAACCAGATCGCCGGTGGCCAGATGATAGATGCCATCCTTGAGAACCATCTGACTACCACTGATCTGGGCCGGATCAGGGAAGCCGATCCCGGCGGGCAGAAGCCATGACCAGGGGCGAGCGATGGTCTCGACCAGTCGATACACGGTCTCGCTGCTGAGTTGCAGGGTCGACTGCCAGCCGAAGGCAATATCGGTCCCCACCACCTTGAGCAGGGTCGCCGCCAGCACCCCGAGATTAAAACCGATACCTCCCAGCTGGATCAGAAGAAAAAAGGGGAGCACAAACAGCAGGCCGTAACTCCTGTGCCGCCGTCTCAGGCGACCCGATAAACCGGCAAGCCACCGGTGCGAATCCATGGCCGCCGGCAGACGGCCGATCTTAACAGCCAGATGCAGAATGCCTTTACGGAGCAAGGTATAGAGTATCGGCAGAGATTCACCGCCGATCAGGTGCCGGGCAAGAAAAGAAATCAGCAGGGCCAGAAGTAACAACAACTGGCTGCAGACAAAAAAAAGGAAAAAAAAGGAGACGTTGACCGGAGTGGTTCCGGAATAACTGAGAAAAGAAAAAGCCGAACCCCAGCCGACAAACAGGGCAAATACAAAAATAAACCAACCGCAGATCCGGGTCAACTCCAGAAAAAGTCCGCCCGGCAACACCGCAGAGCCGCCGGCATCCCTGAGAAATTCCTCACGACGCCGGGACAGCCACTGCCTGAGTAGACAGGCCTTGTCAACGGCGGCAGGCTCCTGCTCGCAAAGTTCCCTGACCTGCAGGTATATCTTCCGATCACGCTCAGCCGGATGATCATCTCCATCGCTGTCGATCAACTCCTGATCCGAACTGAGAAAAAATTCAAGATCCAGAACGTCGGCAAGTGTCCAGGGCTTTTTCATGCAAAAAATCTCCACACGAAAAGACGGACAATAACGGTGATGATCTGCATCAGGGGACTCCTGCTACTCAGAGACAACTATCGAGTTGCGCACCACATGCTTGACCAGATCGACCGTGTTTTTCATCTTGAATTTCTTGAGCAGTTTAGCCCGATGGTGATCCACGGTGCGCGGACTCAGACAGAGGATATCCGCCATTTTTTTACTGGTGTAGCCCTTGACCACAAACTGCAGGACCTCCCGCTCCCTGTCCGTCAACTGAATAAGGGGAATCTCCCGATGATCGCGGAAGGCTGAAATCATATCATCGGTGACCTCGTTGGACAGCTGCGGCGACACATAACTTTTTCCCGACTGGACCGTACGGATGGCGGTCAGGAGTTCGGTATCCGAATCATCTTTCATCAGATAGCCATGGGCACCGGCGGAGATGGCATTATAAAAATACTGACTGTTGCGATGCATGGTCAACATGAGAATGCGGACCCCCGGGTATTTCTCCACGACTTCCCGTACCGCCTCTATCCCGTTGATACGCGGCATCGAAATATCCATTATGATCAGATCGGGCTGCTCATCGGAGAGGAGATCCAATAACTCCTGGCCATCACCGGCCTCACCGATCACCTGAATATCCGACTCAATCTCAATAATCGTCCGCAATCCTTTACGAATCAGGCTGTGGTCATCGGCAATAATTATGCGATAGGGTTTTTCCGTCATGATTTCTGTTTAGTCGTTGAACAACAATCAAAAATCGTTGCCCTTACGTTCCAATTCACAGTCAAAAGATTTCAGAATTGACCAAGGTGTTTGCAATTAAAAAAAACAACCTGCGCCTGTGTTTCTCATCACTCACCGCCAAAAGTTTTACAACACTGCTCACTTAAAACGGAGGCTGACCGGACAATGATCGGAACCGGTGATCTCGTCGTGGATGGCGGCATCAAGGATCCGGTCCCGACTGCCGGGATCAACCACGAAATAATCAATCCGCCAGCCTATATTCTTGGCCCGGGCATTAAACCTGTAACTCCACCAGCTGTACTGCTCCGGTTCCTGATTGAACAGGCGGAAGGTATCCACATAACCGGCATGGACGACTTCATCCATCCAGGCCCGTTCCCCGGGGGAAAACCCCGGATTCTTCTCATTGGCCTTGGGGTTGGCCAGATCAATTTCTTTGTGGGCCACGTTGAGATCCCCGCAGAGCACCACGGATTTTTTTTTGCTGAGCCGGTCCATAAAGGCAAGGACAGCGGCGTTAAACGCCTGCTTGTAGTCGAGACGTTTAAGTTTTGCCTGCGCATTGGGAAAGTAGCCGTTGATAAAATAATAATCATCAAACTCCAGAGTCAACACCCGGCCCTCGGCATCAAAGGCATCCTCGCCAAGCCCGTATATAACGTTTACCGGCTCTGTACGACTCAGGACCGCTGTTCCGGAGTACCCTTTTTTTTGGGCCGGATACCAGAAGGCATGATAGCCCTGAATATGCTTTACCTCATCGGGAAGCTGATCCGGCAGCGCTTTTATCTCCTGGAGGGCAAAAACATCGGCATCAAGCTCGTGGAAGGCATCGAGAAAGCCCTTTTTCAGGGCCGCCCGCAATCCGTTCACGTTCCAGGAAATAAAGGTTCGCCCCTGACCGGCAGGCGTTGCACCGGGTTTTGTTGCTGGTATTTTACGCGGCCGCACCCCGATTTTCGGACAAAGATCAGCCAGCACGCAGCGATCACAATGGGGCAGGCGGGGCTTACAGGTTCCCTGGCCAAAGGCAACCAGGATGGAGTTGATGCTGATCCAGTAGCGCTGCGGAAGCTTTTCCCGCAGGGCCATCTCGGTCTGTAGAGGATTTTTCGTATGAACATAGCCCCAGATATTCATAATCCGGTGGACATGGGTGTCCACGCAGATGGCCGGTTTTGCAAAGGCGACCGCAACCACCAGGTTTGCCGTCTTACGGCCCACCCCGGGCAGCTGGACCAGCTCATCAATGGTATCGGGAACGCTGCCGTCAAATTTTCCCTGCAGAACCTTCGGGAGTGCGGCCAGATAGCCGGCCTTATTACGGAAAAACCCAACTGGATAGATAATCTTTTCGAGCTCGGGAACGGACAGGGCGGCAAGCTCTTCCGCTGTTCCGGCCCGGGCAAACAGCCTGCGGGATGCAGCAGCCGTAACCTCGTCTTTAGTCCGGGCCGACAGAATGGTCGCCACCAGCACCTTGAACGGGTCTTTTGTCTGGGCCGCAATAAGGTCAACCACCGGCACCTGATAGTCGGCAACTTCTTTTTCAAGCCGGGCAACGGCCTGCTCAATAGTAAAGGCCATGCAAAAATCAATAAAGGTTGAGGAAGAGGAAAAGTATGAGGCAGGATACCAGATGTAGCCCGCAGACGCAACAGCCCAAGCTTTTCCCGCATTTCCACAAACCGCTGCCGCCCGGCTCACGGGCTCCGTAATCCCGGGATGCCTATCCCTTCAACCCCTCGACATGAAAGATGCAACAGTGGGCTGTGAACTGTTCGGTCATAAAAAAGGTTTATTTACCGGTACGGACCGGGACCGGAATACTCCATAGCCGTCAAGCTAAGGGCTTGCTCAAAAATAACTTAGTAGAGATGAGGTGTAATGTGGACATGTAGAGAAGTGATCTGATTGCATGCAACCGCAGGCGTAGCAGGGCTACGTCGAGGATTG
>VAPM010930353.1_pt1 | contig 10344 bp, 7 predicted proteins | sample 3395091 | NCBI WGS metagenome assembly VAPM01 (sample SAMN08290445, study PRJNA428436) | hydrothermal vent metagenome | isolation source: Deep-sea hydrothermal vent chimney 3 | place: Pacific Ocean: Juan De Fuca Ridge | reverse complement strand
GCGCATTGGAATCAGAGCTGGAAACACTGCGTGAAAGTCGGGTTGAACAAAACGAATCTTTAAATGCGGTACAGGCTCGTTATTATAGTTTAGGCTCAGAAATTTCACGTATTGAACAAACCATTCAACATGAAAAAGAAATGCTGGGGCGTCAGCAGAATGACTTGAGTGAACTGGAAAGTGCTTTGAATGAGTTAAAGCAATCGCTGGAATCTGACCGTGAACAGTTAGAAGAAATTGATTTAGTGCTGGGTGAGGCCGAGCCCAAACTGGAAATGCAACGTGAATCGCAACAGGCGATTAATGAGCAGTTGCATGAAGCTGAAGAGGCGATGCAGGAATGGCAGAGTCAGTGGGATTCACATAATGAACGTGCCGCCGAGCCTTCGCAAACCGCGCAGGTTGAACGCACGCGAATGGAACAACTGGAAAAACACGTTATACAGTTAAAGCAGCGGCAGGACAAAATTGATGAAGAAAAACGTCGCCTGGTAGGTGATGATTTAGAAATTGAGTTAGAACAGTTACGTGAGCAGAGTGAAACTGCTGAAATGCAGAAAGCGGAAATGCAGGAAAAGGTTTCGGATGTTATCGAAACAATTCGCAATCAGCGTGAACAGTCTACGCAATATACCCGTGATGAAGATGCACTGCGTCAGCAATTAAATGAAACCCGTGGCAAGTTGGCATCATTGGAAGCATTACAGAAAGCCGCACTCGGCAAAAATGAAAATGCGGTTGGTGGCTGGTTAGAAAAGCATGGTTTAGCGAATAACTCGCGTCTGGCGGAAAATCTCGAAGTAGAAGCCGGCTGGGAAAAAGCCGCGGAAACGGTTTTAGGTTCACATCTTGAAGCGGTCTGTGTCGAGGGTATGGATAGCGTTGCACAGGTGCTTGGTGATTTAGAGCAGGGCAACTTAAGTTTATTTGATACTTCAACTTCTGCGGCAGCTAATAACGCGGTAGACAGTTTGTCTTCGAAAATTAAATCGTCGGTTTCACTGGCCGGGATTCTGGATGGTGTAAAAGCGGCGGAAGATTTAAATCAGGCGCTGGCATTGCGCGGTTCGTTAAGCGGCAATGAATCGGTGATTACCAAAGATGGCATCTGGTTAGGAGCATCATGGTTACGTGTTGCCCGTGATAAAGATGAAAAATCCGGTGTACTGGCACGTGAGCAGGAAATAAAAGATCTGCAGGCAGTGCTTGAAGAGCAGGACATGAGTCTGGAAGAGCTGGAAGTGCAAATACAGGATGCCCGTGCTCAGTTACAGAATTTTGAACAACAACGTGAACAATGGCAGGCTGAATTAAATAATACCCATAGCCAATGTTCGCAAATTCAGGCGCAACTCACCGCCGGACAGACAAAATTGGAGCACCTGTTAAGCCGTAATCAGAACTTACAGGAAGAGTCGCTTGAGTTAACAAAAAATATTGAACGTCAGCAGGATGAAATGGAATTGGCTCGTCGTAAACGCAATGAAGCGATGACGCAAATGGAGGCACTTTCACGTGAGCGTGAAGAGTTAACCGGCCAGCGTGAACAGTTTCAGAACCAGTTGCTGGAGGCGCGAAGTAAAGCGCAGAATGAGCGAGAGTCTGTGCATGAGCTAGCAATTCAAATTGAATCACGGCGGACATTAAAACGTAATCTGGAACAGAATATTGAGCGTATGGCGCGGCAGCTGGAAACTCAGCAGCAGCGTCGTGAAGAACTTACTGAAAGTTTACAGGGCGTGTCATCTACTGAAGATAAAACTCAGGAGCTGGAAAAGTTACTCGAGGAAAGGCTACAGGTGGAAGAGCAGTTAACCGAAGCCCGGCGCTCGGTTGAAAGTATCGATAATAGCTTGCGTACGTTAGAGCAGAAGCGTAGCGAAATTGAACAGAAGTCACAGATGATTCGTTCGAGTTTAGAGCAGGCACGTTTAAGTACATCAGAAGTTAAAGTGCGTAGTCAGACCGTACAGGAACAGCTGGCAGAAACCGACTTTAGTGCAGAGGAGTTGCTGCAGGAGTTAGGTGATGATGCCAGCATTAATGAATGGGCGCGCAAGGTTGAAGAAGTGGCACAACGTATTGCACGTTTAGGGCCGATTAATCTGGCAGCCATTGATGAGTTTGAAGAGCAAAGTAAACGTAAGGAATATCTGGACTCGCAGCATGCTGATATTATCGAGGCTCTGGAAACTCTGGAAGCGGCGATTGCAAAAATTGATAAGGAAACCCGGGTTAAATTTAAAGATACCTACGAGCATGTTAATGCGCGTATTCAGGAGATGTTCCCGCGGTTGTTTGGTGGCGGGCAGGCCTACCTTGAATTAACCGGTGATGATTTATTAGACACCGGTGTGGTAGTAATGGCGCGGCCACCGGGTAAACGCATTAGTCACATACAGTTAATGTCAGGTGGTGAAAAAGCCTTAACAGCGGTAGCGTTGGTGTTTGCAATTTTTGAGTTAAATCCGGCACCTTTCTGTATGCTCGACGAAGTTGACGCACCATTAGATGAAGCCAATGTTGGACGTTTCTGTTCACTGGTAAAAGCCATGTCAAAAACCGTGCAGTTTATTTTTATTACTCACCATAAAGTTACTATGGAAATGGCGGAAAAAATGAATGGTGTAACAATGCGTGAAGCGGGTGTTTCACGTCTGGTATCCGTGGACATTGAAGAAGCTTCAAAAATGGTAGAAAGCGCGTAAAGGTTTAGTTATGGAAATGAATGACTTACGCTGGATATTGTTGGGTGTGGCAATTATTATTATTGTCGGGGTTTACTTTTTTAGTCGTGCGCGTAAAAAAATTCAGTCAGAAACTTTGCTGCAGGCGGCTGATGATATGCCTTCCTTTAGTGCCAATGAAGATGGTGCCAGTGAAGATAGTGCCGGTGAAAAAGCTTCTAATAATGACTGGATGGATGGTGTTGGCCCGGTACGGGTAGTTTCTGGTGACGATAAAAGCATACCTGAAATTAAATTTATCGGCGATGATGAGGCTGACGTTTCATCTGCAAGAATAGATCCGCTTATAAATAATGCACTACAGAAAGATACTGCTAAACCTGATTTAAAACCGGCTATTGAAACGGATTCAGTGTTGCAGAAATCATCGCCGGTCGATTCGAAAGCATCGATAGAGGTAGAAGCTTCTGTTTCCACAGAGTCAAAGCAGCAAGGTGGTGAACAGCAAAAATCGCCATCCAAAACGGATAAGCAGGAAACCACAAATAAAAATCAATCAATCGTTGATGATGTTATTTCGGTATATGTACTGGCTAAAGTTGAAGAAAAAATAAAAGGCGAAAAAATATTAAGTGCAAGTTATGCGCTGCACCTCGATTATGGTGAAATGAAAATATTTCATCGACATCAGCAGACAGCGGATAGAAAAATTGAATTCAGTATGGCCAATGTTCAGGCTCCCGGCTGGTTTGAAATTGACGGTATGAATGATATGGAAACCACGGGGGTGAGCTTTTTTATGCAGGTGAACCTGGTTGGTAACCCTTCGGCAGTGTTAGATGAAATGTTGATTTGTGCACATAATCTTTCGACCATGCTGGGTGCTACGTTGTGTAATGGTCAGCGCAAAGTTTTAGATGAAACCAGTACTATTGAATTGCGCGAGAGAGTTAAACGACTGGAAGAGATTAAGGCTCAGGCAGTTTAAACTTTTGTCAGATTAACATATTGATGGTTGTTGATTGGGGCTAATGAAGCAAATCTCCCCAGCCCCTCTTTTTCTAAGAGGTGAGCGAAGTAAAGCCTCTCCCTTAGAAAAAGGGGGATTTAAGCCCTGAAGAATATAACCAATACACCAGCTATTTAAGTTAAAAAAATGCCAGATAAAAATCAGCACATTATTCAAATTGAAAATATTCGCGATCAGTTAAATCACCACAGCTATCAATACTATGTGCTAGATGACCCGGAAATTCCCGACGTAGAATACGATCGCCTGTATCGTGAATTACAGACATTAGAAAAAAATCACCCTGAATTAGTTACCTCTGACTCACCCACTCAGCGTGTTGGTGACAAACCCCTCGATGGATTTACCCAGGTAAAGCATGAAGTCCCGATGCTGTCATTAGATAATGTGTTTAATGAGGCAGAGCTAAATGATTTTTATAAACGCATACAACAACGTTTAGATAGCGATGACGAAATAATATTTGCGGCAGAGCCAAAGCTCGACGGGCTGGCGGTGAGTCTGTTATATGAAAAAGGTTTGCTGGTGCGCGCCGGTACCCGCGGTGATGGCACTACAGGTGAAAATATTACTCAGAATATTCGCACCATTCATTCTATTCCATTAAAGCTGTTAGGCCAGAATATTCCCGATGTTTTAGAGGTGCGCGGTGAAGTGTTCATGCCGAAAGCGGGCTTTGAAAGGCTCAATCAGGTTGCCCGTGAAAACGGTGAAAAGCCGTTTGCTAATCCACGTAATGCGGCTGCCGGCTCACTGCGCCAGCTTGATCCAAAAATTACGGCGAAACGCTCACTGGCTATGTACTGTTATGCGGTGGGCCGGGTTGATGGTGGAGCACAATTAAAGACTCATAGCGATATGCTCGACCATTTAAAACAATGGGGACTGCCGTTATGTAACGAGCGTAAAGTAGTGCCGGGTGTGGCAGGTTGTTTAAAATATTTTAAGGAAATGTCTGAATTACGTGATTCACTTTCCTATGAAATTGATGGCATTGTTTACAAAGTAAATTCATTAAAGTTACAGAAAGAACTGGGTTTTGTTGCCAGAGCACCGCGCTGGGCCATTGCTCATAAATTTCCCGCGCAGGAAGAGATTACCACGGTAAATGCCATTGAGTTTCAGGTGGGACGCACCGGTGCAATTACTCCGGTTGCACGATTAAAACCGGTGTTTGTTGGTGGGGTAACAGTGAGTAATGCCACTCTGCATAATATGGATGAGGTGAATCGCAAAGATGTACGGGTTGGTGATGAGGTTATTGTACGTCGCGCCGGTGATGTTATCCCTGAAGTGGTGCGGGTAATTCCCGGTAGCCGTAAGGGCCGTCCTGAAAAAATATCTTTACCATCGGTCTGCCCGGTGTGTGATTCTGAAATAGAGCAGGAAGAAGGCGAAGCCATTGCTCGTTGTAGTGGCGGTCTGTTTTGCGGCGCACAACGCAAGGAAGCGATTAAGCATTTTGCATCACGTAAGGCGATGGATATAGATGGTCTGGGTGACAAGCTGGTAGAGCAGTTAGTGGATGAAGGCTGTATTGATCACATGGATGATTTGTATACTCTGACGGTTGAAAAAATCATCGGCCTGGAACGCATGGCGGAAAAGTCTGCGACCAACCTGATTACATCACTGGAAAAATCAAAACACACTTCACTCGATCGGTTTATTTATGCGCTGGGTATTCGCGAAGTGGGTGAAGCCACGGCGCGTTCACTGGCTCAGTATTTCACTTCGCTGGAAGCCATTAAAGCAGCAGATGAAGATACGTTGCAACAGGTTGATGATGTGGGGCCAATTGTTGCTGCGCATATTGTGCGTTTTTTTAAGCAGCCGCATAATCTTGATGTGTTAGATAAACTTATTGCATCGGGTATCGGCTGGGATGCGATAGAAGCCGCTGCGCAGCATGAACAAACCCTTGAGGGAGCAACGTTTGTGATAACCGGCACTCTTTCAGAAATGACCCGCGATGAAGCGAAAAAAGCATTGCTGGCAAGAGGCGCTAAAGTCACCGGCAGTGTTTCTAAAAAAACCAGTTATGTTGTGGTCGGGGATAATGCCGGCTCGAAAGCCACGAAAGCTGAACAGTTGGGTGTTAAAATGCTGGATGAAGCGGCATTGATTGATTTATTAAAATAATGTCTTGCTGGTTCGTCTTGTGGCGTCTTATATTGTTTATCCATAATTATAAATCATTAATTAATATTTAATTACGGATTAGATTTTGTGCTTAGTTTCATGCTCTGAAACTGAATGTTATCTTTAGTCTGTATTGATGATGTTTTCCTGAACCCGAATTTTTCATATACCGGTACGGCATATAAAGATGATCTTACTGTGTATTGCTGTTCACGGCATATTTTTTTTATATCACTCCAGAGTGATCGGGCAATTCCCTGGTGCTGATATGCTTCAGAAACAAACAGGTGATAAATATGGTATCTATCCTTAACCGATATGTAGCCAACAATCACTGCATTTTTTTCGTATACTAAATTTATGTAATTATTATCAGTTAGTCGTGATTCAAAGCTTTTAAGATCAAAGGTTGATGTTAACCAGGCAGGCAGAGTCGTGTGATACGGGGTTAAGTAAAAATGCGTGAGTTCCTGTACCAGATGTTGAATCTGTTTTGCATCTTCTGTGCTTGCTTTGCGTGGCTGTATATTCATAGAATTACATTTTGTAAATACATTAACCGGTTTATTGTAGTATTGGTGTGAGTGATTACGGAAATGTTTTTGTTCGCATCTGTGAACCGGTTCATAATGCTGTGACTATAATCTTTCTGATTATGTTGTAGCGGAACGATAGCGGTAATGTCCGAATAATAAAAAGTGATAATTTGAGTGTGTTTTGAATCAACTTATCGTAGGAGAAACAAGTGAAAGTGGCAACAGTTGACTGGTTAAATCGATTACCAAAAATTGAACTGCACCTGCATCTTGAAGGTAGCCTTGAGCCGGAATTGATGTTCGAGCTGGCGCAGCGCAATAAAATTAATTTGCCTTTTTCAACGGTGGATGAAATACGCAGTGCCTACGAGTTTAGTAATCTGCAGGATTTTTTAGATATTTATTATCAGGCTGCCAATGTACTGCAAACTGAGCAGGATTTTTATGACTTAACCTGGGCCTACCTTAAAAAGTGCCAGCAGCAGAATGTTATTCATGTCGAACCTTTTTTTGATCCGCAGACTCATACCGATCGGGGTATTGCATTTGCAACGGTGATTTCAGGAATATCCCGGGCATTAAAAGATGGGCAGGATAAACTGAAAATTTCCAGTGAATTGATAATGTGTTTTTTACGCCATCTCAGTGAAGAAGATGCATTACAGACACTGAATCAGGCGCAACCGTTTTTAGATAAAATAATTGCGGTGGGGTTAGATAGTTCAGAGCAGGGTCATCCGCCGCAAAAATTCAGTAGCGTATTTGCAGCGGCACGTGAAATGGCTTTGCTAACGGTGGCACATGCGGGGGAAGAGGGACCGCCGGAATATATCTGGACTGCGATTAATGATTTAAAAGTTTCGCGGGTCGATCATGGTGTGCGTGCAATGGAAGATACGGTGCTTATGACGCATTTAAAAAATACCCGTTTACCGCTTACGGTTTGTCCTTTGTCGAATACTAAACTGCGTGTGTTTGATGATATGTCAGCACATAATATTTTGTTAATGCTGGAGCAGGGTGTATGCGTAACGGTTAATTCAGATGATCCGGCTTATTTCGGTGGTTATATAACTGAAAATTTTATGGCGCTCGCTGATTCATTAAATTTAACAAATGAACAGGCCAGACAACTGGTATTAAACAGTATTGATGCGAGTTTTTCTAATGAAGCCCGCAAACAAAAAATGCGGCTGGTGCTGGCGGCTTATCTTTAAATGGAGTGGATTAAAATAATTCACGTCAGTTGTGTGATTTTATCCGTTAGCGGTTTTTTTCTGCGTGGCATCTGGATGCTGGCAGACTGCCGATTATTGCAGGCAAAATTAACAAAAATAATCCCTCATGTGGTTGATGCTACTTTACTGGGTAGTGCGTTGGTTTTGTTATATGGCTCATCGTGGACTGTTACTGAACATAGATGGCTACAGGTTAAAATTGCTGCATTGTTGGTGTATATTGCATTAGGCGTGTTGGCACTTAAACCTGGGCGTGTTAAAGCCTTGCGGTTTTGGGCGTGGTTGTGCGGGTTAATGGTGTTCGGGTTTATCGTATCGGTGGCACTGACAAAGTCAGCGTTGGGTTTTATGGTGTGGTTTTTGTAGTGATATTGCTCGCACAGAAACTGATCTAAAATTATGCTGAGCGTAGAGCTGACGGTTTAAATTAATCTAACCATCAGCCTGCCCAGCTGTTAATTTGTCTGCATCAAGAGGTTATCTTAATCGCCAGTATATCGCAGGGCATTTCATGTAGAAGAGCATTGGCGGTTGAGCCTAACAGAATATTTATACCATGGCGTCCATGGGAGCCCATGACAACCAGATCGCACTGCTGATCTTTTACAAACTCACTGATCTCATATTTGGGTGTACCCAACCGGGTGTGCAGCTGCTCATTTGTTAGTTGGTGTTGTTTAGCAAATGCCTGCAAAGACTGCTGGGCCTGTTCATTAATTATCTGTTCATCAATCACCCAGGTATTAGTGAGAATAGGCTCGTAAACCGTGTCGATAGGTGGCATGTATTCAATTACGTGCAACAGGCTGAGTTTGGCGTGATTACGCAGAGCGATGCTATTCGCTTTTTTTAGAACCTGTGCAGAAGAGGGTGAAAAATCAATGGCAACCAGTACGTGCTTATAGTCATTCATAAAATCCTCCAATAGATTGTCATTTATCTACTTATAAGTATAGTGGATCGAGGTTTCGGGGATTTGATTTAATCACCCATACAGGTTGATTTTCAGGGCAAAAATTAAAGGAATATTCAGAAAATGCATGCAAATGAACAGCTCATTGACGATTTTTATAGTGCCTTTCAAAAGCTTGACTGGCAAACAATGCAACAGTGCTACTCGACGGATATTGCATTTTCAGACCCGGTATTTAATCAGTTAAAAGGTAAGGAAGCCGCTGCAATGTGGCATATGCTGTGCAGTCGGGCTAAGGATTTTGAATTGAGTTTTAGTGATATTCAGGCGAATGATACCCATGGTTCATGCTGCTGGAAGGCCAGTTATACCTTTTCTAAAACCGGTCGCAAAGTACATAATGTAATATTTGCTGAGTTTCAGTTTGCAGATGGCAAAATTGTACGCCACTCAGATCACTTTAGTTTCTGGCGCTGGAGTCGTATGGCGCTGGGACCAGTAGGAATATTACTGGGCTGGTCAGGGTATTTAAAGCGCAAAGTGCAGCAACAGGCGGTGGGCGGGTTAAAATTATTTATGCGACGACACTATTCAAATAAGCCCGCACAGGCCAAAAAAGACCATCCCGAAAAAGAATCCGGATAAATAACTTCACAATATAATATTTTGTTATATAATACGGCGCCTTACGCGAGCGTGGCGAAATTGGTATACGCGCCAGATTTAGGTTCTGGTGTTGAAAGACGTGAGAGTTCGAGTCTCTCCGCTCGCACCATCTTTGTTTGAGGGAAGCGGTGTTAAATCGCTTCCCTTAATTTTTAGAGTAATCGGTGTATTTTAAGGGCTTTATTTATTAAGGCTTGCCGGTTATTCAAGTCACACATTTACTTTTATATCCTGTGATTAGCTGGAATATGCAGCAGATCAGGTACAACCGAGGTTACTATGCAAGTTTCTGTTGAATCAGGCGAAGGTCTGGAACGTAAGTTAACTATTCAGATTCCCGCTGAAACAATTGATAAGGAAGTGGATAGCCGCTTAAGTTCAATGCGTCCACGGGTTAAAATTGATGGTTTCCGTCCGGGTAAAGTGCCTTTGAAGGTAGTTAAACAACAATACGGCGCATCGGTTATGCAGGAAGTTATCGGCGAAGTGATGCAGAGCAGCTTACGTGATGCGGTAACTCAGGAGTCTTTGAATCCTGCAGGAAACCCCACTATTGAGCCAAAGTCCATGGAACCGGGACAGCCTTTAGAATATATAGCAACTTTTGAGGTATACCCTGAAATTGAGCTGGTTGACTGTGCCAGTCTTGAAGTTGAGCGCACTACCGCTGAAGTTGCCGATGCTGATGTGGATACAATGATTGGTACATTGCTGAAGCAACGTACATCTTATGATGTGGTTGAGCGTGCCTCTGCTGATGCAGACCAGATGACTATCAACTTTGATGGCTCAGTCGATGGTGAGAAATTTGAAGGCGGCCAGGCTGACTCAGTACCCGTTGTTATTGGTTCACACAGTATGATTCCCGGCTTTGAAGAAGCGCTGACGGGCAAATCAGCTGGCGATGAGTTTTCATTCGATGTGAACTTTCCGGATGATTACCATGAAGAAACACTAAAAGGTAAGAAAGCAACTTTTGCAACTAAAGTGATTTCTGTTGCAGAGCCCAAAACACCGGAAGTGGACGAAGAGTTTGCTAAATCATTTGGTGTTGAAGATGGTTCTGTCGATACTTTACGCTCGGACATTCGCGCCAATATGGAGCGTGAATTACGTAATAAGCTGCAGGATG
>VAPM010230520.1_pt1 | contig 10370 bp, 9 predicted proteins | sample 3395091 | NCBI WGS metagenome assembly VAPM01 (sample SAMN08290445, study PRJNA428436) | hydrothermal vent metagenome | isolation source: Deep-sea hydrothermal vent chimney 3 | place: Pacific Ocean: Juan De Fuca Ridge | reverse complement strand
AATCTATTTTTGTATTGTGGGTCATTGGTGTGATTGCCTATTACATGGTTAATCCATTCCCCGGTTCTGATAAAACATTAATGTCAGTTCTCTTCATCAATGGTTTGCCATTACGTGATCTGGCCATTTCATTATCGGGCCCACAGGATCTAGGTTCAATGATTGGTGGCAAAGAAGGTGCAGACGATATGCGTATGTACATCGGTGGTGGTTTGGGTATTTTCCTGCTCTTCTACACCATTAAATCAGCAGATTTTCGTAACAGCTTTGATAATGTTCTTGGCGGATTGGTTGTTGGTGCAGCGGTACTCGCAGCGTGGTATGTGACAGCGAAGATGGGTGTCAGCATTGATGGTGAAAATAGTAGCTTACGTGCTGTCGTTGAAGGTTGGGATTTCATCATGGATGACCCAGAAGGTCGTCCAGCCACGGCCGCCGCCTGGAGTGTGCAATCATTTACCTTTATTAACCCAATGGGGCAGTCGCTTGGTTATGCGACGGGCGGTTTTCAGTATTCAGCACTGACTTTTGGCATTATGGCTTTGTTTGGGGTTATCTCTGGATCCTTTATCTGGTCTGTGTTGACTCGTAGCTTCCGTATTGAGTGGTTCGTTGATGCCAAGGATTTCCTTAACCATGTATTTGGCGCCACGCTGATGGGCTTTGGCGGCGTTCTAGCGCTAGGTTGTACGATTGGTCAAGGTATTACAGGTGTATCAACGTTAGCACTGGGTTCATTCATCGCTTTAGCCGGTATTATCTTCGGTAGCGCGATCACCATGAAGGTTCAGTACTACAAGATGTGCTATGAAGAAGAAGCGACCTTTATGAAAGCATTCCTTTCAAGCCTGGTTGACTTCAAGATGCTGCCTTCTGGCATGCGTAAACTCGAGGCGCTATAAGCATAAAACTGTGATGAGGGCTTGTTATTCTGCCTGACTCCGGTATCATGCCGACTTCGTTTTTGGGCCGTTAGCTCAGCTGGTAGAGCACCGGACTTTTAATCCGATGGTCGGGCGTTCAAATCGCCCACGGCCCACCATCTTAAGAGCGTCTGCATTCGTGCAGGCGCTTTTTTCATTTCTAATGTTCGAGAAGGTTGATACTTTCGTGGGTTGGATATTTACCACTCATAGAATCCCTTCGGGCTTCGTTATGAGTACCCTAACCATTTCCAATGGTTCAGGGCAAAAAAAAGCCCCGCATAAGCGGGGCTTTTTAGCACCAATAAGCTGAAACGTTTTATGCGTCAGCGTCTGGCACGTAGCCTGGGTTACCAGAAACATTTTTGATCTTCGGTGTATTAAGTTTGATCTTACCGATGGTCTTTTTGTCTCGTAGGTAGTTGGCAACAACGCCCCAAACAGGTCGGTCGTTAGGTTGTTTTTGAACGCTGGCCCAACCAGAGACTTTGTATTTCTTGGCCGCTTCAATAGGTTTGCCATTGAGTTCCATGTCAGTGATACGTTTACCAATCTTTTCGAGTGGGTCAATCGCATATTTAAGACCACCAACGCGTACCATGTCACCACCTTGTTGGTAGTAAGGATCTTCGTTGAAGATATTGTCAGCGACGTCTTCAAGAATAGCTTTGAGTGTTTCACCTGAGAGTTCATTGACGGTGACTTGTGGGTAAGTCATTGCCGTTTGTGTGGCGACTTGCTCAAAGGTAATTGGTTGGCCTGGAAGAACACTGACACCCCAACGGAAGCCCGGGGAAAATGCGATTTCTGTATCGGTTTCTTGAATCATTGCATCACAGATAAGTTGATCGAAGGTACCGTTGAAGTTACCACGACGATAGAGAACGTCTTCAGAAACAGCGAGTTCTTCATTCAGTTCATCAAGGAATGGCGCACGCACTTTGTCGATGTAGGCTTGCATGACAGGATCAGCTTCCAGCATGTTAGCGAAGATAGGCAATAGTTTGTATTTGTAATCAACGACCTTGCCATTTTTCACGTCAAAATCAAGGACAGATAAGAACTTGGTATTTGAACCCGAGTTAATAACCAGTGTTTTACCACCAGCATTACTAACTTCAACTGGTTGAGGTACACCATCGTGCGTATGACCGCCCATGATGGCATCAATACCCGTAACGCGGCTGGCCATTTTAAGATCCACGTCCATACCATTGTGAGAAACCACCACAACAACTTGTGCACCTTCATCACGTGCTTGATCAACCATTTCTTGCATTCTGTCGTCACGAATACCGAAACTCCAGTCTGGCACCATGAAACGAGGGTTGGCGATAGGCGTGTATGGGAAAGACTGACCAATGACGGCAATAGGAATGCCATTTTGTTCTTTCATCACATAAGGGTTAAAAACGGCTTCTTCAAATTCGTTATCAACGACGTTTTGAGCAACGAAGTCGATGCTACCAGCGAAGTCTTTTTCGATAATTTCTTTAACACGTTCGGCACCGTAAGTGTATTCCCAGTGACCTGTCATGACATCAACGCCGAGTAACTTTTGTGCATCGACCATGTCTTGTGCGTTAGTACGTAGTGCTGTCCATGAACCCTGCCACGTATCACCACCGTCTAACAGCAATGAACCAGGGCGTTGTGCACGCATGTTTTTAACTAGTGTTGCCATGTGAGCGAAACCACCGACTTTACCGAATTTTTGCGCTGCTTCTGCAAAGTCGATGTAAGTGTAGGCGTGAGCGAGCTCAGTGCCGGCTTTGATATCGTAATGCTTTAACAGTTCAGCACCCACCAAGTGAGGAGGGTTGCCGTACATACTGGCAACGCCGATGTTGATGTTTGGTTCACGGAAGTAAACAGGCTCTAATTGAGCGTGACAATCGGTGTAGTGTAAAAAGGACACATTACCGAACTTAGGCATTTCGTAAATATTACTAGGCTGTGCAGATGCCTTAGGGCCTGTGGGTAATTTTTGTTTGTCAGTACCTGGTTCACAACCAGTAAGACTCATACCTGCAGCACTGGCAGCAGCCATCATTTGCAGGAATTCTCGGCGAGAAATATTCATTAGGTGTTAATCCTCCGTCGGATAATGCTCAAGTCGCTATTATACCGCTTATTAATTTAGCAGCTTGTGTTTGAATGCGAGGTACAACCACGCAAATATTATTGCATCTAATACTAGCTTATTTATATGGGTTTGCTCAATGCTAAAGGGCTGGGAAAGGTAAAAAAACTGATAAAATTGTGATATTTAGGGGATCTTACTTTAAGTTATTGTTGGGTGGTGATTTATCGGTGAGATAGTGAATTATTTTTTTAAAAAAAGACTCAATTTTGTACAGAGTATTGGTAATGAGAAAATTGTTTGTAGCTGCATATTGCAACGATTTTTGATGGGTTGGGATAATTTCAGATTTTATTCGTGTTGAGTTTAATTTTTTGCTACTTGCGTTGTTTCTGTGGGTTGGAGATTCACAACTTACAGAATCCCTGTAAACAGGGCTTCATTGTAAGTACCTCAACCATCTCCGATGGTTCGAGGCGAGCAAAGAATCTCTACGAGCTTCATTATGCATACTGCAACCATTTCCAATGATTCGCAGCAAAAAAAAGCCCAGCTAAGAAGCTGGGCTTTTTTCGTATCCAAATGGATGGGAGCTTACTGGCGGTTACTAGGCGCGTTTAGCTTGTAGCCATTAGACATGAAGGTATGGAAGTACTCAAGATTTGTGTATTCCTTACCTTGTGCTTTGAATGGTTTAGCACGAACCTGCTTGTTACAACCACCGTAACGACGGTGCATAGTACCAAGACCACCCCATTTAGAGCGGTATACAGGGAAGTTAGTCGCTTGACCGATACCAGCACTTAAGATGTTGGCACGAATGTACTTACCTGCAGCATCAAAGTGACAATGCGCACAAGAGAAGTTCAATTGACCACGGCGAGCAAAGTAGAATTGCTTGCCATCTTCGTATGCCGCGATAGCACCCTTGTCGTTAGGAACAACAACATTGATTTTCTTGCCGCGTGAAGTGTCTTTTAAGTAAGCAGATAGTTGAGCTAACTTACCCTTTTTCCACTTCAATGGTTTTTCGCCATTTTTCTTACGACATTGGTTCAATTCAGCTTCAAAAGTTTTCACTTTTTGTGCTTTCTTGTCCCAGTATGGGTAGTTTTGAGCGATACCAATACCACCATTCTTGAAACAGCTAGCGTAAGTTTTGCCGTTTTTGAACGATTTGTTGTATTCCTTTTCGCCAGCAGTGATGTCGAGTTCGTATGGAGGGAACTCTTCAATTGCTTGCCAAGAGTCATACATATCTTGGTTGTAAATGTAGATACCGTCGGCGTAATCATCCATCGTTTTGCCAGCAGGTAGCTTGTTTTTCCAGTAACTGCGGAATTTCTTCAAATCCGACGAAGGACTTGCTTGAGCAGTCATTTGTGCACCGGCGATAAGGCCGATTGCAGTCATTGCTATAATGATTTTTTTCATCATTGTTTCTATCTCCTCCGAGTATTGCCTAAGGTTAGCGAATTTTCGCTTCCTTAGAAGCAGACTCACCCTTGTTATCAACCCAGCTGATTTTAATGCTGTCACCCTTAGCGCCACCCTTAAACTTGAAAGACAAGTAAGGATTTTTTGAGATAGCCGGTCCCCAAAGGGCGGTCATCATCACGGTACCATTGTGTTCAGCTTTCACTTCTTGAATGTAGTGGGCTGGGATCTTCTTGCCGGTTTTCTTGTTTTTACGAAGACCGGTGTGCATTGGATGGCTCATCAAGGCTTTGACTGTTGTCACGCCTTTCTTCGCTTGTGCACGGATTTTTATACCTTTAGCCATTTTCTTCTCTCCTTTTAGCCGCCACAGCCGCCAATAGTTACTTTCACATCTTTACTGGCCGTGTACAACTTGCCATTCGCTTTTACAACCGCGATGACTTTAGATGTTTTTCGGACCTTGATGCGGGTGGAGACATACCCTTCGGTATTAGCGCCCAAGTTGTAGCTTGAGGTTAATGGGGAAGGATTCGAAGAAGCCAAAATAGATATTGACTCGATACCTGACTGTTTCGCTGTGATGCTAACAGGCACGACCGCGCCGTTTTCTGCGATGTCGGGGGCTTTGATTTTGATGTCTTTGCTATCGGCTGCTTTACCGCTACCGAAAAGCGCTGACATCGTGCCGTCGACACCTTTGGCTGTAAAGGCCGCTTTAGGCCATGCCGCTAATACAGTTTGTGGAGTCAGAAGACCCGCACCCACCGCAACAGCAACAGCACCAGTGGCCATAGAGCCCTTGAGGAATGTTCTGCGTGTTTGGTTCATTATTAAAAACTCCTGTGTTTTTCTTTTAACACTTAACACCATCGCAATTGTCATACCAACTTATGACACCAATATAAAACAATCACTTAACTACAAATTCTTAGCCTAAAACAAAAACGCGGATTGCATATCGCAATCCGCGCATTGCAAAATTAAATGCTAGCTAATTTAGCTAACAGTTACTTCTGTTGATGCTTCTTCACCTAAGTTATCTAACCAACTTATTGATATGGCATCACCCTTAGCTGCACCATCAATTTCAACTGACAGGTAAGGATTTTTAGACACTGCAATACCCATATTCACTTTAATGACTTCAGCATCATTATGTTTAACGGAGACTTCTTGAATAAAATGAGCAGGAATAACTTCACCTGTTTCTTTGCTCTTACGAAGACCTGTTTCCATTGGGTGGAATAAGATTGCCTTAATAACGGCATATCCTTTTTTACCACTTGCGCGTACTTTTAATTTTTTCTTAGCCATGTCTCTATCTCCTTAACCGCCACAACCGCCAAGGGTAACCTTGACTGTCTTTGTTGCACCGTAAAGCTTGCCATTTGCACGAACCACGGCGACCACCTTAGATGTTTTACCTAATTTGATGCGTGTAGCCAAAACTGGGCGAGCTTTTGCACTCATATCTGCTGAGATAGCAAGTGGGCGAGAATTTTCCATGGCGAAGATACTAATAGACTCAACACCGGTAATTTTTGTTTTCACAGTAACGGGAACAACAGAACCGTTTTCTGCAATATCAGGCGTGCGAAGCTTAATTTTATTTGTTTCTTCGAAACCTTCACTACCTAATAAACCTTTCATTGCTTTTTTGGCATCTTTTGAGTCAAAAGCAGCCTTTGGCCATGCAGCCAATACACGTGATGGCGTTAATAAACCTGAAGCAACGGATACTGCAACAAGACTACCTGCCATTGAGTTACGCAAAAAACTGCGTCGTTGGTTATTCATCATTATCTTCCTCCTGCGATTCTAGATTGTACTGTACCAGAAGTTGAATTTCGTCTCTGATGCTAAAAAGCGGTGCAAGTCGCACCATTTACAGTGCAGAGTGCATTAAGCCATTGAGTCTTCCATTTTCTGGTACTGCTGTAGCCGTCGCCATAATGTCGATTTATTGATCCCCAGCGCTAAAGCGGTTTTTTCTCGGTTTCCCGAATATTTTTCTAATACTTTCAATATGTAACGTTTTTCTAACTCTTCCAGCAAAGGCAAATCTGCATCAATCGAGTCACCTCTAGCCATGGTTGGCAACTCTTCTAAGGTCAATATTTCATTTTCAGCCAGTGCAATATGCCGTTCTACAAGGTTTCGTAGCTCTCTTACATTGCCTGGCCACTCATATTCACATAATTTTTGCATGGATTTAGCATCAAAACCTTTCACGTCACGATTAAACCTATCTGCAAAATGATTTACAAAATGCTGGATCAATTCAGGTATGTCATCACGTCGCTCACGCAACGAGGGCATGCGTAAATTAACCACATTAAAACGATGATAAAGATCATGCCTGAATTTATTCTGCGCCACCATTTCTTCTAAATTACGATTTGTCGCCACCACAAAGCGCACATCGATTTGTACTGGCTTAATGCCTCCTACTCGCTGCACGGTTTGTTCTTGCACCACCCGCATTAACTTGGTTTGCATTGCGTCAGAAATGTTACAAATCTCATCAAGAAACACCGTGCCACCGCTCGCCATTTCTAATAAACCCGGTTTGCTTTGTGACGCACCGGTAAATGCCCCTTTCTCATGACCAAATAATTCTGACTCAAGCAAACTATCGGTCAATGAACCACAATCTATAACAATAAAAGGTCGATCAGCAACACTACTCTGATAGTGAATGGCGCGTGCGGCTAATTCCTTACCGCAACCTGACTCACCTTCTAAAATAACGTTGCAACGAATATCCGCAATTTTTTCAATCGTAGAATACACTTTATGCATCGCATCACTTTGACCCAACATCCCGTAACGATGCTGTTCATCACTCAACTGTCGTTTCAACAATAAATTTTCTGCTTCTAACTGATGATGCTTTAAAGTTTTATCAATTAGCACCAATAACTCGTCCATGTCGTAAGGTTTTTTAATAAAATCGGCTGCACCTAAACGCAACGCTTCAATCGCATTATCAACAGTTGAGAAAGCCGTCATCATGATCACGGGGATATCTGCGTTAAAACTTTTAACTTCTGCCAATAATTCCATACCTGTCATACCCGGCATGCGTAAATCAGTGATGACTAAATTAACTTCATTGGCATTAATAAATTCCATGGCATGATCAGGGTTCTTAAAAATCTCGCAACGGTATTTATTTTCGTCAATAAAACGCAACATCAAATCGCCCGCTTTAGCATCATCATCAATGAAAACAATTAACGGACGTTGTTCTTTCTTCGCCATAATTTTATTCCTGCTTCGCTTTAATTGGCAATGTCATGATCGCCAACACGCCCACTTCTTTATTATTACGTATAGTGAGTTCACCACCATGCTGCTCAATAATGCCCATGCTAATGGATAAGCCTAAACCATATCCATCACCTACCTGTTTGCTGCTATAAAATGGATCAAACACTCTGCTTAAATCTTCTGCTTCTATACCAATGCCACTATCCGATACAGAAATGGATACTGTCTCCACATCAGTGTGCACAAAAACTTCTACTACACTATCACGCGCACTAGCTTGAATTGCATTAAGTAATAAATTAATAAGCACTTGTTGTAATTGGCCTCGATCACCATACACAGATGCTTCCAAACTACCAGCAGACACTAGTAAAATAGCATTCTTGCTCGCTTGCTGCTGCACTAAAGAAAAAGTATCTTCAATCCATACAGAGAGCTTAAACTCAGAAAAGTTCGGTGGCACTTGTCGTGCAAAATTTAATATGCCTTGAACAATACCTGATGCACGCAAAGTTTCTTCACGCAAAGAAATAATATCCTGTTTGCTACTTTCATCAGTGCAATTCGCATTACGCTCTAATAATTTACTCAATGTTAAAATATTATTTAATGGGTTATTCAGTTCATGTCCAATCCCTGCTGCCATTTGCCCAATACTTGCTAACTTATCTTGCTGCAACATAATATGTTGAGTGTGCTCTCTTTCTGTTGCCGCTTTATCCAGTGTGTCTGCCATGTAATTAAATGAATCGGCAAGCTCTGCGATTTCTTCGCTACTTTGTTCTGCATCCGCTCGCACTTTTTTACTGCCATTAGCATACTCTTTAATCGTTCTAGCTAACCGTGTCACCGGCCTTGCTATTTGATTCGCCGTCATTCCGGCTAGCCATAAACTAATTATTAAAATAACCCCTGCAACAATCAAGCTTACAATACGTATTTGTTTGAAGGGTGCATCTATCGCATTTTGATCAACACGCAACATAACAATCCAATGCGCTAATAAATCGGGGTACGGCATGTATTCAATAAAATAAATCGATTCTGAATTATCTTTGCTGGTCACATAACCTTCGGGCTCACCAATAATCTGTTTATATAGATCTTCCGGTAATATATTTTTTAAACGTTTTTCTTGAGATTTATTATCAGTAAAACTTAATTCCTGATTATCATCAAAAAGTATCACTTCATGACGATCTGGTTCTTCAGGATTTATTTCGGCTATTAGAATTTTTGCGTTACGTGGTCTACGAGTATATTCAAGAATACGATTTATTTGTTCTCCCAGCATGTTCACAACTAAATAACCAACAAATATTCCATCTCGTGACATGGGTAAAATATAATCTAGCATTGGCAAGCTAGTGTTTTCTTCCTGCTCAGACTTGGTCTGATTTAAGAGTGTGACACCAATCTCATTATTCGGTAGTTCGTACAAGCGATTTAAATATTGCTCATCATCAATTTCTTCCTCGGCAAAAGGAAAGCTTTCGATACCATCAAACGATGCGGGGGCACTTTGTCCAAATCGTACTTTCACTAAGGTGTTGGCTTGCGAGTCGAGTACACGCAAAGTATTCATCGAAGGTACCACTTTTTGAAATGCTTCAAGAAACGTATTGATATTATCGGTGCGTTTAAAAAATTCTGGGTGTAATTCTCCATCAGCCGCGGCCTGCATCACCGGAATATATTGTTCAATCGCCGGTGCTGTTGCTAATGCCGCAAAGGTTTCTCGATCTGAGGCCAAACGGCGATCAATTTCTCCGACTAAACTCTCTAGGCTACCCGCTAATTCTGAGCGTACATCTTCCTCATACCGCTGCTCGGTATAGTAGGTAGCGACCAAGACCAAGATGGTCATCGGTAACAAGATCGACAACGCGACTCGAAGAAAAATGTCATTTCTTAGCTGCAAACGACTTCCTTAGTGATTTAAATGCTGTTTCGCCAATATTGGTTGATTTCTAAACCTTTTTCTAATTATACAGCGAAGATCGTGCCAGACGCGTGCATAGCGGCAAGTTTCGTTTATACTGCATCAAAATGACTGTTCTGCTAGGAATTTGTTGATGACGACACACACACATACAAGCATTTCTTCACGCCGATTCGGTAAAGTCGGGCTTATTTTATTGCTGGCTCTGCCACTATTGCTCGCTGGCTGTGGCCAAAAAGGTAAACTTTACCTGCCCGATGAAGCTGCTAGCCATACACAGCAACAAGCCTGAGGGAGCATCATCATGACTGATACTGCATTTCACTATGCAGACGGAACACTGTTTGCTGAAAATGTTCCCCTTAATGAGATTGCTGCGCAATTTGGCACACCTAGCTATGTATATTCTCGTTCTGCGATTGAGTCTACATGGCAAGCGTATGCCAATGCATTGTCTGATATACCGCATTTAATCTGTTATGCCGTCAAAGCCAATTCAAATATTGGCGTGTTAAATATTCTTGCTCGACTTGGCTCAGGTTTCGATATTGTCTCTATCGGTGAATTAGAACGTGTTCTAGCTGCAGGTGGTTCAACCGGTAAAATCGTCTTTTCAGGCGTGGGCAAACAAACCATCGAAATAGAACGAGCACTTGAAGTAGGTATCCACTGCTTCAATGTTGAATCTGAACCCGAATTGCAGCGTATT
>VAPM010114092.1_pt1 | contig 10372 bp, 4 predicted proteins | sample 3395091 | NCBI WGS metagenome assembly VAPM01 (sample SAMN08290445, study PRJNA428436) | hydrothermal vent metagenome | isolation source: Deep-sea hydrothermal vent chimney 3 | place: Pacific Ocean: Juan De Fuca Ridge | reverse complement strand
CTATTATGGATTCTGAGTATCCTCACCTTTTTTATGTCAGCCATTCTGGACAACCTTACAACGACCATCGTAATTGTTACCCTATTAAATAAGTTAGTGGCCGATAAGAAGACCCGGTGGTTTTTTGCCAGTATGGTGATTATTGCTGCCAATGCGGGTGGCGCATTTTCGCCCATTGGCGATGTAACAACCATTATGCTTTGGATAGGAGGGCAGGTTACCGCTGGCAATATTATTGCAATGGTATTTGTCCCCAGTGTTTTCAATATGCTTTTCCCTTTGCTTATTGTATCCGTTTACCTTAAAGGAACAGTGGAAAAGCCCAAAATTGATGCCAGTGAAACAGCTGCATTTACTACGCCATTCGACCGTAAACTTATGCTTTTTATGGGAATTGGTGCACTGATATTTGTTCCGATATTTAAAACAATTACGCATTTGCCTCCTTATATGGGAATGCTGTTTGGCTTAAGTGTAATTTGGGTTACCACAGAGTTAATCCATAAAGGTAAAACGATTGAGGATCGCCGAAAATTATCCGTTATGGGTGTACTAAAAAAGGTAGACATTCCGACTATTTTCTTCTTCCTCGGTATTTTGACGGCTGTTGCTGCACTTCAGTCTGCCGGTCATCTGGCGCTTGCCAGCCACTGGCTTGATAAAAACGTTCACAATATATACGGTATCAATGCTGCCATTGGTTTGCTCTCTTCTATTGTTGATAACGTACCTCTTACGGCCGGGGCTATGGGTATGTATCCTGTGTTGACACACGCTATGGTAACTGCTTCTGCAGAGTCTGCTTACCTGCATCACTTTGTTCAGGATGGCGCATTCTGGGAGCTGCTGGCTTATGCTGCCGGAACAGGCGGAAGTATTTTGATTATTGGTTCTGCTGCCGGTGTTGCCGCTATGGCATTGGAAAAAATTGACTTTATATGGTATATGAAGAAAATTAGTTGGCTGGCGCTAATCGGATATTTTGGCGGCATACTGATTTACTGGCTTCAAGACTTGGTTCTTTTCCACATGTGATAATTAACTTCCTCTACTCGATTGATTCTAAGACTTTTTCTGATAATAAATTGTTTTTTATCGGATGTGCTTATCTGTACGAATTATAAAATACTGAAATTTTAAATTTAATTGATGGATATTGAACCATTACATATTAGAATTTAAATAGTTTTGCCGATATTTTTTAACAAATAAAACAAAAAAAGATGATAACTTTTATCTTGATGCTTATCGTGTTTGTCTTGGGTTACCTGGCTATTGCCATGGAAGAGCCTTTAAAGGTAGATAAAGCAGCTTCTGCCCTGTTGTTGGGGGTAGTCATTTGGGTCGTTTATATCCTTGGCCTTCCTGGTATTCTTAATCTGGGATTCAGCCCTTCGTGGGAGCATTTTCTGAAAAGTACGGATCTGGCTACCTTTAAGCATAAGTATGAGGGAGTAAGCCTGATAGCCCAGATGAAATATTTCGTTACAGACCATGAGGTGGTTTCTCATTTGGGTAACCTGGCGCAGATACTCTTCTTCCTGCTCGGTGCCATGACCATTGTGGAAACGGTGGATCAGCACGAAGGTTTCCGCGTTATTACGGATAGAATTAAAACTACCAGTAAAGTTAAACTGTTATGGACAGTAGCTACCATTACATTTTTCCTTTCGGGTGTGCTGGATAACATGACAACAACTATCGTGATGATAGCCTTGTTGCGAAAGCTGATTGAAGATAAAAAGTCACGTTGGTTTTTTGCCAGTATGATTGTCATTGCTGCCAATGCCGGTGGTGCTTTTACACCTATAGGCGATGTAACAACCATTATGCTCTGGATTGGCGGCCAGGTTACGGCAATTGATATCATGGGAATGGTTTTTCTGCCTAGTGTTGTCAGTCTGCTCATTCCGCTTGCTGTGGTCTCTATTTACTTGAAAGGTCATGTTGAAAAACCAACTTTGGATACTTCGGACAGCTTTAGCACATCACCACGTGAGCGTATGCTTTTGTTAACAATGGGTATTGGTGGCCTGATTTTTGTCCCTGTTTTTAAAGAGCTTACCGACTTGCCTCCATATATGGGTATGCTTTTCAGCCTTGGTGTCATCTGGGTTGCTACTGAGTTTATCCACAAAAAGAGTACACCTGAAGATAGACGAAAATTTACTGTTGTAGGCATTCTGAAAAGAGTTGATATTCCAACCATTTTGTTTTATCTCGGTATTTTGTCGGCAGTGGCAGCGCTGGAATCTGCCGGACATTTGCAGGTTATGGCCGAATACTTTGACAAACATATGCACAATATATACCTCATAAACGGCGCCATAGGTTTACTATCATCCATTGTGGATAATGTCCCGCTTACCGCTGCTGCCATGGGAATGTATCCTATCGTAACCCATACAATGGCTGCTGCCTCTTCTGACCCGGCTTTCATGCACCATTTTGTACAAAACGGTGCATTCTGGGAACTGTTGGCTTATGCAGCCGGTACCGGTGGAAGTATTCTGATTATCGGTTCGGCAGCTGGCGTAGTAGCCATGGCTCTTGAGAAAATCGATTTTATCTGGTATATGAAAAAAATTGCCTGGATAGCGTTGCTAGGGTACTTTGCCGGTATTGTTACTTACTGGTTGCAAAATGAGCTGATTTTTCACCATTAGGAAAATAGAAAATACTAAAGTAAAGATACTAAGTGTTAACTGAGCTCGATATAAGCTTTGCTCACAGTTTCAGGTTATTAAACATGTTCATCCCGGTAATTCTCAGAATTACCGGGATGAACTTTTTCTGATTCTTTGCTGTTCACTACTTACAATGATTACGGTAAGTAGATGACGCCACCTGAAGAATCCCTTTTGGCTCCGGTAGCCGATGCCAGACAATTGATGTGCCCGGTTTTGCGTAAAATACCCATAAAGGCCAGATCAAGTCCGTCAAGCGAACTCTTCCCGACATGATACCCAAGTGCTGCGTATGATGTCTTTATCACAGGTATTGAATGATTTTCTCCAGTTGCATCCCCCGCGAGCCTTTGATGAGGATGTGTGCATCTTTTATGGGATGGTTTTTCAGATATTGCTCTGCCTCCTTTGTCGTAACAAATTTCCTGTAAAGATGTGCCGGCACGGTTTTGTAAAAGTCTTTCCCTACAAAAATAACCTGTTGAAAATCTATCTTCTTTAGTTTTTCGATAATCTTATTGTGCTCTTCCTCAGCCGATTTCCCCAGTTCAAACATATCGCCCAAGATAAGAACCGGATTTGAAAACCGGTGTGCGGCAAAATCGTCTATGGCCAGCGCCATGCTTTCGGGGTTAGCGTTGTAAGCATCTAAAATCAATGTGTTGTTTTGTGTTTGGAAAAGTTGCGACCGGTTATTTTCAGGTCGGTAATTTTTGAGGGCCCGAACGATACCTGACTCTGAAACCCCAAAATATTTTCCCACAGCTACGGCTGCCATGATATTGCTAAAATTGTAGCTGCCGTAAAGTTGTGTTTGGATATTTATTTTTTTTTCTTTTTGGTACCATCCTATTTTAACAAAAGGATCAGCGGCAGCTAACTTTCCTTCCACATCAGCTGGCGGACTGCCGTAAGTCATACCTGCAATTCCTTCCGAGAGTTCTACGAGTAGCGGGTTGTCTTTGTTGAGGAACACGGATCCTCCATTGTTTTTTAAGAAATGATACAACTCGTTTTTGGTATTGATGACGCCCTGAAAGTCACCGAATCCTTCCAAATGTGCTTTACCAATATTAGTGATAAGTCCGTGGGTGGGTCGTGCTATCTTGCAAAGTGCTGCAATTTCTCCTGGATGGTTAGCACCCATTTCCACAATGGCTGCCTCTGTTTTGTGATTGATACTCAGTAGTGTAAGCGGAACGCCAATATGGTTATTGAAATTTCCCTCAGTAGAGCAAATGTTTTTTTCGGAAGAGAGTACGGCAGCGCAAAGTTCTTTTGTTGTGGTCTTTCCGTTGGTGCCCGTAATGGCTAATACCGGAATATCAAACTGTTGCCGGTGAAATTTAGCCAACTCTTGTAACGCATTCAATGTGTTTTCCACAAGTATATATCGGTCATCGTTATCGGGGACAAACTCAGGGTCGTCCACGATGGCTGCTGCTGCACCTTTTCCAATGGCTTCGGTAGCGAAATGGTTACCGTTAAAATTTTCTCCCGAAAGGGCAAAGAAAAGGCTTCCTTTTTCCAGTTTCCGTGTGTCGGTGCTGATGCCGCTATGTTTACGGAAGAGCGTAACTATTTTATCCAGGTCTTTCATACTCATAAAAAAGGGCTGTTCCGGTTACAGGAAACAACCCTTAAAAATAATCATTTAGCTTGAATATTATTTCCTTTTTCGTTTTTTCGATATGGGGCTACCCACCCTGCTCATAGCACAGCGAAAACCCACTGTTGCCGAAGATTTGTCTTCGTCCATAAAGCGCCTCACCCCAGGGCTTAAATAATAGGGGGGATCATTCCACGAGCCACCCTTAATAACACGTGACTTACTGTTAATCAATGATGTGACACCATATTCGGCGAATCCTTTTCTTTTCGATATACTCATGTTGAAATTATCAGGCGGTGGGGTAGTATTTTCCATTTGTGCCAGTTTACTCTTAGTGAGCGGTACGAGAGGTATATGCCCCAAGCTGTCCTTTTGGGCTACTTCTCCGTTCATATCACGTTTCAACGTTTTAAAATTATCGCCATAGTAGGGGTCAAAATCACCTTCTTTTCCAAAAGCGGCAGGTGAGTATTTGTCCATTACCCATTCGCTCACATTACCGGCCATGTTATAGAGACCAAAATCATTGGGCCAGTATGACATAACAGGAGCCGGGATGCTGGCTCCATCGTTCAGGTCGCCTGCAACGCCCATATAGTCACCCTTGCCTATTTTAAAATTGGTCACAAAACTTCCATAATGCTTTTTGTTGTCAGAGCGCAAACCTTTCCCGTTCCAGGGATAAACTTTCCGCTCAGCTACCCGGTTATTCACTGTATTGCCAACCAGCCCAAGTGCGGCATATTCCCATTCGGCTTCGGTGGGGAGCCTGTAGTGGGGCAACAAAATACCATCGCCATAACGGACTTTCCTAACGCCAGTTCCATTTGGATTCAGATCTTTTTTGCCCTCTTTTACAAGTCCTTTATACTGCCCTGAAAGGTAGGCTTCCGTATTGAAACTATTATCGTCTTTCTGGTCGGGATCGTAATCAAGGTATCCGGCGTTAATCAGCAGCTGTTCATTTACTCTATCTGTACGCCACGAAGCATAAGCATTAGCCTGAAGCCAACTAACGCCTACCACCGGATAATTGTGATAAGCCGGATGACGGAAATAGTTTTCCACTAATGGCTCGTTATAGGTCATTTTACTCAGCCAGACGGTGGTGTCGGGAAGCGCTTTCCTAACAACCATTGGGTAATCCTGGCCATAAACTCTTTTTAACCAGTAGATGTATTCCAGATAAGCCACATTGCTAACTTCTGTTTCATCCATATAAAAACTGTTTACCGTAACATTGTGCGGACGGTTATCCCATTCGTAAAACGGAGTTTCTTCCGTGGAACCCATAGTAAAGGTGCCGCCTTCAATAAATACCAGCCCTGGTCCGGTTTTTTGCTCCTTTGAAGGAGTTACTTCAAAGCCACCATTTTTGGGATTGTTGTAAGCCCAGCCTGTGGTACGAGAAATATTTTTTCCTCCCTTGCTACATGATGTTGTAAACAAAAGCATTGCGCCAAGCGAGAAAATAACCAAATAAAGTTTATTGAATTTCAGCATTTCTATTGCCATTAATTTTTCCTTGATGTATAACTATCTCTAACGGTTTTTATTGTCTTCGGACGTTAATTTCTTTAACGTGAAAGATGCAAATGTAAATAATTAAGTCTGAATATTTAATTTTAAGGGAAAAATCTTGATGAAACATTCTTGTATAAGCCCTATTCTTCCCATCTTCATACTTCTCCACTTCAAGTGCCTCCGCTTGAAGAGCCTCCGATACGTCCATCTCCGCCTGAAACATACCAGCTGAATTTTCCCGGTATGTCTATACCCGTACAAAATAAAAACTTTTTTTGTCCGTTTTTTAACAAAGCGTTTATACCTAATTCAATATATTTGCCATCGAAAGAATTTCTATGCAAATAAAAAGACTCATATTTTTCCTCCTGCTTGTAACTTTCCCATTTTTGAGTTATGCCGTTGATTACTCTTTTGGTGATACGCTTCAGTGGCAGGGATTGCAGCATTTGAAAACCGATAATGGAACTGTATTTTTGCGTCTTTCTTTCCGTGGTGCCTATTTCTCTGCTCCTGATGCTTTGCCGGTTTTCAGCAAAACTGTACCAATTCATTCTGCGCAAGTAGAACTGAAAGCAGTGCTTTCTGTCAAAAATATTACCCCTGTGGAGGCAGCAACAGCCCAATGGCTTTCAGAAAAAGGCTTTGCTGACACTACTTTCCGGCTAAGTGTTACTCTTTCTGTTGGCCACAGTCAGCCATACGCCGTGGTGCATTTGGTGCCGGTTCGATGGAACCAGCAAAAAAAGCAGTTTGAAAAACTCTTTTCGTTCAAAGTGAGCATTGATGCGAAAGATATGCCGGCATCATCTTTTCCAACTAAACAACAGCTAGTCTCCCGATCAGTGCTGTCCGATGGGCAGTGGTTTAAAATTCGTATTGACAAAAGCGGCATTTACAAACTTACTTACGACGACCTGAAAAATATGGGATTTCCTGTTGATGGCAATCCGGCTAACATCGCTCTTTACGGAAATGGCGGAGGAATTTTGCCTGAAAAAAATAATGTACCCCGTCCGTCTGGCCTTACGGAAAACCCCATTGAGGTGGTGGCTGGTGGTGACGGAAGTTTCGACAAGGGTGACTATATTTTGTTTTATGGCGTGGGGCCGGTGGTATGGAAATACGATGCTTCCACCGGATATTTTAATCACCAAAATAATTATTACGATAACTACGCCTATTATTTCCTGACGTTGGGTACACAACCCGGACTTCGTATTCAGCAGGAATCCGTTTCGGGGATACCCGATAAGGAAGTGAATAGTTTTACAGATTATGCTTATCATGAGTTGGACGAGCGGAACCTTGGCGGCACAGGAAGAACATGGTATGGCGAAGTGTATGATTTCGTCACCAGCCACACGTTTGATTTTAATTTTTCCCATGTAATAAAAACCAAAAAAGCTTATCTGAAAGCCGTATTTGCCTCTAAAGCTTTTTCCTCTAACCGGTTTTTGATATCTACCAATGGCCGGTTACAAAAAACACTTTATATGCCCATTACCGGCAACAGTGGCTACGATGTAGGAAAAGGCGGCAGTACTCAGTTTGAATTTGACCCCACTGCTGATAAAATTTCCGTCAAGACTGTTTTCCAGCGTAGTTCCTCGTCCTCGGTGGGCTATCTCGATTACATTGATATAAACGTGCAACGACAACTAATTTTTGATGGGGAGCAAATGGAGTTCCGAAATATTTTTTCCTCCGGAAATGTTGCCCGCTATCTTCTACGGACATCCGATAAGGTGGTGGTATGGGATGTCTCACAGCCGCTTGCTCCAAAAAAAATAATTGCACAGCAGGTTTCCGGTGGGGTGACTTTCAATACAAATATTACACCCTTCAAAGCTTTTGTCGCCTTCGGTGGAAGTGATGACTATTCGCCTGAGTTTGTGGGAAAAGTGGGAAACCAGAACCTGCATGCCGTTAAGAATATTGATTACCTGATTGTTGCTTATCCTGCCTTTTTGAGCGAAGCCCAACGTTTGGCCAACTTCCATCGGCAGAAAGATGGTATGGTGGTTTACGTAACTACTCCGCAAAAGATTTATAACGAATTTTCCTCCGGAACACATGATATTACAGCCATTCGTGATTTTGTAAAACATATTTATGACCAGAGCGATGCCGGAAAAGAGTTGAAATATCTGCTGCTTTTCGGTGATGCTTCTTACGATTACAAAAATCGCTTGCCAGACAATACCAATTTTGTCCCCTGCTGGGAGTCTGTCTATTCGCTCAATACCATCAGCTCCATAGCCTCCGACGACTATTACGGCTATTTGGACAACGGCGAAGGTACCAGCAGTAGCGACCGTGTGGATATCGGTATAGGCCGTTTCCCTGTGGATACACCGGAAGAGGCTAAGGTCGCCGTGGATAAAAGTATTAGTTATGATTCAAATACACCTCAAACCATGGGCCCGTGGCGTAACCGGTTGACTTTTGTTGCTGACGACGGCGACTATAACCGTCATTTAAATGATGCTGAAACACTCACAAAATATCTCAATAGCCGTTATCCTGTTTACGGACTCAATAAATTGTATCTCGATGCATTTCCTCAGATTTCAACTCCCAGTGGCCAACGTGCTCCCGAATTGAATGAAGCCATCAACTCCTCCATCGATGAAGGAACCCTGATTTTTAACTATTCCGGTCATGGCGGTGAAGTTGGCCTTGGCCACGAGCGTTTTCTGACTATCGCGGATATAAATTCCTGGACAAACAAAGATAAACTTGCCGTTTTTATTACGGCTACCTGCGAATTCACCCGTTACGACAACCCGGGGCTTGTTTCGGCAGGAGAGCTTGTCTTTTTGAACCCAAACGGCGGTGCTATTTCCTTGTTTACTACAACACGAGCCACCTATGCCAGCGCTAACCTGGCACTTAATATGGCCATCTTCAAAAACAATATGTTTGAGAAAGTTAATGGCGCTTATCCCCGTTTTGGCGATGTAATTATGCACGCGAAAGTGCTGGGAGGCGATAATGACAAAAAGTTTGTTCTGATTGGCGACCCTGCCCTGGAAATGGCTTATCCGGAGGATGAGGCAAAAACGACATACATCAATACAAAAGCTGTGATAGTTGGAGAACCTGATACCTTGAGAGCCTTGTCGAAAGTGCAGATTCAGGGCGTGATTACAGATGACAACGGCCAAAAAATAAAGGACTACAACGGAACCATCTTTCCCACGGTTTTTGACAAAGAATCGGCTATTACAACGCTCCGTACCGATCCCGACAGCCGTGTAACAACTTTTTACATGTGGAACAGCATTTTGTTTAAAGGTAAAGCAGTCATAAATAACGGTGCTTTCGACTTCTCTTTCGTAGTGCCCAAGGACATTGCATATAAATTTGGGAAGGGACGTATCAGCTATTATTTTGATAATGGAAAAAGCGATGGACACGGCTACACCGAAAATGTTGTTGTGGGCGGATTTGACGATCAGGCTGTGCCAGATACTGCTGGCCCGGTTATTCGTCTTTACATGAACGATTCCTCTTTTTCTCCTGGCGATGTCACCCATGCCGATCCCGTGCTTTATGCCCGTTTGAGCGATCGAAGTGGTATCAACACCACAGGCAATGGTATTGGGCATGATATTGTAGCTACGCTGGATAACAACTTGTCCCAAAGTTATAACCTAAATGCTTATTATGTAGCTGACGAAGGCGACTTTACAAAAGGGACAGTAAGTTTTCAGCTTACCAGCTTGTCCAACGGAGAACATGTCATTAGTCTGAAAGCATGGGACTTGTATAATAATTCGTCAATAGCCAAACTGTCGTTTGTGGTGGAGCCTTCTTCAAAACTGGTGATAGAACATTTGGTTAATCTGCCTAACCCGGTGACTGATGGAACGGACTTTGTTTTTGACCATAACCAGGCAGGGAAGGTGCTAAAGGTAAGAATTGATATTTATAAACTGGATGGCCGGCGGGTGAGGAGTCTGCATCAGGAGCTGACACCCGGTGGCTTTACTTCAGGAAGAATTCACTGGAATTGTACTACGGACAGCGGGAAAAAAATCAGCCGCGGAATCTATGTCTATCAGTTGCAGGTTACTGCTCCTGATGGTCAGACAAAGTACCTGCGTAATAAGTTGGTTTTTATTCGCTGAAATTTTTTTTACCGTCTGCTCTTAAAAAAACAGTTGAAAATGAAACGGGTGAAATAATAAAACAATTTTTATTTCGTTAGATTTGCACACCATTTTAATAATAAGGTTTTTATGAAAACAAGATTTCTTTTTCTCTCTGCATTGGTTTTATTCTTTTTCAGCAGCAAGGCACAGAATTATGGTAATTTGGGAGGTCAGGCCAGTGGCGACAGAGTAATTTCTACCGCTGTCCCTTTTTTGATGATCGGTCCTGATGGACGTGCCGGTGGGCTGGGTGATGGTGGTGTAGCCACCTCTCCCGATATTAACTCCATGTACTGGAACTCTGCTAAATATGCTTTTATTGAGAAACCTAACGGCTTTTCCATTTCCTACACACCCTGGCTCAGAAATCTTGTCAATGATATTAACCT
>VAPM010205456.1_pt1 | contig 10375 bp, 8 predicted proteins | sample 3395091 | NCBI WGS metagenome assembly VAPM01 (sample SAMN08290445, study PRJNA428436) | hydrothermal vent metagenome | isolation source: Deep-sea hydrothermal vent chimney 3 | place: Pacific Ocean: Juan De Fuca Ridge | reverse complement strand
GGCAACCCTGGTATATATGTGAAGCTCGAAGACACTGTCCGCAGCTTCAAGGAAATCCTCGCTGGCAAGCACGACGATCTCAACGAAAGCGACTTCTACATGGTCGGCACGATCGAAGACGCCCGCGCCAAAGCCGCTGGGAGGAAGAAAAAATAGTCTAAATTTATTTTAGTCTAGAGCGATCAGCATACTTCTTCAGTCCAGGGAAAAGACCAGCCAAAAGAGATGTTTTTCTTGGTGGTTTTTGCTTAGCAACCTCTATCCTGCCTTCATCTGGATTTGATGGCTCTGGTGGTGCTGACTCTTCTGGGGTTGGCTCTTCGTGTGGCTCAGCTTCAGCGCGTAATGCAGCCAACTGCTCACGCGTTTCTTCATAAGTTGTTTCGCGAATAGTTGCCTTTTCATATTCAGACTTATTGACTGACATAGCATTCTCCAATTTTAAATCTGAACTCTTACTTTCAAATATTATTCCTGACTTAGAGACAATTATATTTGCGTTGTATTTGGTAGATTCACCTTTATAATTTTTTTCCGAACTAATCAGCCTAAGTGGAATAGAAATTGACTTTAGTTCGGCTTTTTTTTCATTAATTTGAAAATTTAATTTTGGATAAGGCTCTCCTAATTCAATCTTATAAAAACTACCATCAACCTCAAGCGCACCTTTGTCTATAGCCTCAGAGAGTTTTTCTGAAAGAGATTGCACCAAGTCCGTCCGCTCCTTTTGGCTGCCGGCACTTTCTATAGAGGCTGTCGCATGATCACGTGAGGTAGCTATATGGTCCATTTTTCCATATCGATAGCCACCTTTTAGATTACCTGAGAGGTATTTTTGCAAATCACTATTTTCAGATAGCAGCTTTTCTATTTGTGGATTAACTACCTCTTTGTGATCTGGCTGCTGATCTGTTGATTCTGCTTGTGGTGTAAACGTTTCAGCCATTTTATTTTTATTTAAACTTCTGGTTATTATACCAGATTTATCTAGATAAATCAAACATGTGAAAAATACTCAACGTGTAAAAAAACACCTTAAATTAAGTGTTTTCTGCACCTAAAGGGCAACACGTCAAGCAAAAATACTATTTTTACAGAGTTTTATAAAATACCTCTAAAAAAGACCTATTTTTAGAGGTTGAGCAAATTTAGAGTACGTAAAAGACTATATTGACAGACTTTTTTTCAGATTGATATTGCATGACTAAGTAAGCAGCACTATATTTACTGCACTTTAGGCCCTTAACCCCCCTTTACCCATGGCTACTAAAGCTCTCACTCAGGCGCAAACTATCGCGTCTATCGCCGATGCCGCCGGTATCAGCAAAAAGGAAGCTAAGACTACGCTCGAGGCTCTCCAGACCGCAATCATTAAAAATGATAAGGTCGCTACCCCTTTTGGTATCTTCACAAAGAAGATCAAACCAGCTCGTCCAGCTCGCAAAGGCATCAACCCTTTCACTGGCGAGGAGGCTATGTTTAAAGCTAAGCCAAAAAGCACAGTGGTCAAGTACCGCCCAAACAAAGCTACTAAAGACGCCGTTAGCTAGTCTTGGTTGCTGATTAAGCTTTTCAAAAGCCCTACCGCAAGGTGGGGTTTTTGAAATCAGTGATAGCGGTAAGCCGAACTATACTTTTCGATAGTCTCAGTGCCTTCAGCACTCGTCAAGATACGCTCCCAATACATCCGCATACCAGCTTTGGCTAGATTTATAATCGGCGTACCATCGGGATAATACGGTCCACGCATTTCGGCTGTACGTCCGTCATTCGTACCATAAAAATTGACAGTCAGCTGAGGATCGTCTTCACCTTCAACTACTGATTGAATCAGAATATATTTACCTGTGTTGTTGCGAAACTTTAGATCGACAGAGCCTGTATAGATAGTCGCGTCGAGTCCAGGCGGATAGTAGTAGCGTACTTTGAGACTGTGCGGTCTCTGCGCAACTATTGGCAAACCAGCATCGAGAATTGTGCGAAAAAAAGTGGTCGAAACTTGACAGACTCCACCACCAATCTCTGGGATCACATCACCACCCTTGATCACGAGCTCTTTACGATAGCCAGCGCGCGAAGTGATCGGCCCAACACGCTCCAGAAATGACCACTCCTCACCCGGTGCGATGAGCTGACCAGTCAGGTACTTCGCAGAAATACTGATATTGTGCTGGCGGTTGGTCGGACTACCAGTGTAGCGCATAGCAGAAGCACCGATCAGCTCAGTAATACCAAGCTCCTGTAAATCGGCGCTAATGGTGACCTCTGCGGGCTGAGCCTGATATGGGATCACAATCTCTCGTATGTCGCCCTCGAGCGCCATAGTGACTAGCTCATATAAGGCATCGATGTCGATACTACGACCATCAACTGCTAGACCGTCGAAGGTCACTCCTCCATCGGCGTCTTTGGAGATGTTGACTGATCGTTTCTTGATCACGACTAGTGGATTGAGCTCACTTGTTACAAACTTGGCGAACTCTGTCCTATTGAGAGTCAACTGAGGCTCACCATCGATACCAGCAAGCTGCTGAACCCCTGGCAGCAAGACAGTCTTGCCAGCTACAAAGTAGCTGGTCTGATAGTCGAACCAAGTCAGTCGTTCAGCAAGTGGTATCGTGAAGCGATTGTACTCAGTGTCCTTGAGCACAAGTGGTTTCTGAATTAGTTTGGCGATTTGACTTTGGAAAGGTCTGATCTCATCAGCAGTCAAAACTGGTAAAACAGGCGCACTACGCACTGTGATTGGACTATTGTTGAGGTGACTGGCTTGTATACGTAATATCACAGCCAGCACGGTGAAATCTGTCTTTGTGCCATTTGCCTCTGGCAAAATCTCTAGCTGACCGTCCGAGTCCAGCGTGACACGTGCATTGATCGGAGTGAACTCAAGACTCGGCTCAGCCAATAGCAGCTGCTCACGCAGACTCGCCTCGTCAAGCGTGACCGTGAGTGGCTCTGCTCCTAGCGTCCAGAGAGCTCCTGTCATCTGGCTCACTACTTCAGTAGCAGAGATGCTCAGACCCAACTGTTTGGCAGTCAATTCGTGCATAGTATCACCGACCTGAAACTGAATCGGTCGTGCGAGATAGTCGGAGATTCGCTGCTCTAGCTCGGCTTGTACGACATCAGATTCGACCAGACTATAGCTTGCATTGGCGATCCTGATACCCCAAGGCATACGCGTCGCAAACTCTTTTTTTAGAGAAAAATAACCTGACTCCAATGCCAAAAACACCGCAAACACCAATATAAACGGCAATACCTTGGAACGACGTAATTTGGCTTTTGCTTTGGGTGACATGAACAAAAAAAGTGTTCTACAAGAGTCAGTATGGCAGTAAGCCAAAGCAGAATCAAGTTACACCTTTAACACCGTTGTCAGTGCAGTTTTATGTTTATTTAGCTCTACTCTTTTGAGGATTTTTTGAACAAAATCATCAGCATCTGATGCGAGTGTCCAATCTGTCGCAGCGAGATCTTTGAGCACAGCGTCTAGTTTTTCATAGCTGGCACCGAGCTCACTCTCATCTGTCACGCCAGCAGCTAGCTCAGCTGTCGGTGGACGTGCGATAATTTCGTTTGGAATTCCTATTACTTTGGCGAGGGCATAGAGATCGGTCTTGTATAGACTACCGACCACCTCGACATCGGCGGCGAAGTCACCGTGCTTGGTGCCATAGCCCAAGAGTAACTCAGATTGATTGGATGTACCGAGCACAAAAGTAGAGTTTGTACGTGCGTAGTGATACAGCATCGTCATGCGCACGCGCGGCGCGATGTTTTGATCGGCTATATCTGAACCTTGCCATGGAATTGCTTTTTTGAGTGTCACGACAGCCTCACCGATCTCGACTGTCTCGGTCTGTACTTCGAACTGCTTAGCGACTTCCTCAGCTAGCCGAGCCGAGACTTCATCAGAGATGCCCGCCTGTGGCAAGATCAATGCGGTAATGTTTTCTGCACCTAGCGCAGCGACAGCGATGGCGAGTGTGACTGCCGAGTCCACCCCACCGGAGAGTCCGAGGACAGCTTTTTGGAAGTTATTTTTATCAGCGAATTTTTTTAGTTCGTCGGCGAGAGCGAGTGCAAGCGGATCGGTAAGTTTTTTGGTCATAATTAAGTAGTGTTATTTAAGTTTGCGACGATTTTCACGTGCGAGATCGCGTTTTTTAATTGTTGCACGCTTATCCCACTTTTTCTTACCACGTCCGAGACCGAGCGTTAATTTTATCTTACCGTGTTTGAGATGTAGATCCAATGGAAAGGCTGAAATACCTTTGCCAGCCAAAGCATTGGTTATTTTCTTGAGTTCATTTTTATTGAGTAACAATTTACGATCTCGCAGTGGCTCGTGTGGCTGGCCCTTAGCATATTTGTACGCTGAGATATTGAGACTCTTGAGCCATGCCTCACCACTGGAATCGACCGAGATAAATGCACCCTTGAGATGTGGACGACTAGTACGCGCAGACTTCGTCTCGCGCCCAGTCAGCACAATCCCCGCCTCGAAAGTCTCGAGGATCTCGTAATGAAACCGCGCCGCACGGTTTTCGGCTATCAAATGGGATGGCAGCTTACTCATTGCTGTATTTTAGCAAACACTACGATATTCGCCTGACCTGAAATCAGTGTAAAAAGTATTACTTAGCATTCCTTGTCATGAAACCAAACGACGAGCAGACTGAACTCATGCTACGCAAACTACTCATCACAATCGCCACTCTGGCAATCCTGCTCGGAGTGCTAGTACTCCACGCAGGTAGCTGGGACAATTTTAAACTGCGCTATTTTTTCCTGACTCAGTACTTCACCGATCAGACTGCGGAGCTAGGTGATCTAGCAGCCAGCAACATCACACCAGAGCAGTACTCTCGCATTGATTTGGCTGAACTCCGAAATGGTGGACCAGGTAAAGACGGGATACCGAGTATTGATAATCCAAAGTTCGATACTGCGGCGACCACACCTTTCGGAGGCGATGAGATTGTCATCGGTATCGAGGTCAACGGTGAGACCAAAGCCTACCCCTACGGAATCCTCAACTGGCATGAGATAGTCAACGATACCGTCGGTGGGGTCAATCTGACAGTCTCGCTCTGTCCGCTCTGTGATACGATCAGTGCTTTTGAGCGCGGTGAAACGACTTTCGGCGTATCGGGCAAGCTCTACCAAAGCTGCCTCGTGATGTACGACCGTGCCGATGATACACTCTACAGTCAGCCTTGGCTGATCGGTATCGTCGGACCAAGTGTGAACAAATCGCTCCAGCACGTACCCGTAGTCAAGACCACGCTCGGTGCGTGGATCGCGCAATACCCCAACTCTCAAATCCTCTCGACCAAGACAGGCTATCGTCGCGACTATTTCCGCTACCCCTATGGCAGCTACTATACCGACGAGCGGATCATCTTCCCGGCTCGCGGGCAAGACCAGCGTACATTGCCTGCCAAGGAGATCATCAGCTATATCTGGGAAGCCGACGACACTACTCCACAAGATCGCTTCGGTGGTGCAAGTATAGAACTGGTCCATAGTGATCTAAAAAAACTCGGCGAAAAAACTCTCGACTGGCAAGGGCGACAGATCCGTGCCTACTGGGATAGCGAGCTCAGTACTGTCCGCGTCACCGAGCTCGACGGCACACCACTCGTCAGCTCGACCGCCTTTGCTTTCGTTTATCCAGCCTTCTTCGGCGACTGACGTACTACAGCCCGCTCGTTTAAAAACGGCAATACTAGCAGACAAGTAAATGAGGTCGCGATACTAATCCAAATCAGGATCTCAATCGTCGGCACGTGAACGACACTCGCTTCCAGCTCGGCTGGCAGCAGACGGGCATAGAGCCACCCACTCGCCCAAGCTGAGAGTGCCAGACCGATATTCATGATACTCGTAATCATCGCATAGTTCGTTGCCTCCGCTTTCTTCGGCGTGATGAGCACGGCGAGCTTTAGTAGTGGTATGTACGCCAGCATGAAGAGCAGCTCACCAATGAAAGTCTGGAGGTAGAGGAACTTCGCCAATGGGCTGAGATCCACCGCCGTCTGCCAAAAAGCAGTGAATTCTCCGCCGAGAATAACTGAAAAAATCATCTCGAAGAAATACACCGGCAGCGCGATGAGCGTCGCCAGCCAATCGACAAGGAAGAAACTGCCGACTGTCTCGGCGTACTCCGGACGTGTAACGGCGAAAGAAGTCAGTCCAAAAAGCCCCGCGATGACCACCGTCCAGAGCAACAGTTTTTTGAGGTGAATCCGGTCAAAGATCTTGACCGCGAGGATCACTGCGAGGATACTCGCCACCTGCGCCGAGGTATCGACGAAGCCGAGTAGCTCGGGCGAGAGACTGAGGTTGTCCTTGAGATAAAAAAACATCGGACTCCCCACACCTGGGTTGAACCGCCAGAGCAAGATAAAGAGTGCGGCGATGAAGATCATACCCGTCGTTAGCTTGAGCTTCTTGAGCTTGTAAAAGTACACCGCCATCCAAACGAAAAACGCACCCCAGAGTACGGTGGCGATCAGCGTAGCAGGTAAATTCAAGGCAGTGGCGAACTGCTCACTGTAAATCAAATTGCTCACAATCAGTACGAAAATCACGAGCATAGAGGCGATGAAAGGCGGTGTCAGCTCCTCACGTGCTTCGTGTTCGAGTTTGCCTGTCACCTTCTGCTCACGAATAAAGAATGAGGCAACGAAAGTCAGCAGCGGCAATACCGCGAGGATCGCGTACATGCCATGCGGACTGACCAGCTCGCGCGTGATTAGCAGACCGGAGAAGAACGCCGTGATAAACGCCGCCACGCGAATCGAAGCCTGCGTCAAACCTTGGAGGCGCGCCGCATTGGCAGGAGTCGTCTGCTCGACAATGAAACCGTCCGTCGCCACATCTGTCAGTCCGAGCCCAACATTCGCGATGATGAGCGGAATTAAGAAACTGGCGAAATCGTAACTGTAAAATGCAATCACCGCATACGCCGCTGCCGCGATGAGCGGTCCGATGTGGAGGTACGGCCGCCGCCTGTAGCCACCGATCGGCAGCAGATCTGTGAGCAGACCGTAGAGCGGCTTGATGCTCCATGGGATCACACTCGCCGCCCCGATCAGACCAATCTGATAAAAATCCAGACCAAACTGCTCCCGTAAGATCAGCGAAGCCGCAATCGCGGTGATCCCACCGCTCCCCTGCACGAAGTAAACAATCGAGATGAAAAACTCGTTGAAGTTCTGCCACGGTGAGAAGTCACGGAGGCGAGCAGTGATAGCAGTCATATTGGGGATTGAATTAGGTTTGGGCAATGATAACAAAAAACCGCCTGAAGCGGCTAATACTTGTGTGGCGCGAGAGACGGGATTTGAAGGTAGCTGACTGACTGTACTCTAACGATGATTTTAGTCGCTCGTCGCTCTGCTCCTTGCTACGGCGCGCGCCGATACGTCGGTGCTAATTTGGTCTCCGTGCGATGCGGGTTCGCACCACATCTAACTCGCCACCCAAAACCTGCCCACTTCGTGGACAGAACTTGTGTGGCGCGAGAGACGGGATTTGAACCCGCGACCTCCGCCGTGACAGGGCGGCGCTCTAACCAACTGAGCTACTCCCGCGTGAGAGCCGGAGAAGTCTAACGGAAGTATAAAAAGCGAGCAAGCGTATACTTGCCCGCCCTTACCAAATCCAAACTTATTTAATCTCTCCGATACCGCCAGACTTTTCGTGCCATCAGCCAGACCGCTTTTAGCAAGATAACTGCCAGCACAATGTAAACGATCGCCTGAACTGCTCGCAGTGTGTAAATAACTAGTAAGAGTGTGACTCCTTGAAAGAAATCATTGATGCTAGTAAAGAAACTCTGAATTTCAGATTTCCAACTATCAGCGATTTGTTGCCAGTCAATCAAACGGTTTTCGTAGACCGAGACGGAAAATTGTGTATATTTAATTCGTTCGAGCTGCTGGGTTTTGTTACGCTCGTAAGATTCAATCTGAGCAGCAATCTGGCGACGTTCATTGGCCAGACGCTCAATCGTGTTGAGCTTGAGTTCGATCAATTTTGTTAGACTTTCAATATCCTGCTTGCGTGTAGCCAATTTGGTCAGCTCATCATAGCTTGTCTGAGCCTCAGCGAGAGTTGTCTCGATACCAGTGAGCTTTTGATTGAGAATATCTAACTCATCAGTCAAACCCTCGATCGTGCGCTGGATCGTATAAACATTGGAATTAGTATTCTCTGGATTGAATTCTTCGAGTAGAGTGAGAATCGCGGCAGCTTTTTCTTTGAGGACTTTGAAAGTGTAGTTACAGCTACGATTTGATTCATTTGCATTTTCGAAGATCACATCCTCACGACTCTTGAGTGCGGCGATAGTCGTACAGATCTCTGTCTTGTCATTTGGTCGATAGTTGACACTGTAGTCCTGTACTTCATAATCTTCGGCATTTTGGTCTATAGCACCACCTGGAAATGGTGGTAGTGGTGGTGGAATCCCAATCCCATTGTCAAGAAGTGAAGTTTTGGCATAGTCGCCGCCATAGCGCGGACCAGCGAAAGGTTCGACAATCGTACGAATAGAAAACGAAACCAACATCGCCACGACTGCAAGTCCGATGAAACCGAGCAGCGCAACGCCAATTACCTTAGCAATTGATTTGGTCGACCAGTCGAAGTTCTGGAAGAAATTCATAATAAAAAAGTTAGAGCAGGAGCAAGTTTACTCTTCTTTGAATTACATTTACAAATCTTCTACTCCCACTCGATCGTCCCTGGTGGCTTATTTGTGAGATCATAAAAGACGTACTCGATCTGCTTGTCCTTACCAATCTTTTTCGCCATTTCGCTCACCGTTCCTTTGGGCAGCGGGGAAAAAGCCGCAGTCATCGCTTCTTGGCTTTCGACTGGTCGCAAGATAATCGACTCTTGTGCACCATCGGAGCTGACAGGTGCGAGCACAACGGGCATTTGCCACACTTTGTCGTATAGTTTTTTCGTACGGAGGGTCTGTGTCGCTAGCTCATCGGCAGCCTGAAGTAAGGCAATCCGCTCGATAGTGAGCTTCGCTGGTTGTGCTTGAAAGCTACGCGGAGCGGTCACAGTGCTGACACAGAGCAAGACGCGGTTGATGTCAGAGAATTTGTTGATAATGGCAGTGGCAACCTCATCGAGCCGTGCCCAGTCACGCGAGGCAGTGAAAAGTGCGACTGGGTGGCGGTATGTCCGTGCATCACCCTGTACGCCGACAGATTTGATCGGTAGGACTTTTGCTTTGAGCTTCCACTTACGCCTAATCTCCGCCTCGACCTTGGCAGCAGTTTTGAGCTTTTCTTCACGCGTAGTACAGAGGATCCGCACGCCTAGTCCTGGCCCAGGGAAGGGGTGACGATCAATCAGCTTTTTTGGCAACTTGAGCTTACGACCGACTGCGCGTACTTCATCTTTGTATAGTTCAGCCAGCGGCTCGACGATGAGACCTTGTTCAATCATTTTTTCAATCTCGGGTACGCGGTTGTGGTGAGTCTTGATCTTGTCGGAGTGCTGCGTACCAGCCGACTCGATAGTATCGGGGTAGATCGTCCCCTGTCCGAGTAGCCACTGGCGCGGATTGAAACGCAGACGTTTGAGCGCTTTACGCTGGACTTTGAGAAAGACGCGCCCGATGATACCGCGTTTGTCTTCGGGATCGGTAGCATTCTGGAGTGCCGCGAGGAAGTGCGCCGCCTCTTTGGCAACGTGGAGATTGTCGAAGCCGGCGTTTTTCAAATTTTGGACGACCCAGTCCGCCTCGCCCACTCGCATGAGTCCGTGGTCTACGAGCAAACCGAAAACGCGTTTTTTACCCAGAGCTTTCTCCAGTAGTGCAAAAGCGACGGTACTATCCACTCCGCCGGAGACAAGTAAAAAAACCTTGCGCTGACCGACCTGCTTTTTGATCTTCGCGATCTCAGCTTTGAGGAAACGCTCCATAGTCCAGCTCGGTTTGGCTTTTGTGAGTTTGACGAAATTTTGAAGTAACCGCTCCCCGATCTCGGTGTGTACTACCTCTGGGTGAAACTGAAGACCGTAGATCCGGCGTTTTTCATCTGCTACTGTGGCATACTCGCAGTCACCAGTACTCGCCAGCACTGCGAAACCCTCTGGCAGCTTGACTACTTCGTCCCAGTGACTCATCCAGACTGTCGAGCTCTTTGGCATGCCCTTTAGAATGTCATTCTGAGCGGAGCGGAGCGGAGTCGAAGAATCTCGTCGTATTTTCAAAGTCGCTGGTCCATACTCCGGAGTCTTCCCTTTTTTTACTTTACCCCCGAGCAGCTGCATCGCGAGCTGATGCCCATAGCAGATCGCGAGGATCGGTTTTTTGAGGTTGAAAATCGCGGGGTCG
>VAPM010348317.1_pt1 | contig 10378 bp, 7 predicted proteins | sample 3395091 | NCBI WGS metagenome assembly VAPM01 (sample SAMN08290445, study PRJNA428436) | hydrothermal vent metagenome | isolation source: Deep-sea hydrothermal vent chimney 3 | place: Pacific Ocean: Juan De Fuca Ridge | reverse complement strand
GTGCGATCCGCTGTGCCGCCCTTGCCATCATCGACAGTCAACTTGGCGGTGTAATCACCTACCGTTGCATAGGTATGCGTCTGCGACGTGGTATTGGCGCAATCGGAAATGGTGTGATCAGCGGTGCTGTCACCATCGACGTCCAGGGTACAGGTCAGTGTGTCGCCGTTTGCATCACTGACATCCCAGCTGAAGGTTACCGGCGTGCTGGTGTCAATAGTACTCGGAGCCGTCTGAAAGCTGTTGATCGTTGGCGATTTTGGGTCATCTCCTCCTCCATCATCGCCACCCCCACCCCCACAGGCGACCAGCAGACTGACCATGAGAAAAAAGGCTCCCCTGAGTAAATATTGCACTCCCATCACATCTCTCCCTTGTGTCCATTGCTATGGTATTCATATACTCCCACCTATACCTTACGATGTAAGATATCTTATATCAACCATTCCATTAATTATTGTGAGGGATCCTTCTATGCCCCCTGAAGCCACGGATTCAGGTAGACTTATTGCAACCCACTTGTGAGAGAGAGGGGGAGTTTTCTATGAAAAAGATAGCCACACCCAAACTCAGCCTGAACGAAGCGATCATCGCCCACTTGCTACGGCAAAATTCACCGGATCCGCTCTTTGGACTGGAACTGGTGCGGCGCTCGTCAACTGGCAAACTGCAGCTAAAAAAGGGTACGATCTACGTCACCCTGGAGCGGATGGAGAAGAAGGGCTTGGTCTTGTCCGAGCTTGAAACATCGCCGCCGCCCCATATCAAGGAAGGCGACTTCTATATTCCCCGGCGGATGTACCGGCTGACGCCTTTGGGGGAACAAGCCCTCACAGGGCTGGAAGAGGCTGTCGCTCAGATTCCCGGCTTTCTGGTGGGACCATGAAATGGACATTATCAACCCGCGCTTCGAACAGGCTTTAGAAACCCTGGATCGAGGCGTACTGTTGTTTGCCCTTGGCGGCATGATTTTCAACGGGGTTGAGGCATCCCTTGCCGGGATACTGTTGACGGCGACAGCGGCCATCATCTACGGACTGGTACGCAACCGTATCACGAACCTGGATCATTTCGAGCTAGGTACAACACTGCCCTCCCTGCCGGGAGTCAATCTGGCTCGGTTTAGATTCGTGTGCCAGTGGATGGGCAGCCGGCACTTGTTCGATGGCTTGCTAGGCGATCTGGTCGATCCGGAAGTCAGTGGGACACGCACAGCGGCGCGGCAACACCTTCGGGAAGCGCTTTGGCCAGCGATTTGGAGCCGGGCCTGGAAAACAGTCCTGACCCGGCTCTGGCTTGAGCGGTTTATCTAAAACCGGTTAACACGAACAGGCCCCGGGAAGCTGTTGACATGGACCCGTCGCAAGACAAAAAACACGACTTTTTCCCTTACATCCTTGTCGGGCTGGTAGCCGCCACACTGTTTTTCCTGTTATTGCTGGATCGGCGAGCACCTATTTTTTCCACCCCTGCCGGCATGGCGCCTTTCTTCTTTATCGTCTTTGCCATCGCACTGACCTTAATCCTCTTCGCCATGCGCACCCCTGCGCCCGCTGACAGCATAAGCAATGGCTTCTGGCTGAAATGGCACCGTTCCGGGCCGATCGGTGGCGCATTGACCGGTCTGATCTTTCTCGCCATTTACTGGGCATACGATTGGCCTGCGCCAAACCGCATTGAGATCAGTGAGCGCTGGGTGAACAAGATGTGCGGTATCAATCCACCGGTGCCGGATGAACTGATCATCTGGACCACACCCGACCCATTCAGTCTGATCCCCGGCTATATGCTGGTAGGCATGGCACTCGGCACGGTAGTCGGCCTGCTGTTCCCTCGCTGGCATCGATTCATGGCCCGCCTGGCACAGCGCAGGCCTGCCGTCAAAACGCTATCTCACCCCTATCCTTCCGGTTTGTTATTCGGGGTTATCTTTGGAGCATTGATCGGCGCCTGGCTGTGCCCGATCATCTTCAGCGTCAGTGACGGGCGCCCCTTCATCCGGGTATCCACCTCGGCCATTTCGGTGTTCCTTGCCGTGGGCTTCTACCTGCTGTTCGAAGTGACCAGCTACCGCCACCGCATGAACCGGGCAGCCTATACCACCTTAGCCACCGTGCTTTCTGTCGGGGTATTGCTAACCAGTCTGGTATGGTTTCTGGATGCACAGCTCGGCATTTCCACCGCCGCCTATTGTTTTTTCTACGACACCTGGAACACCCAGTCCAACCAACTGAAACCCGGCTGGCTTCCCGCCATCGCCGGTGCCGCCTATGGCGCCATGCTCGGCACCATCATCATGTCGGTGGCCTCGGGTTACATGATTATCCGCACCACCGTGGCCCGTGCCACCGGGGAAGAAACATCGATCGAAAAATAGCAAGTAGCCTGGATGAAACGAAGTGGAATCCGGGAAGGGTGACGTTACATCCCGCCATTGCCACATCGCCGCTGATGGAAACAAGGCGCACGAGAAATTATTACTGCGGAAATGTATCCATGACTGTGGGAGCAACATTCCTGTCGCGATAATCGAGGCCATCGCGACAGAATGTCGCTCCCACACAATAGATACCCGGCACCTTGTTGGTGATGACAATTCTTCAGCTGTGGGAGCGCCTTTCCAGGCGCAATAGAATCGATACAATCAATCCAGATAATGGTCAGGGAAGGCAGACGACCAAACCAACAAAGGTTTCCCACCCCCCGCGCCGGGGCCGCCATTCCCACCCTGGCCAGGCACCTTATTGGGTACTGTATGACCAGACAGCGCTCGGCGTTTCACCACCGTTGCCGTCTTTGGCAATCACCGTCCAGTAGTATGTGGTGTCCGCACTGAGTCCGGAGACAACATAGCTTTTGGTATTGCCTCCGCCATGACATGAGGCCAGAAAGGCGGTGAGGGCAAGGACGACGATCAACAGGGCCGTTTGCTTCCTGCTTCTCACGCCCCCGGCAAAGGTGAATCCCAGAATCATGATCCCTCCCCCCAGGCCAAGGCCTGCATAGTAAATACCATTATCCAGGGTATTACTCAGTGGAGCATTCGGAGGAATGCTCAGCAAAGACACCTCAGTAAGGCGGGTGCAAGCGTTTGCCGGATCAGGATCCGTGCAGCTGTATACGTCGTAGGTCACTGCATCTCCATCAGGGTCCGTGCTCGGTTTCCATTTCAGGGTCACCGTGGTCGATAGGCCCTGTTGGCCATCGGCCGGAGAGACCAGGCTCGGGCTGGAGGGCGGGTTGTTCACCGCTGCCACGAGCCCCGTACCGCTCACGCTGACCGTGAGCGGATTTTCATCCGGGTCGTTGGAGGGGATATCAAAACTGTCATTCGACGTCCCCACCGCAGTCGGTGCAAAGCGAACGTCGATCGTACAATTTGCCGCTACGGCCACCATTTGGCCTGAGCAGTTGTCGTTGACCACACTGAACGGCGCGACCAATACATCGGCCTGGGCAATCGTGCCGATGACAAGATCGGCGTTACCGTCATTGGCAATGGTGAGCGTCTGATTGTTTGAGTTGCCAACGGTGAGGTCGGGGAACGGTATCTGCTGATCGTCCGCGGGCGCGATGGCATCCGTGACTGCGATGTCCGGCACCGGTGTAGGTGTCCCTGTGCCACTCACGCCGACCGTAACCGGGTTTTCATCTGCATCGTTGGAGGGGATGTCGAGGGTGTCAGTGAAGGCCCCGCCGGCAGTGGGTGAAAACCAGACCGTGAAGGTGCAGCTCGACGCCGGGGTCAGCGTCTGGTTCGAACAATCATCGTTCTGCACGCTGAATGGTGCAGCCAGGGGGTTGGCCATGGCAACATCATATATCAACAGATCCGCATTGCCATCGTTGGTCACGGTGACGACCTGATCGGCTGTCGCCATCTCGGTGACATTGCCGAAGGGGATCTGTAGATCGTCCACTGGCACCACTGCATCGGTAACCGTGATATTCGGTGCAGTCACACCGATGCCGCTACCACTGACACTGACCGTGACCGGGTTTTCATCCGGATCGTCGGAGGGAATGTCGAAGCTGTCGCTGAACGGCCCAATGGAGAGAGGCGAGAAACGCACGGTAAGCGTGCAGCTGGCCGCTGGTGTCAGCGTCTGGCCGGAGCAGTTGTCGGTCGGAATACTGAACGGTGGGTCCAGTGCATCTGTCTCTGCGATAGTTCCAAGGGTCAGGTCCGCACTGCCATCGTTGCTGATGGTGACGGTCTGATCGGCACTTATCTGCTCGGTGATATCACCAAAGGGTATCTGCAAATCGGTATTCGGGGCCACCGAGTCGGTTACGGTAATGTCCGGAGCAGTGACACCTGATGAGGCATACACATAGGCAGAGCCGAGACCAATGGCGTTGTTGCCATTATCTGCCCCGACAACGGCCCTGTCGCCGCTGATCGAAACAGACCAGCCGAACCGGCCACTAGCCGCGCCGCCGCCAAAAGCCAGGAGCTTCGGCTTCTGCTCTGTCCAGACGCCGCCAGAGTCGCGCACAAAGACATAGGCAAAACCACGTGCCCCGACGATTGCCACGTCGTCACTGATCGAAACAGACCTGCCGAACGCGTCATCACCCCCGCGGTCAGAGGCCAGAAGCTGCTGCTGCTCTGTCCAGACGCCGCCAGAGTCGCGCACAAAGATATAGGCAGAGCCGGAATTATTGAAGCCGGCATCATTCCCTTCTGCCCCAACAATTGCTGTGTCGCCGCTGACCGAAACAGAGCCGCCGAAAAAGTGGCCAATAAAGCCATCAGAGGCCAGCAGCTTCTGCTGCTGTATCCAGACACTGGTGCCAGTGCCACGCACAAAGACATAGGCAGAACCGGATTTAGTGCCGTTGTCATCATCCCAGTATGCCCCGACGATTGCCGTGTCGCCGCTGATCGAAACGGACCTGCCGAACGCGTCATCAGCCACGCCGTCGGAGGCCAGGAGCTTCTGCTGCTCCGTCCAGACGCCGCCCGAGTTGCGCACAAAGACATAGGCAGAACCGGAATTAGTGCCTTTTTCATCGTCCATATCCGCCCCGATGATTGCCGTGTCGCCGCTGACCGAAACGGACCTGCCTAACGAGTCTTTGGCAGCGCCGTCAGAGGCCACAAGCTTCTCCTGCTCTGTCCAGACACCGCCAGAGTCGCGCACAAAGACGTAGGCAGAGCCGGAAGCACTGCCTTTGTCATCATCCCCGGTTGCCCCGACGATTGCCGTGTCACCGCTGATCGAAACAGACAGGCCGAAAATATCAAAGGCCACGCCGTCAGCGGCCACAAGCTTCTGCTGCTCCGACCAGGCACCGGTGAGGAGATCACGCACAAAGACATAGGCAGAGCCGGAACTACTGCCGTTGTCATCATCCCCCCATGCCCCTGCTATTGCCGTATCACCGCTGATCGAAACAGCGCCGCCGAACCACTCACCACCAGAAACGTCGGAGGCCTGCAGCCTTGCCTCATTCGCAAATTGCGCATTGGCAACAGCCGGCAGGAATGCCAAAAATACAACAACTATAAAAGCCGCGATTCTTTGCTTAACCATGACCATTCCCTCCAGGTTTAACGGTTTTTCCGGTAGAAAAACACGCCGGCCTTTTCTCTGCCAGGATGTCCCACAGTTCATCCCGGTTAGTGAATGGATAGCGCCTGTCGCTTTCTATACCTTCCACTATTCCGATAATCTCCAGGCTGTCCCCTGCAACTGCGCGACTTTCCCGCTGATAAATGTGTACGAGGTAGCTCCACATGAGCTGTGGCCTCCCTGTATGTGAGGAACACTCCCTGATGGAGATAACTCCTGTGCGTACCAGACTTGCACGCAGCAGGTCACAAACCAGTCACAAATGAGGAATTATTACTGCGGAAATGTATCTATGACTGTGGGAGCGACATTCCTGTCGCGATCATTGAGGCCATCGGCAATCGCGCGGCTAGAAAGCCGCTCCCACAAAAGCCGCTCCCATCGGCAATCGCGGCTGGAAAGCCACTCCCACAAAAGCCGGTGGACTGCTACACTTGTGGGAACGCCGCGACGACGACATAATTGACCTGATTAACGCAAATAATGGCCAAGGAAGGCTGATGACCAAACCAACAAAGGGCTCCCACCACCTGCGCCGGGGCCGCCATTCCCAGACCGGCCAGATCTATCTGATCACCACCGCCACCCATAACCGGCGACGCCTGTTTACCGACACCCGGGCCGCAAAACTGGTTATGGATAGCCTGCACTGGCTGGAGCAACAGGGGCGAATGGCTTTGGAGGCGGCCATCATAATGCCCGATCATTTGCATTTTGTGGCGCAGCTGCACGACAAAAACCTGAGCCGGCTAATGCAGTCCCTGAAGGGATACAGCGGCAGAGAGATCAATCGGTTGCTCGGTGATAGTGGTCCAGTTTGGCAGCCTCAGTACCATGATCATGCCATACGAAAAAGTGAAGATTTAAGACAGGTGATTTTATATTGCCTGCATAACCCTGTGCGTGCCGGCCTGGTGGAGGACTTTCATTGTTATCCTCATTGGTATTGCAAGTATGAGGTTTGATTGAATGCTAATCGTGCCTGGAAAGGCACTCCCACAGGAAAGGCTGTTCTTATCGCGGCTGGAAAGGCACTCCCACCGCTGGGTAATCACCCCAACCGGTGAGGCGTAGAATACCTGTTGTGTGGGAGCGACATTCCTGTCGCGATGTTCAAGAGCTTGATAAAACTCAGCCTCGCCGACAAACCTCACACAGGTGGATCAGGCGTTTCTGATCATTGGCCTCGATGAGCTGGTAGAGTTGCTCAGTCTTTTCTGATGGAGCCATATTGAAGGTGGCATTGAACAAATTCCGGCAGGCGCCGTAAACAGCCAGCGCTGCTGCCCGGTCACCCCGCCCGGCATGGCATTTCATTAAACCGCGATAATATTCTTCGGCCAGTGGATCCTGCTCCAGGGCCTTTTCATACAAGGCGATGACCTGTTGGCAATGCCCTGTTCTGCTGTAAAAGCCGATGAGATGTCTGATCACACGCAGCAATTTCAGGCGCAGGCGCTCTCGTGGGCCCAGCATCCAGTTCATCGGGGTTTCCTTCGCCAAAAACGGGCCATGGTACAGATCGAATACACCCTGCATTCGCTGCTGCACCTTTTTGACGTCCTGTTGACCCGACGTAAGCAGGACATCGAGTTCACCGAGCAACCGCTCGAAGGCCCAGATATCCAGCCGGCAAAGTCGATCATCAAGACTCAGTCGCCCGTCACTGACCAGCAGTACCTCGCCGGACAACAGCTTGCGCAAGCGAGACAGGGTGGTCGTGAAGGCGCTATGCGCCATATCACCTTCGGCATCCGGCCACAGGGCCTCGCTAATACGCTCTTCACTGACCTCACGACCGCCCAGGGCAATCAATATCTTGAGCAACTCAAGCGGTTTGTTGTGTCCCTTGCCGGCAGGACGCACGGGTGTGCCATCAACCAGCACGGTGAATCGTCCCAAGGTGTAAATCTCCACCCGCCAGGGCCAATTGGTCAAATGCAAAGGAGGATTCTCGGGGACGAGTCCTCTTCTGTTAATGAGGCTCTTTACATATTCCGTCTCGATCCCCAGCTCCAGGGCCTTTATACATAATCCAACCATCATGGCCGGCATGAAAAAATAGAAATTCACAAAATCATGCTGCGCACCCAGCTTGAAGGCCTGCCGAAGAAGTGCTTCCCCGCCACTCTCATCCGTATCCAGCGCCATTTTTGCGCTCATCAGAAGATACATAAACTCGATAAGACGATTATTGATGGGAAAACCCTGATCACGCATTTTTTCAAGATGTACATGGGCGCTTTCAGGCCTGCCTGAACTCATATCAACGACCGCCATACCAAAATGGGACATGGCGATGGTCAGGAAGGTATTGGCCTTGTAGCCGAACTCGATGCCGGCCTGCCCATGGACGAATGCAAGCTGAAGATCGTCTTTCATGAGCGCGCGCCAACACGCCGCAAAATGATAAAGCGCTTTGTCGGTGTAATCGCTGGAACCGATAGTCTGTTCAAGTTTGTGCAACGTATCATCCACAACACGCTGATCACCGGCAGTGATGGCCGCCAAAACTGTGTTGATCTTCGTGTAATTCTCCCAGAAAGGTATTCCGCTTTTCTCGGAAATATTTTTAAGTTCGGCGGCAGCCCTATAACTCCTCTCCCACAGGCCCGCCTGCCAGCTTGCCATCTGATCCGCCGCCATCAGCATGATCAAATCAAGATCGGAATAGGTGTTCGATCCAAGCTGACTTTTGAGCGAATCGATGAGATAAAAGGCCTCTTGGTACCGCCCTATCCACAGGTAGTAGAAACACAGTCGCCAGCCATTCGAGAGTCTCGCGCCGTAATCCCCGGTGATGGTGGCAAGGTCGCGAGTGATATCTTTCCAGACATCGAATTGAGGATGGTCGGGGCGCCTCAAGACGAGGACAAAAAAGATGTCCGCCGCCACGCGTTCCCTGACCGGTTCGGATGGGGCAGAAGGGTATTTCTTTTTCAGGAGATCCAGTTTTTCTATCCATGGATCCAGTTTGTCATAGCCCATCCGGGCCTGTATCAGCGCATTAAAAGCCCCGACGAGGGTCAAATACATGCCATCCGGCTGGTCTTCTGAGTGAAATCCCTTCAATGCCTTTTCGAAGTTAGTGAGGCTTTTCACCGGATTCAGTGAAAGCTGGCATATCCCCTTCCAGTAAATGGCCCAAGGGCTTTTTTCCACAATTTTCTGCGGGATTTTTTCAAGCATCCCGCTGAGGACCCCATACCTTGCCTGTGCGGCAAGTGTGGGTGCCAAAGAGAGTACCAGTCTTGCCATCCCCTCAAGGTTCCCGGCTGTTTCGAGGAGAGAAACGGCCTCCTCAGTCTGCCCGGCCTGTTCAAGCAGTTCCGCAGACCGCATTAACAGCAGACCCATCTGCTGCTTTGAGAAATCATTTTGCGCCCGCTCGAAGAGAAACTCATGGAAAAGTTGATGGTACTGATAAACCACGCATGGCCCATGATGCTTGCTGGTGAAATAGTTGTTGCGCAATAAAGACGAAAGGATAGATCCAGCACTCACATTACCCGTCAGCTTCTTCGCCATGTCCAAAGTAAACGTGGGCAGCAGAGATGTCTTGAGCAAAAACTCGCCTGACCCTTTATCGAGATTGTCGAATATCTCGCCGGCAAAATAGGCGAATATCGCCTCTTTTGACGCCAGGTCCACCTTCATATCTCCAGACTCAATACCCCCTTCCATTAACAGGGTCAGTCCCGCGGCCCAGCCGCCTGATAACTCATGAAGATATTTTATTGTCTGATCCGAGAACTGCACCTTACGGCCGTGATGATTTATTATTCCCCTTGATTCATCGACAGTAAGCCTTAGCTGAGGGTCATCGATAACGCTCAATTCGCTGTTGGCCCTCATGCGCGCGAGCGCTACCGGAACGTCATGACGGCTGATAATGACAACATTGATTCCGTCTGGAATTTCCGCAAGCGCCTGGCGCATGACTTCATGGACAACCGACTTCTCGCCGATTTCCTGAAAATTGTCGAAGATCAGCAGATGTGGAGATTTGAGCCGCGAAAAGAGACTTCGAAAATAACGCCTTGCAAATACCGCCAGATTTGGCAGATATTCGGGAGTCAGCACGGGAAGAGGCTTTTTCCTGGGCGCAGCCTTTGCGGCCATCCTTCCGAGAAAATAAAAGAAGGTCTGAATATCCGTATCGCCGCCGTCGCACTGGTACCAGCAGCAAGGAATATTGTTTGCCTCGATATAGCTTAGAATCAGCGTCGTTTTCCCGGAGCCGGGTGACGCAGACATGAAGACGGCAGGACGTTTCCTCGCCTTGTCCAGAAGCCTGAAAAGGCGCTTCCTCGAATAAATGTCAGGGGATAGCCTGGGACAGGTAATTTTTGCAGGATAGCGGGATTGCCGCCTCATTATATCTTTCACCACAGAAGGAAGCGGCGCTCCACCAATACCTACGGCCCCTGCGCCCGGCGAGAATGCGAGAGAAAAAACATCCCGACCGATGACACAATACAGCTTGTGAGTGTACCTCACTCAAGCAATACTTGCTGAAAACGGCTCAGGCGGGTGTGATACAAGATAAAACGACACCCCCAGCCCCTCAGAGCCGGAATATTTGATAACCAGGACAGATGAACCCGACAATGCTATCGCATGCAACATATCCCATCCGGCATTGTCACAACTTATTTTAGCGGGAGATACCTATGAACACGATAGCAAGATTATGCACACTGGCGGCCTTATTGCTGGCCAGTGGAATCACGGCTGCAACCCAGCTGCCCGGCCCGTTGGTGGATGCCGGCTGGCTGGAAAAGAATCTCGCCGGCGTG
>VAPM010297379.1_pt1 | contig 10383 bp, 12 predicted proteins | sample 3395091 | NCBI WGS metagenome assembly VAPM01 (sample SAMN08290445, study PRJNA428436) | hydrothermal vent metagenome | isolation source: Deep-sea hydrothermal vent chimney 3 | place: Pacific Ocean: Juan De Fuca Ridge | reverse complement strand
CGGTTAACACTCTGCCCTGCGTTCAATGTCTCCAGCATTTTCGCCGTCGCTTCACGCAACTTAGACTCTGAATCAATGAGGAACTGAGCTGAGGTCACCACTTCTTCACCGACTTTCAGGCCGCTCAGCACCTGGGTGACGCCGTCGGTAGTGATGCCGAGTTTGATTTCACGCGGCTCAAATTTTCCGGCACCACGTACTACAAATACTTGTTCGCGAGTCCCTGAACGCACCACAGCCTCGGCGGGCACGACCACGGCATCAATTTGCCGACTCGCAGCAATACTCACCTCGGCAAACATGTCGGGTTTCAACAACAGTTCCTTGTTGTCGAAAACCAGACGCACCCTGACTGTGCGGGTTTTGGCTTCGGCATAGGGATAGATATACGCAAGACGGCCTGTAAAAGTCCTGCCGGGCACACCGGTCAATTCCATCTCAACCTGATCACCCACCGTAATCCAGGGCAGCTCATATTCGTAAACATCAACATACACCCACACTTTGGACAGGTCGGCCAACATATATAATTCCGTTTTTGGGGTAACATATTGTCCTTCACGAGCCCCTACCTTCATTGCGATACCGTTGAAGGGTGAATGAATATGCAGATATTTTTTGATCTCGTGTGTGCGCTCCAGTTCACGAATCTGGTGCTCGGCTACATCCAGTAATTCCAAACGTTCCCGTGCCGTTTTCGCCAAATCAATGGCCCCCTGACGAATTTCTTCGAAAGGACTGTCTGCCAAGACTCGCTTGTTTTTTATTGCCAACAGATATTCCTCTTGGCTGGCCACCAATTGCGGCGCATAAATACTTAACAGAATGTCATCCTTTTTAACCGGTGAGCCGGTTTTGTCGATGCGCAGCTCTTTGATCCAACCCTCGGTCTTGGGATGCAGACGGGATAAGCGTTCCTCGTTATATGCAATCCGGCCCACGGCACGAATATGCCGACTTAAAGTACGTTGCTCTGCGATGGCCGTACGCACACCAATGTTTTGTACGGTAACCGGGTCAATTCTCACTGTGCCTGCGGGGGCATCACCGGCATTGTCGGCATCAGCATAAACCGGAATATAATCCATGCCCATTTCATCCTGAGCGGGTACGGGTGAGGTAATAGCCGGATTCATGGGATTCCGGTAAAACAGTGCCTTGCGCTCTTTGGGTTTGTTATCATCCGCATAGACCGGAATATAATCCATACCCATCTCGTCCTGAGCAGGCACTGGCGACGTAATAGCCGGGTTCATGGGGTTTCGATAAAACAGGGGTTTACGATTCTCTTCAGCATTCCCCGCCATATTCACCGCATCAGCAGCCATACGTGATGCAAACCAATATCCACCACCGCCACCCACGGCTAATGCAACCAGTATTGCTACCATCACAGTTTGATTGTTCATGAACTCACCTCAAAATTTTGTGCTAATCAATTAGCATTAAAAACACTAATTCCAGTTATTTTTTTCATCACCATCAAACAAACTTTGCTTGCCAACGGCCGCAGTTAATCGTGCCAGCGCTTGATTGCCCTGGGATAACGCCTTCCAGTAACGGGTCTCGTAATTGAATAAGGTAATCTGCGCACGCACCAGATTCAGAAAATCCACTTTGTTCACCTGATAAGCCGCCAACATAGAGGCAACGGTCTGCGCGGCCTGAGGGATAATGCCCTGTTTAAACAAACTGGCCTGTTCACGGGATTGCTGATAGTCGGCCAATGCGCGCGATACCTCGGCCGCTACCCCGCTGCGGACATCATCCAATTCATACCGGTTTTGCAACACCTGAGAAGTACGCTGGTCTACCGCTTTGTCTTGCCGGGTTCCAGCATAGAGGGGCAGATTCATACTGAACATCACAGAAAGAAAATCATCGCGACTACTGCCATCCACATTTTCGCCACCACGGTAGCCATACGCAGCACCTAACGTGAAATCCGGGGAATAACTCTTTTTTGCCAAACCCAGGCGGGCACGGGCTGCATCAATTTTACTTTGAGCAGCAGCCAGCACAGGACGGTTTTTTACGGCATAGCTCAGTAAGCCCTGCTCATCAGTAATCTCCGCCAGCGTTTCCGTTATTCTCTGGGGTAATTGCAATGGGCTATTGGAGGGCTGATCCAACAAAGTATTCAGTTGAGTAACTTGATTGCGTCGTAAACCACGCAAATTAATGCGCTGATCATACAACTTGGACAACTCCAGTTGCGCTAGCAGAACATCCTGTTGCAGCCCCCTGCCCACCTTGTATTTAGTTTGTGCAACATCGACAAACTGCCGCAACAACACCCTGTTTCGGGCCACGATTTCCAGCGCACGATCTGTGAAATACAGGTTCCACCACACTGTTTTCACATCACGCACCAGCTTCAAGCGTAATTCTTCAACCTGCCAGCGGGCCGCTGTGCTTTCATGTTCGGCAACGGCCTCGCGTAATCCAAGCTTGCCAGGAAATGGCAGCATCTGACTGAGCCCGACCTGCAACTGAGTCATACCTTCCTGGTTAAAGTCAAAACTATCGATAGGTAAATTCAGCATGTTGACTGACAAGCGAGGATCCGGCAGCGAACCTTGCTGTGAAGGTACTGCGGCAAGCGCCTCGGCACGGGCTTTCATCGCCGCCAGCCCTGGGTGATCCAGCAGTGCTATGGCGACCGCATCCGTCAATAACAGTTGCTTTGGCTCTGATTCTGCGACTACAACGTTGACACTGCTGACAATCAGCAAACCGCAAACCGTCAATAGAGAAAATAATTGCTTAAACGGCATACCACCCTCCTTCCCTGAAGCAGATAAGACTCACAATATGGTGAAATACTGTGGACAATCCTGAAAATAATGTAATACCAGCCATTTTCTGACCGGAAGTTTCCAAATGGAACAGAATCATCAGATTCTCCTGAAATATTCATAACACGCACGCGCAAGCGCAGCCATGCGAGCAAAACCCGCAGGTCGAAAATCAGAAGTAACGTGGAGGCCGGTAATCCGGCAAGAGATCAGCGCTATAGAGCGAAACGCCTGAAACAGTGAGTTGAATTTGTGTGCTCAGCTCAGCATGTTTTGACAGAACCTGAGGAATTCCCAGCGACACAGGACAACTGCTGCAATGATTGACATCCTGGCAGTTGCTGCATTTCCCCTGCGTGTTGCAAGCATCATCCAGCATTTTCATCGCATCACGTTGGGTAATATCACCGATTGTGGCTGCCTCTGCGCTCATTGTGCTCATCGAGAGAGCCATCGAGTCATCAGCATGCACGGCAAACACGGCAAACACGGGCTGTACAGGTGACAGCACAATGGCAATGATCAGCAATAGACGGAAATGTTGTATAAAGATAGCCATGATTAGAGACAAAGTGTAGGTGCCAGTATGTGATTTTGTCAACAATTGCCCATACATAATGCAGCTGGGTATTGAGGTTCGACCTGATCACATAATGTAAGTTCCTTTCTATGTGTAACGTGCTATGTGTAACATGCACTCAACCCATCAAATGCATCGCATACAAAATCAATTTGACGATATAATACACGCAAACAACCCCACTTTTTTAATATTACAAAAAGGTAATGATGATGAAATTCCGATTTTTATTTTATAGCCTGCTGACATTGGCAATTTTATCGTTGGCTCCCCTGTCGGGTGTGATCGCTGCCAATAAATATTCCATTGATAACCCGCCAAAAGTGCCCGAAAAATATGTAGCCGGCATGGAAAAATTCAAAGACCTGTGTTCCAGCTGTCACGGTAAATGGGGCAACGGCACTCCTCAGGGCCCGCCGTTGATGCACGGATTTTACAAGCCGTCACACCATGCTGATCCGACATTTTACCGGGCAGTGCTCAAAGGTGTACAAGCTCACCACTGGCACTTCGGCGACATGCCACCGGTGCCAGGTGCAACACAAAAAGATGTTGATGTTCTTTTACCCTTTATTCGCTGGCTACAGCGTGAAAATGGTATTTATTAATGTCGTTGTGTAAGGAAGTTTCAAATATGCTTTTAAAAATCATACGGTATCCTACATATGTGACTTTATTATGTATGGCCGTTGTTTCGCCAATGGTTGCACAAGCAGAAAACACCAAAAATGATCAGCTCAAACGGGGTGAACTCGTCTACAAACGTTTTTGCTCATTGTGTCACGGAGCCAATCTTGAAGGGCAGAAAAACTGGCGCATACGAAAGCCCAACGGCAGATTACCTGCCCCACCCCATGATGAAACTGGGCATACTTGGCACCACGCTGACGAACTTCTGTTTGGCATCACCAAACTGGGGATGATACCTCCCTATGCGCCAGCAGATTACAAAAGTGACATGCCAGCCTGGGGAGATACCCTCAGTGACGATGATATCTGGGCGGTTATTGCCTACATAAAAAGCCGCTGGCCTGAAGAAACACGAAAAATTCAGGCGGATATCAACAATGAAGCCCTACAACGCCAACGCGAATAACTGCCAGTAGATAACATGTGGCAGCACGATTGATAAAACCCGGCATTGTCATTGCGTGGAACAGGTGTTTTGTATTATCAGATTTATTTACCGTTCATCCTCTCGACTTGCCGGGGCATTATTATTCAGCTGAACATCTTCCTCCCCGTTTTTTGTCATTTCATGACTATTGGTCACTCTTGCGATATCAGCGGATATAATACTTTCTACACGCTCAACCAATAAAATATCAGCATCAGTCCTTTTGATATTTTTATACGGTCCGGCACTGTACTTATGAAACCACTCTTCTTTTTTTAAAGCCTCTTCATTTGCCCTGTAATTGAACCAATTGGGTTGCGGCTGTTTCAACTTATCAAGACCGGCGTATATAGCAATTATTGAGGAAATTACAGCGGTTAACGGGCCACCATATTCTTTGAGCAAAGGAACCACACTTTCAAGAGCCACAAGAACGGGAATAACGGCTCCTAAAACAATAATCACCGTCTGATAGGACATAAACGCTTTTTTATTATCATTAGCTTTTTGTTCATACCAATCACGCTGAAATTTAATTCGTTTATCTAAATACTCATCCATGTTTATGGAATTCTCATTTTGGTTATTATTTATCATTTAGTTAGTCCTGGTTTGTTTTTTCAAACTCCGAAAACTCTATCAAAATCATTCTGAGAAAAAATAAAGGCAATAATTAGTATTATGTAAGAATATAAATCCACCCACCAAACATTAATGAAAGAGTCACACTCCAGAAAATAATACGCGGAACAAGAGAAATATCACGATACAAATGGTGATAGCCAGGTTGCACATAACGAACCGTATGCGCTTCTGCAAATATTTCCCAAGCAGCAAAACTGCTGATAATAACCCATAACCAACCAACGACATCATTGGCGTCTTTACTCATCATCACCAGTATAAATATCGCGCTGTACAGAACCTCAAACGGCAAAGCCTGTAAATGCCCCATTTCATGTTCGCTACATAGTTTTTTATAGGCACCCCTACTCAATCCACGCCGTAGCAGCCAGTTGACAACAGAAGGATGCGGCAGCAAAAAACGCCCAAAACCTGCACGATGAAGATATCCGGGTTCTACTTCCACCACAGCATTCAGGAAAAACCAAGTCCGTTTTTTCATACAGATAATTGTTGTGGCTATATTCTATTACTGAATACCGGCATTACGCTGCTGTTGGCGGATATAGGCAATAATATGCCCAACATCCTCCGGGGAAACATTTTTGACCGGAGGCATGTCTCCGAACCCCCAATGATGCTGTTTGACACCATTTTTTACCGCCCAGTGAAAGGTAATATCCGCATGGTGTGCTTCGCGATATATTTTATTCACTAGTGGTGGCCCCTGCCCGGTTCCCAGCCCTGTCGGGCCATGACACCGTGAGCAATTCGCCACAAACAGCGCCTCGCCCTGTTCTGCGTCAGCGACAAAACCCTTTCCTGGAAAGTGTTGACGTTTGCGTATTTCTTCCGGGTCCAGACTGTCACAGCCGACTAAAAATAAACTCATAAAAACCAGCAAAATAAAATAATTTCTTTTCAACATAAAATAAATACTCGTTTCCAATCGTTTGCATCAAAATTACAGAGTTTGTTACAACAAACACTGCCTATAAATGTAGTGTTAACCTGAACGTTTTCAACAAAATAACAACATACAACCTGTGTTGCAGCCTATCAATACCGGGAAACTGAGCAAATCCGGTAATAACTCCCTTTTACAACCCTTGTAAATCGCCCTGAAAATGATCATTCCCACTGGGTTTTCGCCTCTACAATAACTGCCTGCCCTCACAAAAATAATAGTCGATCACTATTGGTTTTTCGTCATTAGCGTGCATTTCACCTCAACCATCCCTCGCAAAACAGCTTCTTCCGCCAGAAAGGCTTCGACTCCCTCTGGATCAAATTGCTGACCACTCATGTTGATGATTTCCTTTTTGGCCGCATCAAAAGATTGTGCTTTTCGGTAGGGACGATCTGAGGTAATGGCATCCAGTGTATCGATAATAGCAAATAGCCTTGCCCCCCATGGAATATTCTTCCCTTTCAAACCCTGCGGATAACCGCCCCCGTCCCAGCGCTCTTCGTGACATAACACGATATCTGCCGCCTCAGCCATGAAAGGAATATCATGGATAATATCGTACCCACGTTGTGGGTGACTGCGCATAATTTTCCATTCTTCCTCATTCAAAGGATGGGGGTTTAATAAAATAAAATCAGGAATGGCGATTTTGCCGATATCGTGTAACAGTGAACCCCAATAGATCTGTTGAAGTACGCTTTTGTCTTTGCTGAATTGCCGTGCCAATACCTGAGTATGGCACGCGACTCGCTGTGAGTGCATTCCCGTTTCATGTTCGCGGGCATCCAACGCCGCGGCCAATGCCTCAACCAATGACAACTGAATTTCATCACGCTCGTGCTGAAAGCGTTCACGTGCCGTGTATCCGAGATAACACCCTTCACAACAAAAAACATCGTTATACTCAGTGGTGTGTACACCACCCATGATGCGTTTACCGCACCACAGGCAATTTTTTTTAGCCTTAATCAGCATCAAAGACTCCTTGCCGACACGTTCACCCGTTTTAGGTAATCTTTTTACAGATAGAGTACATAACTTGCCTGCTGATCACGGGGCAATATCAATTATTCTGCGCGGTCACCCGCCACTTTAAAAACCAGATCTGGTATAAAGAAATACTTATCTGGGCTGCCCAGGCCACCCCTAAAAAGGCACCGGCCAAAACAACGACATAGGCATAATGCGGGTCCCACTTAGTAATAAACCAAGCCAGAATATCAGTAAAAATAGCGACAAACGGCACTAGCGTCAGCGTGTGTTGAAACCAGGCGGGCAACAAGGCAAAGCGGAAAATAAGACCAATGCCCAAGGCCACCAGTCCAATGCCAAACAAATGGATATGTGAAACTTTCATTAAACTGTGCAGTGAAACACCAGTATCGACATTGGCAACAGGTTTGACTCCTGTATAGCTAGTAAAATCAGGAACAGGCAAACCCGAAGCGGCGCTGTGGCAACCAAAACAACGTTCCGCAAAAATCGGCCGGATTATGCTGTCATAACCGCTTTCCGGCGCGCCCGATTTTAACCATTCCACCACATGATGACGTTGCTCAACATCAATGTAACTGGCCATGGGCCCACGTAGCGCGGACTCCAGGCGCGTACCACTGCGGTTACCATAATAATTTTCCGCGATATCTTCCACCGATAGACCCGGCTTGCCGTCGACACCTTCAAAGCTGGAATAAAGATAGCCAAGAGCCATCAGATAGGCTAATCCTGCCAACAATAAAAACGAGGTGTAAAGCAGCTTTTCATTGAGCGTACAATCATAAAACCGACGCGGACGGGTGGCGGGACAAGTTTCCATCTTTTGCTGTTCGCTCATTATTTATCTCCTGTTGCCGCTTTTGTTACAATTGCTTTTGTGTACTCTTTTAATCCAATATGAATCAAGTGCTAAAAATATTTAACCGAATAAAACTATTGGTTTACATTCGATGGAACAGGTTGTTCCTCGCCCCCGAATCACAGAGTCATAAAATCTAACGCAAAGGCGCGAAGACGCAGAGAACGCAGAGAGATATCCACAACATTTGAGATTACGGGTATATATCTCTTTTCTCGTTATCTTCTAAACCCTTTGCGCTCTCTGCGCCTTCGCGCCTCTGCGTTGGATTTTCATTATTCAAACCCAGCCCGCATACGCATGAAAACATGGGTGATTTAACCCTTAATTCACATTCAACATTTTCGCCATGTGATATGTTCATAAACACCTGCCCAATACATGCCAAAGGTAATAGCAAACAGCAGTTCTTCCAGAGGCATAAATGCAATATTGATACCACTCAATGCCGATAAATTCCAGACACGATCAATATAGCCGGGGGCAGACCATTCCAAACCGACAAGAAACAATGCGTAATAAACCAGAAATAACAGCCCACCAATCCCTGTCTTCCATTTTAAATCTGGACGGCAAAGAATATTAGCCACGGCACCAATAGCCATAGCAACAATAGACGGATAAATGGGATTCCACGGCAGAAAATACAATGGCACGAATATAACAAAAGGTGCGGACAATGCTTTGTAATGATGGCGATGTAAAGGCCGCTCGCGTTCATTTGTCGGTACAGCAACGGGAACCCGGTGCGTCAAAAGGTTATACATTACCGCTGCTATGCCACCAATTCCAAAACAAAAAATCAGGCTTTCTATATCAAACCCTGTGCGCAAAGCCAAATCAAACAAACTGGGTGGGCTCCAGTATTCTGGTACAAATAATGGCTCACTCAAACCAAAGGGAGTGGTAAACAGGCTTGCCCATAACATAGCACGCCGATGTGCTGGAAAACTGATATAAATAATTACCCACGGAACCAAAAAAGCACTTGACCATAAAAGCCATACATATTGATCATTCATTTCTACAAAAACCCTATTTCTGAAAAAATGATCCCCCCCCACTACCCTGACGAAGGAATGGAAATTCGCAGTCCTCGAAAGTTTTCACTTTGAGGTTTTTTCGACAAAACGCTATTGCCTTTTTGCTATCTGAAATATCGGCAAGGTGTATAAACACCATGCCACCCTACATAAATATCACCCGCCATTCGAGGATACTTTGACAAGACTGTGTTGCCATGGTTTTCATTCATAATATTTTTAGTCACCATTCGGGCTATTTACTTCAAACACACACACTCGGTAAAAATTGGAAAAACAATGAAACTCATTTACCAGCTTGAGTGTTTTGTTATGTGCCTTTGCATGACGACGTAACATGACAAATAGGTTCCTGTGCCAAAAATCACCCAAAAAAGGTTCCAGGCGTAATAATAAAATACGTGTTGGCCAAAACCGGCATAAAAAATGCTGACGAGGGTATTGACCATATTCAGTAATCACAAGGCGTCCACCAGGCTGCAACACACGTAGAGTTTCATTAAGCGTGTGTTCCCGTGCGTCAGATGGCAATTCATGTAATAAAAAGAACATTAGAATGGTAGAAAATGCATCGTTGCAATAAGCAAGATGTTCCGCATTCATACGCGCTGCCAGTAACCGGTTTTTCTCTTTATCATTGAGTTTTTGGCGTGTCGCTTCCAACTGTACGTCTGCAACATCCATCAGGTAAAGATCATCATCTTTCATTGACTTGATTAATGAGGGTGTAAGACTCCCATACACACAGGTCAACTGTAACAAACGGCCCTTTGGCCGGTTTGTCATGCAGGCTTGCAATGCCTGCTTTTTAAGGGGTTGATATTGCCCGAACAGAATGGCATTGATGATAGGTTGATGATCAAAAAACCATACACCAAACCGCCATAAATAAGCCCACCAATAATGTCGCGCTAAATACTCCGGGTGTGCATCAAGAAAATGATGCCAAATATTTGTAAACCTGTTTCTTTTTACCCTGTCATTTTTACGGTATCCCGGTGACATATTGCCTCCCTGATAACTCGGTTTTTTTTATTGCCCACCTCACAGCGTAACAAAATTATATATCGGAACCCAGACCAACGTGAAAAACCAGCCATAACCATAGGCTTCTATTAACCCCGGGAAAAAATTTTCCAGCAAAGCCAATCAAAACCGATAAGTAGTGCGTGATGATGTACCCGTTTATAAACGTAAATTTCTCAATCTCAAGGCATTCATAATCACCGACACCGAACTAAAACTCATGGCCGCTGCGGCGATCATAGGTGATAACAGAATACCGAAGAAAGGATAAAGCAGTCCTGCTGCAACCGGTACGCCTAACGAATTATAGATAAAAGCGAAGAATAGATTTTGACGAATGTTGCGCATGGTGGCCTGGGACAGGTGCCGT
>VAPM010035337.1_pt1 | contig 10383 bp, 11 predicted proteins | sample 3395091 | NCBI WGS metagenome assembly VAPM01 (sample SAMN08290445, study PRJNA428436) | hydrothermal vent metagenome | isolation source: Deep-sea hydrothermal vent chimney 3 | place: Pacific Ocean: Juan De Fuca Ridge | reverse complement strand
TTGGCTTGCTCCTCCCGCGCCAGCAGCTCCTTCATGTGGAGGCGTTGGGTCGGGGCCCGGAAACAGGCCGGGCAGTTGTCGGGGATCACCGGCAGCGAAGCGGCGCGTGCGAACGCCGCCGTCTGACGTTCGCGGGCGTAGAGGAGCGGTCGAATGATGCGCAGGTCCCCGGCATCGTTGCGGTAGTGGGCCTTCATGGTCTTCAGGCGCCCGCCGTGGAACGCGGACAGCAGGAAGCTCTCGGCGGCGTCGTCGAGGTGCTGGCCCAGGGCCAGCACCGTGTACCCCTCACGGCGCGCGATGTCGTATAGGATGCCGCGCTTCATGCGCGCGCAGAAGGCACAGAACGAGGAGTTGCCCATGTGCCGGAGTGCCCGCTCCAGGATGGGTTCGGCCCGATAGTGGTAGGGCACCGCCAGCGCTTCGAGGTGAGGGCGCAATGCGCGGGGGTCGAAACCCTCCACCATCGGGTCCACGGTCGCCGCGCCCAGTTCGAATCGGATCGGTGCGTGCGCGCGCAGATGCAGCAGGACATGGAGCAGGGAGAGCGAGTCCTTGCCGCCGGACAGTCCGAGCAGCACCCGGTCGTCGTCGCGGATCATGCCGTGGTCGGCGACGGCCCGGCCGGCGAGGCGCAGCAGGTTCTTGGGAGGGACCGCGGAGGCGTTCATGCCGGGAAGATAGCGGTCCGGCCCCCGGCCCCGCAAGGGCGCCCGATCGTCTCGCGCGGTATACTGCACGCGCGCAAATCGTTCTCCCCCTCCCCGGAAGGGTCCGCCGATGACGCAAACCGACATCCACGGCCTCATCTCGAAAGAGGCATGGGAGCTGCTGCGGGGCAATCCCCGGGCGGTGCTCATCGATGTACGTTCGACGATGGAGTACCTGTTCGTGGGGCACCCGCGCGGGGCGATCCACCTCCCCTGGATCGACGAGCCCGATTGGCGGGTGAACCCGGATTTCGCGCTGCTGGTGCGCAAGGTGATGCTCGGCGGGGTGTCGGTTCACGGCGAGGGATGTGCCCCCGTGATTCTGATCTGTCGCAGCGGGAACCGTTCGCGCGAGGCGGGGGAGCAGTTGCTCCGCGAAGGATTCACCGACGTCTACAACGTGACCGACGGCTTCGAGGGCCCGCTCGATGCGGACCACCATCGAAACACGGTCGCCGGCTGGCGTCACGCGGGGCTGCCCTGGGAGCAGTGTTGAGCGCGCCGGGCGCGGTGCAATCGGAAGGCGATCGCATGGGTGGTGTCGAACGGGAGGCGAGGGCCGATATCCTCCAGCGCATTCTGAGCGCGAAGGCGGTGGAGATCGCGCGGCGCAGCGCCGAGGTCGGGATCCGCGAGCTGAGCCGGCAGGTGGGCGGAGCGCCCGCCCCGCGCGGATTCGCCGAGCGGCTGTTCGCGGCGCTCGGCGCCGGGCGCGCGGGGGTGGTCGCCGAGATCAAGCGGGCCTCGCCGAGCAAGGGCCTGCTGCGCGAGGCGTTCGATCCCGCGCGTATCGCCGCCTCCTACGCGGCCAACGGTGCGAGCTGCCTGTCGGTCCTCACCGACCGCGGGTTCTTCCAGGGCGACGCCCGCCACTTGGTCGAGGCGCGCGCCGCCTGCGACCTGCCGGTACTGTGCAAGGATTTCTTCATCGACCCTTATCAGGTCTACGAGGCGCGGACGCTCGGGGCCGACTGTATCCTGCTGATCGTCGCCGCGCTCGATGATCCCTCGCTGCGCGAACTGTCCGGGCTGGCCGCCGAGCTGGCCATGGACGTGCTGGTGGAGGTCCACGAGGAGGTGGATCTGGATCGCGCGCTGGCGCTGGACGGCGCCCTGATCGGCATCAACAACCGCGACCTGCGCACCTTCGAGACCGACCTGGAGACGACCCTGAAACTGGCCGGGCGCGTGCCGACGGGGCGCCTCGTAGTCACCGAGAGCGGCATCCATACCCGCGCCGACGTCGCCCGGCTGCGGGGCTACGGCATCCACGCCTTCCTGGTCGGCGAGGCGTTCATGCGCGCCGCCGATCCGGGCGCCAAGCTGGCGGAACTGTTCGGCGCTTGACCGCGGCCGCGGCGCGGGGCGACGGCCCCCTCAGCGGGTCCCGCGTACCACGATCGTCTTGCCCTTCACCGAGATCAGCCCCTGCTCCTCGAGAACCTTGAGCACCCGCCCCGCCATCTCGCGCGAGCAGCCGACGATGCGGCTGATCTCCTGGCGCGTGACGCGGATCTGCATCCCGTCCGGGTGCGTGAGGGCGTCGGGTTCCTTGCACAGTTCCAGGAGGGTGCGCGCAACCCGACCGGTCACGTCGAGGAACGCGAGATCCCCCACCTTGCGGCTGGTCTTGCGCAGGCGCAGGGCCATCTGCGAGGCCAGCGCGAAGAGGAGGCTCGGGTCTTCCTCGGCAAGCTGGCGGAAGCGTGTGTAGCTGATCTCACCCAGGTCGCAACGGGTGCGTGCGCGCACCCAGGCGCTGCGGTTCTGCCGTTCGTCGAACAGCCCCATCTCCCCGAAGAAGTCGCCCGGGTTGAGATAGGCGAGCACGATCTCGCGCCCGTCCTCGTCTTCGATGAGTACAGTGACCGAACCCTCGATGATATAGTACAGGGCGTCCGGTTGATCCCCGGCATAGATGACGACGCTCTTGCCGGGATAGCGGCGGCGGTGACAGTGGGTCAGGAACCGCTCGATGGTCGGATTGCACTTGGGGGCCGGCTGTTGGGACATGGGATGTCCTCGGGAGCGCGCGATCCGAGGCCAGTGTAAGCAATGTACCCGGGGTTGTCGAACCGCGTCGGCCCCCCGGGTGTTCGAGAAGAGAGGCCGCGATGAAGACCGTCGCCCGCTGGGTACAGGATGCGATGTTCGTCGGCGAGTCCGGCAGCGGTCACGCCGTGGTGATGGACGGTGCGCCGGAGGCGGGCGGGCGCAATCTCGGCGCGCGCCCGATGGAGATGGTCCTCCTCGGGTTGGCCGGGTGCACCGGCTTCGACGTGGTGCAGATCCTCAAGAAGGCGCGCCAGCCGGTCAGCGGCTGCGTGGTGGAGGTCTCCGCGGAGCGGGCGGACGCCCCGCCGCGGGTGTTTACGCGGATCCACGTCCACTACCGGGTGAGCGGGACCGCGCTGGCCGAACATCACGTGCAACGGGCCGTTTCCCTGTCCGCCGAAAAATACTGCTCGGTATCGGTGATGCTCGGCAAGAGCGCGGAGATCTCCCATGATTTCGAGATCACCGCCGCAGGCTGATTCCGGTCGCGCCGATTTTCGCCGCGCACCGGGACCGTCTCGCGGCATACTCGCTTGCGCGCTGCGCCGCGGGGCGGCGTTTTCTTCAGGGTACGGGAGGGCATGATGGTGGCGAAATCAAGCCCGCGCTTGAGACTCCACGGCTTCAACAATCTCACCAAGAGCCTGAGTTTCAACATCTACGACATCTGCTACGCGAAGACCGCCGCCCAGCGCCGCGAGTATATCGAGTACATCGACGAGGCCTACAACGCCGAGCGCCTCACCGAGATCATGTCCGGCGTGACCGGCATCATCGGCGCGAACATCCTCAACATCGCGCATCAGGACTACGAACCCCAGGGTGCCAGCGTCACCATGCTGATCGCCGAAGAGTCGCCGGCGTTGGGCCCGTCGTCGAACTCCGCGGCCCCCTGCCCGCTGCCCGAGGCGGTCGTCGCCCACCTCGACAAGAGCCATATCACGGTGCACACCTACCCCGAGAGCCACCCGAACCCGGACAACGGGATCAGCACGTTCCGGGCCGACATCGACGTATCGACCTGCGGGCGCATCTCCCCGTTGCGCGCGCTGAACTATCTCATTCACAGCTTCGAGTCGGATATCGTCATCATCGACTACCGCGTGCGCGGCTTCACCCGCGATGTGAAGGGCAAGAAGCACTTCATCGACCACAAGATCCATTCGATCCAGAACTTCATCTCCAAGGATACCCGCGAGCGCTATCAGATGGTGGACGTGAACGTCTACCACGAGAACCTGTTCCACACCAAGATGGCGATCAAGGAGTTCGATCTCGACAACTACTTGTTCGAAATCGACCGCGAGGACCTGTCGCCGCGCGAGGAAAAGCGCATCCGCGGCCTGCTGCAACGCGAAATGATGGAGATGTTCTACGGGCGCAACCTGCGCCGATAAGCACCGGGGTCAGGCTTGACTTCTGGGTATTCGCTCCCATCGTCCGGCGTCGACTTGCCGACGAGCGCAACTCCTCGGCGGGGATGCAACGGACGGCGAGTCCGGATTCGTGCTCCGTACCGCGGATCCCCCCTCCCCCGAAAGGCGCAGTTCGTATAATGGGTCCGGGACGCGGGTCAACGGAGGAAGTTCTTCAATGGCGGTTCGCAAGAAGGTTGCTCGAAAAGGCAAGGACGAGACCCGCGTCCGACCGCGCTTCCGGGGCTGGCTGTCGACGGATGCCGAGGAGATCGAGCGGCGGCGTCTGCGCGGACGCGAGGAGGCGATCCGCGTCGAGGCCCTGGAAACGGGCCGGCCGTTCTTCGGCACCTTTCTCGCCCGATCGGATGGAGGCGGCAGTTATCGAGTCGAGATCCGCTCGCTGACCGAATACGTCAACTCGTGCGAGTGCCCGGACCATCGGGTCAACGGTCTCGGCACCTGCAAGCACATCGAAGCGGTCCTGCACCGGCTCGAACGGGGAGGCAAACGCCGCTTCCGGGCGGCCGCGGTCCGAGGCGATGGGCACATCGAGATCTATTTGGATCGGCGGGACGGCACGATCAGGATCCAATGGCCCCGCGGGGCGCGCCCGCGATCCCGGGCGCGGGACTTGCTCGCCCCCTTCTTCCTCGAAAGCGGCGAGCTGTCGCCGGATCCCCTGGACACCCTCCCCGCACTCGAACGGGCGGTCGCCGGTGCACCCGCCCAGGTTCGTGCAAGGATTCGGTTCTCGCAGCATCTGGCCCCCTGGCTGAAGGAGCGGCGGCACGAGGCCGAGCGGCACTTGGCGCGGCAGGCCTTCGAAGCGGACGTGGCGGCCGGGAGGCGAAACCCGGATGTCGTCAATCTGCCGCTCTACCCGTACCAGCGGCAAGGCATGCTCCACTTGGCCTTCACCGGCCGGGCGCTCCTCGCGGATGAAATGGGCCTGGGCAAGACGGTGCAGGCGATCGCCGCCTGTGAGCTGCTGCGCCGGCTGTACGGCATCCGCCGGGTGCTGGTCGTCGCCCCCGCCTCGCTCAAGGGCGAATGGGAGGAACAGATCGCGAAGTTCACCGAGCTGCCGTCCCTCATCATCCAGGGGGCGCGCCACGCCCGCCTGCGCCAGTACCGCGAGGCGTCCTTCTTCTACCTCGCCAACTACGAGCAGGTCCGCCCGGACCTGGGCGAGATGAATGAAGTGTTGGCGCCGGACGTGATCATTCTCGACGAGGCGCAGCGCATCAAGAACTGGCAGACCCGGACCGCCCAGGCGGTGAAGCGCCTGACCAGCCGCTACGCCTTCGTGCTCACCGGGACGCCGCTCGAGAACCGCATCGACGAGCTGTACTCCATCGTGGAGTTCCTGGATCCGGCGATTTTCGGGCCGCTGTTCCGTTTCAACCGCGACTTCTATCAGTTGGACGAGCGCGGCCGGCCCGTGGGTTATCGCAACCTCGACGCGCTGCACCGCCGGGTGCGCCCGATCATGCTGCGCCGACGCAAAGAGGATGTGGAAGGCCAGCTCCCGGGCCGCACGATCAATACCTACTTCGTCTCCATGCATCCGGAGCAGGCCGAGCGCTACGAACCCTACCAGACCCGCGTCACGCGCCTTGCCGCGCTGGCGCGGCGCCGCCCCTTGACGAAAGAGGAGATGGATCGTCTGCAGCGCTACCTGGCCTGTATGCGCATGTTGTGCGATACGCCCTACATCCTGGACCGGACCTGCCGTGTCTCGCCCAAGGTGCGGGAGCTGGAGAGGGTGCTACGGGAATTGAACGACGACGGCGACCACAAGATCCTCATCTTCTCCGAATGGGAGCGGATGCTGCAGCTGGTGCGGGATCTGAGCGGGAAGTTGGGCCTGGCCCACGCATGGCACACCGGCAAGGTGCCGCAGCGCAAACGCCGCTTGGAGATCCGGCGCTTCAAGGAGGACCCCGACTGCCGGCTGTTTCTCTCCACGGATTCCGGCAGCCTCGGCCTCAACCTCCAGAACGCCGACGTGGTCATCAATCTCGATCTGCCCTGGAACCCGGCAAAGTTGGAGCAGCGCATCGCGCGCGCTTGGCGCAAGCACCAGAAACGCCCGGTGCAGGTCATCAACCTGGTGTGCGAGCACTCCATCGAGCACCGCATGATGGACCTGCTGGAGCAGAAGCGCGACTTGGCCCAGGCGGTGGTGGACGGGGGCGGCTCCATCAAGGAAATGGCCCTGCCCTCCGGGCGGGCCGCCCTCCTGGAACGGATCGAGTCGCTGATGGGCGAGGCGCCCGCGGCGCCCCAACCGGCGCGCGCCGCCGCCGCGCCTGCGGGCGATCCGTACGTACGCCTGGGGGAGGAGATCGTGGGTCGCTGGAAGGACGGCGTCGATCTGGTGGAGGTCTACGGGGACGCCGACCGACGTACGCTCGTGGTCGTTGCCGACCAACCCGACTCGGCAATGCGCCGGTCCGTCGAACGGCGCATCGCCGAACAGTTCCCGGAGCAGCCGCTCCGGCTGGAGGTTCTGGACCGGCACACGTTCGAGACCATCCAGCGCCTGCTCGCCGCAGGGGTCTTGCGTATGCCCGCAGACGGGGTCCGGACCCTGCATCGATTGCCCTCGCCGGCGGGGGAAGCCGCGGCTGCGGATACGGAGCACCTGGAAGCGAAGCGTCTGGAGGCGGAGCGCTTGGCAGCGGCGCGCCGGCGCTTCACACAGGCACGGCACAAACAGCGGATGGCCGCGGTGCTGGCCGACGGCGGTTTTGCCGTCGAGGCGCTTGCCCCGTTGGCGGAGGCCGTCGAGATCGCACTGCAATCGCTCGCCGGTGCACTCGGGGAGGCCGAGGCGGAGGAAATCCCGCTCAGGCTCGTCGAGTCCCGACTCGCGGGCGAGGGACTGATTCCCGAAGGCGCACCTGCGCTCGTCGCGCGCCTGCGCGCAGGCACCGACGGCTGCGGGGAGAATGCGGCCCGCGCCCTGCTCGAACAGGGCCGCACGCTGCTGGCGCACGGCGCTGCGGCACTGGAGCCGAAAACCGGTCGGTAACCGATTTCGATTTGCCGGGAGCAGGGACGAAATGGGTGACGACCGATGGATGATTCGCCACGGCCAACCGTATGATCGGACGTTATCCGTATTCGGAAGTGCCGCCGGTATCCTTCGGGAAGCGCCATGTGACATTGCCGTTGAGTGCGCTACGGTGCTTGATGGGCATAACGTCGGCGGGGGGCTATTTCGAGCGGCTGCGCGCGCGGCTCTTTGCACCCCCGGACGTTGAGTCCTCGGCGGTGCGCCCCCATACTGCCAACATCGCGCAATCGCCTGGGAGGCTCCCGACATGAACATCGACCGGATCGTCATCGGCTTTGCCGGCTTCATGGTGTGCCTGAGCCTTGCGCTGGGGTATTTCTGGACGCCGTGGTGGTATCTCCTGACCGCCTTCGTGGGCCTGAACCTTCTGCAGGCGGCCTTCACCGGCTTCTGTCCGTTGGCCACGATACTCAGGGCCGCGAAGGTCGCACCGGGGCCGGCCTTCTATTGCCCGACCCCGGAAGGGAAGGAAGGCAACACGTCCGCGCGCTGAGAACCCGATCATCCAGGCTATGGGAAGACTTGTAGTCTGGGTGCAAGGCCGAAGGCCGGGGTCCGGCGCCACTCGAAGCGGTCCGCGCCGACCGGGTGCGGCCGTGGTGGACCCGAATGCGAACAGTTCCCGGGATTTCTTTCTCGGAAAGCCCTCGATCACGCGATTGACATAACGGATAGCGTTATATAACGCTATCCGTTATAGCGCTTGAAGCGGGCCCAGGCGTCCAACCACCGCCGCCCGTGGCCCGGATGCAGGCCGAAGACCGAAATCCGGGGATCGCGCCGCAACGGAAGCCGGTCCCCGGATTTCGCTGCGCTCCATCCAGGCTACGAGATGCGGTATCGGTCAGCCGATCAGGCGGCGTGTCTGCGCACTTCACGTTCCAGCCGCTCTCCCAGACTTTTGCGGGCTTCCTCCAGATCGTAGTCGGCCTGCAGCCCCATCCAGAACACCTCGGAGGTTCCGAAATGGCGCGCCAGGCGAAGGGCGGTATCCGCCGTTACCGCGCGCTTGCCGTGCACGATCTCGTTGATACGCCGCGGCGGGACGCCGATGTCGCGCGCCAGCCGGTTCTGGCTGATCTCCATGGGAACCAGAAACTCCTCCAGCAGGACCTCCCCGGGATGAACATTCCGCAGCTTTGCCATAATCATTCACCTTCAGTGAGAATCCACTATCTCCACATCGAGGGCGTCGCCCTGCTCCCAGACGAAGCAGATCCACCATTGGTCGTTGACGCGGATCCTGTACCGGCCGGACCGGTCGCTCTCCAAACGCTCCAGCCGGTTGGCCGGGGGAATCCGCAAGTCGTCCAGAGAACGGGCATTGTTCAGCATGCGGAGCTTGCGGCGCGCAAGCTGCCGGATAGCCTGCGGCAGCTTCCGGGACCGCTGCCCGGCCCAGATCTTCCCGGTTTTCTTCCTCTGAAAGCCCTTGATCATGCGATCAACATAACGAATGGCGTTATATAGCGCAACGCGTTATGGCTCTTGGCGGGCATTGAGATCGACGAGCGGATCCAGGCGCCCAACCAGCGCCACCCGTAGCCCGTATGCAGGCCGAAGGCCGAAATCCGGGGCCCGGACCCCAGCTCTTCCCCGGATTCCGCTTCGCTCCATTCGGGCTGCCACGCCGCATCGGCCTTGGGTCGGGTCTATGCTAATTTAGGCACCGTATCCTCATGGAGGGCGGCATGTCCAGGCACAAATCGCGGGTCCCGGTCCGGCTCGAGGACCGGGGGATCGGCCGGCTCAGCGATGACGAGATCCGCATCCTCCTGCGCGGTGCCGACGACCTCATCATGCTCGGCGGACGCACCTTGCTGGCCAAGTTGCTCAAAGGCTCCAAGGAGAAGATGCTGCTCGATCGCGGACTGGACCGCTCGCCTGCGTACGGCGCGCTACACGGCCTGAATCTCGCTGAGATCCAGGCGCGTATCGACTGGCTGATCCTCAATGGCTTTCTAAGGATCCAGTACGACGGTCGTCTGCCGCTGCTGGTCTATACCCCCACGGGCTGGGCCATCGAGCGCGAGACCTATACCACCGAATGGCTGGACAGGATCGATAGTGCCCTCGATCGCACGGGGGAACCCGTCGCGCCGAGCGAACTCAACGTGCTCAACCGGGAGGTGATCCTGCAACTGCTGGACCGGATCGAGGCGAGCGGCGACCCGAAGTACCGCACCTTCCTGGAGACCTGGTCCCGAGACACGATGAAAAAGGTCCGCAGCCGCATCACCAGGGTACTGGCGGCCCTTGGCGGTACCGGATCGAAATAGCAGCCCGTCGATGGGATGTTTCGATTGGTTCTGTATTTCTCCAATATTCGTCGGGTTTCGGGTAAAGGGGCCGGTGGCTATCGCGTTTCATTCCCACCCATACGCCCCGGCGAGGATGCGGAAAGCCGACCCGAAGCCACGGTGACAATGGCTCCCGTCCGCTGGGTGGTGCGCGAAGTAACGGTTTGAGATGTCCTTCCGATCGAGCAGGGGCAATCGGTGCGGGTCATACCCTCCGCACTGGGCCAGGGTACTGCGCCACCCGGGGGTCGGAAGTCAGCAGGGTGATACCCTCGACCGTTGCCTGGGCGACGAGTAGGCGGTCGAAGGGGTCTTTGTGGATCGACGGCAGGCTGTCGATGGCTACAACATGTTCGCTGCCAATGGGTAACTCGCTATAGCCGTTGTCCAGCAGCCCCCGGCGCAACAGTCGCGCATCCACCTGAAAATCATCGCGGCCCAGCCCTCGCTTGATGTCAATCTCCCACAGGCTGGCCGCGCTGAAAAACAGCTCATTCTCCGGCGCGTTCAACGCCATGACCTTGACCATCGGCTTGCCTGCCTTGGCGATCACGAGCGGCTCGCCCTTGGCGGCTTGTTCGACCAGTCGGGATAAATGCGTCTTGGCTTCGTGGATGTTGACGGTCTGCATGATGGGCGAAAGTAAATTAAGTCCTTGTAGATTGGTCTATTGCCGAATGTGCGGCAAGACGGATGTCTATTTTCAATTGAAAGGACGGTTCTGGTCTGATTTCTGGTATACTGCCGGGTTCCCGGGCGCCCGGACCGGATGAGTACCCGTTGTGACCTCGAGTTCGCCGGAGAAACTCTTCGGGCTG
>VAPM010505805.1_pt1 | contig 10390 bp, 13 predicted proteins | sample 3395091 | NCBI WGS metagenome assembly VAPM01 (sample SAMN08290445, study PRJNA428436) | hydrothermal vent metagenome | isolation source: Deep-sea hydrothermal vent chimney 3 | place: Pacific Ocean: Juan De Fuca Ridge | reverse complement strand
GGCCTTGAACAATGACGCCCAGGTAATTTTTGAATATTGGGGCAAATGCCCGGTATGCGGAGCGCTGCAATGGATTAAATTCGGCGGCCGTGGAAGTGACGGAAGCATCCTGCCCGGTGGTATCCGGTGGCCGGGGGAAGAAAGAGATCATAAAAAAATAGAGAACGAGAAATTAGCGTGGTATGAATGCGAACATTGCGCCGCAAAATGGAGTGATCACATGCGTGATCGCGCCGTGCGGCACGGGCAATGGCGGGCCAGAAAAGACGGTCGTGAATTATTTAAATATCTGCGCCAGGAACGGCCGGCAAAAATAGGATTTCACCTGCCGGCTTGGATAAGCCCGTTTGTATCTCTGTCGGAGTCAGCGGCTCGCTTTATAAAGGGACAAAAAGATACCACGGCCCTGAAAGATTTTTGTAATAACTATTCTGCCGAGCCATGGTTGAATTACAAGCAGGATCGTAAAGAAGATAAAATTTTGGCCCTTTGTGACGATCGGCCGGATGGCATTGTCCCAGGTTTTATTGAATATATTGATCCTCAGACTAATAGACCATATATGGCCCCGCAGGTCTCATGCCTGCTGGCCGGCGTAGACGTCCATGGCTCCAAAAAAGGATTTTACATAACTATAATTGCCGTCGGCTACGGAATGTTGCAGAATCAGTGGATAATAAAACACACTATTGTTGATTCCTTCGCCGCGGTGGCGGAAGTTTTATGGCAGCATCAATATTGTGACAAATCAGGGAATGTTTATCCGATACAGCTGACATTGATTGATTCACGATATCGCACGAAAGAAGTCTACGATTTTTGTCTGCAGCATCGCGGACAAATCATACCAGCGATGGGCAAACGAACAATGCCACAACCATACTCGTTCACCGCGGTGGAATATTATCCGGATTCGGTGCAAAAATTACCTGGAGGTCTTAAAAGAGTAATGGTGAATACCACATATTTTAAAGATAATTTTTCCGATAAATTGGATGTTGATCCTGGAGCCCCCGGGTCATTCCGGCTGAACAGCCGCCGCGATGATGAATTAGCGGCGCATCTATGCTCAGAGGCCCGTGATGAGCAAATGTTTTGGGTGCCAGTGACCGCCGGCCGGCCAACTCATTTTTTGGATTGCTGTATATTATCGCAGGTAGCCGCCGACATCAAAGCGGTTAAACTGTGGCCTCCTCCCGCTCCTCCGGCAACTATCCAATCTAAAAGTCGTGTTTTATCCAAAGGAATAGAGGCATAATCATGGCAATAATAAAAGAAGATCTCTTGGCACGTGCTAAAGAAATATCTCAAGCGGGCGTAGATTACACCCCTCGCTACGGCGCCATCTGTCCATGGTGCGGAACAAAAAAACTGCCGGTTGCGCGAACTATGTCATGGGATGGATCAACTCGCGTGCGTTATCATAAATGCCACGGTAAATCATGCATTATCTCTAAATTAGGAATAGGCATAAAAAGCATTGAAGAAGATTATTATGCAAGTGACAACTCCCAAAGCTAAAGCATTTGGGAGTTGTCACTTACGACCCAAAAATGGAGACCTATGCCAGGATTCAGGGGCCGGATAATTATACTGAATTCTGCCCCTAAATCTTTCTACCCATAGAAATTTTCTACTCATAGAAACAACCCCCTTTTTTAAATCCTGTTTTTACGACATGATAATGGCAATCAACAACCACACTATTTTGGATTGCCATGCCAGCCATCGATCTATCCACAGCTCAGGATATCCTCAATCATTGGCTCGACGCCGAACGCGCCGTGTCACTCAATCAGTCATATCAGATTGGCCGGGAGATTTATACCCGTGCTGATGCCAAAATAATCACCGAAAAAATCAATCATTGGAAAATAATGGTTGAATCACTCACCGCCGGCGGCTCCGGCGGCTCCCTTCGTTTCCGCAGCGGGGTGATTGTCGATGTCTAAAGTTATTATTACTGAGCAGACCGCGGCCGTCCTCACCGATAAAGTTTTGGCGATGATGGACAGTTCCGGCTATGCCGGGGCCTCGACCACAAAAAAATCACTTCGGAACTGGTATCCGGTCAGCAATTCGGCCGATGCCGAAATGGTAACCTCTCTCCCACTGCTCCGTGACCGCTCCGCCGATGCTTACCGTAATATCCCCTTGGCCACCTCGGCCATTGAGACGGCTAATAATTCGATAGTCGGCCCGGGCCTGAAATATAATTCAGCAATCGACCACGAATTTCTTGATCTACACCCGGATGCGGCCCGGGCCTGGCAAAAAACTGCCGAGCGTGAATTTGCCCTGGCCACCGATACCAGAGATTTTGATGCCAGCCGCCAGAACTGTTTTGGTGAGCTTCAGGGCTTGGCATTTTTAACAACCCTGGTTGGCGGCGATGTTTTTGGATTGCTGCCCAAAATTTCGCGCCGTCGTAATCCATATGACATCAGTCTCCAGCTTATAGAGGGCCATAGGATATGTAATCCAGACCTCAGCATGGACACAGAGCACCTGGCCGCCGGGATCTCAGTTGACAATTACGGAGCACCCCTGACCTGTTTTATCAGGAATACCCATCCTGGCGGTCTGGGATACACACCTCCAAAATGGCAGGAAGTACCATTTTACGGCAAAAAATCAGGCCGGTTACAAGTAATCCATCTTTTTGATCAGAAACGCCCCGGCCAGCGGCGTGGTATCCCGTATCTCGCTCCTGTCCTGGAGAAACTAAAACAGTTAGGCCGTTATTCCGATGCCGAATTGGTAGCAGCAATTATCTCGGGCATGTTCACTGTTTTTATAAAAACAGAATCGGGCCCGCAGGCTGGCCAGCCGATTTCGCCATATAATCCAAACGGTATGGAACCTGCCGGAGTAAAATCAGGGCGCGATGATTACGCTCTCGGTAACGGTACAATAATAGAGGGCGTCCCCGGCGATGAGATAAATTCAATTAATCCTGGCCGTCCCAACTCAGAATTTGACCCATTTACCACCGCAATCACCCGGGAGATCGGAGCCGCTCTCCAGCAGCCCATAGAGGTTTTAACCAAACATTTCAAATCCAGCTATACCGCCTCCCGCGCCGCATTCCTTCAGGCGTGGCTGTTTTATAAAAACCGCCGGGTATGGCTGCAGCGCCATTTTTGTCAGCCGATTCTTGAGGAGATTTTAACCGAGGCCGTCCTGATGGGGCGGATTTCGGCGCCAGGATTTTTAGAGGATCCGGCGATTAAACGAGCATATTGCGGAGCGCAATGGATCGGCCCGGCCCAGGGCCAGATAAATGAAGCGATTGAGGTTAAAGCCGCGGCCCAGAGAGTCGCGGAGGGCTTTACCACCGCCGCCCAGGAGACCCAGGCTATGAACGGCGGAGATTGGGACGAAAACATGAAAATCAGATTTCAGGAAGAGGTGGCCCGCGCCGGGGTAGCTACTATGATGCGGCGCAATAATATTAAAAACCCGCCGCCCCAACAACAACCGGGAAACAAAAAAAATGCCGCAAACTAAAAACTGCAAACAGGCCGCCCGCGTCCTGGCCCAGATATATGGTCAACCATGGGCGATATCTCGAGATGGTATGGAGACGATTATCCAAATCGCCGAGCGCCAGGGCAGCATCGAAGCCCTGCTGGCCAAAAGAGGCGATCTGCTGGCGGATACGAGGCAGACAGAAATCAGGGGTAATGTAGCAATTATCCCGGTAGTGGGCCCGATTGTTCGTTATGCCAATATTTTCACCGACATTTCAGGGGCCGTGTCCGCGCAGAGTGTTGCCGAGGATCTGCGAACAGCGCTTGATACCCCGGAGATCACCGCCATTATTATGGATTATGATTCTCCCGGCGGCCAGGTGGCCGGAATTAATGAATTATCAAACATGATTTTCGCCGCCCGGCGGCAGGTAAAAATAATCTCGTATTGCTCCGGAGTATGCGCCTCCGCCGCGTATTGGCTGGCCTCGGCCGGCTCAGAGATAGTTTGTGATGCTACCTGCTCGCTCGGATCTATTGGTACGGTAATCGGCGTAAAAAAATCTGACGATGACACAATAGAGATTGTCTCATCGCAAAGCCCGGATAAACGTCTGGATCCGGAAACTGAAAAAGGCCGGGCCCAGGTACTAACTATCGCCGATGCAATCACAGACGTTTTTATGAGTTCGGTAGCAAATTACCGCGGAGTAAGCATTGATAAAGTCGCCACTGATTTTGGCCGCGGTGGTGTCCTCGTCGGTGAACACGCAATTTCTGCTGGTCTCGCTGACCAGCTCGGTAATCTGGAGGAGCTTGTCGCCTCGCTCCAGAACAATACAAACACCCAGCAAAGGGGGATTAATATGACAACACAAAAAAACCAGGGGGACTTGTCAGCCGATTCCCCCGCTATCACAATCGAGACCGTAAAAAAGGATCATCCGGCGATTGCCGCCGCGCTTATCCAAGAAGGGATTACGGCTGAACTAACCAGAGTTAAAGGGGTTATGGCCTTGAACGTCCCGGGGCATGAGAAAACCATCGCCAAACTGGCGCTTGACGGCAAAACAACGGCCGAGGCCGCCGCCCTGCAACTCGTAAACCTGGAGCAGGAGAAGAGAGAAACAACCAGAGCGGCCCGGCAAGCGGATAGTGATAACATGCCAAAAATCCAGCCGGGGGCGGATGATGCCGATGCCAATGCCGCCGAGGAGGCCGCCCTGATCAACGCTGCCGCCGATGCCGGCACCGCCGTATAAGTAAAAAACCAGATCCCGGAAACAATTAATAAGGAGAATAAAAAATGTCTACACTCGGAACATATACCCCGGATAATCTCTACGCTGGTGATTATCCCATGGTCAGAGAGGAAGTAACGATTTTAGCGGGTCAGAATCTGGCCCGCGGCGCAATTATTGGCAAAGTAACTGCCAGTGGTAAATATATCCTTTGCGATACGGCCGCGACAGACGGCTCCGAGGTGCCGGCCCGTGTGCTGTTAGCAGATACGGATGCCAGCGCCGCCGATCAGGTCGCCATTGCCGCACAGACCGGAGAATTTAACGATAATGCCATAGCCTTGGGCGGGTCTACTGTTGTCGCCGATGTAAAGGCCGTTCTCGCTGATGCCGGAATTTTTTTAAAAACCCCCAGTAATTAAGGAGAAATAATATGTCTACCATCGATTTATACAATCTGCGATCCCTGATGGGGATCATTAAAACCATGAAGCGGCCCCGCACTTTTCTCCGCGATACATTTTTTCCTGGTATTACTGAATTTGCTACCAAAGCCGTGGATGTCGATGTCAAAATCGGTACCAGGAAATTAGCGGCCTATGTCAGCCCCATGGCTGAGGGTAAAGTTGTAGAGGATGAGGGATATACCACCAGTTCCTTCGCCCCGCCTTATGTCAAAGAAAAAAAATCAATTAAGCCGCTGGAGCTCTTCGCCCGGGAGGCCGGCGCTACTATTTACAGCGCCGGTGATTCTCCAGCCCTGCGGGCCGCCCGGGAGCTGGGTGAGAAAATGGCAGTATTAGATGATCGTTTCACCCGGTTGGAGGAATATCAATGCAGCCAGGCACTGGATACAGGCATCGTCACATGCGTCGGTGACGGTATTAACGCCACAGTCGATTTCCAAATGCCGGCATCTCATAAAATAACCCTTTCCGGCACCGATCTGTTCACCGATTCTGCTTCGAATCCCGGTGACACCCTGATTGATGTCTGCGATATGATTGCTCAGGATTCCGGTTTATCGCCTAACCGAGCGATCATGGGCCTCACCGCATGGAAGGCGTTTAGCAATAACGCGGCAGTTAAAGACAAATTAAACAACCGCCGGATCATATCAGGTCAGATTAATCCTCAGAATCTGCCGAATGGCGTAAGTTTTCTCGGGACATATTCCGATGCCGGAGTAGATCTCGATCTTTATGCATACAAAGAATGGTATGTGGATCCGGTCAGCGGCACGGAAAAACCCATGGTTCCGTTGGATAAATTGTGGATAGGCTCCACCAGAGCTCGCAACAAAAAACTGTATGGAGCCATCCAGGATCTCAAAGCCGGGGGCCTGGCGGCCATGGCCCGTTTTCCGAAATCCTGGGAGGTGGATGATCCGTCCGTGCGTTGGCTCCTGCTGCAGTCTGCCCCGTTGATGGGCCTGCTGGAGCCGGCGGCATTTGCCTCTTTAAAAGTAGTCTGATAACCATGCCAACGGAGGAATATTATGGCAACAATCGAAATGAAAAAGATCAGGTCAATTAATAATATTAAGCATGACGGTGAATTCCACCTGCCCGGTACTACTTGGTTATGTCCGGCGGATGCCGCTAAAACACTTATCATTGCCGGTTTGGCGGAACCGGCAATGATAAGTGCCAAAATAAGTGCCGAAAAGGAAATAAAAAAACCGGCAGCGGATAACAATTAATGACAACCTTCGCCGCTCAACGCCTTATCGATAATTCAGCCCGCTTTAACCCGGACGAGCTGGCCGCCGGAATTACATATAACGGCCAGCCGATCCCGGCATTTATAGAATACGGTGAAGAACGCGCCCGGGGGACATCCCATGATGCCGTCCTGGACGGGATGACAATTATCATCCGCCGCGCCGATGCCGCTGTCACTGCCAAGGGCACCCCGGTTATTGTTAATGGAGAATCATGGCAGGTATGGGCGGCGGTGGGTGGTAATGGACTTAATATAAAATTGCGGCTAATTGCCAATGCCGCTCCAATGCCGCGCCGCTCTCTTTAGTTATGGACGCTAAACTGATAATCAAAAATTTCGGAGATTTCCGGCGGCAGCTGGAGACAGCCGATAAATCCCGCCTTAAAGCCGCCTCCACGGCCATGCGGATTGAGGCCTATCGGCTTCGCCAAGCGCTTAAATCCGAAATTAAAGCCGGCGATCCAGGCGGCATACCATTTGCGCCGTTATCTATTATAGCCCGAGCGGTTCGCAAAGATATCGAACGAAAACCGCTCGCTAAACTGGCCACAAAAGTTCGTTATTGGCAAACGCCGCGGGGCATATCAATCGGGTTTAATGCCGGCTCAGTTATCAGCGCGAATGGAGCGGCTTATAAAAGTAATCAGTTATCCCGCTCCTGGATAAGAATCGCCAGAAAACAACAGGAGGGGTTTAATCTCCAATTGCCGCCAATAGCTCGTGTCGTCCTGCGGCACGAGGGCGCCAGATTAAAAAAGCAGGGCTGGGCCGGAGAAGCAAAATATTATTTCCTGCGTAAAACAACCACCGTCGCCCATGTTCCGGCCAGAAATATAATTGAGCCATTCTGGGCCGCCCATAGGGCCGGTGCCGCTGTGAATATCGTCAAGAATTTTAATCGGAAAATGCGCGGAGAAAAAATCTAATGGCCAGTATCCCGACTCAGTCATATTCTCCTCTGCAGGTAACCCCGTTGAATCTGCTCGATATAATCAGTCAGATGGGAATGGCCTTAAAATCAAACCAGACCCTGAACGATTGGTGCCGCATATTTTATAGCCAGGGGCTGCATGTATTTTCCGGTTCAGATCCTGAAAACCCGCCAGGTAGAGATAAATACCCCATGGTAGAAATCTTCCCGCTGGCCGATAATGGCGGCCTGACCATAGACCACTGGGAAACAACTATAGGCCTGGTCTGCGGTATTTATGATTCTGAGCTTAAGCTGCAGCCATATCAGGATTTTGAGCTGCAGCGCGGCATTGTCAAGCTGGAAGAATTATATGGTCAAATACTGGCCGTTGCCGGTGCCGTTGATTTAAACGGCGGCTATGTGGCGGAAATCAGCGCTCATCGGGATCCGGATATATTATTCCCGTTTTTTATTATCGGGGCCTCAATCAAAATTATAAAACCATTGTAGAGGAACTCTAATGGCCGCGTCACCAAATGATTTTCATAAATTAATTACTGAAAACTCACGACTGCGGGAGCAGATCAATAGACTCCGGGCCGCAAACAGGAGCCTGGCAGAAAAACTCGCCGGAGTTTTATCCAAGCATATTAAAAAAACAAAAAATAAACGGAGGCTGTCATGAATAAAATAAATTTTCAACTCGGGGTGGATTCCGCCGTCGTCCTCAAATACGGCTCGGTGGATCAGGCGGTAGTAAAAGGCCTGAACAGTATTGGACTGCCGGAACTAATGCGGGAAACGATAAAAGTAAGTGAATTTCGCACCGACTTTGCGGTTGAGTTCACCGGTGAGGGCTCTCACGGCCGCTTTACATTTGCGGGGAATATGGTGCTGGGCGATACCAACGGCCAGGATCAGCTTAAATCATATCTGAAAGACAACACTAAATTCACCGACTGCCGCTTTTATTTGGATTTAATCAATTTTGTGGCCCCCGACCTGGCCAACGACGCCAATGCCGCATTCCAGATATCAAAAGTTGCGCCGGGCCAGGCTCAAAAAAACGGCACTTATCCGATTTCTGGAGAAATGGTAACGAACGGCCTTTATTGCTATTTCGTCCATCATCTGATTGATGGTTCCACGCCCACTCTTGCTTTTGTAGCTGATTCCGGTTCCGGGGCCACAATTACCGATTCGGGAGCCAGCTTTATTACGGCCGGATTCGCGGCGGGTGAAACTATGATAATTGAGGGCTCCACGAGTAATGACAAACAGGTGCTCATAGATACGGTTGCCGCCGGCATCATCACCCTGGCTAATGGTTACGATTTAACCTCCGAGGCGTCTATTGCCGGAGTCGCGCTTCATGGGGGGAAACTGTAATGCCTCAGCTCCTCCCGGAATTTACCATGTGGTTTGATGTCCCGAAAGAGTATGCCCCCGGCCGGGTAGAGATTATGCATATCCCGGATGGCGGTCTGCAGGACATCATCATGGCCTCTACCAGTATGCACATTATATATCAGGATGACGGCCCACCGGTGCGGGAATCAGAACATCATCTCGATAAAGATGCGAATCTTGTTCTTTGCCAATCGGTGATAAGTTGGGAACAATTCGAGGATGTGGATGGTGAGGAACTGCCTTGCATCGATAAAAATAAACTTTTATATGCCAGGCAGGGCTGGTTCCGGCCGTTTATTACTGATTGTCGGATCAAAATAGCGGCTGAGTTTAAAAAACATCAGGAAATAAAAACAAAAAACTAATCAGCTTTGCCGGCTGGCTGTCCGGCGTTAACCGGCAAAGCTGCGCTGACTGCCGAGAGGCTTATGCCTCGGCAAATATTGTCAGGCCATATGAGACGGCGCCGGAGAACAAGAAACAATGCTCACCACCATGTGACACCTGCCGTCCGGAATTGCGCCCTGATAATTACCAGTCTTTTGAGGTATATGAGCGTTGCGGAGACGAATGGCTCACCGATGGATTTGGTGGCCCGGTTGCCATTTTGACTCCGGCCATTGAATCAACCATGCGTATTATGATGATCCCGGCAAAAGAGCGGTTGCGATTGCTTGACAAAGTCAAACTAATCAGCCGGGTAATTAAAACCGAGATAAATAAATCCAGAGAAAACAATGCCGAAACTTAAAGTTGATTTGATAGTTGATGACAAGGGCTCTCTGGTCGTCAAAAAATTTGCAGGGAATACCAGCACATATATGCATTCCGCCGCAGCCTCAGTTGCGTCTGTCACTAAGGCCATGGCTGGGCTGGCAGCGTCTTTTGCTCTATATAAAGTTGCCGGTGCCATTGAACATACGGCCCTGCTGACAGCGCGCTATGAAACGCTTGGAATTGTTATTGATCAGCTTGGGAAAAATGCTGGTTATAGCAAAAAAGCAGTAAATGATTTTGCCAAAGCATTACAAAAAACCGGCATATCAATGATTGAATCACGGCAAGGAATTGCCCGTTTGCTCCAGGCTCATATAGATTTAGCATATGCCACCCGCTTGGGGCGTATCGCTCAGGATGCCGCGGTCATTGGCAATATGAACTCATCAGAGGCATTCAATCAGATGGTTTATGGCCTGCAGTCCGCTAATGTTAGAGTACTGCGAACAATAGGCCTGAATGTTAATTTTAAAAATTCATACAAACGGCTTGCTGCTCAATTGCACAAAACATCCTTATCTCTTACAGAGCAGGAAAAGGCGCAAGCCAGAGTAAATGAGGCATTTAAAGCCGGGAGAGCCATTGTCGGGTCATATGAGGTAGCAATGGCCACAGCTGGGAAACAGCTTAAATCGTCTGAACGATATCTGCAAGATTTTGGTGTTAAGTTTGGCGCAGTCTTTTCTCCTGCGTTGACTATGATGGTTAGTAATTTCAATGCGGAAATTAAAGATTTATCGGTTGATCTCGACAATCTTAAACGTACCGGCGACATGGATGCATGGGCGCACGGCATCACCGCCGCCGTAACCGCCTTGCCGCCGATATCCCGGGTGGTAGCCCTGGGCGGC
>VAPM010007238.1_pt1 | contig 10390 bp, 11 predicted proteins | sample 3395091 | NCBI WGS metagenome assembly VAPM01 (sample SAMN08290445, study PRJNA428436) | hydrothermal vent metagenome | isolation source: Deep-sea hydrothermal vent chimney 3 | place: Pacific Ocean: Juan De Fuca Ridge | reverse complement strand
CAGGCGGAGGAGGACGGCTTTGTCACCACCCTGCTCGGCCGCCGCCGACAGCTTCCCGAGATCCACAGCAGCAACCGGGCCCGGCGTGAGTTTGCCCGGCGCACGGCCATCAACACGCCTATTCAGGGGACGGCGGCCGATATTATAAAGCTGGCCATGATCGAGGTGGACAGGGTTCTTCTTGCTGAGGATCTTCAGGGGCGGATGATCCTGCAGATACATGATGAACTCGTGCTGGAAGTTCCAGGTCAGGAGGTAGAAAAAACATCCGACCTGCTTAAACAATCCATGGAAAAGGTCCTGTCCCTTGCCGTGCCCCTGACGGTCAACCTGCAGACCGGTCAAAATCTTGGCATGGAAGGGTGATTTTTCGGCAATTATTCTTGAATCCGGAAAAAGATTGACGGTTCGTCTCCTTTTCCGGATTTTTTTTATTTTTCGTTTCAGCAGCTGAATGCAGTAATTAGTTAATTATTTAAAATTACTTGAATTCAGTAAAAAATATTTTGTTGGGACTGATTATTGCAATAGTAAAAGCGAGTACAAAAAGTTGAAGCGGAGGAAGAACTATGAGTCCACGTCAAGCCGTTCGCATTCTTATGTTGAGCCCTATTTATTTTCGCCTGCGACCAGTTGTCCGTTGGCAGTTGGTTCGAGAGTATTGCAAAATGATGAATGCCACCCTTTCATCCATTAAATAAGGTTGTTATGAAACAGGAAGATCCCGCCGGAGCGCAGTCAGACCGACGCAGCCACAAACGTTTTCGCGTCAAAGAGGGAGCCCTGGCTTTTCTTGACACAGTACCCGGAACCATTGTTGATATCAGTGAAGGCGGCATGGCCATTCACTATATAGTCTTTGAGAAAGAGCCTGAACGCCGGTTCCGGCTTGATATCTTTTTTGCGGCGGATGATTTTTATCTTGCCGAAATCCCTTCCGAACTTGTCAGTGATGTTCGGTCCCAGCCTGAATCACAGTTTAGTGCTGTTCGGGTCAAGCGTCTTGGAATCCGTTTTGGAGAACTTGACGATGAGCAGAAGGCCCGTCTGAAATATTTTATCCTTCACAATACCGTTGCTGCGGCGTGATTTTTTTCCCAGGCCAGGTTTTTTTTGAAGTTCTTTTTCGTTACCTGGAGAACAATTCCGTCCGACAATATCGTATCCCGCTTCCCGGCCCGGTCGCTAAGGCGCAGCACGTGGAACCCCAAGGCTATAATTTCTGCTGAACACCCAGGCGCCTTCGCCGGATAGGCTACTATGACCGCTGGTCAATAGCGACAAAGTCTCGGGCAGGTTCACCGATATAGACCTGTCGCGGCCGGCCGATTCGGGTCGTCCTGTCCTCACGCATCTCTTTCCACTGGGCAACCCAGCCCGGCAGTCGGCCCAGGGCAAACATGACGGTAAACATATTTGACGGGATACCGATGGCCCGATAGATAATACCGGAGTAGAAGTCGACATTCGGGTACAGGTTACGCTTTACGAAATATTCATCATTTAAGGCAATTTCTTCCAGTTTCTGAGCCAGATCAAGGAGTGGGTCGGAAACTTCCAGTACGTCGAGTATTTCGTGGCAGGCGGATTTGATAATCGTGCCCCGTGGGTCAAAGGTACGGTAGACCCGGTGCCCGAATCCGGACAGTCGGAACGGATCATTTTTGTCTTTTGCCTTGGCAATATATTTCTCAAAATCACAGTCGTCGGCGTAGATGGTTTCCAGCATTTCAAGAACGGCCTCGTTCGCTCCCCCATGCAGTGGTCCCCATAGGGCATTTATACCTGCGGATATGGAGGCGTACAGATTGACCCCGGCGCTGCCGGCCATCCGAACCGTGGCAGTTGAACAGTTCTGTTCATGGTCGGCATGAAGAATCAGCAGCTTATTTAGCGCTGCAACCACCTCCGGCCTGACCGTATACGGCTTGACCGGTTTATCGAACATCATGTTGAGAAAGTTGCCGCAGTAGGAAAGATCATTGCGTGGATAAACCAGTGGATGCCCGACGGATTTCTTATAGGAAAAGGCGGCAATGGTTCTAATCTTGGAGATGAGGCGTGCCGCCGTCATTTCACTGTTTTCCAGCGGATCATCACCCATTTCCGGATAGTAGTTGTGCAAGGTGTTGACCATGACCGAAAGGATGGACATGGGCGAGGCATTGGGCGGAAAATGATCGAAGAAATGCAGCATGTCTTCGTGGAGGAGGGCAAAACGTTCAAGCAGTTCCTTGAAGTGTTCGAGCTCTTTTTCGTTGGGCAGTTTTCCGTGCTGCAACAGGTAGGCAACCTCGATAAACTGGCATTTTTCAGCCAGATCCTCAATGGCATACCCACGGTAGCGGAGAATACCCTTATTGCCGTCAAGATAGGTGATTGAACTGGTGCAGGATCCAGTATTCTTAAAGCCCGGGTCAAGGGTGATGCAGCCGCTGTTTTGCAGAAGTCCACTGATGTCGATACCACGGTCCCCTTCCGACCCTTTGACGATCGGGAGGGTGTGACTTTTTCCATCTATAATAAGCTCTGCGGTTGTGCTGTTCACGTTGTTCATCATAAGCCTTGTCATTTAATTCCTTGGTCTCAGGGTTGTCTTGTATATGTCCTTGCGAACAGAGGTTGCCTGTCTCACCGGATAGAGAGAAAGATAATGCTGGGAAACAGAGGTTCGGGTACAATACAGAGAGAATTTCGCCAGATCGCCTTGATAGTATACTGCATAAAAAAAGGCTTTCTTTATGTATAAGCAGAAAAATATAGCAGAAAAGGCTTGAAAAATCAAGTCGAATGAAATTGGTGTGTTGTATGTTTAGACTTTATTTTTTTTTAACCTGTTGAGATAATAACTAAAAACCGTATCATGATTGTGAGTCCACCTTGAGGGTGTCCTTAATTGTTATGAATCCGTGACGGGTGATTGTCAGAGACTGCACGGGCAGGATACGTATGGATAGATTTATGGATGAGAGAAAAAAACAGCGACAGGCCATTGCCAAGGCCATGGAATATGCAGTTGGCGACGGCAGTATGCAGGCTGCGGCCGATCTACTTGTACAGTACAGGGATGACAGGATTGCCCTCGACCTGCTGTTGGAGTTTTATTCCTACCTGCCCGAGGCCAGAGCGGATCATGTGCAGGAAATACGAACAGTCGCCCGCTCCGGGGGGCTGTTCCTTCTAGCTGCCATAACAGAACTGTCTGCTTATATGTACTTGGTTTCAAGTGAGGGGGTGGAATTCCATGGTGCTGTAGATCAGGGCTATCTTGATCAGGATCTGCTGGATTTCTTTGGTTTCCAGGATCTGGAAGCCTTCCGAAAACAGTGCGGTGCCGGCGATGATCTGGCCACCTACGAGCCGCTGCAGATGGACGAGAATGTCTGTCCGGCCTGCCATACCGTTACCGGTGAACTGCACGAACTCGGCTGCCCGGTGGAAATCTGTCCGTGGTGCGGGGGACAGTTGATTCACTGTTCCTGCCGTTTTGAGCAGTTGGAGGTCGAAACCCTCAGTCGTCAAGAGGAGCTTGTCCGCCTGGAGGCCCTGCTGGATGAGCGCGGTCGTGTAGCCTATTCTCCAGATCAGCGCCCCGGCTTTGCTGATGAAGGCCCGGGAGTAGTTATAGACTGATGGGAGAGCTGATGAGCGGTCTTGACTGGTGGAAACGGGAGAATTACCCGGTTGCCACGGGGAATACAACAACGGAACCAGACCAAGGCTCCTGCAGCTATGGATGACATCTCCCAACCGGTACCACCTGTAGAAAGGGGCGCCGGTCGGGAATTGTTTTGTCGCCAGCCGGTTATCGCTCTTTAAGCGATTCCAGATATTGAAAGAGATCGGAGTCCGCAGACAGAATCAACGACGTGTTGCCGGTAATGATGTTCTTGTAGCTTTCCAGGCTTTTCTGAAAGGCGTAGAACTCCGGATTTTTAGAGTAGGTCTGGCCATAGATCTGTGTAGCTTCGGCATCAGCTTTACCCTTGATCTCCGTGGCTTCCTTTTGCGCCTTGGAGGTGATTTCCTTGAGTTCACGATCCACCCGGCCAAGAATTTCTGCTTTCCGGCCTTCACCAAGAGACCGCTTCTCGGCCGCAATTCTTTTTCGTTCCGATATCATCCGATCATACACCTTTTCCCGGACCGAATCGATATAGTTGACCCGTTTGAACATGACATCGATCAGCTCAATGCCGTATTTTGGGGTAATCTTGGAGGCAATCTTAAGAACTTGTTCGCTGATCTTGTCCCTTCCCATCTTTGGTGGTTTTGTCATGTCCCCGGACTGGGCGGTGGACATGACCGTGGACAACATGTAGTCCGGAGACCAGTCGGAGCTGCGGATAATCTCGATCAGATTATTTTTATTGACCATATCCCGTACCGTACCGTTGATGATGTCATCAAGAAGGCTTTGCGCCCGCCTCTCGGTGCCGACCGCCTGCAGGAACGTAAGTGCATTGGAAATCCGCCAACGGGCCGTATTATCTATGTAGATAAAAGTTTTATCGTTGGTGGGAATCTGATTTGGATCACCGTCCCAGATCAGGATTCTCTTTTCGAAATATTGGACATGCTGAATAAAAGGCGTTTTGAATTTCAGACCGGCTTTGGTGACCGGATCGCCGACTGGGGCACCGAACTGGGTGATGACCGCCTGCTGCCCTTCTTTCAGAATGTAAAAACCGTCCCAGGCCGTGGCAATGAGGCCGAATACGACAATGAGTACAATAAATTGCAATATATTTTTCATGGCTGTCCCTTATTTATTTGTCCCTGATGCTTCCTGTTGTCGTTTCGAGAGATCAAGGAAGGGGAGAAGGTTCTGCTGTTTTTTATCCATCACATAGATCTGGGCAACAGCGGGCAGGATCTCCTGCATGGCTTCCAGGTACATGCGCTGCCGGGTTACCTCTGGTGCCAGCGCGTATTCTTTGAGAATAGCATTAAACCGGTTGGTTTCACCCTGAGCACGATTGATACGCTGAACCGCATAGCCATGGGCCTCTTCAACGATCTGTTTTGCGCTGCCTCTGGCCTTGGGGATCACTCTGTTGTAGGTCTCTTCGGCCTCGTTGACAAGTCGTTTCATATCCTGGTCCGCCTCATTGACCTCGTTAAATGCAGGTTTGACCTTATCCGGCGGATTGATATCGAGCATCTGCAGGGTCACTATCGAAACCCCGGCCTCAAGGTTATTCAATTGTTCCTGAAGCTCTTGTTTGGCGTCTCCGGCAAGAATTTCGCGGTTGCTGAGTACGTAATCAAAGTCCATGTTACCAACAATGCGGCGGGTAGCCATTTCCGAGGCATCTCGAATTGCCTGGGGGACATTGCGGACTTTAAAAAGGAAGTTGACCGGATCGCTGACTTTATACTGCACGATCCAGGCAACGTTGATGACGTTTTTGTCCCCGGTCAGCATCAGAGATTCCATGTCGAATCCACGCTTATCAAAAACAGAATTTTTTCCGGGGATTCGAGTACGAAAGCCGAACTCTTCCTTGCGGACGGTTTCCACATCGACCTTGGTCAGATCCTCCATGTACGGCAGTTTGAAATGGAGACCAGGTTGTGTTGTCTTGGCATATTTACCAAAGCGAAGAATAATCCCGACCTCTCCCGGTTCAATGGTGTAAAATGAAGAGTACACCCCCTGAAAGATGAGGAGGGCGAGAACAATCATGATAACCTTTCCAATGCCAGGGGCAAAGTTTACGGGGTCGGATGGGGTCTGGTTGTTGTCGCCCTTGGGCTTCTGCTGCTCCTGACCGGTAAAGGAGTCGCGTATTTTCTGGATCAGGGCGGCCAGAAAATCTTCCGGCGAGGAAGGTTTCTTTTTCTGCCCCCATGGGGGCTGTTCATTCATGGGCATGGAAATCCTCTATTGTATGTACAGGTTGATTTACTTGAATTCTTGTATTTCAGGCAGCATTAAAAACCGGAATGAAACTGCTTACAAGTCTTTTCTCATGCCCCTGAATAGGTAAGCGTTTACCAGCGGCATGGATACAGCCGAGGGTACATAAGCCTGCCGCAATATTTCACCCTTGTTTTTGGCTGGGCTTCCGGCGGATTTTTAAAAAAGTGGAACTCCTGAGCTGCGGGCGGCCAGCCACCAACAGGTTACGATGAGCAGGATGGAGCTGATGAAAAGAGTTTGTTGGAGGGGGTGATTGTCGGTTGCCTCGGAGAGTCCGGTTGCGGTGACCAGCAATCCGGTAAGAATGCCGCAGCAGAAACCCAGCAGATGAGCGCCCAGGTCGGTTCGTTCACCTTCGGTGCCGAGAAAGGCAAGCAGGCTTAAGCCTGCACCCAGCGGAATAATAATCCCCATGGGAGAAAATTTTCTTCTTTTCAACTGTAGGCCTGTGAAAAGACCAATGGCGGCAAAAATTGCGGTGGAAAAACCAACCGAGTGGTGGGGCGTACTCCTGAACGCTATGTTGAGCAGGTTGCCGGATCCCCCGGCCAGAAGCAGCAGGAACCAGCCGGTTCCGGAACCGATGGTTTTGCAGAGCAGGTGAACCATGAATCCACCGATAATACAGTTGCCCAGCAGGTGCACGCCGTCGGCATGCAGGCTCAGGGCGGTAAAAAGACGCCACCATTCTCCATGATCAAGGATGCGGCTGCTGTCGATGGCCCCGGCCTGAAACCAGGGATTGGTTGGTTCCCAGCTGCCGGTGACTTGATAAAACAGGAACAGCCCGCCGATCATCAGTAGAGTCGGCGGCTGTATGATTTGTTTTGGTTCCTGCAGGTAGGCCGGCGGCGGAGGCCAGTTTCTGTTTTCTTCCAGATAGGCCTGCAGGTGGCGGCCGGCCATGTCTTCATCCTCGGGTTGAACGAAAAGGGCTGTTTCGGTTTTCAGGTGATCGATACCCATGGCGGAAAGAACCAGGGAGCAGGCGGCAAGATGCTGCTCGGAACCTCGGGCAACCGGGCAAAGTTCACCGGTAGTCTCAGGTTGTTGCTGGATATGTAGAGGTTGATTTCCCATGGACTGTAGAGTTTAATCGGATGCTTTATGGACATGGCCTGGGTTAAAGCAGGTCGGCGATGGGGCGGGCGTAACCCTTTTTTGAGGCATCAGTGTACTCTTACCCTAAGTTTAAACCATGACAAGTCAAGCATGAGTTGTTACTGTAATCGGACATCTTTTTTTTTAAAAGCTGGTTCATTTTTTAAAGGAACATACATCATGGGTGTAATTGTACGAAGGCTTTCGCCTTTTTTGTTTATCCTGATCGCCTTCTCCCTTATCGAAGCGGGAATTACGGCTGATTATGCGGATGCCCGCTCTCGTGGCGGAGGGCGTTCTTTCAGGCGCTCTGTGCCGAAACAGAGGACTCCGGCGCCTTCACGGATGAACAGGCAGCAGTCCGGAAAGTCAGGTTTTGGCCGCGGGCTGGCTGGTGGTCTTTTAGGCGGTGCTCTGGGCGGGATGCTGTTCGGCAGTATGTTCGGCATGGGTGGCTCGGGTATGGGCATCCTACCGCTGTTGATTCTCGGCTTTATCGGCTATTTTTTTTATAAAAAATTTGTCACCCGACCTAGAGGAGGCTCATCGCCGGGATTTCGACCGCCGCCGTCATCAGGCGGAAATCCCCAGTCCGGCTTCGGACAGTCGTCGGAGGCAACTCCGCCGCCCGTACCTCCGATACGGGAACAGACCCTGGAGGATGGTCTGGCTCAGATCCGGCAGACCGATCCCGGTTTTGATCCCACGTATTTCAAAGAGATCGCCTCGGACGTTTTTTTTAAGGTCCAGGCCGGATGGATGCGGCGTGATCTCAGTGCCCATGGCCAGCTGCTCGGTGATACACTGGCAAAGGAGTATGAGCAGCATTTTGCCGAAATGCGGGCCAAGGGTGAGATAAACAAACTGGAAAGCATAGCCATTCGTAAGATTGATATTGTCGATGCCGGCAGCGATGGCCGGGAGGATTTTGTCACCGTGCTGTTTGCCGCTAATTTGCTGGACTACACGGTCGACGAGAACAGTGGTGATGTGCTCAGCGGAAGTATGACCGATCCGGTCAAATTCGCCGAACGGTGGACCTGGGCCAGACCGGTGGGGACGGAAGAGTGGAAGCTTGAAGGTATTGAAGAGGATCAGCCGTAGATGAATCCGGCTGATTGATTGAACCAATAAGAATGTAAGGAAAAAGAGTATGACACAGGCACAGCACGGCGATACCGTAAAAATTCATTATACCGGAACTCTGGAAGACGGGACTGTTTTTGACTCTTCTGAGGGGAATGATCCCCTGGAGTTTACCTTGGGCAGCGGCCAGGTAATCGTTGGATTTGAAGAGGCGGTCACCGGTATGAAAAGCGGTGATAAAAAAAAGGTCGACATCCCGGCCGACAAGGCCTATGGGCAGCGCAATGATGAGATGGTCCTCAAGGCTCCCCGCGACCAGGTTCCCTCAGATATTGACCCGGAGGTCGGGCAACAGCTGCAGATGGGCGGTCCCAATGGTGAAACGGTTGTTGTCCGGGTCACCGAAGTCACGGATGAGCACGTGACCCTGGATGCAAACCCGCCGCTGGCCGGTAAAGATCTGACCTTTGACATTGAGCTGGTCGCTATTGGCTAAGACTGTTCAACCTGCTCCAGCTTTGTTTCGCCCCATACAGGCGATGGCAGCCGGACGCCGGTACCTATGTTCCAGCATAGTTACACGCCCTGATTCCTTGGTGGGAATCAGGGCGTTTTTTATTGCCGCTGTCAAAAGGCAGAGACATACATTTCACAAAAGGGCGGTGGCGTTATCAAAATAAAAGAGCAAAGACGGAAGGACAATCAGCGGGAAGAGGCGCTCACCGGTGCACTTTGTCAGGCACTGATAGTGAAAAAAGAGGTCTGTCCGGACAGGTTTGATGATCCGGCAGCCGAAAACAGGCCGATACAATGCCCGGACGGCTGTCATGCCTGTTGCAGGCTCGGCGTGGTGTTAGATCTTACCTCGGTGGAATCTCTAATGATTTTTTTATTAAACAGAGAGGTGATAGCCATAATTGATGAGTATATCAGGCTCCATGATCATACGGAATACTGTCCTTTTATGATTATGGATAAATGTATTATAAATGCCTACAAGCCGTCCGCCTGTCAGATGTATATGCCGTTTGAATATAATAAAAAGCCGATGTGTTACTATCTTGCAGGGGATGAACTTCTCGCGCGGAATAATCTTTCGCTGGAATATACTCTGAATTCAAGTTCGTATGATATCCATGGATTTATGATGAAGATCCAGAGTGATCTTGATCAGTATGTATCCCATTCGTTTTTTAAGAATATCTATGATGGTACACGGTGGTGGAAACAGAACTACCAGACACTGCCGGAAGATACCCGAATCTGTCTTGAATCCATCTTGAGTGAAGACTCTATCGGTCTGCAGTTCGCCCATGATTTTAAATTTGAAGAGGCACTGATGGCAGGCCATCAGGCATACGCTGATAAAGTTGCCGAACAATCAACAGGGTCTATAACAGGCCGTATGCAAACCAAAACGTAAAGTTTCCGTGGATTTTGTTCCTCATCCGGGTGGGGATTTTCGAAAAAGCACTGACTACTGACAAATATTTTGTCCACCCATTCTGCAGGCAGGTTGAAATTTTATTGACCACTCCGCAATAAAAAAAAGGGGTTACAGTAAATGTACTGTAACCCCTTGATCTTTTAAATGGTGCCGAAGGGGAGAGTCGAACTTCCACGAGCATGCGCCCACTAGACCCTTCCACCAGCTGACCAGGCAGGAAGACAAAAAACTTCTCAAAGGGACCAGATGGCTGCTTCTGAAAAACCCGGAGAATCTGAATCCTGACAAAGATGAGCCCAAGCGCCTTCAGGAAGCATTGGATATCAACACTCCGCTTACCACTGCCTATTATCTCAAGGAAGATCTCCGGCAGCTCTGGTCCCAGCCAACCAAAGAACATGCTGCTGTATTTTTAGAAAGTTGGCTGCAGCGAGCATGGTCAACAGGCATCCGATCAATTATTTCTGTTGCCAACGCACTTGCTGCCAGACGCAGTGGCATACTGGCTTGGTATGACTGCCGGATCAGTACCGGTCCTCTTGAAGGGCTCAACAACAAAATCAAAACAATGAAACGACAGGCCTACGGGTTCAGAGACCTCGAGTTTTTCAAAATGAAAATCAAGGCCATTCATCTCTCAAGGTACGCACTTGTCGCATGAACCATAATGGGCCTTATGTGACACAGTGCGCTTGAGTACGCGACAGCTTTGCAGGTAGTGCGGTCGCTACCCCCAGCTTGCCGCTTGAAGCGGGGAGAAGAAAGAGGGACGTCGCTGTAACTAACTATTTTAGCGCAGATTTAATTGGGGTCTGTCCCTTATTGTTTTT
>VAPM010532917.1_pt1 | contig 10394 bp, 9 predicted proteins | sample 3395091 | NCBI WGS metagenome assembly VAPM01 (sample SAMN08290445, study PRJNA428436) | hydrothermal vent metagenome | isolation source: Deep-sea hydrothermal vent chimney 3 | place: Pacific Ocean: Juan De Fuca Ridge | reverse complement strand
CCTTTTTTGCTGATTCTTCGTAATTGTGCGATAAGTAGCGTAAAAACAAAAACGAGAGCATATAGTCACGGAACGAATCCGCATTCATGGCTCCACGAAGATCATTTGCTATATCCCAAAGGGCTTTTCCTAATTTATCTTGTTCTTTTTGTGTCATCTATTTCAATAATTTTTTGTTTTCTACTTCAAGCAATATCTTCATCTGTTGGATAGCAATTTGATTCAATTTAATCAGCCGTTCTTTTTGTGGCATTTTTTCATTGATAAAAACCGAGTTCAGGTTTTCCATATTAGCCAGACAAATCAATTCATGCATAGTGGCGTAATCACGCATATTGCCTTTCAAATCTGGATTCGTCTTTCTCCAATGCATGGCAGTAATACCAAACAATGCCACATTCAACACATCTGCTTCTGATGCATAAACTAGGGAAGTTTGGACAGGAGTTAATGCTTCCGGTATAAGGTTTTGTTTGATAGCATCCGTATGGATGTGGTAATTGAGTTTGGCAAGTTCCCGCTTGGCCGACCAACCTAATTGTTTTTGTTCCTCTTCTTTAAGGCGTTGAAATTCTTTTATTAAATAGAACTTAAACTCGGCACTTAGCCAAGAGGCAAACTCAAAGGCAATATCTCTATGGGCAAAAGTGCCACCATAGCGCCCTGTTTTAGAAACAATACCTTTAGCATTGGTTGTTTTAATCCACCTTTTTGGTGTTAAAGAAAAGCTGTTTGAACCCGAAAGGTTTTTAATTCCATCGAATTCGATGGAATTAAAAACGGGATTATTGAAAATTTCCCAAAGCCCCATAAACTCAATGGTACTTCTGTTTCGCATCCAGTTTTGCAAAATATAGTCACTGCGTTCAGGATCCCGATAGCGGGCAATATCGGTTAAACTGATAAATTCATCTTCCTTGTCGGTATAAACAAGAATCTCGGTTCCCTCTACATTAATCTTTTTATTTTTTGCCATATCAGTTTTTTTATTATTTCTAAACCCATCGAATTCGATGGATTTAAAGTGGTCGAATTCCACCCCTTTACACCCATTTATATTATCCTGCATTATCTTATTCATCTCAAAAAATCATGTTCGGACAACTGGAAACAAGCCTTGCATCAAGCCCTTTTTATGTTGCTGCAATTGCTCAATTTGCTCTGTTTGTGCAGTGATTAGTTCATCTACTTCCGAAAGGCAGGAAGCTATTTTTTGCTGCTCAGAGCTTTTTACATTAGGGTGATATATAGAAATGTTTTTTATAATTTCTCCACTTAAATTTTGTTGACCACCTTGATTACTAATTGATCGAATCTCCTTATATCGAGCAGCTAAATTTTGAAATACAAAATTAATGTTCATATCTTTTTTCAATGTAATAGCTGCACATGCCTGATTAATAGTAGCATCTAAACCTAGTATAGCAACTTTCCCTCTGGTTTTTTCTTGTCCGTACATTGCCATTAATATTGTACCCTTTGGGAAAATTTTAGTAGACGAGTTTTCTAATCCTAATGGTGTAATGAATTCATTTACATTTTTTATTTCATTAAAATCAATCAATGTTGTTGAAACCCATGGGATGTTGCCATTCCAATAATCTTTTTTTGCTCGACTTGGTGTGCCACCTGACGAAATAGCAGCCACTTCATTTAATTTCGAAGAAACCCACGCTCCATCCTTCTCAAACTCCGAAAAGCGATAGTTCGGTACTTTCTGCCCCTCTTGTGGGAAAAGGTTTTGCATCAAGCCCTTTTTGTGGTCTTTGAGGGCGTCCAACTTATCGCTGTGGGCGGCTATCAACTCATCTAATGAAGAAAGGCAGGATGCGATTTTTTGTTGTTCTTTTTGATTTTCAGGGTAATAAATTTTTATGTCAGAAATCCTACTCTTTGAGATTCCTAGGACTTTAGCTCCTTGTGATTCTCTCTTTATTTGAGTTCTTATGCTATTTGATTTAAATAAATAACCACCAAACCCAACAATAAGATTTGGCTCAATTTGTCTTACCAAAAAAGTGTGTAACCCAGCTAGTAATTGTTCATTATTTAAGTTCACAATCTCAATGCTTTTGCCTACATCATCCATATCTTCAGAAGCATCTGCAAAAACAATATCTCCCTCAGCACAATAGTTGTCTTGATCTATTCTGCTAATTGAAACTTCTGAGTTTATGTATGGTACGCTTTCCTTTGTAATATCAAAAAGTGTCAGGAATTTAGTGTGTATATCACCATAATGAATGTTCTTTACTGTTCCTTTTTTATAGTTTAATTTATCTCTGGAAAAAGAGTTTGTAATCTTAAATGAATACACTTCACTTAGAGGTGTTATTGTCCACCCACCGTCTATTGCAAACTTGGGAAACCGCAACTCTGGTATTAATTTTTTATTACGAATCATTACCGACATACTTTAATTTTTCTAAAATAGCAACAGATGCCAAGTTCAACTTGGAAAAAGCGAACCATTTTTTGCCTAAGTCTTTTAAACTTGCACCAAAATGATAGATTTCTTTATTGTCGATTATTAAAAAGCGGTCGTGAGCCTCTTTAAACCGCTTTATTTTTACTGGTGCATATTGTTGGTTGTATTTTGCAATATCCAATTTTAGTTGGTTAGAAATGTTTTTGGTATAAATTGTAAAAGCAACTTCTTTTTTTCGTTTGGTAAAATGCGTTAAAACCGTATCGTCAATATAATTATCAATTAAAACAATTTCTTTTTTTGCACTTCTTATTAAATCCGAAACAAAGGAATAGGCATCAAATACCTGCCCGTTAAAAAACACACCCTGATTAGGAATTTCTGAAGATTGAATTTGTAAAGAAATGGTATCTACTTTTTCTATGAGATGTTCCACACTATTTTCAATTCGGTTCATCCGTTGGTTTAGGGCATATCCCTTCAATAAATAATCTCTCAATACGTTGGTAGCCCATATTCTGAACTGCGTGCCTTGTTTTGATTTTACCCGATACCCTACCGAAATAATAACATCTAAATTGTAGTGTTCTATCTGCCGTTCAACTGTTCTTCCGCCCTCATTTTGAACTGTCGCAAAATTTGCGACAGTTGAATATTTTTGAAGTTCACCCTCTGCAAATACGTTATTGATGTGCTTACCAATTGTTTTTACATCTCTACCAAATAGCAATGACAATTGTTGGCGATTCAACCAAACTGTATCCTCTTTTAACCTAACTTCTATGCGTTCAGGCAGTTCGTTGGATTGATATAAGACTATTTCGTTACTCATAAGCTACTAATCCTGAAATTGTCTGAACATGATTTATAAGATGTGCAAGATTCACAAGATGGTTTTAGTTTCGTCATGTTATTTATCTTGTTTATCTTTCAATCCTGTTATAGACTTCAGTTTCTTATTAAATACACGATGATATTGTAATCTTTCCGCTCCAAAATTGATGAGTAAGCCGTCAGCAACGTTATAAGCTTCACAATAATTGATGGCTTGTGCCTTATGAACACCTTCCAATTTCTCAATCGCTTTTATTTCCACCATTACTTTGTCTTCTACAAAGAAATCTACCCTTCGAGTACCAACATCATGGCCTTTATAATCCAAGGGCATCTCTAATTCTCTTTGGTGGTCAATTCTATTCAGGTTAAATTCAATGCTTAAAGCACGTTGATAGACCACTTCCTGAAAACCCTGCCTGCCGCCAGGCAGGCATTCCCCATTTGATTGTGTACTTCCATGGCACATCCAATTATTTTATGAGTTAGTTTATTTATTTCTTCAGTAGTCATCTTAATTTATCTTTTCATCTATTAATTGTCTGAACATGATTTATAAGATGTGCAAGATGCACAAGATGGTTTTAGCTTCTTTATGTTATTTATCTTGTCTATCATATTTATCTTAAAAATCCTGTTCAAGACTATTCATAAGCCGCCAATCCACTGATCTCTCTACCTTGTGCCAACTTCTTCAACTGAGGCACCAAGTCATTCATTAAAGCGGTTTCGGCTTTACTGCGTTGTTTCCATCCCAATTCTAAAGGTTCCATCAAGTCGGTGAGTTTTTCCCCGTCAAAAATCATACGGCTCATAATCTGCTCTACAAAGCTTTTTAAGTCTACCGTTTGTAAGCCGTGATCATTTGCAATTTTAGCGAGTTCTTTGTCGTACTTTTCTACTTTAAAAGTTTCAAAATTTTGTTTAAGCTCTTCTACGGTTTGTCCCACAGTCCAATCCACTTGATTAATATAGTCTGTTAAGTCTTCCTCTTCATCCATGAGGTTGGAGTTAGACTTTAGCAAACTAATCACCTGAGATTTGGTCATTTTTTGCTTGGATGGCTTTTGCTGTGTGCTATCGGCAATCAGACTTATGATGTAATCGTAATCAATCACCGCAGAGGCAAAGAGTACAAACTCAAAATCCAGTTGCTGGATGTCTTCGGGTGCATCATCACCCTTGTCTTGTTGTATTTTTCTTAATTCTTTTGCTTTTTCTATGTAGGAACTTCTAAACTCTTGCAATTTGTCTTTTGGCAGAATGGCTTCAATAGACTCTTCCTGCTCTTCGTCTAATTCGGTGTATTGGTCTAGCTGGGTTTTGAGTCGCTGTACTTCCTTAAAGTTTTTTATAAAGGCAATTTTGGCGGCATCACCACGCAGGTTATATACTTCCTGCGGTTCGTTTACCAAATTGTGTTCTTGCATAAAATCGCCCAAGGCTTCCACTGCTTTTTGGTAATCCTCAATTACCACAGGAGCTGGGTCAACCATCCAAATTTCTTTGGCTTTATTTTATCATCATCTTCGCCTGAAAAGAGCGTGATGGCCTGATTTACGACTTCTTGCTGCGAACGGAAATCCAGAATATTTCCGTAAGGCTTAGTATCGTTCAGCACCCTATTGGTACGAGAAAATGCCTGAATCAGACCGTGGTATTTCAAGTTCTTATCTACGTACAGTGTGTTCAAAAATTTAGAATCAAAACCTGTAAGTAGCATATCCACCACAATTGTTATGTCAATCTTGTTTTTATGCGGATAATCTTTATTGCTGAATTTTTGGTCTTTGATGCGTCTTTGTACATCCTGATAGTAGATATCAAAATTGTTGATGTCGTGATTAGTTCCAAACTGCTTGTTGTAATCTGAAATAATCTCTTTTAAAGCTTTTTTCTTCTCTTCCGGATTTTGTTTGTTGTCTTCTTTCTCGTTTATTAGATCCTCTTGCAGTTGTTTGATGTCTGCCTCATTTTTCTGGCTTTGCTGATCTCCTTCTTTTGCAATAAGTTGTGCCGGTGGGGAGAATACCGTGGCAATGTTCAGCGGAACATATTGGGGATCATTTATTTGCTTTTTCTTTTGAAGTTCTTTAAAAAGTCGATAGTATTCAATAGCATTATTGATAGAAGCCGTTGCGAATACTGCATTGAATTTTCGTTGGTTGGTGGCTGCATTATGTTTGTCAATAATTGCTTCTGCAACAGCTTGTTGTGCAATGGCATCGCCTGGTTTTGGGTTTACAGTACCATCACCCTTAAAGTAGTCGATATGAAATTTTAAGACGTTCTTATCCTCTATGGCATGTGTAATGGTATATTTTGGTAGTTCATGTTGAAAAATGCTTTGAGTGGTTTTGAGCGTTTTCTCTTCTCCATTAACTTCATGATAAGTTGCATTTTCTTCGAAGATGGGTGTGCCCGTAAAACCGAAAAGTTGAGCATTGGGGAAGAACTCTTTAATTGCTTGATGATTTTCTCCAAACTGTGAACGGTGGCACTCATCAAAGATGAAAACCATACGTTTTTTTAATGGCTCTAAACGCTCTTTATAGTTGCGCCTATTGGTGCCGTCTAGTGCCAAACCTAATTTTTGAATAGTTGTTACAATTACCTTGTCTGCATAATCAGTAGAGAGTAATCGTCTTACCAAAGTTTCGGTATTGGTGTTTTCTTCTACACTGCCTTCCTGAAATTTATTGAATTCTTCACGGGTTTGTCGGTCAAGGTCTTTACGATCCACGACAAACAAACACTTTTCAATATCCGGATTGTCTTTAAGCAAAGTGGAAGCTTTAAAAGAAGTTAGGGTTTTACCACTACCCGTAGTGTGCCAGATGTAACCATTTCCACGATTATCATTTATACAATCAACAATTGCTTTAACTGCATAAATCTGATATGGACGCATCACAAGCATTTTTTGTTCACTCTCAACTAGTACCATGTATTTGCTTATCATTTCACCTAAAGTACATTTGGATAAGAATTTTTCAGTGAACGGTTCAAGGTGGGTTATTTTCTTATTGCTTTCATCTGCCAGTTGGTAAATGGGTAAAAACTGCTCGTCTGCATTGAATTGAAAATGTTGATTCTTATTATTGGCAAAGTAGAAGGTATTACTACGATTGCTCACAATAAACAACTGCATAAAGCACATTAGAGAGTTAGCATAACCATTGCCAGGTTCATTTTTGTAATCCACAATTTGCTGCATGGCTTTCCGAGGAGAAATATCCAATTTCTTCAATTCAATTTGAACCACAGGCAAACCATTAATTAGTAGAATTACATCATAGCGTTGGTTGCTGTTTTCTGTGTTGATTTTTAATTGACTGATGACTTCAAAATCATTTTTACACCAGTCTTTAATATTTACCAAAGTGTAATGAAGTGGTGTTCCATCTTCTCGTTGGAAATACTGTCTTTCACGGAGTAGTTTTGAGGCAGCAAAAACATCTGGTTCAATGATTTCTTCACGCAAGCGTAAAAATTCATTGTCTGAAAGTCGAACACGGTTCAATGCTTCAAACTTGGTTTTGAAGTTTTGTTCTAGTGTTCTTCGATCAACAATGTCAGAGCGATAGATGTATTTCAACTCTGTCAGCTGCTTTATTAGGTTTGCTTCTATTTGTGCTTCTTTAGTCATTGAGTTTTTTCTTTCAATTTCTCCATTATTTCACCTAGTAGTTCTTCAAAATCGCCTGTTTCTTCACGGATCATGCTCCCCATCATTTCCTTGTAATCAGACTTGAAACTGTCCAGATGTTCTTTTGGAGGAACAATGTTGAGCGATTCCAATGTAAGTGTATCATAGTCTGTTGTTTTCATTGGTGTCAATACTTTTCTGTGCGCAATGATACTTTTGAAAAGTTCTTGATCCTCCAAAGCTAATTTTCCAAAATCTGTTTCCAAAATCTGTCCAATATCATAGAAATGCCTGGACATTCTAAAGTACCTGATTTTCTCTTTTGGTTTCTCAAATTCTTCATGTAGTAGAATGAGTTTCTCCAAAAAGGTCTTTTGAGGATTGGTTGCATTCACAACAAATTCTTGTTCTGCGAAATCAGTTTCAGGATAATGTTCATCAATCATTGATTTGATAGCAACTTCTTGATTGGGTTCAATTAATGACCTTGCACTAAGCTCTATCAACACTCTTTTTGGTAAATATGGCAGGTCATCAAATAGCGATTGATAATTCACCGTAATGATTTCAGGGTCTTGATCAGATACCTGTGTATTTTCTACCATCAGTTCAAACAAATCTTTATCAATTCCATATTCTACCAATTGTTTTTGAAGAAATTCGGATAAATCAGTAGAAACAAATGTGTGACAAGCTCTTCTCAATTTTCGGATTTGTCCTTTCGATAAATCTCCTTCAAACCCTAAATATTTCCTGTCAATACCTAAGTCAATATCTTCTGAAAATCGTTGAATCAAATTAAAAGCTTTGCTTAATGAAGTTCCACCTTTGAATATTAAATGATTGGCTAAATCGGAAGTGAATATCATTCGCAGCATTAGTGTCACCCAAGCATCTTTTTCAACAGCTTGTGGTGGTAGATTTATTTTTACGGCAATTTGGGTAAACAACTCTATCTGGTACTCTTTTGGTAATGTTAGCCAGTTGTTCATTTACGTAATATTATTTTTTGTATCCAAACGGGTGCATTTTTTAAATTTTGATAGATGAGTTCTCGCTCACCACTTTGGTCAATTATCGTCTGTATTTTATCAATTTGTTCTTGTTGCACATTCTTTTCTCCAATAGCCTTTAATGCTTGAATAATTAGATTAGTCAATCGATGTTCAATACTTAGGTTTTTTGGATTTGTCTTTTTAAACTGAATAGTCTGGTTTCCTACTTTTATGTTTCTAGCTGAGCCATCTGTTAAGAACACTACCTTCACAGGAATCTGTGTTGATAAACCCAATAAATTCAGAGCAGTTGACCCAGTTGCTATTATTCTTGCTTTATCACGCTTGGCAATAGCTTTTGCAATTTGTTCAGCATGAGGGTAGATGATACCTAATCGCTCATGTTTTTTAGGTAAAAAGTATATTCCTTTTGCAATGCGTTTAATGCTATCATCTTTTGTTAGGCGCTGCAAAGACTTACGTACAGCCTCATAATTATCTAATTCAGTAAAGTCAGCGATAAAGAATATTTCGCATTTATTAACCTTCTTTTTTATGGCTGCTAAATTTAACATTGTCCCAAAAGTAGTAAATAAATGGGACTATTAGATTGGTTTAGGTGTCTTATTTGTCCCGAAAATGAAATAAATTTGGGACAAATATTTTTCTATAGTATGAAACTTTAAATGGGGTAGGTGGCGGTGGGGTAGTGAAAGCTCTTTCTATATTGTGAGGTACGAGAAAATTAAATATGCTAGAACGTGCGGTGATTTATGCGGTTGCAACATGAAACACAACGTAGGGCTATGATAAATATGTAGCTTATCCCCACTGTATTTTTCTCAATCTAATAAGTTTTTGATCTTATTGAAAGAACTCGTGGCTACATGTGTATAAATCTCTGTCATTTTATGGGAATTATGCCCTAACAATACCTGGATATTTCGTAAGTCTGTACCATTATCCAATAGATGATTTACAAATTAATGTCTGAGCATATGAGGTGTTACTTGCTTTATCATTCTTGTCATGGACAAAGACTTATCATTGTCACACATATTCAGAGAACCTGCGAAAGGGGCTAAAACTTCCTTAGAACAGCGAAACCTAAACCAAATTTTCTTGGAAATCCGTTAATGGTTTCAGGTCTGAGAAATGGGTGCAAGTTAAAAATGTAATTATCTGTTCTGTAATTAAGTCCAATGGCCAATTCAACGTTTCCATCAAGACTTATTTCATAATTAGCTTTGGTCCAGAGATTGTTAGCTGCCTGACTTGGTACATTCACAAGCTTTACATCATATGTTAGTGGATAAATCATGATAATGTTAAAAGAAACATAAGGTTGAAATTTTGACCCTTTTAGGATATTATATCTGACCCCTATGGGCATTTCAATATTATTCCATTTTGCTTCATACTTATAAGAATAAATGATAGTTATATTTGGTGGGATAGTTATATCTATATCTGTTGGCCCGCTATTGTAGGTATCAACATAGGCAGTGACATAAGAATAGTATAGTCCGTAGGTAATCGAAAACCTTTTTTGCGCCATAAACAATCCCTGATAGCCTATTGTATAGCCTATGGAGAAATGGCTATCTTTAAAATAGTTTCCTGTATTTTCGTTTATCCACATATTTTTTTGGCTGGAACTCCAATCCGTTGAGGCAAAAATACCTCCAAAATGCTGTGCAATTATGGCATGGCTCAGACAAAAACAAATACTAAAAAAGAATAGCTTCTTGATTTTCATTTTGCAGTAATTGGTGTCTGTATTAAATAATTTAAACTAATTTAATATAAAGACACCGGTAACGGAAGTTTGGTTGATGTGATTTTTGCTATTCAAAATTTTTTCATGTTAGGGATATTTTCTGGAATTGGAAAAAGTATAATTAAAGTCATAAAAGAAAACCGAATCTCTCCGGCTTTCTTTTAACAGTCCCTAGTGCCTATTTCCTTGCAGCCACAAACCTCGAAGACTCAACCAACCTGATAAACTCACTTCGATAGCCTTCTTCATCTTCTCCTTTGGCTTCCTTGGCCAATTTGATAACAAAAGGAGTATCTATGCCTTGCACAAATTCCGATGATCTAAGTATCATGCCAAACCCGGCTACCGCTGCCGACCATCTGAAATTGTCAGAGGTGTTTTCCCAACTCTTGTTTTTATCCATAACCGGAGTAGTGATCAGTTTGCTTTTGTTTCCATCTTGGGCTTTATATCGCAATTTCAAAGTCATCAATTCCTTTGTGTCGGACGACGGCGACAGCGCCTCATTTTTTTGGTATTTCAGCGGGTCAATAGATTTCACAAATTCACTTTCTACCCCTACCGGAATAATCTCGTACAATGCAGTCACGGTATGCCCGCTGCCTAATTCTCCCGCATCTTTTTTGTCATTGTTGAAATCTTCATTTTTCAGTTTGCGGTTTTCATACCCAATCAGCCTGTAGGCCTGAACTTTGGCTGGATTGAATT
>VAPM010184329.1_pt1 | contig 10394 bp, 10 predicted proteins | sample 3395091 | NCBI WGS metagenome assembly VAPM01 (sample SAMN08290445, study PRJNA428436) | hydrothermal vent metagenome | isolation source: Deep-sea hydrothermal vent chimney 3 | place: Pacific Ocean: Juan De Fuca Ridge | reverse complement strand
GTTGCCGAAGTTCATGTTGTCGGTAACCGCCAGCGGCCGGGCGCCGGTCGCGGTCAGGTTGCGCCAGGCCTCGGCGACGGCCTGTTTGCCGCCCATGACCGGGTCGGCGACACAGTAACGCGGCGTGCAGTCGCTGGTCGCGGCGATTGCCTTGTTGGTGCCGTGGATCCGCACGATGGCGGCATCGCCGCCGGGCCGGGCCACCGTATCGGCCATTACCATGTGATCGTACTGTTCCCAGATCCAGCGCTTCGAGGCCAGGTCGGGTGAGCGGACTAATATCTTCAGGTCGGCCATCGGGTCATCTGACGTCGCCACATCCGCGCCCAGGAGCACCGCCTGTTTCGGCGTCGCTACCCAGGGCCGGTCGTATTCCGGCGAAGCCTCGGCCAACGGGTCTATCGGCAGGTCGGCGACAACCTTGCCCCGGTGATGCAGGACCATGTGTTTGCTGTCGGTTAAAGTCCCGATGATGGCGAAGTCCAGTTCCCACTTTTCGAAGATGGCCCGCGCCTCGTCCTCGCGGCCAGGTTTAAGCACCATCAGCATGCGTTCCTGGCTTTCCGACAGCATCATTTCATAAGCCGTCATGTTTTCTTCGCGCTGCGGCACGGCGTCCAGGTTCATGTTAATGCCGACCCCGCCTTTCGAAGCCATCTCGAAACTCGACGAGGTCAGGCCTGCCGCCCCCATGTCCTGAATGGCGACGATGGCGTCGGTGGCCATAAGTTCCAGGCAGGCTTCCAGCAGCAGTTTCTCGGTAAACGGGTCGCCGACCTGTACGGTCGGGCGCTTGGCTTCGGTCTCCTCGGAAAATTCGGTAGACGCCATGGTCGCGCCGTGGATGCCGTCGCGACCGGTTTTCGATCCCACATAGACCACCGGATTGCCGATACCGGCGGCGGCCGAATAGAAAATATTATCGGTTCTGGCCAGGCCTATGGTCATGGCGTTGACCAGGATGTTGCCGTCATATGAATAATGAAATTCGCATTCGCCGCCGACCGTCGGCACCCCCATGCAGTTGCCATAACCGGCGATGCCGGCGACCACGCCATCAACCAGATGCCGGGTCCTGGGGTGGTCCGGACGGCCGAAGCGCAGCGCGTTTAGGTTGGCGATTGGCCGTGCGCCCATGGTGAATACATCGCGCATGATACCGCCGACGCCGGTCGCCGCACCCTGATAGGGCTCGATATATGACGGGTGATTGTGGCTTTCCATCTTGAAGATGATCGCGTCATTGTCGCCGATATCGATGATCCCGGCATTTTCACCGGGTCCGCAAATTACCCACGGGGCCTCAACCGGCAATGTTTTCAGCCATTTTTTCGATGACTTGTAGGAACAGTGTTCCGACCACATGACGGAAAAAATGCCAAGTTCGGTCAGGTTCGGCTCGCGGCCCATGATCGTCAGGACATTCGCGTATTCCTCCTCGCTAAGGCCGTGGCTGGCGAGTATTTCGGGGGTGATCTCGGTCATGCCGCCAGAGTCGCCACGAGGCCTTCGAACATCGCCTTGCCGTCGGCCCCGCCTTGCAGGGGATCGACCAGCCGTTCCGGGTGGGGCATCAGGCCCAGTACGCTGCGACTTTCGTTGAAGATCCCGGCGATGTTGGCCATTGATCCGTTGGGGTTGGCGGTTTCGGTGACCCGACCGCCCGCGTCGCAATAGCGGAAGGCGATGCGGTCGTCGCCTTGCAGGCGTTTCAGGGTTTCGGCATCGGTTTCAAAATTGCCGTCGTGGTGGGCTATCGGCACGCGGATAACCTGACCGTTTCCATAGGCGCGGGTAAACGGGCTGTCGGTATTTTCGACCCGCAAATAGATGTCCTTGCAGATAAATTTCAGGTTAGCGTTGCGCATCAGCACGCCAGGCAGCAACCCGGCCTCGGTCAATATCTGGAAGCCGTTGCAGATACCCAGCACCGGCACCCCGGCCCCGGCCCGCCGGACCACTTCGTGCATGATCGGCGAATGGGCGGCCATGGCCCCGGATCGCAGGTAATCGCCATACGAGAAACCGCCGGGAATGACGATCAGGTCGGTTTGTTGCAATCCGGCATCGCCGTGCCAGACCATCTGAACCGGCTCGCCAAGCGCGGCTTCCAGCGCCACCTTGACGTCGCGGTCGCAGTTGGAACCGGGGAAGACGATGACCGAGGCTTTCACTCTGGTGATCCCTTAATCCGAAATATCTATCGAATAGTTCTCGATAACCATGTTGGCCAGCAGTTTCCGGCACATCTCTTCGACCCGGCTGCGGGCCTTGCCGGCATCGGTTTCCTGCAAATCAATCTCGATATATTTGCCCTGGCGGACTCGATCGACGCCGGCAAACCCCAGCGATTCCAAAGCGTGCCGCACCGCCTTGCCCTGGGGATCGAGCACGCCCGGTTTCAGTGTTATGTGGACGCCGGCCTTCACTGCACGGCCTTTGGGGTGGGGAAGTCGGTCGGGCCGCTTTCGGGCAGGATGCCGAGCCGCCGGGCGACTTCCTGATAGGCCTGTTCGACCCCGCCCATGTCGTCGCGAAAGCGGTCCCTGTCCATCTTCTCATTGGTTGCCGAATCCCAGAAGCGGCAGTTGTCGGGACTGATTTCGTCGGCGATGACGATGCGCATCTGCTCGTCTTCCCACAGGCGACCGAATTCCAGCCGGAAATCAATCAGCCTGATGCCGACGCCCAGAAACAGGCCGCACAGGAAATCGTTGACGCGCAGCGTCAGGCTCATCATTTCGTCCAGTTCCTGCGGGGTTGCCCAGCCGAACGCGGTGACATGCTCCTCGTTGACCATGGGGCCGTCCAGTTCGGCGGACTTGTAATAATATTCGACGATGGAGCGCGGCAGCGGGGTCCCTTCGGTCATGCCGAAACGTTTGGCCAGCGAACCGGCGACGACGTTGCGCACGACCACCTCGACCGGAATAATCTCGACCTCGCGAACCAGTTGTTCGCGCATATTGAGCCTTCTCACGAAGTGGGTCGGGATGCCGATATCGCCAAGGCGGGTCATCAGGTATTCGGAAATCCGGTTGTTGATGACGCCCTTGCCGGTAATGATGCCTTTCTTGCGGGCGTTGAAGGCGGTGGCGTCGTCCTTGAAGTGCTGCACCAGGGTGCCCGGTTCCGGGCCTTCGAAGATAACCTTCGCCTTGCCTTCGAATAACTGTCTGCGTCTTGCCATGAGGCGTTTATCCAATGAAAAAATGGGAGCCGGGCGCATCCGTGCGGGGCCGTCATGACTTCCACCGTGACGAAAGCTTGATATAGCAGGAGTCCCCCGACAAGACAACGCCACCGGCGGGATTCTTTTTTTACGTTTCGACAGGCTCGAAAATAGCCAGATCGGGTGCGCCGGCGGCGAACAGCCAGCGGGTTTTGCGGCCCGGTCCGATGCTTGCCGGCGGGGCGATAAACGATGACGAAACGGTGCCGAAAGCCCCCTTCGTGGCCATGGGAATATCGACGTTCATGGCCCCGCCAGGCCCGATGGCCGGGGCGGGTTCCTTATCGGCCAGCAACATCCGCCACTGCGCCCAGTCGTCTGTGCCGGGGTCGGGCGCCGCCGCCGCCTCGAATTTTGGCAGATATCGCCGGATCCGGGGCGATGCGCCGTCGTTGAGATCATTGTCGGTCAGCATGGAGACTCCTTCGGGAATTTCCCGGGCGCGCATGCCCGGGTCGCCGTTTTCAAGGACCGAGCATATCCAGAAGGCCTGGCGGGTATCGCCTACGAACAGGTTAAAAGGCCGATAGGCCAGCGGCTCGAGCCCTTCCAGCGCCTGGGCGGCAACGCCGGCCTCGGCGTGGTCGAGGGCCTCCAGCGGCAATTCGCCGCGTGAACGCAGGTCGGGATCGTGCCCCAGGGTGCCGCTGCGGTTAAGCACGCCGGCGACCAGTCCGTCATCGTTGATGCCGAGCCATGTGCCGCCGGCCAGTTCGTCGCGCCCGGCGACAACATGCTTGCGGTCGGACCAATGCCGTCCCGGCGCCGTCCACCGGCGGTCGCGGTTCTCGTCACGATTGGAGGCGACGATCAGCGGCCAGTCGTGGCCCGGCCTGCGGAGGATGACGAGTGTGCACATCGTTCTTCTATATAGTTCAAACAGGGATGTTGCGAAACCGCCATATGATGCCTATTCTCACCGTATGACGACATTCGGTACAGGACCTGTAAGACGATGATCAACACCTTCAAGGAACGGGGAAAAAGCCACGAGGCCAAGTTCAAGATGGACGATGAACTGCGCTTCAAGGCCGACGCCCGGCGTAACAAGATGCTGGGACTGTGGGCGTCCGAGAAGCTCGGGCTGGTCAGCACCGAAACCGATGCCCTGATCAAGCGAATCGTACTGTCGGATCTGGAAGAAAAAGGCTATGAAGACGTCGTGCGCAAGGTGTCCCAGGCCTTTCGCGAAGGCGGCGTCGATCTGGGAGACGACGAAATCAGGGCCGAACTGAACCGCTTGCAGTTGATCGCCGAAGACGAAGTGCTGGGCGACTATCCCGAGCCGCTGGCCGACGATCACGGTCGCGTCGGCGACTAGGGCCGATCCGGCTCAGGTTTGACGGACCTGGGCGATGAACTTATCGACTTCGGTCTTCAGAAGTTCCGATTGCTGCGACAGCTCGTTCGCCGCCGACAGTACCTGCGACGCCGACTGACCGGTTTCGCCGGCGGCCTGGGTGACGCCGGCGATGTTCGACGATACTTCGCCGGTGCCGGCCGCCGCCTGTTCGACATTGCGGGCGATTTCCTGGGTCGCCGCGCCCTGTTCCTCGACGGCGGCGGCGATGGCCGAGGCGATCTCGCTGATCTCGTCGATGGTTTTGGTGATGCCGCCGATCGCCTGTACCGAATCCTGGGTCGCCCCCTGGATATCGCCGATCTGGCTGCCGATCTCCTCGGTCGCCTTGGCCGTCTGGGTAGCCAGATTCTTGACTTCGGAGGCGACCACCGCGAAGCCCTTGCCGGCCTCGCCGGCCCGTGCCGCCTCGATGGTCGCGTTCAGGGCCAGCAGGTTGGTCTGTTCGGCGATGTCGGTAATCATTTCCACCACCTCGCCGATTTTCTGGGCCGACATGGCCAGGCCCTGGACCATTTCGTTGGCCTTTTCGGCGGCTTCGACCGCCGAAGTGGAAATTTCCGTCGACTGGGCGACCTGACGGCTGATCTCGGCGATTGAGCTCGACAGTTCTTCCGCCGCCGAAGCCACCGTCTGGACATTGGTCGAGGCTTCTTCGGAAGCCGCCGCCACGGCGGTCGCCTGGCTTGAAGTTTCCTCGGAAGTAGCGGTCAGCGCCTGGGCCGATGACTGTAATTCGGTCGAAGCCGAAGAAACCGTGTTGACGACACCGCCGACCGCCGCCTGGAAATCGTCGGCCATCTGGTTCATCATCCGGGTCTGTTCCTCGGCCGCATGTTTTTCCTGCTCCCTGGCCTCTTCCTCCATCTGCTTGACGCGGATGGCATTGTCCTTAAACACCTGCACCGCCTGCGCCATTTCACCAATCTCGTCGGTCTTGTCCAGCGCCGGGATATCGGTCTCCAGGTCACCTTCGGCGAGACTGCCCATGGCCCTTGTCATATTGTTAACCGGGGTAACGATAGAGCGGATAATCAACAGTGCGATGATACCGGCCAGACCCAAGCCGACGGCGAGCAGAATCCATTCGATGGTTAGCAATGCGCCAACTGCTTCCGAGTTGGCCTCGGAATCGGCCCGCAGCAGCCGTTGCTGATTTTGCTGCATGCCGCCTTCGCGGACGCCTTGATCATTCTCCTCGCCAAGCAGCATGTTCAGCAATTCGCTGGCTCGCGGCGCCGCCTCCTTGACCAGTATATAGTTGGCCATGTTCCATTTTTCAGAGCCGCGAATGGCGAACATTTTCTGCGGCAGCGGCGAGAATTTCTTATGCTTGGCGGCAAATAACTTGAAGGCCGCTTGCTGTTGCGGCGACAGGCTGGCCAGTTGCCCCGAAAGGTCGGCCAGACGCCGGTTATTCTTTTTCCATAACTTCCTGAAGTTATCGACGAATTTGCGTTCGCCGGTCAAAAGATAGGCGCGGATATTGGCCAGGCCCAGGCCCAGCGTTCCGCGGACGTCGGCCATCATCCCCAGCACCTGCACCCGGTTGCCGCCAACACCGCCCTGGCCTTGCAGTTCCAGGTCGATCATCCTGGAAATGTTGCTGACCATAACGGTGGCCAGCGGCGCCGCCTCGGTCACCAGCATCAGGGTGGCCGGTTGTTCCCGGGGCGTCTTGGCGATGTCTTCCACCCGCTGCTGGGCGACGCGGAATTCTTCGATAACACCCTTCAGCGTTTGCAGGTTTTCGACATTTTTCGAGTTGGTCCATCTTTTAGAGAGTTCGTCCATGCGGGCGGTGGTTTTATCGATGTCGGCCCATACTTCGGCGCGCTGGCGCTTGAATTTTTTGGCGCCGGTCAGCATGTAGCCGCGCAACGAGGCGAGGGAGGCCTGAATATCCATTACCAAATTGGAACTGGCCGCCGCAGTCGGTTCGCGCAGGGTGTCAATGCGGACTGCCGTAGTATCGATTTCGGTAACTTTCCAGATCGACATGCCGACGGCAACGGCCAGAATTAGCGCCACTGCGGCAAAGCCGGCAATTAACCGACCGCTGATATTGAGGTTCATTTCCGCTGTTCTCCATTATGGCCAGATAATTTACCCGCCGGGGAAACATTCGACGCAAACCGCCGAAAAAACCAGATGTCGCATAATAGATACGACAACATAATATATTATATACTTTCAAATTTGTAACTGTATATCGGCCATGGCTTGATTCGCGATATTTCAGGCAGAATAGACTCCTGCCAAGCACTTAATATTATGCGGTAGTAGTTGGATAGTGTGATGGCGAAATTCAAGCAGTATTTCGCCTGCCGCCGTTAAATCCGTGCGGTCGTCGTCAAGACGCTATTCCTGTCCGTCGTTACTATGGTTCGGCCTGCTCTGTCGGCGGCACAAATATTTCCGGGCGTTCAGAAGGCACCGATTCCACGTAAACCGATTGCGACGGGAAGGCGAAGCCGGAACCGGCCTGCTCGACGGTTTGCTTGATGTGATAGGCCAGCCGTTCCTTGATTTCCAGCCATTCGCCCCAGTCCGTGGTTCGGGTGAAGCAGTACAGCATCATATCTATCGATGAAGTGTTGAAGCTGTCGATGCGAACGAAGGTCGCGACTTCTTCCGGTGGGGCGAATTCCGCCGAATCGATTATATAGTTTTCGATTCGGTCCCGAATGTCGCGTAGCTGATCGATGGTGGTGCGGTATTCGATCCCGATTTTCCAGTAAATGCGCCGATGCGTCATGGCCGAGAAATTGGTCACCGCGGTATCGGCCAGTTTGGTGTTGGGCACCATCACCGGCGCCTTGTCGAAGCGGCGGACCACGGTAGAGCGGAAGCCGATGCTCTCGACGGTGCCTTCGACGACGCCTTCGACCCTGATCCAGTCGCCTTTGCGAAAGCGTTTTTCCCCGATAATCAGCAGCCCGGCGATAAGGTTCTTGAACAAATCCTGAGCGCCCAGGGCCACGGCGACGCCAAACAGCCCGGCCCCGGCGATGATTGGCCCGACCTGAATGCCCCATACTTGCAGGATCGTCGCGGCGCCGATTAGAATAACCGCGATGCGCATGGCCTTTATCAGCCATTCAACCAGTTCATGGGTGAAGGTTTTTTCCAGCCGGGTCATGAACCGGCTTAAGGGCCGCAGCAATTCCAAAAAACCCCAGAATATGGTGTAGGCGATCAGCGTGCGCACCAGATTGTCGGCGACTTCGGCAAAAATGCCATCCAGTTGCAAATGCTGGATGGCGAAAAACACCCCCAGCACCACCGGCAGAAACCGGATCGGGTTTTCCAGGGCGGCGATGGCGGCGTCGTCCAAAGGGGTGCTGGTTTTGCCGATTGCCGATTTAACCCATGACAGCACGAACCGGGTGAACAGCCTGCGGACCAACAGGAAACCGATGAAGATGCCGCCGGCCCCCAACAGGCGACCGACATCTATTCCGGCGGCGCCGTTATGCCAGACATCGATGACCAGCGCCCAAAAGTCCGCGAAATCCTTCATATTGTTCCTCTGCAATAACTGACCGCTTCACATAACAGCTATTTGGTTCCGGGGGAACCGTTTCGGGGCGGGACGGCTCGCCGTATTGGGGTGCCCAGTTCGTCGCGCAGGAAGTTGCCCAGGATTCGAAATTCTTCGCCGCGGCGGGTCGTCTTGCGCCAGGCCAGGGCGATGTGGCGAGACGCCCGGGGGCTTGAAAACGGCCTGACTTCCAGCCTTAATCCACGCAGGATGCCGCCATCTACCGCCATTTTTGGCAGCACCGTCACGCCGAGCCCGTTATCGACCATTTGCACCATGGTGTGCAGGCTGGTCGCCTGAAACTGGCCGGTATGTTTTTTCTCGCCAGGCCTGCCCAGGGCCAGGGTCTGATCGGTCAGGCAATTGCCCCGTTCCAGCACCAGCAGCGTATCGCCGCTCAGACGGGCCGGCGTCATGGTTTCGAAAGCGGCCAGATCATGGCCGCGCGGAAAAACGGCGAGGAAGGGATCGTCGGCGAACGCAAACGTCTCGACCCTGTCCATGTCGTAGGGCAGGGCTATCAATATCAGATCCAGCGAACCATCGGCCAGTTGCACAAGCAACGATGCGGTTTGGTCCTCGCGCAGATAAAGCGCCAGGTCGGGGTAGGCATCGCGCAGTCCCGGCAGCACCCGGGGCAGCAGGAACGGTCCGATGGTCGGGATCACCCCCATACGAAGATCGCCTGTCAGCGGCTTTCCGGCGCCTTTCGCCGTGTCCGTCAGATCGTCTAGCCTGGCCACGACCTGCCGCGCCATATCGACCAGCTGCCGGCCCAGGGGGGTCGGCATGACGGACCGTTTGTTGCGTTCGAACAGCGCCGCGCCAAGAATATTTTCCAGTTCCTTGATGCTGGCGCTCAACGATGGCTGAGTGACCAGGCAGGCTTCGGCGGCGTGGCCGAAATGGCAGTGTTCGGCCAGGGCCAGGAAATGCCTAAGTTGTCGGATTGTCGGTTCGGGGCGCATTCGGCAATCTTTTTATTAATCGAAAATATCTATTATTATAATAAAAATAACTCATTTTACAAATTATTTACCGGCCCTTATCTTTGCCCTCAAGAGATCGACGCAACCATCACTTTTTTTTGGAGAGCAAAATGAAAACGACAACCGTTCCTGACGTTACCTTCAAGACCCGGGTCCGCAACGAAGCCATCGAAGGCGACAATCCGTTCGAATGGAAAGACCTGACCAGCGCCGAAATATTCAATGGCAAGCGGGTGCTGCTGTTTTCCCTGCCCGGCGCCTTCACGCCGACCTGTTCGACCAGCCACTTGCCGCGCTATGAAATCCTGCATGAAACATTCCGCGCCCGGGGCATCGATCGGATCGTTTGCCTGTCCGTCAACGATGCCTTCGTGATGTATCAGTGGGGTAAATCGCAGAACGCCAAGAACGTTTTTCTGCTGCCCGACGGCAACGGCGAATTCACCCGCAAGATGGGGATGCTGGTCGATAAATCGAATTTGGGTTTCGGCATGCGAAGCTGGCGCTATTCGATGCTTGTGGACGATGGCGTTATCACCAAGATGTTCATCGAGGATGGCTATTCGGATAACTGCGAGACCGACCCGTTCGAAGTCTCCGACGCCGACACCATGCTGGAGTTCCTGGAACAGCAGCGCCGGGCCGCCTGAAGGTCACCGTTTCGAGAATTCAAGGAACGGCGAGCGGCGTTACCATGCCGGGATAGGTTCCTTGGGAATCGAGAGTCCGCCACCTATCGACCAGGGCCCGGCGAAGGTACCGGTAATGGGCATTTTCCCTCGTCTCTTCGACGGATTCTTTTTCGAAATCGAACGGTTCATCGAGCGCCGGTCGAATTTTCTTCAGGTTCCGGGCAAAAGCGGAATCATCCTGTTCTTGGTATCCGTACAAGACACGAACTGGATAGAACAGGGTCGCCAGGATGAATTGGTCCTGGTCGCTGAACAGGTAGCCGACTTTGCGTTTGATCGGGTCGGCGTCGCGGTCCGTCTGGTCCAGGCCAAACCCGGTCGTGGGTTTGGTCCGACCGAACTTGACGGTCGATGGATCGCCCCACCAGGGCAAGCCCTGGAAGGTCGGGGAATAAAGTGCCTCGTGGTCGTCAATTTCCAGCCATTGGCAAAGGCTGGCCATGGTTTCACGGGGTTTTAGTTTGATATCCTCAAGGCGTACGCCGCGCGAATCGTGCAGTTGTCAGCTATCTGACATCTCAGGGAATTAGCCGCAGTCGACTCGAGGCAGTTGCCTCTTTCGGTGAAACACAGCCCT
>VAPM010649597.1_pt1 | contig 10395 bp, 9 predicted proteins | sample 3395091 | NCBI WGS metagenome assembly VAPM01 (sample SAMN08290445, study PRJNA428436) | hydrothermal vent metagenome | isolation source: Deep-sea hydrothermal vent chimney 3 | place: Pacific Ocean: Juan De Fuca Ridge | reverse complement strand
GCATCCGGCGGGCCGTTTCGCACCACGCCGATTGAACAACTCGGCGGTATTACACCTGAGCAGGCCTGTGCACACCCCAACTGGGACATGGGACGCAAGATTTCGGTGGATTCCGCCACCATGATGAACAAGGGGCTTGAAGTTATCGAGGCATGCTGGCTGTTTTCTACCGAAGCGGCCGATATTCAGGTCGTGATCCATCCGCAAAGCGTCATTCATTCCATGGTGCAGTATCACGATGGTTCTGTGCTGGCGCAGCTCGGAAATCCTGATATGCGAACCCCGATTGCACATTGTCTGGCGTGGCCTGAACGCATTGATGCAGGTGTGGAGCCGCTGGATATCGTCAGCATCGGTCGACTGGATTTCGAAGCGCCGGACCTGAAACGGTTCCCGTGTCTGCGACTGGCGCAGGAAGCCTGGCAGGCTGGTGGTACCGCTTCAGCCATATTGAATGCAGCCAACGAGATAGCCGTTGAAGCGTTCCTCGGTGGACAACTGGCTTTTACCGATATCCCCGGCATTATTGAAACAACGCTGTCACATCTCAGTGTGCATGAAGCTACGACACTGGACGCCATTCTTGATGCTGACCACCAGGCGCGCGAGTACGCAGACGCACTGGTCAACGGCGCTTCACACCTGGGAGAACTGGCATGACGAGCTTCCCCGGGATGCTCCTGGCATTTATAGCCGCCATCAGTGTGCTGGTGGCAATACATGAATTTGGCCATTTCTGGGTGGCAAGAAAACTTGGTGTTAAGGTATTGCGGTTTTCTATCGGGTTCGGGAAACCGTTATGGCGGCACAATTTTGGTGCGGATAATACCGAGTTTGTGGTGGCAGCCCTGCCGCTGGGTGGTTACGTCAAGATGCTCGACGAGCGTGAAGCACCGGTAGCAGACGATGAACGTTCTCGCGCCTTTAACCAAAAGCCTCTCTGGGTTCGGTCTGCCGTCATACTGGCTGGCCCCCTGTTTAATTTTTTGTTTGCCGTAGTCGCTTTCTGGTTAATGTTTGTCAGTGGCGTGCCCGGCATGAAGCCGGTACTTGGTGATGTTACCCCTGATTCAATTGCAGCACAGGCGGGCTTTCAGGCAGGTGATGAAATACTGTCCATCGATGGTGAAAAAGCCTCCACCTGGGATGATGCCACGATGTTGCTGCTGGATGCAGCGCTGGCGCGTCGCAGCAGTCAGGTAGAAGTTCGTGACAACAGTGACCGTTTGCAGGAACGTCACATCGACTTTAGCCTGGCTCCCGATGCATTGGCGAAAGGAGGTTTATTGAAGAACCTCGGGTTGTCTGTTTGGCGACCAAAAGTGCCTGCCATCATTGAACGTGTGCTGCCGGACAAGCCGGCTGAACGTGCCGGCATGCAGCCGGGTGACAAGGTCATTGCAGTGGACGACGAACCTGTGGAGTTCTGGCGTGACTGGGTCGGCTATGTCCGCGCACACCCCGGGCAGGAAATCACGGTTCGCGTGTTGCGTGAAGGAGCGCCGGTTGATCTTCAATTGACGCCTGAGCCTGTCGAGGAAGCCGGTGAAACCGTCGGCAAGATCGGCGCTGCGGTACAACGCCCCAAAAATCTGCGTAATGATCTACGTGTGACGGTGCGATACGGTGTGGTGGAAGCCGTTAGCCGCTCCATCGCCAAGACCTGGGAAACTTCGGCGCTGACTGTGCGTACGCTGTGGGGCATGCTGGCCGGGCGCGCCTCTATCGAAAATATCAGTGGTCCACTGAGTATTGCGCAATATGCAGGCTATTCCGCCAGTGCCGGCCTGGCGAGCTTTCTCAAGTTTCTTGCTATTGTCAGCGTCAGTCTCGGGATACTCAATCTGCTTCCTGTCCCGATACTCGACGGGGGGCACTTGCTGTATAACATGATCGAGTGGCTGCAGGGCAAACCCCTGTCCGAAGCTGCACAACAGGTCGGGCAGCAGCTCGGTATTGTGCTGCTGCTGCTGTTAATGAGTGTTGCTTTTTATAACGACTTGTCCCGATTGTTCGGGACCTGACTGTTTGCGGATATTTTTATGCGATTTAGTTTGAAACCACTGGTTATGGGCATGATGCTGGCGTCATCTGCACATGCTTTCGAAGCTTTTGATGTCAAGGATATCCGTGTTGAAGGGTTGCAGCGTATTGCGCCGGGTACGGTATTCAATCACTTGCCGGTAAAGGTTGGTGATCGTTTTAATACCTTTGAATCAGAGCGGGCGATTCGCGCCTTGTTCAAATCCGGTTTCTTCCGGGATATTCGCCTGCAGCGCGATGGCGATGTTCTGGTCGTTGAGGTCGAGGAACGTCCTGCGGTCGCCAGTATCAAGGTTCAGGGTAATGAGGATATCGAAACAGAGCCACTGCTGGATTCACTTGAAGACATCGGACTGGCCGAAGGCCGCGTATTTAACCGCTCACTGCTGGAACAGGTAGAGCAAGAGCTGGAGCGGCAGTATTTCAGTCGTGGCAAGTATGGTGTAAAGATCAAAACAACGGTGACGCCCCTGGAGCGTAACCGGGTCGGTATTCTCATTGATGTATCCGAGGGTGTCGTTGCACGTATCAAGCAAATTAACATTGTGGGTAACAACGTTTTTGACGATGAGACCCTGCTCGATCAGTTTGAACAGCGGGTACCGGGCTGGCTGACCTTTTATACCAAGGATGACCAGTATTCCCGGCAGAAGCTCGCGGCCGATCTGGAAACACTGCGTTCCTATTACCAGGACCGGGGTTATCTCAAGTTCAATGTGGATTCCACCCAGGTGTCTATTACGCCGGACAAGAAAGATATCTATATCACTATCAATATCACGGAAGGTGAGCAGTATCATGTGAGTGATATCAAGCTTTCGGGTGACCTGGTGGTGCCGGCCGAGGAACTGTTCCCTGAATTCAGGATAAATGCCGGCGACATCTTCTCGCGAAAGAAGGTATCCAGTACGGTGACACGGCTCTCGGATCATCTGGGTAACAGGGGTTACGCCTTCGCCAATGTGAACACGATTCCTGATATCAACGAGGAGACACGAGAGGTTTCCCTGACTTTCTTCGTTGACCCGGGCAAACGGGTTTACGTTCGCAGAATTAACTTTGCCGGTAACACCAAGACCCGCGACCAGGTCATGCGTCAGGAAATGCGCCAGATGGAGGGCGGCTGGTTTTCCGCAAAGAAAGTCGAGCGTTCGCGTACCCGTCTGCAACGGTTGGGATATTTCTCGGCCGTTAACGTGGAAACACCGGCGGTACCTGGCACCACTGACCAGGTCGATGTGAATTATTCCATCGCTGAACAGCCTTCGGGCAGCATTTCAGTCGGTGTTGGTTTTTCCCAGACATCCGGGTTATTGCTGAACGGCAGTATTTCCCAGAATAACTTTCTTGGCACCGGTCGACGCGTAGCTGCCTCGATCAATAACAGTTCGTTTAACCGGATTTTCAGTTTTTCCTATAATAATCCCTATTACACGGTGGATGGTATCAGCCGCGGGTTTGGCGCTTTTTACCGCCAGACAGATGCAAGACGGGCCAATATTGCCCGTTATTCGACGGATACCTATGGCGCTAACGTGACATATGGTTTCCCGATTAATGAGTTCGATACCTTCAATTTTGATTTGAAGGCAGACAGTCTCCGGCTTAGCTCGTCGGGATTCTCATCCGTACAAATTACTGATTTCATTGCTCAGCACGGTGATGAATTCAAAAGTGTGACGCTGGTAGGCAGTTTTTCGCACGATACACGAAATCGCCGGATATTCCCGAGCAGTGGTGGTGTGCAGCGCGTGAGTGTTGAGACCAAGGTGCCTGGCTCAGAGCTGGAATACTATAAGCTCAACCTGCGTGCGCAGCACTATGTGCCGTTGACGCGGGTATTTGTATTATCATCGAAACTACAAATTGGTTGGGGTGATGGTTTTGGCAGCTTCAACAACCTGCCGTTTTTCCAGAACTACTTTGCCGGTGGTACCCGTTCTGTTCGCGGGTACCGGGATTTCTCGCTGGGTCCACGTGACTCGAGAAATGACCCGCTTGGCGGCAGCTTCAAGACGGTGGGCAATATGGAGATAGTCTTTCCACCACCGTTCATGTCCGGCAGTACCAGCGTCAGGCTGAGCCTGTTTTATGATGTGGGTAACGTGTTCGCTTCTACACAGGCTTTCAGTGCTAATGATTTGCGTATGTCAGCCGGTCTTGCCGCTGTCTGGCTTTCGCCGGTCGGACCGCTGTCAATCAGTGTCGCACAGGCGTTTAATGACCAGGAAAATGACAATACCCAGCTCTTCCAGTTTAATCTTGGTACAGGGTTCTGATGCAGGAATATCGTATTCAGTTTGATTTCATTTCGAGGAGATAGATGTGAATAAGATCAAGGCTATATTAAGTGGATTATTGTTGCTGGGTGCGTTTGCCACACCGGCATATGCCGAGACGACGGTCGGTGTGGTGAATTTCCTGCGCATGATGGAAGAAGCGCCGCAGGCAAAGGCAGCACAGAGCAAGATCGAATCAGAATTTGCGCCTCGTGAACAGGAGCTTCTTGCGTTGCAAAAGGAAATACGCAAGCTGGAAGACAAGCTTGCGAAAGATGGTGCTGTGATGAGCGAAAGCCAGAGCAACAAACTGGAGCGTGAAGTCTTGTCGAAGGGCCGTGAAATGAAGCGTTCACGTGAGGAGTTCCGCGATGATCTGAACATTCGCAAGAATGAGGTGACCTCACAACTGCAACGACAGATGCTGGAAGCTACGCGCGAGCTGGCCAAGGAAAAGGGCTTTGATATTATCCTCGGACAGGGCGTAGTCTATGCCAACAAGAAATCCGATATCACCAATATGGTGCTGGAGAAGCTGATAGACGATTTCAAGTCGGGCAGCGGCAAGTAGACAATAGCGGAAAGGTTATATGCCCTTTACCCTGTCGGAACTGGCGGAGCAGCTTGATGTCTTATGGCGGGGAGACGGTGATACGCTGATCTCCTCGGCATCAACGCTGCAGCATGGTTCGCAGGGTGCGTTGAGTTTTCTTGCCAATCCCGCCTACCGGAAATATCTGGCGGATACGTGCGTGTCAGCCGTTTTGCTTGAGCAGGAAAATGTTGAGGCCTGTCCGGTAGCCGCCCTGATTTCTGCCAATCCCTACGCAGATTATGCACGTGCAGTACGATTGCTCTACCCGTCACAACCACTGATACCCGGTGTTCATGCAAGTGCTGTTATTGATGCGGATGCCGAAGTTGATCCGGAAAGCTGTATTGGTGCCAATGTCGTCGTAGCCGCCAGTGCGCGTATCGGCAAAGGTGTCTATCTCGGTCCGGGTTGTGTGATCGATGCAGGCGTTGTTATTGGCGAAGACAGCTGCCTGGTCGCCAATGTCACGGTGCTGGCAAAAGCCCGGATTGGTCGACGGGTTACGATTCATCCTGGTGCCGTTATCGGTAGCGAAGGTTTTGGATTGGCAGAGGTCGATGATGGTTGGGAAAAGGTACCGCAACTGGGCAGTGTGCGTATTGGTGATGATGTCGATATCGGTGCCAATACCACCATCGACCGCGGTGCGCTTGAGGACACGGTGATCGAGGAGGGTGTGCGCATCGATAATCAGGTACAAGTGGCGCACAATGTGTTTATTGGTGCGCACACAGCCATTGCGGGCTGCGTCGGTATTTCCGGCAGTGCACGGATCGGCCGGCATTGTCGGTTGGCGGGCGGCGTGGGTGTGGTCGGGCACCTGGAGATTGCGGATCACGTGACCGTTACCGGCATGTCGATGATTACGCGCTCAATCACCCGGCCTGGCAGTGTCTGGTCAGCGGGTACGCCATTGATGGAAAACACCACCTGGCGACGAAATGCAGCACGTATGAAGCAGTTGGACGACCTTGCAAAACGTCTTGCAAGAATTGAAAAATTGCATAAGAAATAACATGTTAATGGATAAAACTAGAGTCGGGTTTAATAATTGATGATGGATATCAACGAAATCAGAAATACCTTGCCGCACCGCTACCCGTTTTTGCTGGTGGATCGTGTGCTGGAATTTGAGGCCGGGAAGTCGCTGGTAGCGATCAAGAATGTTTCCTTTAACGAGCCGTTTTTCCAGGGACACTTCCCCGAGAAACCGGTGATGCCCGGTGTGCTGATCCTGGAAGCGCTGGCACAGGCGACTGGCCTGCTGGCATTTCGTACCGAAGGGCGGGATGCGGCGCGTGATTCACTTTACTATTTTGTTGGTGTCGACAAGGCACGTTTCAAACGGCCGGTAGAACCGGGCGACCAGCTGCGCCTGGCGGTTGACGTCATCAAGGTCAAGCGCGGTATCTGGGTATTCGATACATCGGCAACGGTGGATGGCAAAATAGCCGCGACCGCCGTCATTATGTGTACTGAACGCAAAATCGATGAGTAGCCCGGGTTCACTTGCAGCGTACTATGCCTGAATGCCTCCTGTCGGTAGGGGTTTCTTATGTCGGCCAGTGACAAAGTCTCACTGATTCATCCCACTGCGATTATTGATCCGCAGGCGCGTGTTGCAGCCGATGTCATTGTTGGTCCATACAGCGTCATCGGTGCAGGTGTCGAGATTGATGTCGGCTGCTGGATCGCTCCCCATGTCGTCATTGCCGGTGATACCTTTATTGGTCGTGACAACCGCATCTTCTCGTTTGCTTCGCTCGGCGATGTACCCCAGGACAAGAAATACAAAGGGGAGCCTACACGCCTGGAAATCGGCAATGGCAATACAATCCGCGAATATGTCACCATCAACCGCGGCACAGAACAGGATGCCGGCGTAACGTATATAGGCAACGACAACTGGATTATGGCCTATGTGCATATTGCACACGATTGCCGGATTGGTGACCACACCGTTCTTGCCAATAACACAACGCTGGCCGGGCACGTGCATATCGGAGACTACGTCACATTGGGGGGGACAACGTTGGTACACCAGTTTTGCCACATCGGTGAGTATGCCTTTTCCGCCTATGGTGCGCGTATCAACAAAGATGTCCCGCCCTTTATTACCGTCAGTGAAGGCAAGGCGCGGCCGCGCGGTCTGAATACTGAAGGACTGAAACGTAACGGTTTTGACGAGCCACGTATTCGTGCGCTCAAGGAAGCCTACCGCCTGTTGTACAGGGCTGATTTGCCACTGGAACGGGCAATTGAGCAACTGGCTACGCTGGACGATGTGCATGGTGATATAGCGCGCTTGCAGGCATCTGTATCAGGCTGCCAGCGAAGTATCGTGCGCTGACGCGTATCAGCATGGCGCGGCGATTGCGTATCGGTCTGGTAGCGGGTGAAGTGTCGGGCGATCAGCTCGGTGCGGCACTGATACGCGCCATTCAGGTTCGTTATCCGGATGCTGTATTTGAAGGTGTAGCCGGTGAGCATATGCGTGAAGCCGGTTGCACTGCACTGGCGGATATCGAGCAATTGTCGGTGATGGGACTTGCCGAGGTTGTTGGCCGGCTGCCCGCCCTGCTTGCCTTGCGATACCGCTTGTCTCGTCACTTCACAAAAAATCCACCCGATGTATTTGTCGGTATCGATGCACCGGATTTTAATCTTGCGCTTGAAGCGGGACTCAAGCGGGCCGGTGTAAGGGTAGCGCACTGGGTCAGTCCGTCAGTCTGGGCCTGGCGGCAATATCGCGTTGAAAAGATTCGTCGCAGTGTGGATTTGATGCTGACATTGTTTCCGTTTGAAGAGCGTTTCTACCAGCAGCGCGCTATCGCATCCGTTTGTACCGGGCACCCACTGGCTGATGAGATACCCGAATACAGCGATCCTGCACAGGCACAGGCTGCACTCGGGCTTGAGGGCGGACAACGTTACGTTGCCCTGTTGCCGGGTAGCCGACGCAGTGAGGTTGACAGGTTATTACCGGTTTTCCTTGAAACGGCGCAACGTTGTCGACAGGTGGCCAGTGATCTTGTATTCCTGATCCCTGCGGCCAGTGATACCTTGTACCATCGCTGCCAGGCACTGCTGGCAAAAGCCGGGCTTTCCAGTGACGTGCCTGTCTTGCTGGTTAAAGGACAGGCGCGCACCGTCATGCAGGCATCGGATGCCGTACTATTGGCATCCGGTACGGCGGCGCTGGAGTGTATGCTGATCGGGCGGCCCATGCTGGTGGCCTATCGTCTGCACCCGCTGAGTTATCCGTTGGTGAAATATTTGTTGAAAACGCCCTGTGTTTCATTACCGAATCACTTGCTGGGGCGTATGCAGGTGCCGGAGTATCTGCAACGTGATGCGACACCTGCACGCCTGACGGAAGGCTTGCTTGCCTTGCTGCAGGATCCTGAACGGGCAGCGGCCCAGGTTGCGCCCTTTGCTGCGGTTTACCGTGATTTGAAACGTGATGCGGCGGTACGTGCCGCACACAGTATTCTGGAGATGGCCGGTGGTTGAACAAACTGAGCAATACTTTGTGGACCCCGGCATCTGTTATGCCGGTGTGGATGAAGTCGGGCGTGGCCCCCTGGCTGGCCCTGTGGTGGCCGCCGCCGTTATTCTTGACCCGCAACGCCCCGTGGAAGGTTTGCGTGATTCCAAAAAACTCAGTGAGAAACGGCGTGAGGCGCTGTTCGATGAAATCTGTGAATGTGCACTGGCCTGGTCACTGGGTCGTGCAGAAGTTGAAGAGATCGATCGTATCAATATCCTGCAGGCCAGTCTGCTGGCCATGCGCCGGGCCGTCGATGGATTATCAATCGAGCCGGAGCAAGTGCTGGTCGATGGCAACCGTTGCCCCGAGTTACAGCAGCCCTGCGAGGCTATTATCAAGGGCGATGACCGGGTGCCGGCCATCAGTGCCGCATCCATCATTGCCAAGGTCAGCCGTGACCGGGAAATGATCGTGCTGGATGCACAATATCCCGGCTACGGCCTTTCCCGTCATAAAGGCTATCCCAGCAAGGCACACCTTGAGGCGCTACGCACACTCGGCGTAACGCCGTTGCACCGGCGTTCCTATGCACCTGTGCGCCGGTTACTGGATGGTGAAGGCTGACAGGGCCGGGCAATGACACGAATAAGCAGCATCATCAACCTGCTGGGTGCAACAGACGAGTTGTCGGAACGACATCGCCTGAAGACACCGGGTCGTGACTGGATGCAGGACGTTAGTTCAGTCGATGATTACCTGCGTGTATGCCGGCAACGTGTTGCTGATTCAAGAACTGATCTGGATACCAAAGCGCGTGAGTCGATTATCGCCGGCAACAGCCCGTTCCTGTTGCCGGCGCAAAACAACGATGGCACACGCCGTACGATTCTGATGACACACGGCCTCACCGATTCGCCGTTTTTAATGCAGGATATCGGTAGTTGGTTCCAGTCTCAGGGCTTCCTCGTACTGTCGATGCAACTGCCCGGACATGGTACGCGGCCGGGTGATTTGCTTGATGTGTGCTGGCAGGACTGGGTCAGGGCGCAACGTCAACTGATAGACTTGCTGGCGGATGATTGCGATGAGCTTTACCTGCTGGGTTCCTCGCTGGGTGCTACACTGAGTCTCTACCAGGCATTGCATACACCGCGCTTCAGGGCGCTGTTCCTGTTCGCGCCCGCCATTCGGATTACCTCGCTGGTGCGTGCTGTCTGCCCACTGGCGAAGGTGGGTCGCTGGTGGCAACGGGTGGCCTGGTTTGATGTCCAGCCGGATAGTGACTGTTTTAAATATGAGTCGCTGACCAATCGTGCGATTTGCGAAGTCTACCGGCTTACCGAAGCACAGCAGCGCCTTGCATCACTAGCAGAGCTGGACACGCCGTTGTTTGTTGCGGCCAGCGAGAATGATGCAACGATTGACAGTCCGGCGATTCTCAACTGGTTTGCCCGGCAGCAGGGGGTGCCGAAACGAATGCTCTATTACAGTACCGGAAACCCCGAAGTTCCGGCTGGTGTACAAGTGATTAATGCACGGCTACCCGAACAGCGTATCCGTAGCTATTCACATACCTCGTTGCTTCAGTCACCTGAAAATCCACACTATGGTGAGCAGGGGGCATTACGTTTCTGCACGCACTACTACCGGCTTCACCCGGATAAATACCGCCGCTGCAAAGCCGGTGAGGAAGACTGCCTGGGTGAGATGTTTGATGAATCAGATGACTGCCAGGTGATTCGCCGTTTGACCTGGAACCCGGGCTTTACCCATATGCTTGGTGAGATACAGGCGTTCCTTGAAACACTGGGACATCGTGAGGCACCATCGTCTGATGAGCAGGAATTATGACAGCTAGAGAAACGCTATTGTTAAGGCCGGCTACTTTGTTAGCAATGCTGTTGTTGCTGGCTTTCGCGATTGCCTCACCCGTGCATGCCCAGCAAAAAGATCTCAGGGCATTCGGGAAGACGCTGAAAGTCATTGAG
>VAPM010287980.1_pt1 | contig 10399 bp, 13 predicted proteins | sample 3395091 | NCBI WGS metagenome assembly VAPM01 (sample SAMN08290445, study PRJNA428436) | hydrothermal vent metagenome | isolation source: Deep-sea hydrothermal vent chimney 3 | place: Pacific Ocean: Juan De Fuca Ridge | reverse complement strand
AAGAAGGTATCCTGCGGGAAGTCAGGTTCGATGACACCCTGCCGAACATACTCAAAACACTTTATTCCTGGACCTTTGGCAGGACCATTGCCTCGAGTAACTGCGAAAATTTCCCGCCGGTGATGAGTGAGTGGATTGTTGGTGAGTTCATTTGCAGGGGACCTGTGGATATTTTTCGATCATGTCAAATCATTCAGAAAATTACTTCTCAGCTCATTGATATCACACGAGTTTAATTAGTCTATTCACCTGTTTCTCTTCCACCGCCTGTTTCATCCACTCACTCACCTGACTTTTATGCAGGCTGAGTCGCGTGCAAATTTGTTCTGTTGTCAGAGGTGACTTGTCAGCGACGTGCTGCAGCTCGATTAAACAGAGCTGCCAAAAAACCAAAAGCATCGAATAATGAACTCTTTCCTACACCGTTTGTTCCTATCACGGCGGTCAGAGATGTCAGCGGATCAACATTCTGTTGGTTCCACAATCGACCAAGACAGACATCGTTTAATGACTTATAGTTGCTAACGCTAAATTCCTCAATTTTTGCCATCTCATTGGCCCTCCATGTTTGTCGCTGCCTTCATAAATTTTTACACAAAACCCCATTCAACCATTGTTCTTGCTCACGCTCTGGCCGGCGGTCAGCCGTCACCCACAGCTCGTTTATCACTAGCCCTTCAACCTCTCTCACCAAAATTCGTAGCCCAGCCTCATCCAAGTCAGTAAATCGCCGGCCCTGTTTTTCATATTCACTCCGGCCATATTTAAACGAACAATAGATCACGCCTTGGGGTTTTAGCGCTCGCACCAATCGATGGAAAACATCGGGCAACTCTTTGGCAGAAGCATGCAGCAATGACGCACAGGCCCAAATACCGTCAAACTGGTTTTGATATGGGATATCTTGCAGACGCTGTACGGAGACCGCTTGACCGACTTCTTTTTCTGCCAAAGCGGCGATCTTAGCGGAAGCGTCAAAGGCGGTGACTTTATAGCCCTGCTCGATGAAATATTTTGCATCCCGACCAGAGCCACAACCGGCATCCAGAATGGAGGCGTACTTTGGCAGTAACGGTAAAAATCGTTGATAGAGTGGCTGCATATCAACTAAACGGGTTGATTCAACAAAGGCCGCCGCATTATTTTCGTAGTAATCCATCACTGCTCCACATTATTGAGAAGCCACCGTTTTAAATTCAGTGCATCATACCACTCTTATTTCAATTCAGGATCAATCTCGACGACAATTCACCCACCCGTGCGTTTAATCATATATTCAATCCTCACAACAACCTGCATGTTATGCAACATGGCATATCTTATATAATAGATTACCACTATCCGTTCATCGCCACCAGATCGGCTACCGCCGCATTAAAGCTAAAAATCAGGGAATCATTGATGGATACGCTGTCAACAGCAACACATGGTCAACACGGATTATATTAAACAGATTAAAAAGTTGGATAATGGTTTGGGTGAAAGTCATACCGATGGCAATCACATCATACCTATCAGTCGAAGGTATATGAATAAATCCCCCCCCCCCCCCCCCCGATTGCTTGATGGGTTTCAAGCGGATTGGCGAAAACACACCAACCTAAATCCTGTTAATGCAGAATAATCACACCTTACCTCGAAATACGACCACTTAGCTAAATACCGGGTGAAATTATACTTTCATTTGGCTATCCTCTGAATAACTCGGCGGCAATGATCGCCAATACTTTCACTGACAAGCTGAAGTCAATATGATTGCCACGTTAACAAAAACGCTATCCAACCTGGGACCCGGATTGCTTTATGCCGGTGCCGCCGTTGGTGTGTCACACCGAGTGATGTCTACCCAGGCAGGGGCAAATTATGCATTTCTTTTGCTCCTGTTGATTCCTTTAATTCATCTGATTCAATATCCATTTTATAAATTCGGCCTCCAATATACCGCCCTGACCGGGCGCAACATATTGCATGGGTATTATGCACAGGGAAAATGGGTGCTGGCCATTTATCCGTCATGACAGTGTTGTCCATGTGCCTGATTCAAGCAGCGGGGACCTGTGGTTAATCATTACGAAATAAGACGATCGAGAAAACCAAAAATGCCATACTGCGCATATTTTAATATGCCCAAAATGACAAACTCGATTTCGCTCAATTAAGTGCCAAACATATCTACGGGAACAGCCATTAATATTAAAAGGTGATAATCTCAATGAATGACAATCAATTTACCAATACCGAAAGCGTCGGCCATCTTTATGGCGTTGACTATTTTGATTCAGAAGTCAGCATTGCGGTGGAATCTCGACCGGATGATTTATATTATTTCAAAACATTTATTGGTGAGCACGGTATTGCTGTTGAAAAAGGTGACTCAGTCTTTTATTTGTCAAAAAATCAAACAACTGCACATATAAAATGTGGGCCTGCCAGCATAACAAGTCATCATATTGCAACCATTATTCGTGGATATATGCCAGAAGAAAAATCATCGACGATAACAAAAAAAACCTGCTTACCATATGTTAATGGTTGCTCAACCAAACAAATATTTCCACCTGAAAGGTTGGGTGACCCAACATTGCAACTGTTGGATATTCCCCCTTATGCCTCAGAGCAAGCGCACCATATCCACTCAACGGCTAGAGTAGTTTATATTATTTCTGGCACTGGACGGTGCGTTGTCGGTATGGGAGAAAACAACGTCACTGAAGCATTACACCCTAGAAAATCAATCATTTTACAAAAAATGTGCCCGCATCACTTTGAAACGGATGGTGAACATTTGCTTGCCTTACCGTTACACGTATTCAGCTCTGTTGGCGCGCTTGAAAATAATCATCCTATGTACCATGGCACCTATTTAACAGGCTGAACTGTTTTACTGCCCCGATCAAAATCAAAGTCGAGGTGTATTTATGCATATGACTGATGATCATAAAAACAAAAAGAATGGATGGAAACAACACAGGAGTATCCATAAATGTGGCTGGAAATAACACTCGATTTTTTTAAAGTGCAGAACCATGGCTTTATTGAAAACAAGTCCGCCGCCAATATTTTATACGTCTCTCCCGGATTTGAACACTTAAAATCAGCCCGTGATTTAATTGAAAACGAGCGTGGCATCGCTATTGAAATCAATACAAAAAATCAACAAATTACCTTTGGGCGTGATTATTTGGGACAATACCCTTTATCATTTATTCATACTGATAATAAATTATTTTTAACGGATGATATTTTACATATTGACGAATGGGTTGAAAAAAATAATATCCATTTGACTGTATCTGAAGAAGCGCTGGCACTGTATTTTTCATTAGGTTATATTCCACAAGATATAATGGTATTCAATGAGGTAAAATCATGCAAGAACATCACACTTTACCATTATCGAAACAACAAAATCACCGAAGAAAGCGTGTTCACACCAATAGAAGAAATAGACACTTTCCACATCAATGATGTTGAAAAATGTATTTTTGAAGAAGTATCAAAACTAAAAAATCATTATCAACATTTCGATATATGGTGCTCGGGAGGGATTGATTCATCGGTCATGGCCTATTGTTTTAGCCATAATGGTAGCACCGCTGAAATATTAACGCTGGGTTATGATGAGGATACGTTGAACAAATTTGGCAATGGCGAGATTCAATATGCCAGTGAAATAGCCCAGCATTGTCAATCACCATTGCGATATGCACAACTCTCATCGAATAACTTTATACATTTACACAAGCAATTTACCCAGGGACATAGTGGCCCGGTCATTGATACCTGCGTCATTGCCAAATATGCGTTGGCACAAGCCACATCCAATGCAGCCATTACCGGTGAAGGGGGAGATCCTATTTTTGGCGGTGTAAAAAACACCAGTGTGTTATTTACACATGCCCAGCATCCTCAATTGGCTCTGGGCTGGATTTATGCTAATGCGCATCGCCGTTTTTTTAACCGGCTCAATGACATATTTATTCATGGAAATGAATTGACTGATTATGTTGTTGAGTATTTAAATAAAAAGATCGAGTTTTATCCTGGCGAACTTTTGCGAAAGTTATTTTATCTCAACACCATCGAAAAACAGGGCGGTATGATTTTTCCGCAATCCTATTATCCAGAAAAACGATATGGCGCATCGATATACCATCCGCTGACAAATTTGAATGTGTATCAATCGGCCTTCCATCTTAAAGATGATAAAAGATACATCTATCCAGATGGAAAGTTAGTATTGAGTCAATTATTCAAAAACAAGATACCCGAAAGCATCATAAAACGTAAAAAATCCGGAACGATTATTCCACTGAAATACTTTATCGACCATATGCCGACTAACATTATTGACGTGACAGGGTTAAAATCAACCGGTTATTTTAATGAAAAAATACTTGAACACCCTAATTTTTCGACCATCAATGATTCACCATTGTTTTTTTATGGCCTTATGACATTAAACCAATGGCTGCTAAATAGAGAAGGGAAAAATCATGATTGAAGTCTATCCATGTCGAGTCATTATTACTAACAACGAGCCACTCGCAAACGCTTATAACAACGACCCTGAAAGTGCATTGGTAGCATCTCATTGCATGACGGTTGAAGAGGCTTTTAGCTTATTCGAAGAAAAGAAAAAAATAGAGACCGTTATACTCGTCAATGGAGAAGGAGAAGAACTCATTCATTATCTGGGTACACAATTCAAATGGAATAAAAAAAACATGCCCGATATTGTGCCTATTGAAGTACTTATCGACCATGAATCTGCCATAAAAATCATTAGAGATGCCCTGGTCAGGTCAGCTCATTTATTTCTATGGGCAATGATAGAGGAAGAGGTGTCATCCGGGTAATTAACAGCATGCCACTAAATAACAAGTAAAATTCAATACTATCGCTGACATTTTATTGGAAAAATACTTAAATCAACTTCATCAAGAAGAAACTTTATGATTAAGCTATCAAAGAAAAACTATGCTTGGATACAGAATAACCTAAAATACGACGAGATTGTAATATGGGCTGGGCAACCTTATTCAAAGGTATTTTTTAGCTATCCGTGGATTTTAGTTACAACCACCGCCACTTTTTTTATATCCATTACTATTTTAAAAATTGAATTAGGTATTGCATTTGTAGCTGTGTTGGGTTTTATATCCATAATGTTAAACCAAAGATCACTGAATACCTTATATATGATAACAAACAAGAGAGTAATTTTTTTGGACGGCATAAACGCTAGAAAATTCAGCGCTTATTACCCTGATCAATTAAATAATTTTGAACGGCAACGAAATAATGACGGCTCAGGAAATATAATACTCACAACAAAACCCTACATGTATAATTTACGAAACTCTCCCATAAAGAGAATAAAGATTGCAGAAATTGAGGATGTCAACAAAGTTGGGGATTTATTAGACAGACTAGCCCATAGCACGGACCACTGTCAATAGAGAAAATTATGATGATGAAATATCCTGATTATAACGGATTTAGGGAAGGGGCATCTTTTTTGAAATTGTAAGGGTTTGTGCGAAATATGAATTCGCAAAAAAAAGCTCATGCCAAAAGACTTACAATGGATACCCCTCAAGAGCCAGCATAAGTAGGTCCCCTAAATTATTCTAACAAAATTTCATGGAAATGGATATTTTGTTAGAATAATTTAGGGGACCTACTAGATATATTGCCGACAACAGCGTACGACGTGACCTATATTTTCTCAGTTTTTTACTTAATTGGGCGAGTAGTTATTTATTCCTATTGCCTCACTTCAAAAATCCCCATCATGCCATTATCTTCATGTTCCAGAATATGACAGTGATACATATATTTTCCATAACTGATGGACGGGTCAAATTTACCAATCAGTTTCACGGTTTCACCCGGCCCAACAAGAACTGTATCTTTCCAGCCTAAATCCAAACTTGATGCCGCCTCACCATTACGCGATAGCACTTGATATTGAATGGCATGTGCATGAAAAGGGTGGGCCACCATGGACATATTTCTGATCTCCCAGATTTCTGTCGTCGTATTTCCGTTAGTGATAATTGTTTCATCAACTCGATTCATATCAAAAGATTTGCCATTGATTGTAAAACTCATACCGTTCATTTGACTGCTACCTGATACGGTAGTGGTTTGCATATTGTTCATACCACCCATTGCCATAATAAATTGTCGAACCGCTGTTGTACTGTCAACATCATCTACCCAGCGAGTATTAATCTCTGCTGATGCAGGCAAGCTGGTATATAAGCTAATCGGGTCAGTTACCTGGCTAGTAATATCAAATCGCACAACACTGAATTCTGAACCGTTTGGCATGGACATATCCATATTCGATATCCCGCCGCCACCGCTACCACCTGTATTCATCATTCTAGCCATGCTGCTCATGCCGCCACCGTTACCCATGCCACCCATCGCACCATTCATCATGCCCATTTGATTTCCTGAAAATGCCTTACTGATGAGCATGACCTTGTCGCCGACATTGTATTTGGAAAAATCAACAATAATTTCTGCGCGTTCTGCCGGTGCAAGTAAAAGCTCAGTTGTTTCTGCGGGGGTATTCAATAAGCCACCATCGGTTCCAATCACCTTGAATGTAATGCCATCGCTTAGTGCAAAATTATAGGTTCTCGCATTGGATACGTTGTAAAGACGAAAACGATATTGTCGTGTTTCTACGGTCTTTTTAGGAAGTTCCACACCATTAACCAGCACATGTTTACCGAGCATGCCCATGCCTAAATCCATCGGGGAAGTAGCATATTCCATCGTATCCAACGTGCCATCACTATTTGTATCAGTAAATCGGCGATCTTGAATAAGTAGCGGTATGTCATAGTCACCAGAAGGTAACTTATTGTCTGTCTCTAGTTGCTCTGTTACATCATCCTTGATAATAAAAATACCCGCCAGACCGTTATAAACTTGCTCACCGGTTTTGCTGTGTGGATGAGGGTGGAACCATAGCGGAGCAGCAGGTTGTTGTATGTTGAGCGTTGGAGTAAATGAGGAGCTATCAGCAATGGGGTTGTCTGGACCGCCATCTACCGCTGCTGGAATTTTAAAACCGTGCCAATGCACTGTAGTTTCTTCGCCCAATTGATTATTTATTATCGCTGTTATTTGTTCGCCTTTGCTGGCAATAATCATGGGTGGCAACTGAGATCCATTGTAACGGAGCATGTTAACCGAAATATCCTGGAGAGTATTGTCTTTACGCAATTTAAGGTTTACTGGTATATTTTTTTGCGCATTTAAAGTATATGTTGCTGCGTTATTTTCCGTATCCCCGTCTTCATCACTTAAAGCTGTGAGTTGCGGTATCTCAACCAGGTCATTTAAAGCGAGCTGAGTTTGGATCTGTGCTTGAGCGACAACAACTTGTTGATCACGCTTTTTCATTTGATCTTCAAAAGCGCGACTCATCTCACTGTCACCACCAAGTTGGCTAAGTAGCTGAGCCTTTTCTTCATCAGACAAATTCCCCTGGCTTAAACGATCCATCGTATTTTGAAATAGTTCTTGCCGTGCAATTGAAATATCACTGCTACGATCCCGTGAGCTTAAGTCAATATTGGAACCGTCTTTACCGACAATTGATAAAGCAGCGCCGTTAATATCTTTTCCATCCAGCATACCGTCTTGCAGATCTTTAGCATCGTTGTCCATAAGTTCAAAAACTTTACCTGGAGAAACGCCCAGATTTTTTGCTAGATAAGAAAAGCTGATAGCACGGTTTTTTGCCAAAGCAATTTCTGGAGAGGCAGCTAAAGGCATCGTTAAATTTCCTTTGCGCAATACGGTATCTCCAGATACGATACCTGCGGTAGGGTTTGTGTCAGAAATAAATGTGCTCTCTATGGTTTTAATCGCCGATGCGATAGCCGTTTTTGCGTCACTGCCTGTTACGAGTTTCTGTTTAACCAGCTTACTTAAAATTGTTGTTTCTGGTGTTAACGCGGCAAACTCTTTTGCCACTATCATGGTTTCTAGCTCTTCTTTTGTAAAAACGGTCATTAGCCCATTTTCTGGCGTAACCGTTTCGCCAGTAGCTTCATCCGTGTAACTACCAGCGCTGGATTGCATGAAAATTGCGCCAGAAGGTAACGCAGCTGTTAGGCTAATCGAAAATTCACCCTTACTGCTAGTACCGGTTCCAATAACCGTTCCTGCCTCATCAGTAATGCTGACAGTAGCGTTATCGATGGGTCCTTTAAAAAGGCTACCTTGTAGTGCAGGTTGGGGCAGATCATTTGCATCGCTATCAGTCGCGTCGTCAGTATCAAAGCAGGCGGTTAGTGCGATACTCGCGGTAATAACAATAGCAATAGTCCATGGTTTTAATGAAAAATTTTGAGAGGACATGCCGCGTATCTCCTTATAGTAAGTGGTCATTGCATATCGGATACATAATCTATTTCTTTAAATAGGAGCAAAAACTATTGTCTGATTATCTGTATCATCAGATCCGTAGGTAATATAGATCTGGCCATTGTATACAGCACATTCAGTATCGGGCAGATGAAAAAACGAAATGACCCGATCGGTTTTGCGTTGTAGTGAACGTAAATCAGTTCGTAATCGTTTCATCAAATCAGATTTATTTTAATGGGTTGTTTACCTAGCTTATTATACATTTCGTCGTTAAAATTATAATCCGTGAGTTTAATCTGAATGATCAATTAATGTCTGGATCATAGCGTTCGGATCAATACGGCACATAAAACGACAAATAAATATTCATTTTTTAACGTCAATATAACCCCGTGATGTTTTTTGGATCAGGTCTGTTTCATGCCCCCGCTGCTGATATATAATAAATTTCGCTTAGGGAAAAAACCCCTCTGTCATCTACCCACTGACAGAGGAATTGTATTACGATTTAATCGCCATTAAATCTTTATATCCACCCGCATTAAACACTTGAGTGTAACCATGTTTCTTCAACATGGTTTCTACCTTGTCTGCACGCACACCTCCTTTACAATACAAAACAATGGTACGATCTTTATCTTCACCAAACTCAGCAATGCGTTTCTCTACTTCTTTAACGGGGATAAGCTTTGCGCCGGGCAAGTGCCCTTCATTAAACTCGCCAGAGGTGCGCACATCAACCAGTAGTGCCCCGTTATTAATCATTTTCCATGCATTCGATGGATCACCCTTAGAGCAACCTATAGATACTGATAGCACTAATACCAAAATCAACCATTGAAAAATTTTAAAATGATACATAAATTATCCTTTTCCAGATTTAGACAAACCGCTATTCAAAAGCCATGCCCGATTTTTTTCCCGATGCTTTCAATGCCATGGCAAGTGGACAAAAACCGGTAAAGGCGGCCTGAAACATATTTGCTCCTACAAAGGCCGTCAACCATAACCAATTTGGTGAATTCCACTGACTCAAGGCCAAACTCAACAAAATTACTGTGCCGGAAAAAGCAAAAATAATTCGATCAATATTCATATTGTCACCTTGTGTTGTTTTATTTACGATTAAAAGTTCAGGCCGATTTTTAAGACCATGCGTGAATTATTAATGTCAGAGTTATCTGTCATCTGATAACGCATATCGCCACCCACAAAAAAGAGTTTCGAAACATTGTAATGCACACTGGCACCTAGTTGCCCTGCAAATGCATTATCAACGCCTGGGGCATCAACCAAAACATATCCTATGCCAAGCCCTGCGCCAATGGATAGCCCCTGAGAAATCTCAACAACATAATGTGGGTTAATTTCAATACTCAATAGATTTACATCGTTTTCATCGTACTGTGCAAAACTAACTTGCTGACGGATTTTATTTGTCGGTGGTTGAATTAATGGGCAATTAAAAGAGATTTCAGCACCGATTACTTTTCCTGAGTCACCTTCTTTCGGTTTCATCATGCCTGCCATCACTGATGCTGTTGGTTCGAAAACAAAGTCAGCATCTTTGCCTGCAAAAAGTTTCCAACCCTCTGCATTTGCATTCATACTAATGAATAACGTTCCTACGGCTAATGCTGTTTTTTTCATTTCATATAGCTCCTCTATTTTCTCTAGTTTCCATCTTTCAGTTTATTGATGCCTAAGGCAGATAAAATTACCCGTTCGTAATAAGGCTCTGTTATGCCTTTTTTCACTTTTCTCATAAAATATTTTTCAAATGCCACCTTGGCTAAATGGACCCATTTTCCTCCTTTCATCCACGCTACATTTCGAGGTGGAATTTGTGGCATAGCAACAAAAGCAACGCCAGTGTCTCCCATGTCAGCAAGGCAAATGGCATTCAAGGTTGCTATTTCTTTAGGAATCTTTTGATCCAATAGCGCTCGGATATTATGCGCAGTGGCTGTCACCATCGATTCAATCATATAACCTGTTT
>VAPM010210689.1_pt1 | contig 10404 bp, 10 predicted proteins | sample 3395091 | NCBI WGS metagenome assembly VAPM01 (sample SAMN08290445, study PRJNA428436) | hydrothermal vent metagenome | isolation source: Deep-sea hydrothermal vent chimney 3 | place: Pacific Ocean: Juan De Fuca Ridge | reverse complement strand
GTTTTGATGCCGGGTTTTGTAATCATTAAAGCCCTGTACAATCATGCGGTAGGTGTCGGCGTTCATTACTACCGCATCATCTAAATCACCGGTAGCCTCGCCTATCTCGATAATCACCCGACCGTCGGGGTCTATCTCGGCGAAGATGGGTTTGTCGTTGGAGCCTAAAAACCACATGACCATAACGATAGGTCAGCGCCGCCTTGGCGGTGTCGTAACCGGTGAACAGTTAGTAGACTTCGACAAGTTGATAAAGAAGCGTTTGCTCCGGGCGATGGCGCTGGTATACCGTCGCGCCAGCACCCAGACTGGCTTCCCTGCCAGCGGGTAACGTCATGGTCGCATCCTTGCGAGTAACTATTGATTGATTGTCAGACTAGCCGCTACCTCGGTTATGAGTCAGGTGAACGGTCGGAAAGAAGAAATTTCAGCGTGCTTGTATTAATGACTCAACGGCTGCTTATCGGTTTCTCCAGCTATGCATAAGATTATTCTAATTGACCGCTAAGTGGTGACTGCTGACCCGTGTAACTAAAAGCTATCCGGTTACATTTAAACTACCATTCTCCAATATCAACTGATATCTAGATTTATACAGAGAACCCGTGCTTCTTTAAGTTTTAAACTGCGACACCAGCTGCTGCAACTCACTGGAAAGTTTGGCCAGTTCACTGCTGGCTTCTGATATCTGTCCGGTACCTTCGGCGGTTCGTATGACAACTTCATTAATATTACTGATATTGCGGTTGATCTCTTCGGAAACACTGCTTTGTTCCTCAGCTGCCGTGGCAATCTGTATATTCATATCCGAAATATTGGTCACCGCCTCTGTAATCGCAATTAATGATGCCGTCGCCTCGTTTGCCTTGTCCACGCTGGCACTGGCACCTTCTTTACTGGTTTGCATGACTTCCACTGCCAGCCGCGAATTCTGCTGCAGGCGTTCAATCATGTTCTGAATTTCTTCGGTTGACTGTTGGGTGCGACTAGCCAGGGTTCGAACCTCATCGGCAACAACAGCAAAGCCCCGTCCCTGTTCACCTGCCCGTGCAGCTTCAATCGCGGCATTAAGTGCCAGTAAATTCGTCTGCTCAGCTATTCCCTTGATCACATCAAGCACACTGCCAATATTTTCACTGTCTGATTCAAGTTCATTAATGACCGTTGAAGACTGCTCTATTTCTCCAGCCAATTTATTGATCACGGCGGTAGTTTGATTAACAATGTCTTTGCCCGTTACCGATTCATCATTGGCACTCTGCGCCAGAGATGATGCCTCCCCCGCATGGCGAGCCACTTCCTGCACCGTGGCCGTCATTTCATTCATTGCGGTGGCTACTTGCTCAGTTTCGTTCTGCTGCTGCATCACTCCCTCGGTGGTTTCCCGGGTGATGACATCCAGCTCCTCAGCTGCGGCAGCCAGTTGAGCGGTAGAGCCGGCGACCTGTGATACCGTCTGCCTGACTTTTTCAGAAAAACGATTAAAAGCAACCGCCAACATAGCCACTTCATCTTTACCATCTTCATCAAGCCGCATCGTTAAATCACCATCACCCTCGGAAATATCCGTCATTGCTTTGACCGTAGACTTAATGGGTCGAGTGATTCCCTGACTGATAAAATAAACCAATACCAGCCCTGCCACAAAAACAAGCAGGCAGACAAGCACAGTAATATTTCGGATCCGATTGATGGCTGTCACGTAATGACTTCGATCCTTCACAATTTCAAGCACTCCGATCGGCTGTCCTGAAAAATCCTTAATGCTTCGGGCATAAATCGCAACAGGTGCTTCCTTATAGGTGGCGATTAAATTAACCGGCTTATTGGCTAAGGCCTGATCTTGTTCTTCAGCGGAAAGTAAATTGTTTTCATCCAAAGTTGTCCCAAAAGCCTTAAATTCATTATCACGCTTTACATACAAGGTAATATCGACATTGAATTCCTGTTTGAAATTATCGAAAAAAAATTGCCCAAAGGACATACCAAACTCAACCGAACCAATATGCTGCTGCTGATAAAAAACAGGTACCAGGCCACGAACACCTAATCCGGCCACGCCTTTTTCCAGCCCTGAGATAGGCTGTTTGGTGGCATTCGTTTTCACAACTGTTTTTCTAAATGATGACAGGTCGTCACCAAATTTTTGCGGCTTATGCGCCCTGAAAAAAGAAGTGGCAGGCGGTGTATGAAACTGAAACTGACGCGCCCCATATTTTTCTTTTAAGGTTTTAAATAATGGCACTGTTAGTGTGGCTAAACTGTCCCGATCTCCTTCGGCAAAAGCCCGCTGAATTGAAGGCGTTTGTGAAATGACCTGACTTAAGGCCTGGGCCAGCTGCCCCTTTGCCGCGATTTCATCTTCGGCACTGGTAAACAATTTTTCCAGTTCAGCCTGCTCAGCCTCGTAAACAATACTTGAAACCTGGGTAATGACCAGCGGAATAATAACTACAACGAGCAACAATAGACTCAGACCTGAACCGACGATAAGGCGTGTGCCTATTTTAAAGTTTCGAAACATGATCTATCTCCGATAAATATCAAGCATAATAATTAATTACACTGATTTTATCGGTATAATCGGGTTAAACTTTAACCATTCCACCTGTTTTTTACACGACTTTATAATTCTTAAATAGCTTTTCTGGTTCCCATGCTCTGCATGGGAACGAGGCTAAAAATGTCATTTGCATAGGCTTTAACTAAATATTATAAATATTAGACATCCATAAAATTAATATTAGCTTGCTATGAAATAGATTTCTGATTATATCCTCTATCGACATAAATAATGTTCTATAAAAACTGGCTTAATCCAGGTTCTTTTTAAATCGAAGCGAAGCAACGACCAAACCACCGATGGTAAATATAGCGAGCCAGTACATATCAAAGCGCATATCCACGACTTCAACCTCACGTAAAACTACGCCACGAATTAAGCGCATAAAATGGGTAGCCGGTAATACCTCGGCAATATATTGTGCGATCTCCGGCATGCCTTCATAGGGAAACATAAAGCCGGACAGGAGTATGGATGGGAGCAATACAAACAGCGTCATCTGCATGGACTGTAACTGGTTTTTTGCAATGGTGGAAATAAGCAGGCCCAGGGTTAAACTCGCGGTGATAAATAAAGTAGTGGCTAAAGCCAGCTGCAGTAAACCACCGTTAACCGGAACATTAAACAGCAGATAGCCCAGCCCTAAAATAATACCAACCTGCACTCCGCCAATAAACATATACGGTATAATTTTTCCAATCATTAATTCAATCGATTTCACCGGCGTGGTAATCAGTAATTCAAGGTTGCCTCGTTCACGTTCTCTGACTATGGCCGCCGAGGTAAACATAATCATGGTCATGGTTAGGATAATCCCCACCAAACCGGGAACAATGTTTACTGCGGTACGTTGCTCGGGGTTATAAAGTAAGGTGACTTCAAAGGTGGGGGTGGTTCTATTTACCGGCTTGCTTAATAATTCTGCCAGCGGCATGTTGCGCAAACTTTTTAAGGCGGCAGCAATCACATTGTCTGAGCCATCTACCAGCCATTGTGCAACCGGTCGAGAGGTTTCCTCCTCGGTTGCAGGTGGGCTTCCCAGTCCAATAGTCTGATGCCGGGCCAGTCGCTGGCTAACATCTTCCGGAATAATAAATACCGCACGCACCTTGCCGCTGGCCAGTGCCGCTTCGCCCTGTTTTACATTTATATATGTTTGCGTAAACCTCACCACCTGGGTTGCGCTTACTGTTTGCTTTAATACACGACTTAATCCGCTCTGACTATAATCCACAATGCCAACCGGAATGTGCCGTATATTGGTATTGATAGCATAGCCAAACATCAACAATTGAATCAGTGGAATCATGACGATCATGCCGAAGGTCATTCGATCCCGCTTTAATTGCGTTATTTCTTTTATAACTATGGCCTGAATTCGATAGAAGGATTTCATTGTCGACTCTTACCTGTACAGGTGACAAAAACATCTTCCAGACTAGGGCGTACCAGTGACAGGGTGGCCGATGAACTCACCGCCGCTTGACGAGCTAAATAATTCAACGGTTCAGTAATGCTGTTTTTTATTAACACTCTTAAGCGCGCACCTAATTGCGCGGCACTGATGACTTCGGGTAGTTTCATCAGTGACTGTTTTAACTGGCGCAAATCACCGCTTGCGATTTCAACCACATGCGCGCCCATTTGCTGCATTAAATCATTCGGCGATCCATCTGCTCTTTTTATGCCGTTTTCAAGTATCGCCAGTTTGTGGCAACGCTCGGCCTCATCCATATAATGGGTAGAGACTAGAATGCTGGTTCCCTGATCGGATAGATCAAATAACTGCTCCCAGAACTCACGCCGGTTTTCCGGATCGACGGCTGAGGTAGGTTCATCAAGAAACAATAATTCAGGCTCATGCAACACGGCAGCGGCCAGCGCCAGGCGCTGTTTTTGTCCACCACTCATGCTGCCAGCCAGCTGGTTTTTTTGCTGATTTAATTCATAGGTATCGAGCAACTGGCTAATGCGTTTTTTTTGCTGCGCACCGGGCAGACCGTATATTTTTGCAATAAATTTTAAATTTTCAAGAATGCTTAAATCATCATACAGGGAAAATTTTTGCGTCATATAACCGATGTGCATACGCAGCTTTTCAGCATCTGCCGGTAAATTAAAGCCCAGCACCTGCACCGTGCCTGAGCTGGGTTTTAATAAGCCGGTTAACATCCGAATGGCGGTGGTTTTACCACAGCCATTCGGACCTAAAAATCCATAGATCCGGCCTTTATCTATTTCCAGATCTAAATTATTAATAGCGATTAACTCACCAAATTTTCGGGTTAAATTTTTTACCTGAATAACCGGCCCACTCATGGCAACTCAACCTGGGCAGGCACCCCGCTGGGCAGGGCTGACTGACTGTCGGGCAACTGTACTTCGGCCAAATACATTAACCGTGCCCGCTCTTCCTGATTCAGTGCGTAGTAAGGTGAAAAGGCGGGTTCGGATGAGATCCAGCGCAGTCGACCAGTAATGTTTTTTTTCAGCCCGTCAACGCGCACCACCAGGCTATCGTTGAGTGCCAGCTTTATGCGATAAGGTTCAGGGATATACACTCGTGCAAAGGGGGCCTTGCCCGCCAGCACTACAGCTAACGGGCTGCCGGCGGTGACTCGCTCACCCAGGTTCCAGGGCAGGTTATCCAGTATCCCATCCCGGGTTGCGGTGATGGTCAAATCGGCCAGTTTTTTCTGTTCACTGGCCAGCACCGCCTCAACGGCCTTTAAATAGGCTTCGCCGTAACGGAGATCTTCAACCCGGGTGCCATTGGTTAATTCCCGTAACTGCTCCTGTTCACTCTGCAAATTAGCCAGTCTGGCATCGCGTGCAGCAAGTGCCTGATCAACATCTGACTGGCTGATTAACTTTTGTTTTATCAATTTTTTTGCGCGTAGATAAGTGGCCTCTGCTTCAACCAGGTTGGCCTTCGCTCCGGCGACTTTCGCACTTGCAGCAGCCACCTCTTCCTTGCGTGCGCCATTGCGCAATTTTTCCAGACTGGCTTCGGCCTGGGCCACTTCAGCCTGGGCTTTAGCAACATAGGCAAGTTGCAGTGTGTCATCAAGCCGGACTAATACCATGCCTTTGCTGACTTGCGTTCCCGCCGCAACGGGGAGATCCACAATCACTTCATTGGTAGTGGCCACATGGGCGACGCGTTCCCGCTCCAGCGTCCCTAATGCAAGACGAGAAGTGTCTGAGTTACAGGCCGCGAGCATGAATAATAAAATACAGCTTAAGGTGCTGCGCATAATAATCCCTCATTTTAATGTTTAACTCTGGTGGCTGTCCCGCCCCCCTCTCCCCGGCCCTCTTCCCAAAGGGAGAGGGGATGTTTTTACTCCAACGCTTCCCAGCGCTGGTAGATCTGCTCCAGCTCCTGTTGCAGGGATTCCATGCGTTCCAGGGTTTCGACTATATGCGCTTTGTCCTGCTGGTAAAAGCCACTGTCGGCAATCTGTGTTTGCAGGCTTTCCTGCTCGGCTTCAAGTACTTCAATTTTTTCCGGCAGGCTGTCGAGTTCACGCTGTTCTTTGTAGCTTAGCTTGCGTGACGTTGTTTCTGTCGGGGGACTTTCCGCTTTTGCCATTTTGCCCGATACACGCGCGGCGGGTTTATTCGCCGCAGTTTGCACACGCTGTTGCAACCAGTCCTGATAACCGCCGACATATTCGCGCAACTGAGCATCACCTTCGAAAACCAGGGTGCTGGTCACCACATTATCCAGAAAACTACGATCATGACTGACCAGCAACAGGGTGCCTTTGAAGTCGGTTAACAGCTCTTCCAGCAACTCCAGGGTTTCCACATCGAGATCATTGGTGGGTTCATCCATCACTAATAAATTGGCCGGGCGGGTAAAGAGTTGCGCCAGCAATAAGCGGTTGCGCTCGCCTCCGGAGAGGGAACTAACCGGTGAATTTATCCGCTGCGGGGTAAACAGAAAATCCTGTAAATAACTGATGACGTGTCGGGAACTACCATTGATGGTGACCTGATCGGTGCCCAGATTAAGGTTTTCGAGCACGCTTTTTTGCGGGTTCAGCTGTGCCCGCTGTTGATCAAAGTAAGCCACTTCCAATTTGGTTCCCAGCGTCACTTTGCCGCTGTCCGGAGCCAGTTCCCCCAGTAACATTTTAATCAAACTGGTTTTGCCCGCACCATTGGGGCCAATAATACCAATCCGATCCCCGCGCATAATCCGGGTGGAAAAATCGCGGAATAAACAACGCCCGCCCAGACTCAGTGCAGACTCTTCGACTTCAGCCACCAGTTTGCCCGAGCGATTGGCCGACTCCAGATTGATCTTTGCCTTGCCGCCCTGCTCCCGCCGCGCCTGTCGCTGTTCACGCAGGGCTTTGAGGGCTCGCACCCGACCTTCATTGCGGGTGCGCCGCGCCTTGATTCCCTGCCGGATCCAGACTTCCTCCTGGGCCAGCTTTTTATCGAATAGCGCATTCTGCTCGACTTCCACCGCCAGCCGTTCTTCTTTCTTGCGCAAGTAATTAGCATAATCTCCGGGCCAGGAGGTCAGCTGGCCGCGATCCAGTTCAATAATGCGGGTGGCCAGTTGCTGCAGGAAGGTTCGATCATGAGTGATAAACAGCAGGGCTCCGTTGAAGCCCAGCATGAACTCTTCCAGCCAGGTGATGCCTTCAATATCCAGATGGTTGGTAGGCTCATCCAGTAATAATAAATCCGGCTCCTGCACCAGCGCCCGCGCCAGCAAAACACGTCGTTTCAGACCACCGGATAGCTCATCCATACTTTTATCCACCGGCAATTCCAGACGCGAAATGGCTGCCGAGACCCGCTGCTCAAAACGCCAGCCCTCGGCGGCTTCGATCTGCTGTTGCAGGTGGGCAAATTTTTCCAGTATGGCCGAATCATGCTCACCCTGTTCCAGCCGCAGTGCCAGATGGTGGTAATCACTCAACAGTGTGCCCAGGGTTTCCAGGCCGCTGGCCACCACATCAAACACGCTGCGCTTGTCACCGACCGGTACTTCCTGGTCCAGGCTTGCGACCCGCAGACCTCCGGCTCGCCAAATTTCGCCATCATCGGCGGTAATTTCTCCGGCCATGACTCGCAGCAGCGTGGATTTGCCCGTGCCATTGCGGCCGAGCAGGCAGATCCGCTCACCTCGGTCGATATTGAAATTAACCTGTTCCAGCAGGGGAGCACTGCCGAAGGCGAGTGAGACATTTTTAAAACTGACGAGTGGTGGCATAAGGCTGTATTTATAGTAAGTTTGCGAAATAATCCACCATTATACCGACTTTCCTTGCCCCCCCTACGGTTTCAGTTAAAATAAGGTCTCATATATCTACTGCCCGTAAAAATTCACCATGGCTGACGAAAAAGAAAATCGAGAGCTGCGCCAGAAAATGGAGCAGCTCATCATTGAGCATCGTGATCTCGATGATGTCATTCACCGCCTGGTTGCGGATCCGGACGTGGATCAGCTGCAGGTAGTACGCCTGAAAAAACGCAAACTTTATTTAAAAGATATGATTACCCGGTTACGCAGCAAACTTATCCCGGATATTGAAGCCTGAATTTACCTGCCCAGCTGGAACACAACATGACCGATACACTGCCTGATAGTCCCGATGCCGAACTTTTGCTGGCCACCGGTTGCGCCCACTGCGGCATTGTTTTAGAGGGGCTGTCACAATTACTCAAAGAAGGTCTGCTCGGACAGCTGCAAATCACCAATATTGCCACCCGGCCACAGCGGGCTGAACAATTAAACGTCCGCTCTGTCCCCTGGACCCGCCTTGGCCCCTTTATTCTGGAAGGCCAACATTCTCCTGCCGAACTACGAAAGTGGGCGCAACGCGCCAATAGTCTCGAAGGCATGAGCGCCTATATCGCCGAAGAGTTAACACTGGGAAACCTGAATAAACTGATCGAACTGCTGGCTCAATCTCCACAGCAGCTGGCAGCGCTAATTCCGCTACTGGAAAACGAAGAAACAGAAATGCAGGTGCGCCTTGGCGTTGATGCTATTCTGGATAGCGTTGAAGATAAAACCCAACTTGCTCGGCTAATTCCCAACTTTGCACAGCTTGCCTTGCACACCAACCCGCGCATACGCACCGATGTGAGTTATTACCTGGCACTGACTGGCAGCCCAGACGCCATTCCGGTATTAAAAAAACTACTGGAAGATGAGTCAGAAGAAATACGGGAAAGTGCAAAAGAAGGTCTGCAACGGTTAGGGGATACTGACAGTTAATGGAATATTTTACCCCACCAGCATGGCGCGGGTTTCTTCAAATTGCCCACGAATTGACGCCAGCAGTCCAGGAATAATGTCATCCGTCAGACCGGTAATACTCCAGGCTAGAGGATGGATGCGCGGCGCATCAGTTTCTTCACTGTCACTTGTATTGAGCTCAGCAAGTACTGCCAGACTGTTGGCAATATGCACAACCGCCGTTTCCAACTGAAATTCCTCTGCTTTTTCCGGCTCATGATGCCAGCCAATCGTTGCTACCAGCATTGCAGGCCAGTGCCAGTCTTTTGCTAACTGTGCGCCCAACTGGGCATGATCAAATCCAATAACCTCACGCTCACTTATATAAAGATCAGGTTCGTCCGGCTCTTCAATTGAGCGCAGTACCGCTTCACGCGCCAGCTCCGGTAAACGGCTGTACATTAATAGCTGACCAATATCATGTAGTTGACCGGCTACAAACAATGCATCAGGTTGTAAACCTTTTATATCATCCGCCATGGTTTTTGCTGCTAGACCGCAATACAGGCTATGCAGCCAGAAATCATCCATGCTAATCAAATCATTGGGAATGCCTTCAAAAACTTTCAGAGAAGTAGTCGCCAGTACAATATAACGAATACGTTTAGTACCTATAATATTAACCGCACGCATGACTGTATCCACTTCTTTACTCAGACCATAGATTGGACTATTTGCCATACGTAATAACTGAGCGGTGAGACCCGGATCATGAGCAATCACTTCGGCAACTTGTGCAGCGGTGCTGTCAGGATTATCGAGTAATTGATTCACCCGTAAATATACTTCTGGAAAGGAAACGATTTCTTCAACACTGCTAACAAGTTCAGTTAAATTCTCAGCCATGTTTCACCATGCTATGATTGGTTAGTTTATATTTATGCAACACTTAATATCTATTCAAAGTATAACCACAGAAAGCGGATAGTCTAGCAAGATAACAATCAGGAACAATATTACAAACCTATGCCAAATCTTCCTGACAAATGGTATGTCTATATGCTCTGCTGTAGCGATAACTCTTACTACACCGGCATCACCAAAGATATCACTCGCCGTCTGCAGCAACATAATGATGGCCCCAGAGGAGCAAAATATACCCGCTCCCGACGACCGGTAAAATTGGTTTACCAGGAACAGTTGGATGATCATTCCAGTGCACTGAAACGCGAGTGTGAAATTAAGCAGCTACGGGCAAAAGTAAAACGGGCATTAGCAGCCAATGTCGAATAACCCCGTGGTACGACTTCAATCGTACCCCCCCCAAAAAAACCCACCATTTAGCCAGCCAGTTTATTAATCATCTGCTCCAGTTTCACAATTTCAATTGGATAAGACAGGGCCAGGCAAACAGGAAATCGATCGGTGAGGCGTTGCAACTGGTGCGCAAATTCTTTTTCATAAAAAATAATTACCTCTATCTCAGGCATTTTTTGCAACACCGCCATCAGTGATTCAAGGCTGCTGGTGCGATCACGAAAGTCTGACTGGTAGTTAAATTCAGCCACAATCACCGCCGGGCACATCTTTTTTAACTCGCGCATAGCCTTTCTAACGGTGTGTATTTGTTTGG
>VAPM010453742.1_pt1 | contig 10407 bp, 9 predicted proteins | sample 3395091 | NCBI WGS metagenome assembly VAPM01 (sample SAMN08290445, study PRJNA428436) | hydrothermal vent metagenome | isolation source: Deep-sea hydrothermal vent chimney 3 | place: Pacific Ocean: Juan De Fuca Ridge | reverse complement strand
CGGCTTCTTGGCTCGTACGCGGTCGTCGCGTTCCTCCTCGTCATCGTGTTCGCACTCGTCGGTGCCTGGGTCGCCGGTGCCTATGGCGCTCAGATCCAGTCTGTCGATGCCAACGTCGGGGCACTGCTCGGTGCACTCGGCGCCGGACTCATCGCAGGGATGGTCGTCAGCGAACTCGACATCGCCGCAGGCCTGCTCGGAGGTGTGGCGGCTGCAGCCGGCGTCATCGCAGGACGGGCTCTCGGATCGATGCTGCGTACCGGCAGTGTTCTCCATACCGAGAACGCCCCCGGAACCCTTGCACTCTTCGATGGCGCGATCCTCGCCGGTCCTTTCTTCTGGCTGGCGCTCTGGCTGTTCGGCTGACGAACCACCGATGCCGGATTTCCCGGCGAAGTAGCGGTTTCTGCCACTAGCCTGATGCTCGATGTTGCTGACGCGCGCTCCTCGCTGGCTGCTCCTCTTCCTCACGATCGCCATCATGGCACTCGTGCCGATCGGCGCGTCCGCCCAAACCAAGGCCGACGTCGATGCTGCAGCACGGAGCAAGGCCGTTGCAGAGGCCCGCAAATCGGAGGCCTACAAGCACTATCAAGAGGTCACCGCCCAACTCGACGACGCGGTTTCCCGCTATGAGACCCTCAACGCACAGCGTGAGGAACTGACCTACCGGATCTCACGGATGGAGCAGGCCGTCGAGCGGTATCAGACGAAGGCGACCGAGCTCAACACCGCAGCCCAGGATCTCGTGATCAGGGCGTACACCTCGGGCCAGTCGGGGATGATCGGTTCGGCGTTCGCTGCAAGCACGATCGAGGAGCTCGTCACATCACGCGCGCTTCTGGACCGTGCAGCTGAGATCGAGCTCGCCTCGCTCGACAACCTCGACGCCGTCTCGCGCCAGGCAGACCGCAGCGCCTCCGAACTCATCGTCCAAAAGACTGACGTCGCAGCGAGCGAGGATGCCGCGGCCGTCGTCGTCGTCGAGATCGCCGACCTCCAGCGGCAACAGCAGGAGATACTCGCCAAGGCCAACGACGATCTCAGAGCCGCCATCGACAAGCTCGACCAGGAGATACGAGAAAAGAGGATCGAGGACGAACGGCGCGCAAAGGAACAAGCTGAACGGGAACGTGCAGCGAGAAGGTCCAAAGGGTCGTCCTCGACATCAGCGCCGTCGACCGGTTCTGCAGCGGGTGCAAGCTCCTCAGCGACGACCGGGTTCATCTGTCCCGTTGCGGGCCGTACCTCGTTCATCGATTCGTGGGGGTACCCACGCTCAGGTGGCCGGAAACACAAAGGTGTCGACATGTTCGCCGCGCGCAATACGCCCCTGGTGGCCGTCGTCGACGGAAGAGTGAAGCTCAGCTCCAACAGCCTTGGCGGCTGGACCGTTCACCTCTACTCAGACACCGGAACGGTGTACTACTACGCGCATCTCGAGTCCCAGGCCACCGATCTCCGGTCCGGTCAGCGGGTTTCAAAGGGCACCGTGGTCGGCTACGTCGGCAACTCCGGAAACGCCAGATACACATCCACGCACGTGCACTTCGAGATTCGTCCCGGTGGCAGAGCCGTGAACCCGTACCCGACGGTGCGCCCAGCTTGCTAACTTGTGATTCGCAAGGAGCATGGCATGACACAGCAACGTAGACGTATCGACCTGGTGATGGATCCGTCCTTCACCGAGACACTGGACTCGGTTCCGCTCGCGGAACTACGCTCGAGGAGAGCCATCCTCGACGAGCTCGACACCGAGCTGTCCTACTACCGCAGGATCCTCCACGGAAGGCTCGACCTCCTCGACTTCGAACTGCGCCGCCGCAACGGCACAGAGACACGATCGCTGATCGAAGCCCTCCCTGAGATCCTGTCGGACACACCATCGGGGAGGACATCGAATCCACTCGATATGGAGCGTCCGCTCGAGCTCCCCGAACTCGCGGGAGAAGGAAGAAGACCGGTGGATGCGGCGCTCGCAGACGACTTCCTGGCACACCTCCCCACGCTCGCAGACGACGACCTCGCAGAGATCCGCGACTCGCTGTCGACAACCGAGGCAAAGCTCTCCGAAGAGCGCCGCGCTGTGTACGACGCATACGACCTCATCACAGCCGAACTCACGAAACGCTACCGAGACGGGTCGGCGAGTCCGGACGAACTCCTCTCGACGAAGTAGCCGATGCGTCTTGCAAGGGTCCGCTCCGGACTCGCAGAATCGTACGACGACGTCGCAGCAATAGCGATCGATGGGGACGGGACGGTGCTCTACTCATCCGGTGCGATCGGACAACCGATCTTCTACCGGTCGGCGATCAAGCCCTTCCAGGCCATAGCTGCTGCCCGCACCGGTCTCGAGCTTCCCCCCTCCCATCTCGCTGTTTCCTGTGCAAGTCACGGCGGCTACCCGGTTCACCTCGCGATCGTCGACCAGATCCTGAGCGACCACGGTCTGACGAGGGACGCACTTGCAACAACTCCTGGACGACCCCTGAGCCACGATGCAGACGTCCTTCAGATACTCAGGGGAAACACGCGTCTCGAACCGCGCTTTCACAACTGTTCGGGTAAGCACGCCGGCTGGCTCGCCGCATGCACAGTCGCCGGTTGGGACATCGCGTCCTATCTCGACCTCCACCATCCACTCCAACAGTCCGTCCTCGAAGTCATGCAGGAGTACTCAGGCGCCGATGCTCGCCCGGTCGGAGTGGACGGCTGTGGTGCTCCGACGTTGCGGGGGACCATCGCGACACTCGCAACTGCGTTCTCATGCCTCACCACGATGCCCGAGGCAACACCGATCGCAGTAGCCATGGCAACCTACGGTGCGCTGGTGGCAGACAACGTACGAAACGACGGGCGCGTCGGCATCACCTGGGGCGGCCCGCAGAAGGTCGGGGCGGAGGGGTCCTTCGCCATGGCCTCGCACGGCGTCGCCATCGCCACGAAGTCTCAGTCCGGAACCAGCGAGATGGCGGTCGCTGCCGCACTCGACGTGGCCCGGCGCATCGGTGTGCTCCCGGACGCCATGGCTGATGCTCTCGACACCGCCATGTCGCCTCCGGTCATCGGTGGTGGTCGAGCGGTGGGCCGCACCGTGATACTCGAGACACTATGAGCCCCCAGAACTGGGACGCGTTCCCCTCCGATCTCGAACCAGTTGCCCCTGGTGTTGGGCCGTTCCCGTACCGCCCTTTCCTCGAGACGGCGTGGAACCATCGAGACGACACCGCAGGTGAGCTTCACGTCATGGCCATGGACTCCGGTGCCGCAGCGTTCGTCGTCACGGGCGATCATCTTCAGTTCGCCGGTCAATCGAACCTGACCGACTACCACGCACCACTAGGACCGAAGGGTGCAGAAGCAGTTGCAGAGGCCCTGTCGACGCTTCCCGTCACGACGTTCCGGTTCGATTCGCTTCCCGAGGAGGCCCGTACAGCCGTCGAGATGGCAGTCGAGATGGCCGGTGGCCGATGCACCACGACCGAGGATGAGGTTTCGGCTGTGCTCGACCTTCCCGACAGCTACGACGCCTGGCTCGCATCGATCGGGAAGAAGGAACGTCACGAGGTGCGACGCAAACGTCGACGCTTCGAAGCAGAGTTCGGTGAGATCGCGATCGTCCAGCACGGTGCCGAAGCGATCAACATGTTCTGTGCGATGCATCGGACCGCACAAGGCGACAAGGGCATGTTCATGACCAGGGACATGCAACGGTACTTCGAGGACCTGCTCGATCACGGTGGGGCGACGATCCACACCCTCGAGTGCGACGGGATCCCCCGTGCAAACGCTTTCGGGTTCGAGACGGACGACGGCTACTTCTACTACAACTCTGCCTATGACCCTGATGCAGCGATGGCCTCGCCGGGGATCGTGCTACTTGCAGCGTTGATCGAAGCCCAGATCGCCCGCGGGGCAACAGTGTTCGACTTCCTCAAGGGGGATGAGCGGTACAAGTTCAAGCACGGTGCCCAGCCGCGGCAACTCTTCGTGGTGAAGGGATCGCTCCAATGATCTCTGAGGTTGCCTACATCGCGATGCACACGTCGCCGCTGATCCAGCCGGGTACCGGCAACGCCGGCGGTATGAACGTTTACCTGGACCGCCTCTCACGCACGATGGCCGAACGCGGCGTTCGCGTCACCGTGTTCACGCGGCGAACCGACATCGACATGCCATCTGAAACCGACGTTCTCCCCGGATACCGGGTTGTCCAAATCGAGGCTGGACCATCCGAACGACTGACGATCGGAGAGATGCAGCCGTTCGCTTCAGAGTTCGCCGATGGTGTCGAAAAGTGGATCAGGTCCGAGGGCATCATCTTCGATCTCGTGCACAGCCACTACTGGCTGTCGGGCCGCTGCGGTGTAAGGCTCAAGGACGCCCTCGGGCTCCCTCTCGCCAACTCGTTTCACACCTTGGGAAAGGTGAAGGACGCTGCCCGTCACCCGAACGAAGCCCCTTCGAGCAATGACCGGCTCGTCACCGAGCAGGAGGTCATCTCGCGAAGCGACTGTGTGATCGCCTCCACTCCATACGAGTTCGATGACCTCCTCGAGCATTACGGAGCGTCACCCGAGCGTCTCTGCGTCTCACCACCCGGAGTCGATCACGGCGTGTTCCACCCGGGCGCCCAGGGACAGGCCCGGGATCGCCTCGGGTTCGGCAACGAGCGCATCATCCTGTTCGTTGGGAGAATCCAATCGCACAAGGGAACCGACATCGCCGTCCAGGCCCTCGGCCACCTCCCTGATCCACCATCCGACGGCTCGGGAAGAATCGTGCTCCACATCATCGGTGGAACAAGCGGTGCCGACGGCGCAGGCGAGTTGGAGCGGTGCAGGCAAACGACGAAGCGCCTCGGACTCGAAGACCGCGTCCGATTCTTCGATCCAGTTCCTCATCGCGTGCTCGCAGATCACTATCGGGCGGCCGACGTCGTCGTCGTTCCGTCGCGCAGCGAGTCCTTCGGGCTCGTAGCAGCAGAGGCCCAGGCCTGTGGGACGCCCGTCGTAGCTGCGAACACGGGTGGCTTGCCCTACGTCATCGACGTTGCCGAGTCCGGGCTGCTCGTCGACAACCACGATCCTGTCGCATTCGCGACTGCGATCGGAGCGATACTGGAGCACCCCTCGCTCGCACGTCGGATGTCCCGCTCTGCTGTGTCGTTCAGTCAGAGATTCTCATGGGACTCCACTGCCACCCGCCTGCTCGAGCTCTACGCAGGCATCACTGCCTGACCGCGAAAAGGTTCCTCACGGAAGTTTCGCACAGGGCGTTGTGCACAACCTCCTGTGGATAGCTGTGGATATGTGGACAAACCCCGGCCGTGTACCTCACCTGGCCTCGGTTGACCGCGGCTGTGTGGCCTCCTTGGGGGACGTCGCGAAATCGGCACCTATCAGCCGTGTTGAATCACGCCGGATGGTCACGTACATTGCATCTTGAGAGGCCCGATGTGCCGATTCAGAGAACCTCGTTCGGGGAAGTGCGGGGCCATCTGTCGAGGTTCGTCGGGCTTCTCGCTATCAGATCCGCCTCGAAGTACGCAGAAGATCAGCGGATCGGTGGATGCGGTCGCTGGGCTGACAGTTCACCGTTCACAGTCGGAAACCCCGACGATTCCGGGATGCTCGGGTTCTTCCGGTGAACGGTGAATAGCTGCTCCCTGGTCGCGCATTCTCGTACTACGCAGCGCGCACTGCGTACTCTCGCTCAATGCCTTCCATCACCGGTCTCGGGTTGCCCATCGACTGGACGGCGTTCGGATGGAGCGCATCTCCTCGCTTCGGGAACGTCACGTGCACCACCGGTGATCCGGTGTGGGCATGGGAGCCCGCAGCACCTGCGTTCGGCATCAACGTCTTCGACCCACCCGAAGGTGTGGCGGTCGAATCGTTCCTCGTCGACCATGTCGTACTCCTCGTTCCCAGCCTCGACGCAGCGATCACCACCATCGAGCGAACCGGCGCACACCCGCGTTTGCGCATGAGCGTGAAGGGACGCCCGGCAGCATTCTTCCGCGTCGGCCCCGTCCTGGAAGTCATCGAGTCCCCGGTCCGCGACGCCTCCATCTTCGGGGTCGCTCTGGCAACCGACAGGTCCCTCGAGGCCCTGTCACTCGAGTGGAAGGCTCTCGGCCTGTCGATCGGCCAAATCACGGACGCCGTCCAGCCTGGCCGCCGCATCATGACCGTCCGCGACCTCGACGCCGGCCTCGCCGTGATGTCGAGCGACAGAGCCACGAGTAGCACGTAGCGCGCAGAGGGCCAGCGGATAGGGGGCAGTCGTTCAGTTGACAGTTCACGAACAGAAGTTCACAGCTGACAGTTCACAGTCGGAAACCCGGGCAATTCCTGGACGCTCGGGTCTTGCCGGCAAACGGAGACCGACTGCTCTCTACCCGATGATCCTCCAAGTACCAAGTACCTCCGCCCCCTTCTCACACCCCGAAGATCAACTCTCGCAGGCGGACACCCGTCGTTGCAAAGGTCTCGAGATCGACGCGGATCGACCCGAGCCGCAGTCCACGCATCTCCTCGCCGTGGCGGGTCGCTACCCGGACGGCACCATCGTCGTGTTCGAGAACGCCGAGGCCGAGACACCGCCCCTGCTCGTCCTGGACACCGACAAGCATCCCATCGAGACGCGAGACATCGAAGCCGACCGGGAGCGTGGGAGCAAAGACCGTCGTCTGGACACGCCACCGAGCCGGATCGTCGCCGAGGTACCTGTGGAAGGCAGCGGCCCTTTCCATCTGTCGCTCGACGGGGGACGAAGGGAACAGGTCGTCGGGCGGTCCTGCTTCAGCCACGGGAGTAGACAGGAAACGACGAAGCATGCCGACAACCGGGTCGAGTTCGTTGCCCCGGCTCAGCGCGACGACGACCGCGGGTTTCGTCAACTCGGCGATGTGATACTTCAGCGTCTGGCCGACGACGCCCGAGACGACACCGGTCGTGTCGACAACGACGAGGTCCGCTCGACTGCGTGCAACATCGACGAGCGCCGCCACTGCCACAACGTGGGGCAACACGACACCGTGCGGCTCGACGGATCCGACAAAACGAAGTTCGTCCGGCTGCGAAAGGGTCTCGACGTCGGGGATCGAGGCCACGAACCTCAGTCCGACGCACGCCGGTGGACCTACCGTCGACGCAGCAATGTCGGCATCGACGTACGCGACCGTTCGGCCTGCGGCGACAGCATCGTCCATCAGCATCCTGGCCATCGTGGTCTTGCCTGTGTCGGCACTGCCGATGACCATCACAACGCCGCTGAGACCGGATATCCGTTCTCGCAGTCGGTTGTATGGCATGTCACCGGCCATCTGCACCCCTCGTTGCGTGAGCGAAGTCTACGGCGCTGTCGGACGACGGCTCGAGCCGTGACGTAGCGGGGCAGAACGGTCCGACGTCCATGGGGCGTAGGGAACACGAAGCATCTCTGCGAGACCGAGGAGAGGAGCCTCGTAGTTCACACGCCAGCCGGAGAAGTCCTCCCACGCCTGATCCTTGTCGACATGCAATCTGATCCCAGCCTCCTCGAGGGCGCTGTAGGCGGTATCGAACTCCGTCCGCTGGACGGCAATCGGGTTCCCGGGAGCGGGAGCCGGGTCGAACGCTATGCCGAACGTCCCGGCGATCTGTCGCAAGGACGTGTACCCGGCGCGGATCATCAACCCGGCAGCGGCGCGATCCGCTCCATGTTGGCCGTCACACGTCGATAGCCACAGCGCCGCTGCGTCGAGAATCGTACCCGAGGCCGTCACCCACGACCGGTGCGGATCCGTAGAACGAAACCACGCGAGAGCAGCATGGTTGGTATGGGTCTCTTCGAGTTCCATGAACCATGGTTCCCAGTCCAGCCACTCAGCTGTCAGTTCGCCGAGCCAGCCGATGTCGTGAAACCGGATCAGCATCTCCTGTGCGCTCGGCGGTGTCCCGGCCCTGACCTCGAGGAGCGCCACCCTCTGCTCGCGTCGCTGAAACGCCGAGTAGACCGTAGGCAGATAGGTGATGAACAGTGTCAAGAGGAGCAGGCCGAGGAGCGCCTCGGTGAACGCCAACACCTCCTGACCCACGCCTGTGGGCGAAGCGAACCCGAGTGTTGTGATGGAGGACCCCGACAGCTGGAATGCACCGGCAGCCCCGAGTCGTTGATCGGTCGCCCAGAACATCGAGGCGAACCCGGCCATCACGAGCACCAACCATACGAGGGGGATCATGAGCATGCCGATCGGGGCGATGAGTGCCAGGACCCTGTCCTGACGCTCATACGTCTTGCGGTGGCTCGCCAACCATCGAAACGTCACCACAACGAATCCGAAAGCCGCGGCGGAGAGCGAGACCCGTGCAGCCCGTGCGAGGATCACCGTACGAACCGCAGCCTGCACGACGTACACGACGACGGCGAACCCTGCCAGGAACACGACGATCCCCACCGTCACGCTCATGCGTGGCCGCTGAGGAGGCTCGCTCGCAGCGTGCGCCGCATCACCTTGTGCGATGCCGTCCTTGGGAGCTCGGGGATGGAAACGACATCGTGTACCTTGAACAGTGGGTTCAGCGTGGATCGGATCTTCCCTTGCATCTGTGCCAGGACATCATCGAGGTCGAGTACGACCCCCGGCTCTGAGACAACGAAGATGACGAGTCTGTCCGGTCCACCGTCGGGGGGCGGTACGGCCACAGCAGCCACCTCTGAAACACCTTCGACACCGGATGCAGCGTTTTCGAGATCCGCCGATGACACCTTGATGCCTCCCAGGTTCATCGTGTCATCGACCCTGCCCAGCGCCCGCAGGTAGCCGTCGGGTCCTCGTTGCATCTGGTCACCGTGCCGGCGCAACGGACGCCCGATGTCGGGAACCCCTGCGAAGTACACGTCGTGATGATCCCGGTTGAGTAACTCGCTCGAGAACCCGATCGATGGTGGAACGAGGAACACCTCACCGATGTCTCCGGGGTGCCCCATCTCATCGATCAGAACGAAGTCGAGGCCAAGTGTCGGTGTAGTGAACCTCGACGGAACACACGGGTGCAGCACGCTCGATGTCACATAACCGCCGCCGATCTCGGTGCCACCGCAGTACTCGATCACCGGCACACCCCCCGCCGTCTCGATCAGCCACCGGTAGTCATCGGGGTTCGAAGCCTCTCCCGTCGACGACAGGACCCGCACACTCGACCAGTCTCCAGGGCGGAGCGTGCCAGATGCTCTCCACGCCGCCACGATGGATGGAACGAGACCGAGCATCGTGACCCGCGCTTCCTCGATGAACTCGACAAAACCACGCGTCGTCGGCGCGTCGTCGTAGAGCGCCAGTGCCGCGCCGTTCAAGAGCGCGCCGTAGATGAGCCACGGACCCATCATCCACCCGAGGTTGGTCGGCCATGCAACGACGTCTCCAGCGTGCACGTCCTGGTGGTAGCGGGCATCCATGGCGGCCTTGATCGGCGTCGTCTGTGTCCAGGGGATCGCCTTTGGATCTCCGGTCGTGCCTGACGAGAACAGGATGTTCGTGTGCGTTGCTGCTTCCCCCGGAAGCGGGCTGAACGGCGCTCCATCTACGAGGAAGTCGTCCCACCACACGTCGCTGTCACGAAGACCCTCGAATCCACCCGCATCGACCACGATGCAGCGCTCTGCCCCTGCGTCCACGCACTTGGAGTACATGGGCAGCGTCTTTCCCGCTCGGGACGCCTGGGTCTGGGTCACGATGCCGACTGCGTTCGCAATCTCGAGACGTGTCCGTATCTCGTCGGGTGCAAAGGAGTCAGCGATCGACACCACGACCCCTCCGGCTGCAACGATGCCGAGATAGGCGACGACCGCTTCGACGTTCATCGGCATCATGATCGCAACGGTATCCCCGGGAGTGAACCCCGCGACGTTGAACCCCTCAGCGAACGCTGCCACACGCTGGGTAAGTGCTCGAACCGAGATCGTCTCGAACCGGCCGGGAGCACCCGAGATGATCGCTGCTGAGTCCGGGTCATGGTCGAGACAGGATGCCACCACGTTGAACCGAGCATCGGGGAGCCAGTGAGGGTCCTCGACGTCACCGGATCCCCTCACAGCCGATGGCGGTACATCGAACCTGATATCGAGTTCATCGATGACCTCGGCCCAGAACTCGTCGGGCTCGGTGATGCTCCATCGAGCCAGGTCGTCGAATCCGGAGAGTCCCCGCTTCGCGATGAGCGCTGTGGCGTTGGCATGCGCGACCGTGCGCTCATCGGGGAGCCATGCCGGAGTCTCGGTACGTTCGCTGTCCACCATGCAGCCAGAGTAGTCCGCGCACATTGACGGCACAGCGAGCCGATCATCACGTAGGGTCATACCGGAGGAGGCGATACAGATGGTACGAAAGCGAAGACTTGGAGCCATGCTCGTCCTCGG
>VAPM010643480.1_pt1 | contig 10410 bp, 12 predicted proteins | sample 3395091 | NCBI WGS metagenome assembly VAPM01 (sample SAMN08290445, study PRJNA428436) | hydrothermal vent metagenome | isolation source: Deep-sea hydrothermal vent chimney 3 | place: Pacific Ocean: Juan De Fuca Ridge | reverse complement strand
GGTAACTGCAACCAGCCGTTCACCGCGCGTGACAGGGTTAACGTGGTGCAGGCTGGATGAGGGATATAAAACGGCATCGCCGGCATTTAGTTTAACAAGCTGTTCACCGAAACTGGTTTTAATCACGAGTTCGCCACCATCGTAATCTTCAGGGCCCGACAAAAAGACGGTGATGGATATGTCCGAACGGTAACGGTCTGCCGCACCCATGACGGGGTCATCCACATGATCACCGTACTCCATTCCTTCTGTATAGCGAGCATAAAAAGGGGCTGCAATTCGATGTGGCAGGGCGGCACTTTTGTACTGTGGGTTGGCGACCAGACTGGCCATGACGATATTATTGAGCTGGCTCATCTGACCTGCATTCATGGCCACCTCTTCGTTATTTTTAACACGTTTGGCAGCGCTGCCAGCCGATAAGGTACCATTTACAAACGGCGCTTCTTTTAGAATAGAAATAACGGTTTGCAGGCGTTCAGGAGGTAATAAGGATAAAATTTTTAATAGCATAGTAATAATCAATCTGTAATCGCAACAATGCATAGTATGCGGTATAATTACGCTTCATTCCAATTAATTAAACCTGTCAAATTCTAAGGTGTTTTAATGCTCTTAAATGTACTAATTAGTGGCAATACGATTCCGGTCGATGTTCCCGATATAATGCTGACTGAAGCACAGGAATTTTTCAAGAAAATGGATAAAGACATGGACAAGGGCTGGCAAATGAGCCGTTCCTGGGTTGATAACTTAAATGCCGAACAACGCTGTCAGGTCGTGGGTGATAAAATACTCACTGCGATTGAAACGGAAAATAAACAAATGATGATCATGATGTCGGCTTATGTTTTATATAAAGTGCCTGGTTCAACAGCAATAAGAATTTCTGAAGATGGCGATATCAATGAAACCGAAATCATTATTGGTGGGCTTAACTAAATACCGCTACACACTCCCACGAGGTTTATAAATTTTATGGCAAAAACGGCCGTAATTGGTGGTGGCCCAATGGGGCTTGCCTGTGCGTATCAACTGGCAGTAGACGGCCATCAGGTTGAACTTTATGAAGCCGATGACCGTTTGGGCGGCATGTCGGCCCATTTTGATTTTAACGGGCTTAGTATAGAGCGTTATTATCATTTTATCTGCAAAGAAGATCATGCTTTGTTTGCACTGCTAAAAGAGTTAAATATTGAGTCAAAATTAAAATGGCATGAAACCAGAATGGGCTATTTCTATGATGGCCAGTTATATGAATGGGGCAATCCTTTTGCCTTATTAAAATTCCCCAAATTATCGTTACTATCCAAAATACGTTATGGCGCACATATGTTTTTATCGACTAAACGTAAAAACTGGCAAGCACTGGAAGGCCTTGATGCCGTTAGCTGGCTGAAAAAAGCCGAAGGAGAAAAAACATTTAATGTTTTGTGGAAAAAATTATTTGCACAGAAGTTTTATCATTACACCCCCAATTTATCAGCTCCCTGGATCTGGGCGCGGATTCGCCGGGTAGGGCGCTCACGTAAAAGTATTTTTAAAGAACAAATGGGTTATTTAGAAGGGGGATCCGAAACCTTGCTAAATGCTTTAAAAAATAAACTTGAAGAAAACGGTGTAGCCATACATTTAAATAGTGCCGTTGAGAAAGTAGCGCATAAAGAAGGTAAAGTTCAAGGCTTGATGTTAAACGGTGAGTTTAATTCGTATGACAAAGTATATAGCACCGTTCCATTACCTTTTGTTACAAAGATAATTGACAACTTGCCTGAAGAGCATCAAAAGAAATATGCATCTATCAATAATATTGGTTGTGTTTGTTTGATTTTTAAGTTGAAAAAAGCAGTAACGAACAACTTTTGGTTGAACGTGAATGACGACTCAATGGAAATCCCCGGTATTATTGAGTACAGTAATTTAAATAAACAAGATGATCACATTGCCTATGTGCCTTTTTATATGCCGCAAACACATCCTAAATTCAATCGTGATGCGCAGGCTTTTATTGATGAATCCACAGCATACTTGTTTAAAATTAATCCAGCGTTAACGGAAGATGATATTATCGATGTGAATGTGTCGCGTTATGGTTTTGCACAGCCGATATGCCCACCGAATTTTATGGATGATTTACCGCCGATCAAATCGGATATCGAAGGTTTATATATTGCAGATACATCGTATTATTATCCAGAAGATCGTTCTATTACCGAAAGTGTTGGACTGGGGCGAAAGATCGCAAAATTATAAGCTCTGGTTGTTTTTACCATGGAGGTATCCACTACTGTCCGGAATAAAAAGAGAGACTTGATAATAATGAACGTCATTCCCGCGGAGGCGAGAATCCAGGGCATAGATAAACAACCTTATTTTATTCTTTCTGGGTTCACGCCCGCCTCCGCGGGAATGACGGATATAAAGTTTATTCCGGGCAGTAGTACGCTAAGGTGGATATAAAGGGAATACGGAATTGAAGTAATGCTAAATATAAAAATAAATTCAGAGTTTGCCCGTTTTATTTTAACCGGTGGCTTTGCTGCTGGGGTGAACTTTTTAAGCCGAATTGGTTTAAGCGAATTAATGTCTTATCGTTTTGCGGTTTTCGTTGCGTATATAATTGGTATGATAACGGCATTTATTCTGGCAAAAATATTTGTGTTTACAAAAAGTAGTCAGACTACATCCAATGAATTTTCACGTTTTACGTTAGTGAATATAGTGGCCGTTATTCAGGTCTGGTTTATCAGTGTTGGGTTGGCTGAATATGGTTTTCCAGCAATTAATTTTGTTTTTTATCCCGAGGAAGTTGCACATTTAATTGGCATTAGTGTACCGGTCGTGACCAGTTATTATGGGCATAAGTATTTTACGTTTGCCTCTAAATAAATATCGATAGTCAGCATTCGGGGTACTCACTGCAGTTTGAGAATAAGTAATATAGACTATACTGTGAGAATCGGCTGTGTCGTATAACCGTGGTCTTAAACCAGACAAGAGACCTTGAAATGAATATTTTAATAACGGGTGGTACAGGATTTATTGGCTCGGCACTTTGCTCTCACTTATTGCAGGATGGGCATCATATTGTATTGTTGAGTCGCCACCCTGAATATATCAAACCCCCGCTGTCTGGCGTTCGTCAGCTACAAGAATTAAGTAACGAGAGTACTTTTGATGCAGTTATTAACCTTGCAGGCGAACCAATTGCAGATAAGCGCTGGAGCGCTAAACAAAAACAACGAATCCTTGCCAGTCGAGTTGATACAACACAAGCACTTATTGACTACTTTAAAAACACAAAGCATAAACCGGAAGTATTTATTAGTGGTTCAGCGATTGGCTATTATGGTGTTGGTGGAGCTGATGCTAATGCCAATGAAAGCGTAGATGAAACTTTTTGTGGTGATGAGAGTTTTTCGAGTCAGCTATGCCAGCAATGGGAAGCCGTTGCGCTGCAGGCGCAAACATTGGGTATTCGTACTTGTTTGTTGCGTACTGGTATTGTGCTTGGCAAAGGCGGGGGCGCATTAGGTAAAATGTTACCTGTTTTCAAACTGGGTTTAGGTGGGAAAATAGGTTCGGGTAAACAATGGATGCCCTGGATTCATCGCGATGATCTGGTTGGTATTATTTTGCACTGTATTAAACATGCGGGCGTGCAAGGTGCAATTAATGGTGTTTCGCCTAACCCGGTTAGCAATCAGGTCTTTACAAAAGCTTTAGGGCAAGCACTGAAACGTTCAACTATTATCCCCATGCCTGCGATAATTATTAAATTGTTAATGGGGCAAATGGGTGAAGAATTATTACTATCCGGGAAGAAAGTTTTACCCATAAAAGCTCTGGATTCAGGCTATAAGTTTCAATATGCCAAGTTGGAAGACGCTTTATTGAATGTAGTTTGACTTTGAAGGCTGGTTTATATGTCGATTTTAATTACAGGCGTATTGATATTCTTTGCCGTGCACCTATTGCCGGGCTTTGTATCAACCCGGCTTAAAATAATCCACTCTATCGGCGAGCTTCTTTATAAAGGCTTGTATGCCGTTATTGCCTTAATCGGGTTTATACTTATTATTTATGGAATGTCAGAAGCCGAGTTTTATCCAGTCTGGCAGCCGCCGGTCTGGGGCCGGTATATTGTTTTCCTGATAATGCCTGTATCATTTATTCTTTTAGTTGCAAACGATTTAAAATCAAACATTAAATGTTATACACCTCATCCAATGCTTTGGGGTGTAGCATTATGGGCTGGGGCACATTTATTTGCGAATGGTGATCTTGCTTCTATTATTTTGTTCGGCTCTTTTTTTACCTTCTCTTTATTTGCAATGTATTCTGCAAATAAACGCGGGGCTGTCAAACAGGAAAAAAGATACCCGTATAAAAGGGATGTAGTTGCTATATTTGCAGGGCTGGTTGGCTATGGTATTTTTGTTAAATATTTGCATCCCTACTTAATTGGTGTTGCTATTATATGATGGCATAGTATTTTAATTACCGAAATACAATCCAGGTTGTTGCTATATATTTAACACCTTTTTCGAGTGTGACACCACGGTGTTCATGTGTCCAGAACGGCGGGAATAAAACAAGTTTTCCTTGCTGTGGTTTTATTTTTATATTCTGGAATAAAAATTCTGTTTCACCACCCGGTCCGGCAACATCATTCAAGTACCAGACGGCCACAAGCTGGCGTTGGCTGAATTCGTGGCTGCCGCCATCAATATGCCAGTGATAATGCTCCCCAGGATTAGTGCGTTGAATAGCATAACCCATATCTTTAAACGGGCCTTTAAAATATGGATAGGTTTCCCTGAATTCAATTAAAGCTTCTTTTATAGAATTAAACAAAGCTGTATCAATATCCTTGAAGTGAGGCTTACCACTGACAACCAGATCGGTTGATTTCTTAATGCTGCTGTCTTGCATTGCCTGCTGGCCGATACGTCCGGGATATTGTTCGTCTTCGTGTGATTCAAATTGTTGAATCATGTGTTCGCATTGCTGTGCGCTTAAGGCATTGTCTTTTTCGAAGATAAAGCTGTTTTGTTTAACTTCTCGAATGGTTTTAAGTTTGTTTTTATGGGCTGAAGGCATATTGATGCGTCTTGATAATAATAAAAATGTATTATCTTACAAACGGCTTGCTTCAATCAATGCTTCAATCTGTTTTTGTGGTTGTTTATTTGTATTATATATTTCCAGAATTTTTTCCGTAAGTACAAGCCAGTGATCGCGGCTTTTTATAATAAGGTTTTTTAGTGAGCTAAAATTCCCTGATAGTTGCCATTGGTTATAAGCAACAAGCAGTTTGGGGTTAAGATGTTTACGCATATTAGTCAGGTTTGAAAAATAAAAGTGGATGGAAGCCTTATTGTCATTATGAAATAAAGCAGGGAGGGTGGTTATCGTGTCCGCCAGGTGGTCGCGTATGGCTCTGAGCATAATTTCTGCCTGTGTTTGCGGCAGTTTTAAAATAAGTTGCTCCCATTGTTCGCCCAGGATCAGGCCGGCCTGTATTTCACCTATCTCATGTAAAATAATGTTTTCGATTTCGTTATTGGTCATTTCTTCAAGTGCGGTATCAATATGATTAAAGTCGTAACATTCAATGGCCTTTTTCATTGCATTGTCGGGTTTATTCCATAACCATTGGTCGTAGCGTTCCCAGATCATTCGTTTGATGGATTCTTTGCGTATAAAAATTGTATTGCCTAATGTCATCGCAGGTGGTGAGGTAAGATCACGGGCATACTCGGTGGACGAAATATAAATAGTGTAATTGCCCTGTTTTTCTTCTGATTCAAGTTTGCCTAAAAAGAAATGTGGGGTTAATTTTGCCCCCAGGCCGGCACTGTAGACGAGTCCCTGTTCGTTGATTAACGCGTTAATCGCTGTTGCATCAAAGGGATCAAAGTCCTGATTATTAACATGCAGCGGTTGATATGCTTTTGATTCAACTTTATCCCATAATTTCTCACGTTCACGCAGCCATTGGCCTACATCGTCCATCTCTAATTTTACCGATGGGGATTGCTGCTGCTCCCAGCGATAGTATTCACGCATTTTAAGAAGGTAAATGCAGAGGGTATAATTGCCAGCATGATTTGCATCCGATATATGGCAATTATACTGAACAAGATCACGGAGACTCTGTGCTGATTTAGGCCTTATCACATCTATTGTTTCCTTATACTAAGGTTGGTAACGAGAGCGATAACAAAGTAAAATAGACTTTAAGCCTAGCACGCGTTTTAAACCTAAGCCAGATCGGCAAAATATGACAGAGGTATCCACATGGTTCGACTAAAAATGAAATGGCACAAGCAGGACAAGTCGCATTCTCTTGAGGAGGAAGCGGGTGTAATTGCCTACAACATGTGGAAAGTCGCCATGGATGCAATATTAAACCTTGAAAATGCGGACTATCAAACTGACAGTAACAAACAGCGCCTGGAGCTGGTAGCCGAGAATTTAATTTTTCTGATTCATCTGGCTGATCGTATGACCATTGAATATTTTGACGAAGATGAACGAGCACGATTTATTGGTGAGCTAGCGAATAAATGTGGTAAGCACCTAAATGACAATTACCATGAGCTGTACGGTAAAGGAAACTACAAGCAGGATTTTATTGATTTATTCAATAGCCGTGTTGCCGAGTATACCGAATTTGATTTTAGTGATGAGGATGGCCCCGGCTTTTCGATGAAGCGCTACTACGGTGAATATGCTCGCGGTATTTTGGGTGAAAAGTACAATCAGTGGGTAACCTCGCAAATGATCGATATTGAAATACCGGCCATGTTTCGTCACTTAAAGCGAATTATGAAAAACATTATTGAGTAATATCAATCGCTTGAAGTCGAATATTAATGTGGTGTCTATTTTTGAAATAGTACCTATTGTCAGTGCTCCGACTTTTTCTCGGCAACTTTTACAGCGTTAATTTTATCGGCAAAGCGTGCAATCGCAACAAATTTTTTGAATACTTTATTAGTTTCCTGCTCATGTTCGCTCACCGTGGTGTTATCAATCGGCTCAAAAAAGCAGGTTGGATCTTCTGCCATAATGTCACCACTTTCATAGAAGGCCATCGCACGGCAACCGCCACAGGTAAATTGATAACGACAGCGACCACATTTTCCCTTTAAATGGGTTCTGTCGAGAATTTTTTGAAACACTCCACTGTCATCAATGATCTGCTGGAAAGTTTTTTCACGTATATTGCCGCAATTCACATCATCCAGCAGAATGCCGCAGGGTGAAACATCACCTTCTGCATTAACGGCCAGCCAGGTACCACACCAGCATCCTATTGATGGATTCTGTGGGACGGTCACATTGCTGATGCCACTGGATATTTCATTATGGACTTCGGGAGAAAGAAAAAAGGGCGTATAGCTGATATAACCATTGGCATGTTTCCGCAAGGCGGGGTGGATGGTTTCCTGCATATTTTTCTTACTGAATTTAAGTTCTTCCCAATATTCGCGGCCATAACCACGTGCTGTGTAGGGTGAACGATTATAAGGGATATGATGATCATCAAGCCATTGTAATGTACGCTCGATAGTTTTTAAATTGTGCTGACCAACAGTGACCACCACGTTTTGCCGAATATCAAGTTCGTTACACAGTTCCAATACGGCAAGCGATTGTTCACAATCGGTATCCCGGGTCCAGGAATTTTCATCTTCAATCGAATTAATGCCCACGGCAATGACCACGTTGCCATTACTGGCCTCTTTAAGTTCGAGTAATTTCTCACGGTTCATCTTTGAGCCATTGGTGGTTATAACAGACGAATAACCGTAGTCCGTAGCCAGTCTTACTAATTCGACAGCATCTTTGCGCAGGATAAATTCACCACCACTCCAGGTTATTTTCTCAACCCCGATTTTATCGACAGTTTTGAAAATATGTTGTTCGATTTCAGCTGTGCTGAGTTCCTGTTTTCTGCTTTTTTTAACGAGCTTGACATCGTTACTGCTTGCCATACACATAGGACAGGCATAGTTACATAATCGGGTTGCTTCAAAAAAAAGATTTTTAAAAGTATAAGTATTGGAAGAGGGCATGGGTGGTTTCCTGATTATGCAAAAATGGAACGAAGCTATCATTGCCATTCAAGCGAGATCATGATGTATATCAACAGAATCAAAGTAAAATTATTTAGCTGCTGATTATGCCAACAGCTACTGCAAATATTGTGAAATATGCAACTTCCTCTAAATATTTCAGGCCTGCATGCCGATACTTAGTCTAAGTACAAGAACCTGATAATAAGGAACTGGCCGCATTCAATGCCCACCAAAATACTGATTACCGATGACTCTGGCTTTGCACGTAAGCAAATGACACGTGCCTTGCCGCCCGAATGGGACGTTGAAGTTCTAAATGCCGCCGATGGCAAAGAAGCAATTGAAGTTCTGCTTAAAGATGCGCCCAAAGTGATGTTTCTGGATTTGAATATGCCGGTAATGGATGGATATGAGACGCTGGAAGCCATTATCAAGCAGGATATTGAAGTGATCGTGATTGTGGTATCCGGTGATATCCAGCCCCTTGCGGTTCAGCGTGTTACGGAAATGGGGGCACTGGAATTTGTTAAAAAGCCGATCAATAAAGAGGAGTTGAGTGAGGTACTTCGGGCACATGCTATTTTTGATCTGAATGCCAAAGTAATAGCCACTAAATCAACGAAAGCACTCACCTCGCTTGACGTTGCCGGGAGTAAACCTGATAACCAGGAAGGTTATCAGGAGATTGCCAATGTTGCGATGGGGCGTGCAGCCGATTTACTTGCAAAGCTTTTAGATTCGTTTGTTGTTATGCCTATTCCATTGGTGAATATGATCGAAGTGTCTGAACTGCGTATGGCCATTCAGCAGGTGGATGATAATGATATGGTCTCTGGTGTATGTCAGGGTTTTATTGGTGCCGGTATTGCAGGTGAAGCTTTGCTTATCTTTAACGAAGCCAGCTTTGAAGATATTGCGGATTTAATGAAGTATGTCGGTGATATTGATGAAGCCGTGCAGGTGGAACTGCTAATGGATATTGCCAATATTCTGATTGGTGCCTGTTTAAAAGGCATTGCTGAGCAACTGGATATCAGCTTTAGCCAGGGACACCCATTGGTGATTGGTCGGCATGTTAAAGTGGATGATTTACTTGGCCAAAACGCAAATCGCTGGACAAAAACACTGACGATTGAAATGGGCTATAAAATTGAAGATAAAAATATCAGTTGTGATTTGTTATTACTGTTTACCGAAGATTCAATTGAACCTTTAGACGAACTTGTTTCTTACCTGGTGGATTAATCTCATGAGTGAAATTGACGTAAAGGAATTAAACCGTTTAATGGGCATGTTGCGTTCTATTGATGTAGGTTTAATTGTGCTGGATGAAGATTTTACAATAAAAGTCTGGAATGACTTTATGACCAACCACAGTGGTATCCGTGGTGAGCATGTAATTGGCACTAATTTGTTTGATCGCTTTAATGATTTGCCTGAAGATTGGTTAAGAAATAAAACAAGGTCGGTTTTTCAGTTGAATAACAGTGCTTTTACAACCTGGGAACAGCGCCCATATTTGTTTAAATTTAAAAATTACCGGCCAATTACCGGTACGGCTGATTTTATGTACCAGAATATTACCTTTTTGCCGCTAAGTTCGGCGGATGGGATGGTCGATCATATCGGGATTATTGTTTACGATGTGACCGATGTAGCGGTGGGGCGGCTAGCGCTTGAGCAGGTGAATAAGGAGCTTAAAGAGCTTAGGAAGCTAAGTCGGTGAAGGTTTGTAAGAATTTGTGACTCTAACACGCTGGAAAAACATCACTTGCAGGGACTTGTGGTTCTAACTTGTTAGAAAAAGATCACTCGCAAGAACTTGTGGTGCTAGTCTGTTAGAAAAACATCACTCGCAGGGACTTGTGGTTCTAACCTGAGAGAAAAACATCATAAGTGTCCGTAAAGGTAAAGAGACGGGTATTCAATAACTGGTTTTACCTCGCAAGAGCTTGTGGTTTTAACCTGCTAGAAAAAGATCATAAGTGCCAGTAAAAAGAAGAAGAAACTGGCACTAAAAAAACGGATACAGGGCTCTGTATCCGCTTTCTTGCAATGCTAAAGCAAACAGGACTTTATTTAGTCCAGTTACCAAAGTTATCCTGGGTTTTTGCTTTACCATCTTCATAGCCCGCGCTATAAGCTTCAGTAATGCGTTGCTCTTCGCGTTCCGGGTTTAATACATATCCACCTTGCCATCCTTGAATATATTCAGGGTCTACACCCATTTCTTCCATTTTAGTAACGGCATCATAATACTCTTGATTCATGAATTTCTCCTGTTAAATCAGCTGATTATCAAAAAAAGTTAAACTATAGT
>VAPM010576440.1_pt1 | contig 10410 bp, 15 predicted proteins | sample 3395091 | NCBI WGS metagenome assembly VAPM01 (sample SAMN08290445, study PRJNA428436) | hydrothermal vent metagenome | isolation source: Deep-sea hydrothermal vent chimney 3 | place: Pacific Ocean: Juan De Fuca Ridge | reverse complement strand
GTGTCACCACATCAACCATTACTGTGCCTTTAGTTACCGCACTCGGTGTAGGACTGGCCTCCGCAATAAGGGGACGCAACCCAATGCTGGATGGTTTTGGTTTAATTGCCTTTGCTTCATTAACGCCGATGATATTTGTTATGGCCTATGGAATGATTTTATGATTGACTGGCTGCTATCTTTACCTTTTTGGCAAACATTACTTGATACAGTGCGGGATGTCATGCCTATTGCAGCTATTATTATTGGTTTTCAACTGCTGATTATCCGCAAACCCATACGTCATCCCAAGCAAATTTTTACTGGTTTTTTCTATGTCTTATTAGGCATCGCCTTGTTTTTAGAAGGGCTGGAAATGGCTCTTTTCCCTCTGGGTAAATTAATGGCAGAACAATTAACCACACCCGAATTTATTCAGTTTGATACTACCTTAATTCATATTCCCTGGCATGCTTATTTTTGGGTTTATATTTTTGCAGCCAGCATTGGCTTTGCAACCACGCTGGCAGAGCCCTCATTAATAGCCGTTGCCATCAAAGCTCAGGAACTTTCTGGTGGTGCCATTCATGCATTAGGTTTGCGCCTGGCAGTATCTCTCGGTGTTTCATTTGGTATTGCCCTGGGCGCTTTTCGTATTGTGTCAGGTACTGATCTGTATTTATACATTATAACGGGCTATCTAATTGTTATTATTCAAACCCTGTTTGCCCCCAAAATGATTATTGGCCTGGCTTATGATTCTGGCGGAGTGACGACTTCAACCGTCACAGTCCCTTTAGTAACTGCCTTAGGGCTGGGACTGGCATCCAATGTACCCGGCCGAAACCCTATGCTTGATGGCTTTGGACTGATTGCCTTTGCCAGTTTATTTCCAATAATCGCTGTTTTAGCCTATGCCCAACTGGCTGAATGGTGGAACAAAATTAAAACCAAGAGGACTTTGTAATGCATTTCAAACTGATTATAGCCTTTGTAGAAGATGACAAAACCGACAGGGTTCTGGAAACTTCCCGTGAGTATGGAGCGACCGGTGCCACAGTGATTAACAATGCACGTGGCGAGGGGCTTGAGGCTTCAAAAACTTTTTTAGGGCTAACCCTGGAAACACAAAGAGATGTCTTGTTATTTTTAGTAGAGGAACATTTAAGTCGTGCCATTCTGGAAGCCATTTCTGCTGCTGGTGAGTTTGATTCCAGCCCTGGCACTGGTATTGCATTTCAGATTGATGTAGAAGATGCTATCGGTGTCATGCATCAGGTAGAAAAACTCACCCCGGTAGTAGAGGAAAAATTATGAGTGAAAAGAAAGTCATTAGAGTACGAGACATTATGAAAAAGAACTTTGCCAGTATTGATGGCATTGCCACCATCAGTGAAGCTTTAAATAAAATGAAAGCCAATAAAACCTCGGTATTGGTGGTTAATAAAAGGCATATGGATGATGAATATGGTCTGGTCACGGCAGGTGATATTGCACGCCATGTGCTAGCCAAAGATAAGGCGCCCGAGCGAGTTAATGTTTACGAAATTATGACAAAACCCGTCATATCGGTACATCCGGCAATGGATATTCGCTATTGCTCGCGCTTGTTTGCCCGATACGATCTGGTAAGAGCTCCTGTCCTGAATGACAGGGAAGTGATTGGAACAGTAAGTCCTAATGCACTGGTACTGGAAGGGCTTTATAAAAGCACATAAATACGCTAAAAATTACAAAAATGGGAGATACGCCTCATTGCATTGCAAAATGTAGCGTATCCCAAGAACTTATATTTAGGGAGCAAACATACCACCGCCGCCTTCTACTTCTGGTTCTGACTCCATAATAATTGCGTTAAGGCAATCCATAACACTCACTGTATAATTATTATGCGCTTCCAGCATTTCTTGAGGAGAACCAAATATTGTCCGTAATTCCTCAAAGGTTTTCTTTTTGTCTTCTGTAGTTTCCATCGACAGCATTTTGGTATAGTTTTTATAGGCCGTTAATCGCTCAGGGACAATGGGAATAGCCCCCGGCATTCCTTTTCCGGATAAGTCCATAACGCAATCCGTCATATGTTCCGGGTCAATATTATAATCCTTTAAATCCTGTTCTGATTTCATATCAGCCAAAACAGCTTTTCTATATTCCTCTTTTTCGGCACATGCGGTTAATAGTATGCTGCAAGTAATAATAAGTACTAATTTGTTCATGATGTTATTTGATGTTAAGAAAATGATATCTCGCTCATGGCCTGAGCAATCCACGTTGAAGCTTCCTGGTTGATTTGCTTGGCTTTTTTACCTTTGGTTTCTATTGCAGGACCAATCCTTACTTTAATAACCCCAGGGTATTTAAAAAAGCTATAGCGTGGCCAGTATTCCCCGGCATTATGAGCGATAGGAATAACAGGGTATCCTGATTTTTGCGCCAGTAAAGCACCACCAATACTGAACTCTTTATCTTCTCCGGGAGCGGCACGCGTACCCTCAGGAAAAACAACTACCACAAAACCTTCTTTTAGTCTTGCTATGCCTTGCTCAACAATCGTGCGTAAAGCAGCACGTTTTTTATCCCTGTCGATAGCAATAGGCTTTAATGTGGCTAAAACCCAGCCACCAATAGGCATCCAGTTTAGAGATCGCTTGAGTACCGCAGTTTGTTTGGGTAAAAACAAGCGTGTTGCCAATGTTTCCCAGGCTGATTGGTGTTTGCTCAATACAATATACGCTTGATCTTTGGGTAAATTTTCTAAGCCTTCAACTTCGTGGCTAAGCCCACAAAAAACCTTTGCTATCCATAATACAGAAGCAGCCCAGGCGATGGATAAATTATACCTCACCGAAAACGGCAAGAAAATTGTTAGCAGAATCACCGGCCCAAATGTAGGTACCGAAACCAGAATATACAAAAAGAACACAGTTGAGCCAAAATAGGCTCTAAAGTTATTTTTATGCGGTAATGAATGTTGCGGCGTCATAGAGATTTTCAAAAATAGGAAGTGTTATATCAGGGTTATTGTCTAAAGTCTTTTGACCTTTACCGGTTTTAACCAAAATGGGACGGGCACCGGCAGCTTTTGCCGCTTGTATATCTGCTAATTTATCACCAATAAAATAAATATTTTTTAGTCTTATATTTTTATCCCGCGCAAAATCAGTTAGCAAGCCCGGTTTAGGTTTACGACATTGACAATTATCTTCAGGCAAATGAGGGCAATAATAAATATTTTCAATTTTACCGCCTTTAGCCTGCGTTAATCGATGCATTTTATTGTGCATTTCAGTCAATATAGTTTCATTGTATAAGCCTCTAGCTAAACCTGACTGATTAGTTATAACTACCACTTTGTAATTTTTTTTATTAAACAAAGCAATCGCTTCAAGGCTTCCGGGAATAGGTATCCATTCCTCTGCGGATTTTATATATTCATCGGAATCATAATTAATAACCCCATCCCGATCCAGTAATACGTAGGCTTCGGACATTACTGTAATTTAGAAATATCAGCAATTTCAAGAAACTGTCTGGATAACATAGACAATAAGGCTAGGCGGCTAGCACGTAAGGCTAAATCATCGGTATTAACCATCACATGATCAAAAAATTCATCGACCACCTCTTTTAACTGAGCAAGCGCTGTTAAAGCTTGCTGATAATTTTTTTGTTGCAATAAAGGCTGAATTTCTTTTGCAGATTTGATAGCCGCCTCATGCAGTTGAATTTCTTGCGATTCAATTAAAGCATTGATTGTATCAGCGGGCTGGGTATCTGATTTTTTAAGTATATTAATAATACGTTTGTTAGCCGCTGCTAAACTAGCCGCTTCTGGTAATTGTCTGAAGGCTTTAACAGCTTGCAGACGTTGCATAAAATCCAGCGGTTTTTGTGGCTTAACTGAAATAACCGCTTCAAATTCATCAGCTGAATAGCCGCGATCCAGACAATACCCCTTCAAGCGATCAAAAACAAAATCAACCAGGCTTTGCATTATCTGGCGTTTATCAAATTCATGGGGATACTGATCTAATGCAAAGCGAATAAGTTCAACAATATCTATATCTAATTGATTTTCTATGATAATTCTAAGAGAACCCAGTGTCGCCCGCCTTAATGCATAAGGGTCTTTATCACCACTTGGAATCAGGCCAGCACTAAATATCCCTGTTAACGTATCTATCTTTTCGGCCAGCGAGAGAATTTGTCCCGTCACAGTTGCCGGTGTTGGACTGCCGGATTGCTTAGGAAAATACTGCTCCTCAATCGCAATTGCCACTTCTTCTGGTTCATTATCTGCCAATGCATAATAGCGTCCCATAATACCCTGTAAACTGGCAAACTCACTGACCATATTGGTCAAAAGATCAGTTTTTGCTAATTGTGCAGCTCTTTTTGCCAATACACCATCGACATTGAGCTGTTTAGCAATATAACTTGTTAGGTTTTCTACCCTTACGATTTTATCAGCAACCGAGCCTAATGTTTTCTGGAAAACAATAGACTGCAAATCAGGAATACGATCTTCCAGTGTTAGTTTTCTATCCTGCTTCCAGAAAAATTCCGCATCCGCAAGACGCGGCATAATAACTCGCTCATTTCCTTGTTGAATAGATTCCGGTCGACTACTTTCAATATTACTAAAGGTAATAAAATGGGGTAGCAATGCACCTTTTTTATCTTTTATGGGGAAATATTTTTGATTGGTTTGCATGGTAGTAATTAATACTTCTATGGGCAAATCCAAAAATCGTGCATCAAAGTGACCCAGCACAGGCACGGGCCATTCATTTAAAGCGGCAATCTCTTCTAGCAAATCTGGCTCAATATGCGCCAACCCCCCCACGGTTTTAGCCGCAGCATTGGCTTTGTCTTTAATGATTTTTTGACGCTGAGCAAAGTCAACAATCACCCGCCCTTGTTTTTCCAGTATTTCCAGATATTCTGCAGGACTATTGATAAGTAATTTCTGAGGCGCATGAAAGCGATGGCCTTGTGATTGATTGCCTGTTTTTAAGCCTAAAATTTCTGCATTAATCACTTTGTTGCCAAAAAGTAATACACACCAATGTACCGGCCGAACAAATTCCGTTTCATAATTTCCCCAGCGCATTCTTTTGGCAATGGGTAAAGATGAAATGCTTTTTTGAATGATTTCCGGAATTAACTGTTCTGCGGCTAAACCTTTTACTTCCTGTTTAAAGGCCAGCCATTCACCTTTATCTGTTTTAAGCCGTCCCAGGTTTTCCACTGTAGTACCGCAACCTTTGGCAAAACCCAAAGCAGCTTTACTTGGCATACCCTCTTTAGCAAAGGCCGCTTGCACCGCCGGGCCTCTTTTTTCAATGGTTTTATCAGCCTGCGTATTGTTTAAATCTTTAATAATAATGGCTAAACGCCGGGGGGATGCATAGCTACGAGCTGTGCTATAAGCGAGCTGAGCCTCTTTTAAACCAGTTTCAACAGCCTTTAGCAAGGCATGGCTTAATGTTAATAAGGATTTTGGAGGCAGTTCTTCACAACCTAATTCAAATAATAAATCCTGCTTATTTGACATGCTCACGCTCCCTGCTTAATGGATAACATCGGAAAACCTAGGGATTCTCTGCGCTGGTAATAAGCCTCGGCTACCGATTTTGATAAATTGCGCACACGAAGAATATAACGTTGTCTTTCGGTGACTGAAATAGCGTGCCGCGCATCCAGCAAATTAAAAGTATGAGAAGCCTTTAAAACCATTTCGTAGGCCGGCAAAGATAAATTGGCTTCGATCAATTTTTGACACTCCTGCTCATAAGTATCAAAACAACTGAAAAGAAATTTAACATTGGCATGGTCAAAATTAAAGGCAGACATTTCCACTTCATTTTGATGAAAAACATCGCCATAAGTGACCGTACCTTGCAGTGTATGTGCCCAAACTAAATCATAAACACTTTCCACACCTTGAACATACATAGCGATACGTTCCAAACCATAAGTGAGCTCCCCACTCACCGGCTTGCACTCCAGCCCGCCCACTTGCTGAAAATAAGTGAATTGCGAAACTTCCATGCCATTAAGCCAGACTTCCCAGCCCAAGCCCCAAGCACCCAATGTAGGTGACTCCCAGTTATCTTCTACAAAGCGGACATCATGTTCCAGCAAATCCAGTCCTAAATGCCGTAGAGAATCCAGATAAAGATCCTGAATATTATCAGGAGAGGGTTTTAAAATAACCTGGTATTGATAATAATGCTGAAGTCGCATAGGGTTTTCACCATAGCGGCCATCGGTAGGTCTTCGGGAGGGCTGAACATAAGCTGCATTCCACGGCTCGGGGCCTATTGCACGTAAAAAGGTAGCAGGATGAAAAGTGCCAGCTCCCACTTCCTGATCAAGTGGTTGTAATAAAATACAGCCCTGATCAGACCAATATTGTTGCAAAGCTAAAATAAGCCCTTGAAAAGTAGATAAGTCGTTGTTTGTGCTTGACACGGCTATTAAAGTAAGGCAATAAAAAACCGATTAGTATAACTTAAAAACCAATACCAGGCATGTCCTTTTTCAACAAACGATCCTATGCCAAAAAAAAATACGGGATGTAAAACAGCGCATGGCTTAACGTTTAACTATGCAATGTATCTTATTATTTTTTATAAAGTATCTTTTCCCTGCTATTATCAATTATAAATCATTTATTATTGGTGCCAATAACTTACCTCTCAAGAGCTATACCATTGAATTAATTTATTATTTTAGTATTGGTTTATTTTTTGCTTTATTTAAATAAAGTTTTTCTGACAAATAATTTCTCTTTCTCTTACTCATTAAGACAAGAGGATAGACTGGTGCTGCACTAGTACTCTGTCAATGTTGTATTGACGGGGTTATATTAGCCCTCCCTTGATGGGGAGGGTTGGGTGAGGAGAAAATAGAAAATTCTCTTCTTCAAATTTCTTTTAGCCTCTTTCGTTATTGGAGCTTAAAAGAAAGAGGAGTAGAGAAACTATTTAATCTTCCCTCACCCGACCCTCTCCCTCTGGAGAGGGCTATATTCGTCAAGATAAGTGTGATGAATTACTAGTACTCCATCAATATTGTATTGACGACGTACTTGATAATGCCCTGCAACTGCTACCATTAACCATTTTCCTGGAGACAATATGGCGGAAAATACAGAAGTAGAAGAGGAAAAAAAATCCTCAAAAAAAATGATTATTATTGCGGTTCTTGTCTTACTCTTAGGAGGGGGAGGAGCCGGTTATTTTTTTATGGCGGGTGATTCAACTGAAGTAGAAGGCGAACAAACTGAAAAACCAGGAGAACAGGCTGATGCAACGGAAAGTAATAATGAAAAGCTTTACACTGCGCTAGAAAAACCCCTGCTTGTCAATTTTCCAAAAGGCTCGAGAGCGCGTTTAATTCAGGTGTCGCTTACCTTGTTGGTAGAGGATGAAGAAACAATAGAGGCATTAAAAAAGCACCAACCTATGCTACGAAATAATTTGCTAATGATAATTAGTGCCAAAGGACCTGATAAATTGGCAAGCAAAGAAGGCAAGGAAGAACTCCGTGCCGAGATGTTAGAAGAAGCTGGCAAAATTATGACCAAAATGACAGGAAAGAACAAAGTGGACAATGTTTTTTTTACTACTTTTGTGATGCAATAATATGTCTACTGTTGATCTATTATCACAAGACGAAATTGATGCGCTTTTACATGGTGTGGATGATGGAGAAATTGAAACCGAAGAAACTGAAGAAATTGACAGCGGTGAGGCAAGGTCTTATGACTTTAATAGTCAGGAAAGAATTGTCAGAGGACGCATGCCAACACTGGAGATGGTTAATGAACGTCTGGCAAGATATTTTAGAATATCATTGTTCAACTTTCTAAAACGCTCAGCAGAAATCTCCATTTCGGGCATACAAGTACAAAAGTTTTCGGAATATATTCAAAGCCTGTTTGTACCTACCAATCTAAATATTATTCGCTTTGCCCCATTAAAAGGACGTGCTTTGATTGTTATGGAGCCACAGCTTGTTTTTACTGCGGTTGATAACTTTTTTGGTGGCGGAGGCCAATTCTATAATAAGGTTGAAGGTCGTGAATTTACTGCGACAGAAATGCGCGTAATTAGACTGATTATTGATTTATTATTTAGGGATTTAAAAGAAGCCTGGAAACCCGTGATGGAAATTGATTTTGAGTATATGAGCTCAGAAGTCAATCCGCAATTTGCCAATATTGTCAGTCCATCTGAAATAGTCATTGTCTCCACTATTCATGTAGAACTTGAAGGCGGCGGAGGCGATATTAATATTGCCATGCCCTATGCCATGATCGAACCTATTAGAGATTTGCTGGATGCAGTCAGTAGTGACCGAGGAGAAATTGATGATAGCTGGCAGGAAAGTTTAAGAAAAGAAGTCTTACGGAGTGAAGTCTCATTAAGCAGTACGCTGGCTCAAAAAACCATGACACTTAGAGAAATCATAAAGTTAGAAACAGGGGATGTTATTCCCATTGACCTTCCTGAAACAGTCATCGTGCATGCTGAACAGGTAGCAATTTTCCAAGGAAAAGTGGGTTTGTCAGATGGTAATTACGCCGTTCAAGTAAAAGAAAAGCTATCTCAGGACTTCTTATAAAAAATGTATTTTATGCTAATCAGGCAAGATAATGAGTGAAGATAAAAACGAAGACCCCGTAGGTGACGACTGGGCCGAGGCAATGAATGAACAGGAAACTGAGGAAGCTGATTGGGGCGATGCCTTAAAAGAACAGGAAGAAACAGAAGGCCTTGAATCAGCAGGCATTAAGGAGTTTGATAAAACGGCTACCGAGAATGCCGAGAATCAAGAGATATCTGATGAACAGCTTAAATTAGATGTGATACTAGACGTTCCAGTAACTGTTTCAATGGAAATAGGCCGAACTCGAGTCAATATCAGAAATTTATTACAGCTTAATCAGGGCTCTGTTATTGAATTAGACAGATTTGCCGGTGACCCAATGGATGTTCTGGTTAATGGTACCTTGATTGCTCATGGCGAAGTGGTTGTAGTGAACGATAAATTTGGCATTCGTTTAACGGATGTCATCAGCCCATCTGAACGTGTAAAAAAACTAGGGTAAGCCTTTTTTATGGATTATGAAAGCATATAAAACATGGGAAACAATTGTTTTTTGGGGATATGGCCTGGCTATCTTTTGCACCCCTCCAAGCATACTCGCAGCTGAAACAGAAAGAAAACAAATACAGCCGGTTTCCTACGAACATGTGTTGAATTGGGCTTTAGGACTAGCCATAGTTTTGAGTATATTCTTTGCCTGTGTATGGATCATGCGAAAAATGGGAGGCTTTGCCCTTTCATCCAAAGCAAACATGAAGGTTATATCTGGAGTATCGCTAGGTGTTAGAGAAAAGCTGGTATTAGTACAAGTGGGGAATAAACAATTAGTACTTGCGGTTATGCCAGGCAAAATTGATAAATTACTGGTATTGGAAGGCGATGAACAATTACACCAGAATGAAGTGGAAAAACCCTCGGATAGCGAGTTCTCACAACAGCTTTCAAAGCTTTTAAAAAGGCCTGTCAATGAATAAAGTCTTGCTTGCTATGCTAATAATCCTTGGTTTTTTGCTACCAAGCACTTCTATCTGGGCCGCACCCGGTATAGAAGCAGTCACAGTAACAAGCAACCCCAATGGTGGACAAACTTATACCGTCACCATTCAAATTTTAGCTTTAATGACCCTGTTAACAGTATTACCTTCAATGCTGCTAACCATGACCTCGTTTACCCGTATTATGATTGTTCTGGGTTTGTTACGTCAGGCGATAGGAACAGCACAAGCACCAAGTAATCAGGTATTACTCGGCTTATCCCTTTTTTTAACTATTTTTATTATGATGCCGGTTTTTGACAAGGTGAATAGCCAGGCTGTTCAACCCTATCTGGAAGAGAAAATTGATGCTCTCACTGCGATTGAAAAAGCATCTGAACCGTTAAGAAAATTTATGATGAAGCAAACAAGAGAAGCTGATCTTGAATTATTCATGAAAATTTCGGGACGAGAGGATTTTAACTCAGTCGATGACGTGCCCTTTTCTCTATTATTACCAGCCTTTGTCACCAGTGAATTAAAAACAGCCTTTCAAATTGGCTTTTTAATCTTTTTACCTTTTTTGGTCGTTGACCTGGTAGTAGCCAGTGTATTAATGTCAATGGGTATGATGATGCTGTCGCCCATGATTATTTCCTTGCCCTTTAAAATCATGTTATTTGTTTTGGCCGATGGCTGGTCTCTGGTATTGGAAATGCTGGCTGCCAGTTTTTATATTTAGGAACGAGAATTTAATAATATACGAAAGTTTGACGCAGGATTTTGGTTTCACAGTGGTGTTAGCCAAATAGGCGCATAGCAGGCTATGTAACTGTTT
>VAPM010120422.1_pt1 | contig 10410 bp, 9 predicted proteins | sample 3395091 | NCBI WGS metagenome assembly VAPM01 (sample SAMN08290445, study PRJNA428436) | hydrothermal vent metagenome | isolation source: Deep-sea hydrothermal vent chimney 3 | place: Pacific Ocean: Juan De Fuca Ridge | reverse complement strand
CCAGTTTGAATTGCCCGCTTTCCAGATAGCGCAGGCCGCCATGAATGAGTTTGCTGGATTTGCAGGAAGTCCCCATGCCGGCTTCCGGGTGTTTTTCTATAACCAGTGTTTTATAACCGCAGGCAGCCGCCGCCTGAGCGACACCGGCACCCTGTATGCCTGCGCCAATGATAACAATGTCGTAGAGTTGACTGTCGGCCATAATGCTCTTTTACGAAAAAGAAAAAAGTATATTAAGTGTACGACAAATTCAGTGCGAGTACGGGATGTTCAAGCATTCGGCTGATATTACGGGTTTCTATCAGCGGGATATTGTGGCTAGCATAGTGTAGTGCCAGTTCTGGGTCGGTAATGTCATATACCATCCAGTGCCAGTTGCCCGGCCATGGGTCTGTATCTTTTGGGATTTTACGGTGATTGACAATTAAGTAATCTGGTTTTAAATTTTTGGCTATTTGATGGCTGATGTCATTGTAATTGTGTAAAACCCAGCCATTTAAAAAGTCACTATTATTTTTAGTGTATTCTATTGCGCTTTCAGCAAATGAAATTATCACACATTGTGAGTGCACGATATCCAGTATTTTTAACAGGTCCGGCATGATTTGGTTGGTACCATAATGTTTTAAAGTTTCTTCCTTGATTTCAATAAAGGCTGTCACCCGCGGGTGTGCCTGTAGTAGTTTTACTACATCAGTTAACAAGGGAATATGCTGGTTGAAAAATGCCAGAGAAAAACGTTCGGGTTCGTGTGCGCGAATATGTTTGAGCTCGTCATAGGTCATTTCAAATAAGCTGCCCTTAACACCGGTGGTGCGTAAAAGCTCGGTGTCATGAAACACCACTAGCTGACCATCAGCAGTACACTGTACATCAAACTCAATGTAGGTTGCGCCACTGAGTAAAGCGGACTCTAAGGACACCATTGTGTTTTCTGGGTAGGTTTCCATCAGACCCCGGTGTGCAACAAGATAAGGTATTGCCATGCGTGACTCAAAATAGTGAATTGCGGATATTATTAAGTCTAGCTATTTGAGCAGCGCTTGTTTAATTCTCCGACAAACTGTTGGTAACGCAGAGACAGTTTTAATTTTTTATGAGCTGTATCACAGCTTTTGAACGCTTGAGATACCGGTAGCGTTTTCCAGTTCAAGTTGTTGTTTTTACAAGTCTGGTTTGCCAGCCATGCACAGCCTCTGGCGCTACTTTCGGTCTCATCGAAGCGCTCGATCCGGGCTTGTGATAGGTCGGCGAGTTTCTGACATAAGGTATCTAATCGGGATAGTCCGCCGCTGATAAAGAGGGTGTCAGGGGCGTGGTTGAGTTGCTGAATGTTGTGATAGATCAGAAAAACAATGCTTTCAATAATCGCCACATAACGCTCCGCCTGAGTTGATTTTGTAGCGTTAATAAACTCAGCTTTACCTCCATTGCACCACCAGGGGGAGCCTAGCCCGCTAATGCTATTGATAAATATAGGCGGTGATGTTGTCTGTTTTAACCAGCCCGGGAGCTTTTTGAAAAGCTGATCACAGGGGTCGTGTGTTTGAGCCCAGCTCAATGCAGCGCCGGCACCGTTGACCGTAGCCTCGCTAACGAAGCAGGTATTTTGCTGGTCACTATTGGCCAGTGTGTGTAACAGCTTAGGGTTTTCGTTTTTATGCCCGGATGCCGGTGAAAGAATAAATGCACCGGTGCCAATGTTAACCAGAGCCTGTTTTTTTGTCAGTTTTGGATAGGCGCTGAGTACCGCGTTCTGGTCGCCGACAACACAGGTGACAGGAATGTTATTAAAATTAAGGTGTCCATAATGATGCATGACCGGAGCGCAGGACGCTAGAATGTGAGGTTCAATTTGAAAGTGCTTGAGTAGCGTGTTCGACCAGTTGAGCGTGTGAATATCAAATAGCTGGCTGCGTTGAGCGTTGCTATGATCAATAATAACGGGCTTTTCTTTGATTAGGTTGAATAGCAGGTAACTGGCAAGAGGTGCGATACAGAGTTGTTTTTGTAGGTTGGCCTGATCGACTTTTGAGTTGTTATTGAGTAACCAGTGTATTTTTCCTGCAGAGTAATGGGCGGAGAGAGGCAGGCCGGAAATGCTCTGGATTTCTCCTGCATGCGGCTTAAGCCGGCATATTAACGCTTGTGAGCGGGTGTCCTGCCAGCTAATGGCGGCAGAGAGTGGTTTACCTGTTATTCGATTCCAGGCAACAATGGTGGAACGTTGGGTGCAGATACCGGCGCAGCTGATTTGTCGGGTTAATTCAGCTGGTATTGCATTGAGTAAGTTTATAATCGATTGCAGGATTTCATTTGCATCCTGGTCATAGCTGCTTTCAGCGGATTGTAGAATTGCAGAGCGGGTTGACACTTTATTTGATTTTAAATAAATCAGTTCACCGGTTTGAGAAAATAAAGCCACGCGACTGGCGTGGGAACCCTGATCGATAACCAGCGTTAATGTTGAGTGATGAGTGGTGTGATCTGCCATATATTAGTATTTAGGCTATTTTGAGATAAAAAAACGCAATGGCTATTGAATTATGTCACTCGACCCAAATATAAGTTAATGTTAATATTTCGTAAAATGCATGGGGTGCTCATAAATGCAGGTGTACACCTTTATTAAATTATCCTCCTCATCATTTACATTACTAATAAACCGGAGATACGCCTGTGGCAACTATTGAGCTCAATGAAGAAAACCTGGAAAAAACCATTGTTGAAAATGATATCGTAATTATTGATTTTTGGGCGCCCTGGTGTGGCCCCTGTAAATCTTTTGGGCCTGTTTATGAAGAGGTTTCCGAGAAGTATCCGGATATTGTTTTTGCTAAGGTTAATACGGAAGACGAACAGGCAATTGGTGCGCACTTTCAGATTCGTTCGATTCCCACATTGATGATTTTCCGTGAGCAAATTGTGTTGTTTTCAGAAGCCGGTATGTTGCCAGCCTCCGGTCTTGAGCAGGTGATTCAGCAGGTAAAAGAGCTGGATATGGATAAAGTTAAAGCTGATATTGAAGCGGAGCAGGCTAAATCGGAAGAAAAGTCCTGAGTTATTTCCAGTAGAAACGTTAAATAACACCATAAAAAAGGACGCATATATGCGTCCTTTTTTATGGTGTTATATAAACAGAAAGTTAGTTTAACCGGCTATGACTAATAGAAGGCTTCCATTCAGCAATCCATGATTCAACTTTATGTAGTGATTGCAAGGACAGATTATTTTGCAGGTTAATATATAGCTGTTGGCGTTTATTGTGTATCGCTTTAGCCAGTTGCATATTGTTTTTAGAGGCCAGACTCAGCCACTTATAAGCCAGTAGGTCATTTTTTTCTACACCTTTTCCGCGTAAATACATGTTACCCAGCATGTGTTGGGCTGAGCTCCAGTTCTGCTCAGCCAGTGTTTTAAATAAACTGGCGGCTTTTTCCGCCGATTTTTCAGCACCATTGCGACCGAGTAAATAGTTTAAAGCAGTTTGGTATGTTCTTAGGGGGGTGGTATGAGTGTTTGGCGATGTTAACGCTGTAGTACTGGCAGGGGTATTTAGCTCGCCTGGTGATGAGCGACTATCTGCATATGCATTAATATGCGTTAAGGCTATTAATATGCCTGCAAATGAGGTGAGAGCAGCAATCGTATTCGAGCGCATAATTTGAATCCGTTAATCTAATTTATAATTTGTATGTCTCCTTATACGCAGATCGCTCAGCTTTTTCGATGAGTCGCTTCTTCCTTTTATTTTATCATTTAATATGAAATTTTAGTTTTTTTGCCGCATTGTATTTGACAGCCTGCAAATCGTTTGATGTTGCTGGTTAGAAGCGGTGAAGGAAAATTAAAGCACATTGTATTCCACTTTAAATATTTTTTTACTAAACAGTAGCTTATGTCATTCAGAGGGATGGGTTAGATAAAGAGTGTAAAAAAAACTTTCACAATAGAACAGGGTTTTTCTGTTTTTATGTTACTAAACAAAGAGTTAACTGATGTTCTTGTGATGGCGGATTAATTTACATTATATGTGACAAAAGGCACTTAAAGGGTTTTTTTTATTTAAAACAATAAGATGCTGTGAACGTGGTTGTCGGTTATTCTTACATAATGATAAAGGGCGCTATATTGCGCCCTTTATGGTTAGCGTTTTGTAGCAAGCGAACAGGCCAGGTTATTTGATGTTCTTCAGTCGTTTAGCCATATCCCTGTCCCACTGCGCAGATAACTGCTTGCGTTGCCGGTCTTTATTTAGCTCAATATTTATGAGTGCGTTACAACGTTTCTCTGTTTGTGCTATTTCAGTATTAAGTTGTTGTAACTCTACTTTTAATGATTTAAGCAGATCTTTGTCGTTGACCGGTTTTGTGGTTTTTTTGCTGACGGCCAGTGTCTTTTTCGGCGGACTTTTGCGCTGTGCTTTTTTCTTCGACATGGTCGTTTTTGAGGCCGCCTTTACTGCCTTCTTAGCGGTTTTTTGAGGTTTAGCCGGTTTTACTCTGGTTTTTGTGGGAGCCACTTTTTTGGCTGGTTTTTCAGTGGTCTCTGATTTACTGCTTGTCATTGTGCTTTTAGTCGCAGCAGCCTTTTCAGCGGGCTTAGTGATAGCTTCTTCAGTATTTGTTGTGGTGCTGCTGGAAACAGCCGGTGGACTCGAAATAACCGGCTTTTCTGTTGGTTTCTCAATGCTTTGAGCCGTTACCGGTTTTTCGTTGGTTTTTGGTGTCGCCGGTGCGGTGGTCTTAATGCGGGTGTCCGGCCGTGCGCTTTTTAATGCGATTTGTACAGCAGAGAAAATGTTTTTGATTTCTCCTTTGGCTTCTACCGTGGATAATTTCCCCTGGCTTGAGTAATAGTCAACGACTGGCTGAGTTTGCGTTTCATAAACGCGCAGGCGACGGCCTATTGTTTCCTCATTGTCATCAGAGCGATGATGCAGTTTTCCACCACAACTATCACATTCTTCGTCCATTGACGGTGGATTGGTAAAGGTGTTAAAACCTTCACCGCAGTCTTCACAGGTTAAACGGCCGGTGAGGCGTTGCATTAAAATATCAAAATCGATGTTAAGTAATATGGCTTTTTGAATAGGTAATGACATGCTATTGAGTAGCTCGTCAAGGGCGACAGCTTGTTCTGTGTTGCGTGGAAACCCATCCAGAATAAAGCCGGATTGGGCATCGGTGCTGTTCAGGCGTTCGCGAATCATGCCTAGCACCAGGTCGTTGGGGACCAGTTGTCCGGCATCCATTATGGTTTTTGCCTGTCTGCCCAGAGGGGTTTGCGCATCCACTGCCGCGCGTAATAAATCGCCGGTTGAGATTTGCGGAATATTTAATTTATCAACTAATAGTTTGGCCTGTGTGCCTTTACCGGAGCCAGGTGCTCCTAGTAGTACGAGTCTCATATCCTTTTTCTCCCCCCCGGTTACGGGTTTTTTTAAGGATTATTATTGCTGGTAGCATCGGATTGTAATCAATGCGCAGAATATGTCGAGTATTCTCTGGTGCCGCTTCTTGATATAATCCCAGATTAAGTGAAAAAGTTCGCAAGAACAGTAAATAATAAGGTAAAAAAAGTATGAATCTTGATAATCTCCCGCTCGGGGAAGATGTACCCCGCGATATTAATGTCGTTATTGAGATACCGTCTCACGGCTCGCCGGTAAAATATGAAGTTGAGAAAGACAGCGGAACATTGATGGTTGACCGTTTTATGGGAACCGCGATGTTTTATCCCTGTAATTATGGCTTTTTGCCGCATACGCTTTCGCAGGATGGCGACCCGGTTGATGTATTAGTTGTCACCCCGGTGCCATTGATTTCCGGTTCGGTAATTCGTTGTCGACCGATTGGTATGCTGGAAATGACAGACGAGGCAGGTGAAGATCATAAAGTGTTAGCGGTGCCGATAAGTAAGCTGACCCGATTATATGATGATGTGAATTCGCCGCAGGATTTACATGACGATATGATTAACCAGATCACTCACTTCTTTTAGCAATATAAAGCGCTGGAGTCGGGGAAATGGGTGAAGGTTGAGAGCTGGGTTGGAGTGGATCGTGCACATGAAGAAATTCTCAATAGCATCAAACGCTTTGAAAGCTCATTAAAATAACCTGTTTGATAACGGAAAAACTTAGAATAATGAATCATCTGGCTGAATTCTAGCAATATGCCACGTCGTGCCGTTATTAAAAATCATACACTGGAGGCGCTGCTGTTTAAGCGGCGTGCTCTGGTGGCTGCTGTTTTCAGCGTGCTAATCTTGCTGGTGCTGTTGTCACGTCTGGTGTATTTACAATTTTTTGAATTCAGTCATTTCTCATCGTTATCTGAAAACAACCGGGTCAGGCTAACGCCGCTGGTGCCAAACCGCGGCCTGATCTATGACCGCAATGGCGTAGTGTTAGCCGAAAACCGGCCTTCTTATCAGCTTGAATTAATTCCCGAACAAATAAAAAATATGCCGGAAACCCTGTTGAAGCTGGCGGATATTGTGGAATTGGATGAGGATATACTAAAGCGCTTTAACCGCTTGTTAAAACGTAGTCGTAAATTTGAAGGCGTGCCGCTGCGCACTAAGCTGTCTGAAGAAGAGGTGGCTAAATTTGCGGTTAATCGCCACCGTTTTCCCGGTGTGGAAATTAATGCCCGGCTGGGGCGATTCTATCCACTGGGTAAAAGCATGGCACATGTGGTGGGTTATGTGGGGCGTATTGATGAAAGGGAATTAAAAAGGATTGACGAAAGTAACTACAAAGGTACGACCCATATCGGCAAAACTGGTCTGGAACGTTTTTATGAAGGTCAGTTACACGGATTGGTGGGCTATAAAAATAATGAAGTTAATGTGCAGGGCCGTGAGTTACGGGTACTCAATAAAATTCCACCGGTGCCGGGAAATAATTTGTGGTTAACCCTTGATGCACGATTACAAAAAGTGGCTGAAAAAGCACTGCAGGGTTATAACGGTTCAATTGTGGTGATGAAGCCGCATACCGGTGAAATACTGGCAATGGTGAGTTTGCCCTCGTTCGATCCAAATCTGTTTGTCCATGGAATTAGCCATAAAGATTATCGGCGTCTTGCAGACTCTCCAGAGCGGCCATTATTTAATCGCTCAATTATGGGGCAATATCCCCCGGGCTCGACGGTAAAACCATTTATAGGTCTGGGTGGCCTGGAAACACGGTCAATCGGACATAAAGAACAAATTAACTGTATCGGGCATTATTTACTGCCTAATGATGATCGCAGATATCGTGACTGGAAAAAAACCGGTCACGGCCTGGTCAATTTAAATAAATCTATTGCGCAGTCCTGTGATGTTTATTATTACGAGTTGGCATATCGTATGGGCATAAATCGTATATACAGTTTTATGCATCAGTTTGGTTTCGGGGTGAAAACCGGCGTGGATTTATTAGGTGAGCGATCGGGTTTGATGCCCTCCAGAGAATGGAAAAAGCGTGCTAGACATAAGATATGGTTTCCGGGTGAAACCTTAATTACCGGTATCGGTCAGGGTTATATGCTGACAACGCCTTTACAGCTGGCCAGCGCCACCTCCATATTAGGCATGCGCGGTGTGGTTATGCAGCCGCATTTGCTGTCACAGATTGAAGAACCGGTTAGCAATGAAAAAACCACTATTCACTGGTCTGCCGCAGAAAAAGTCAAACTAAAGCGTCCGGTTAACTGGAAGTATGCTATCGGCGGTATGGTGAGTGTGTTGCATGGCTCCAGAGGAACCGCCAGAAATTCCGGCTACGGGCTGAAATTTAAAATGGCGGGTAAAACCGGCACGGCACAGGTATTTGGTATTGCACAGGATGCAGAATATGACGAAGAGACCATTCATAAAAAGCTACGCGATCATGCATTGTTTATTGCCTTTGCACCCTATAAAAATCCGAAAATTGCAGTGGCGGTGATAGCTGAAAATGGCAGCCATGGCAGCAGCGTGGCGGCGCCGATGGCCAGAAAGGTGATAGATGAGTGGGTGCGTAATAATGAAGAAAAGGCTGACAAGTGAGTATTCAGGATAAATATTATTACCCGAGTTTCAGTCTGCGCCTGATGCGGGCTCTACACCTTGACCACCTTCTGCTATTAGGTATTGGCGTATTATTAGTGCTGGGTCTGGGAGTGTTATACAGCGCCGGTGATGAGTCTATGGCATTGATACACCGGCAGTTAACCCGTATCACTCTGGCTTTTGTGGTGATGCTGGTGGTGGCTCAGGTGCCATCATCTACGTTGCGTTTCTGGTCTCCCTGGATGTATGCGCTGGGTGTTGTTCTACTGGTGCTGGTGCTGGTAATGGGGGATGTGGGAAAGGGCGCGCAGCGCTGGCTGGATCTGGGCTTTGTGCGCTTTCAGCCATCTGAAATGATGAAGCTGGTGACGCCAATGATGATTGCCTGGTACTTTGCTGAAAAACCGTTGCCGCCTTCATGGCGAACCCTGTTAACGGCTGCCGTGCTTATACTGATACCGACGTTCCTGATTGCCCGCCAGCCGGATCTAGGTACCTCTTTACTGATTTTTGCTGCCGGGTTCTTCGTGATTTTTCTGGGTGGCTTAAGCTGGCGGTTAATGCTGGGTATGGTGGTGCTGGCGGCATCTTTATTGCCGGTTCTATGGCACTTCATGCATGATTATCAGCGCAGCCGCGTAATGACGTTGCTCGATCCGCAGCGTGACCCGTTAGGCGCCGGATATCATATTATTCAATCACAAATCGCCATTGGTTCCGGCGGGGTATACGGCCGTGGCTGGCTCAATGGCAGTCAGTCACACCTGAATTTTTTACCTGAGCAATCCACCGACTTTATTTTTGCCGTGTTTGCTGAAGAATTTGGCTTATTGGGTGGCATGTTATTGCTGGTGTTATATGGCTTTATCATTATTCGCGGATTAATTATTGCAGTACAGGGGCAGGATACTTACGCGCGCTTACTGGCGGGTAGTTTAAGCCTGACTTTTTTTGTTTATTTATTTGTAAATGTCGGTATGGTTTCAGGTATTCTGCCAGTCGTTGGGGTACCATTGCCACTGATCAGTTATGGTGGCACATCAATGGTGACATTAATGGCAAGTTTTGGCATGTTGATGTCAATAAACTCTCACCGCAAAATATGGTCGAAGTAAAATGCCAGAAGTAAATGGCTAACAATAAATGTTAAATGAACGTTAATATAAAATAAGAAAATATAATATCTATGAATACACAGTCTATGTTAAAAACAATCAGCGCAATAACAGTGATACTGAGTTTGATTTCCTTTGGTGCAAATGCCGGTGAAAATTATAGTCAGCGTAAAGATGTGCAGCAGTTTATTGCACAAATGCAGAAACAGCATAATTATGATGCGGATTTAATTACCTACTGGATGGAAGGTGTAAAACAGCAAAAAACTGCACTTGAAGCTATTTCGCGTCCAGCAGAGGGTGTCTTAACCTGGGCTAAATACCGAAAAATATTTATGACGGATAGTCGTATTAATAAAGGCGTAAAGTTCTGGGCTGATAATATGGATTTACTGGCCCGTGCGGAAAAAGAATATGGTGTGTCGGCGGAAATTATTGTCGCGATTATTGGCGTAGAAACCTATTACGGGAAACGCGCAGGCAACTATCCGGTGCTAGACGCGCTAACAACCCTCGGATTTGATTACCCGCCACGTGCAAAGTTTTTTCGCAAGCAGTTAAAACATTACCTGTTAATGGTCCGGGAAGAAAAGCTCGATGTTAAAAAACTCACCGGTTCGTATGCGGGAGCCATGGGTATGCCGCAATTTATTCCCAGCAGCTTCAGAAGTTATGCCGTTGATTTCGATGGCAATGGTGTACGAGATTTCTGGACCGGTTCAGCGGATTCTATCGGTAGTGTCGCTAATTATTTCAAAAAGCATGGCTGGAAAAAAGACCAGCCGGTAGCTAGTCGGGCATCGGTAGATGAGGCTGCGAAAAAACTCGGCAGCAAAAAAATGAAGCCGCATACCAGCATTGCTGAATATGCAAAACAGGGTGTAGTGCCTATTCATCATTTTGATCGTTCGGCACAGGCAACACTGTTAAAACTGGATGGTGATAAAGGTGAAGAATACTGGGTGACACTGGATAATTTTTATGTGATTACACGTTACAATCACAGCCCACTATATGCAATGGCGGTTTTTCAGCTAAGTCAGGCGGTATCTGCAAAATATCATGTGCAGAATAATGATAGTCAGAATTTGCAGCTAAATGCCAGTAAGTAAATTATTTAACTATTTAATTATTTCGATTTTAAGTTTGTCATTATTAAACTGCGCAAGCAGTGGTGATAGTGCGCCGGATGATTATATTCGTGATGATACGCCGGATGCCGTGCCTGCCAACGAACCACTAAGCCGGTATG
>VAPM010053343.1_pt1 | contig 10415 bp, 6 predicted proteins | sample 3395091 | NCBI WGS metagenome assembly VAPM01 (sample SAMN08290445, study PRJNA428436) | hydrothermal vent metagenome | isolation source: Deep-sea hydrothermal vent chimney 3 | place: Pacific Ocean: Juan De Fuca Ridge | reverse complement strand
CTGACTTCGTCCGGAAACTGTTCTATAAAATTAATTAATGACATGCTCTTTGTGTTTTATCAAAAATAACAAATTAGGTAAATATACGGGCATTCATTAAATTAAAAATAAAATACATCATTTTGGCTCAGTACAAAGTAGAAAGCTTATAGCTTTCCACTGTCCTACTTTTTATTGCAATTCCACTTTCTATTTGTAAAAAAAGTATGGACTGAAGAAGACAATTCCTATGACAAAATTACTTCGATTATTTTCTTCAGCCATACTTTCATTTTACACCAACCCTTTATTTATTTTGTAGCAGATCCGGATGGAAAAGACCCAAGGTTTTTATCCATATCGTAGGTGGTATGAACCATTGCTTCAGCAGATATCGCTTTAACCAGAGGTTTCAAAGTAAAAGGCGCATCACTGTTGTCGGGATCTGGCTCAATACTGATAACTGCCGTTCCTCCTCTAATGTCCGTGGGAAAGGTGAGTCCCGTCGGTGCATTTTCCAGATAATCTTCACCGGGAAATGGAGGTCCGGGCATTGGCCCGCTAAATGGATCATCTTCATCAACCATATCTACTTTCGTAAATGTTCCAGTGGTTACCGGCTGACCATTTATTACAGTCCAACCTTCATATTTCCATCCAGCAGGAAGCATAGGAAGGGTGAGGCCTGCAACCGCAGAACCAGATGAATTATCTAAAAACCAAAGACCACTATATTCATCCTCGTCAGTTTCATTGGTCGGAGTAGCTAGAATGTACTTGCCGGCAGAAGAACTAAAATCATCTCCCAATGCCGCCCCGTGTCCAACTGACAGGCTAGCACTATTGTTAGTAAAATCACCGGCAATAATATGCACATCGCTTGGCCCGGCGTCAGTATCTGGAATAGGTTCGATGGTGAGAATAAAAGTTGTTGCCTTTTCCAGGTCAGTCGCATCTAATGAAAAGGATGTCTTTGACAATGTTCCACTTCCGTTAACACTAAATGTACCAGAACTTTTTGGGGCTCCGTCAACAATAATCCATCCTTCATAGATGGCGCTACTTCCTAAATCTTCTAATCCTGAAATATTCAGCATAAGATTTTTCTTTGGATCTGCATCATCATCTGATTCACAAGATGCAAATATCAAAGCAATAAAAAAGAGTGAGATAATCGGTAAATTTTTCATACGTTTATTTTTTTTAGTTTATGCAAATCAAGAGAAGAAAAATCACCCCCACTTCACAGAATAATCACAAAAGAATCACAAGCCTTATTTTAGCATGATTTAAGTATTCGTATTTGACGTAACTAAAACAAATTCAGCTTTTTATGCTTAGAAATAAAGTATCTCACTAATTTTTGAAAAGACTATTAATGTCGTATTTGCGACAGTAATATTTTGGAATTTTGCCTCTATTTTTAAGAAATAATTGCGATTGTGATCATTTTGTGAAGTTTAATTTATTCATTCGTTAAAAAAGTAAATATCATGAACAAAGTACTTATTATAGAAGATGACCCTGAGATCGTCGATCTTATAGAAATTCACCTTAAAGATCTTTCTTGTGATTTAATAAAAACATACTCAGGAGAAGAGGGGTTAGCGGTATTAAAAAGCAACCCGTTTGATTTAGTAATCCTTGATGTGATGCTACCGGGCATAGATGGCATGGAAGTTTGCCGAAGAATCAGGAGCGAGCAAAATACTGTACCCATATTAATGCTTACTGCAAAATCAGAAGAGATTGACAAGGTATTAGGGCTTGAAATTGGTGCGGACGATTATCTTACTAAACCATTCAGCATTCGCGAATTTATTGCACGCGTAAAAGCCATTTTTAGAAGAACTCAAATGATACAGGATGGCATAAAAGGCAGCGCAGGTAATATGATTGCCATTGGCGATTTGACGGTAGATGTTGAGATGCGCAAGGTGATGGTAGATGGAAATAAGGTAGATCTATCCCCAAAGGAATTTGAATTGCTGGTATTGTTGGCTTCAAATAAGGGTAAAAGTTACAACAGGCCGCGCTTGCTAAACCTGGTGTGGGGTTACGATTTTGAAGGATATGAGCATACCGTAAATTCTCACATCAATCGCTTGCGAGCTAAAATTGAGCCTGATATGGCCAAACCAACTTATATTCTCACTACCTGGGGAATTGGATATAAATTTAACGAAGAACTGTAGTCTAAATAAAGCCTGACCATAAAGTCATCGAATTGAAATATTTATCTTTTGGCGCCTTTTTACTTATCTCAACCTGCCTACCGGACAGGCAGGCTTGACTAATACCTAGGCATTTGCTGCATTGAGATAAACAAAAATGCCTGCCTACCAGACAGGCAGGCATCCAAAATCTAAACCTTTCAAAAATCAAGCACTTTATAGGCAGACTCTAAATAATTTAAAATAGAAACCATGAAAAATAAAACTAACTCAAACAGACTGTATTGGAAATTATCTTTTACTTTTCTTATTATACTTATTCTTGTGGGTTTCACCTACATCAGCATTACCACCTATTTCTCCAACAAATACTTTGAAGAAACCACGCAGCTATTAAACGCAAAAGTGGCCAACCACCTTATCGAAGAAAAATTTCAGGATCAGTCTCCATTCCTCGAAGATGGCTCAGTAAATAAGCCACTTTTTGGAGACCTTATGCACGATATGATGGCCGTAAATCGAGGCATTGAGGTGTATTTACTAGATAATAAAGGGACCATTTTATATTCAGTTGTGCTAAATCATGACAAACCTGAAGCACCAAAACAGCATGTAGATCTAAGCCCTATCCATCAATTTATTCAGAATGATGGACAATTATATATTTTGGGAGATAACCCTCGTAATGAAAATGATCCAAAAGTTTTTTCTGCCGCAAAATATGACCATGACGGGCATCAGGGATACATTTACATCATTTTAGCCGGAAGGCGATTCGACACGGTCATGAGCAGTTTGCAAGGAAGTTACTTTATGAAATTAGGTGCCGGAGCCATCGTGCTAATCTTGTTTTTTTCATTGGTAGTTAGCTTGATCGCTATCTGGTATTTGACAGCAAATCTGAGAAATGTGATAGATACGGTGGTAAGATTTAAAGAAGGCGATACTAAAGCCAGGATAGAAAATGCCGATAAGACAGACATGGCCGAATTAGCAACCACCTTCAATCAAATGGCAGATGCGATTAATGACAACATGGAACAGCTCAAAGCCCATGGCAGATTGAGACAAGAATTAATATCCAATGTTTCTCATGATTTAAGAACACCATTGGCTATAATTCATGGATATACAGAGACTTTATTGATCAAGGATAAAAAGATTTCCGATGTAGATAGAAAGCAATATTTAAACAATATAAATAGCAGCACAGAAAAACTCACCAAACTTGTAGGGCAACTATTTGAGTATTCAAAGCTAGAAGCAAAGCAAATTGAACCTCATAAAGAACCGTTTCTGATTTCTGAATTGGCGATGGATTTATATTATAAATACCAGATACTGGCCAAGGAAAAATCAATTAAGTTGAATATTGAGATGGAAGAAAGTTTGCCTTTGGTCTTTGCTGACATTTCTTTGGTAGAAAGGGTAATTCAGAATTTGATGGATAATGCCTTAAAATTCACACCCGAAAAAGGAATTATTACCTTACAACTCAGTCTTTCAAAAAATAATGTAGAAGTGACCGTGCAGGATAATGGTTTGGGTATTTCAGATCAGGAACAGAAATATATATTTGAGCGATATCGAAAAGCAAAAGTTGCGACTAAAGAAAATTTTGGTGCAGGACTGGGTTTAGCTATTGTGAAAAAAATCCTTGATATCCATAACGCAAGCATCAAGGTAATTTCCAAACCAAATCACGGAGCAACTTTTCAGTTTGCCTTGCCGGTATATACTGTTTGAGCAAAATAATTTGTAGCGAAGGTCCGACTAACCCCTATTATTCATGTACAATTTATGATACAGAAAACAAGCCTGTCTGGCCGGAAAGGCGGGTATTTTAAGCATTTCAATTATTATCTCCCGAATTATAATGGTTAATTTTATTAGGATATTGTGTAGTAAAATATAACCAAAAAAAGATCCTCATATAGCACAATTAGAAAACTTTCCAGTTGCTTCAAAATCTCTCAGGAAGCATTTAACAGACCGCACAGACTAAAAATGAGGTAAATAGACACTTTAATTGCAAGCTTAAAGAATTCAAAAAAAGAGATTTGGAATTTATTAGTAGCATAGAAAGCAACAACAATAATAAAGCATTCTATTTGGTCTCCTGATAGCCTCAAAAAAATCAATAAAATCTCAAACAATAAATTTATTGACATTAGCATACAATGAATTGCCATTTCAGCTAAATTCGTGATTTCTCTTTTTCTTACACATTTCCAATGGAGTACGAGATTAACAAGTTTGCAGAACTAGCAAGTGAATATGTAAATAATACCAACCGAAATTTATTCTTGACTGGAAAGGCAGGGACAGGAAAAACTACCTTTTTAACAAATATCAGAAGTCATACTTTTAAAAATGTGGTCGTGGCTGCTCCTACTGGAATTGCAGCTATCAATGCAGGAGGTGTTACTTTGCATTCGCTGTTTCATTTGCCATTTGGCGCATTTGTACCTGAAAATAATGCTTTGCCGGGTGAGCAAAACGGGTTTTTAAATACACCTCAGTCTGTATTGGCGAAGTTGAAAATGAATTCCTACAAAAGAAAAATGCTGCGAGAGCTTGATCTGCTTATTATCGATGAAGTGAGTATGCTCAGAGCAGATTTATTGGACTGCATTGATGTAATCCTCCGGCATGTAAGAAGACGCAGATTTGATCCATTTGGCGGTGTGCAATTGTTACTGATTGGCGATATGCATCAACTTCCTCCTGTAGTGAAGCAGCACGAGTGGGTACACCTTTCCGCTTACTATAAAAGTATGTTTTTCTTTGATGCCAACTCGCTAAAGGAAAACCCACCACTTTTTATAGAGCTAGAAAAAATCTACAGGCAGTCAGATCAAGATTTTATCGACATCCTCAATAGATTAAGAAATGATCAATTAACCCAACAGGACGCTGAGATACTCAATGGATATTACCGATCAAATTTTATACCGGAAGAAGATGAAGGATATGTACACGTTACAACCCACAATCGAAAGGCAGAGCTTGTAAATAATGATAAACTGAAATCTATAGATGGTAAAGCCCATGTTTTTGAGGCACGGATCTCTGGTGATTTTCCAGAAAATATGTACCCGGCCCTCGTAAGACTTGAGTTGAAAGTAGGAGCGCAGGTAATGTTTATCAAGAATGATGCTGGAGAAGACAAGAGATTTTTTAATGGAAAAATAGGAAAGGTAAAATCAATATCATCGGATGAACTTGTAGTGGAATGTGGTAAGGAGAAAGAAGAGATCACTCTTCAATCTATGGAATGGGAAAACATTAGATTTACGCTGGACAAAGAAACAGGTAATATTGAAGAAAAGATGATTGGTACATTTAGTCAGATGCCTCTTCGGCTTGCTTGGGCCATCACTGTGCATAAAAGCCAGGGACTTACCTTTGAAAAGGCCATCCTCGATTTGTCTGATGTATTTGCCGCAGGGCAAATGTATGTTGCTTTGTCTCGATTGAGATCATTGGACGGTCTTGTGTTATTTTCTAAAATAAACCTATCGGTATTAAAGCAGGATGAAGCTGTTGTTAACTTCAACAAACAAAAAAGTCCTTATGACTATCTTAAAGAAAATATATCGGAAGACAAAAGGAAGTTTATCGAAGAGGCTGTTTGCAGTGCATTTGATTTTCAAACATTAATGCGCGAGTTGTCGTGGCATAAGGGAAGTTTTAACAAAGGTGAAACCAGATCGGCAAAGCAACCTTATTTGGAGTGGACAAATAAGCTGATAAATGGAACTTCAGAGATGAAAACTGTGGCAGACAAATTTAATCTTCAGGTCAGAAATATTATGTCTGCCCCTGAAGGCTACCTTGAGAAAATGAAAGACCGGATAGAGAAAGCCTGTTCCTATTTTGAACCCTTAATGGAAGAAAAGAGAAAAGAAATTGAAAAGCATATTGATGAAGTAAGTGAGCGTAAACGAATAAAGGGTTACGCCAAAGAATTGGATGAGTTGGAACTTTTGTTCAGACAAAAACTTAAGTCTATACGCAAGGCTTTTTTGTTAGTCTCTGAGATTTCGGAAAACAGGCAGCTTACAAAAGATAAATTAAAATCGATTGAAATATCTGGTAGTGAGAAAAAAATTAAGTCGCGCAAAAAAAAGGATAAAACACCTACAAAGGAAATTTCTTATAAGATGTTCAAGGAAGGTTTGAGTTTGGATGAAATTGCGATTAAACGAGGATTTGTTTCTAGCACAATTTTAGGTCATCTAAGCAATTATGTTGCTACAGGAGATCTTGATGTTTTGAAATTTATTTCGCAAAAGAAATTGGACGACATTATATCTTTAACAAAAAAACTGAAGTCAACCCAATCCGGCGAGTTAAAAACAGCTTTAGGAGATGAGTTTTCTTATGCAGATATTAAATTGGCTTTAGCACATCTACAATCCCAAAGTGACAAATAGGAAATTTATTCTTTAGCTTTGAAATGATCCCACCCCTGGGCTTTGATAGGAACAATATTTCTATTTTTTGTCACAAGGTTTATACCTTTTTCAATTTCTGTGGCATGACCAATAAAATGAATATCGGCATGGGTTTTTAATTTTTCGTAGTCATCCTGGCCAATTGAAAAGAGTAATTCATAATCCTCACCACCATTCATCACACAGGTAATTGGATCGATGTTAAATTCTACTGCGGTATCATAGGTTTGCTTGTGAATGGGCAATTTGTCTTCATAAATTGTAAAACCCACATTCGACTGCTTGGATAAATGGTACAACTCCGAAGCCAACCCATCAGAGACATCAATCATAGCTTTTGGTTTTACATTCAGCTCAGCTAATTCATGGATAATATCCATCCTGGCTTTTGGTTTTAACTGCCTTTCGGCAATGTATGGGTAATTCTGTAAATCAGGCTGCATTTCAGGATTTGCCAGGAATACTTGCTTTTCTCTTTCGAGTACCTGAAGCCCAATATAGGCGCCTCCCAAGTCACCGGTTGCACAAATAATATCTCCATTTTCTACCTTGCTTCTCAAGGCTACATCATCTTTATTTACCCGACCGGTTATAGAAACAGAAATGACCAATCCCGAAGGCGATGAAGTGGTATCTCCTCCAACAAGATCAATGTTGAAATCATCGCAAGCAATTTTTATTCCTTCGTACAATTTTTCTACAGCCTCCACAGAAAATCTATTGCTAAGTCCAAGGCTTACTACTACTTGATTGGGAATCCCGTTCATAGCAGCAATATCAGATACATTGACAGAAATTGCCTTGTAGCCCAAGTGCTGAATGGGCATAAATGAAAGATCAAAATGAACACCTTCGATAAGCATATCAGTTGATAAAAGCATATAATCTTGTCCCGCATCAATTACAGCAGCATCATCACCAACACCTATTTTTGTGCTGTCATTGACATTTACAAAATTTTTAGTTATGCGTTCAATTAGCCCAAATTCACCAAGATCTTTTATATCTGTTCTATTCTCCATGGATTCTATTTAATTTAGAATGGCAAAAGTATCAATCCTTTTATAAAAAACATATCCCTGCGTTTACTATAAAATTCATCCTGAAAAAATTTATCCCAAACGCTCACTTATCTCCAATAATTTATGGGGTGATTGTTTCACGCATCGCATATATTGCAAGAATTACAGGGGATAACATCACTTGTAGTTACGAAGATCGGGAGGGCAAATCGGAATTATTTCAAGATAAATTTACTTATTGGGTTTTTATGGAAATTCTATATTAACCCACTCAGAATTACTGGAAGCCAGATATACGTCGTTGTATTTGTCGTATTTCAAATTATCATAAATCATTGGAATGATGCTTACGCCCTCGTTTGACATTAGCCCAAACTTATGGTTTCGCGAATTGATCACAAAACCATTTCCGAGATCAATAAGATTATCAAATCGCGGCAATACCAATAAGCGGCCTTCACTACTTGCGAGTCCAGACTTGTTGTTTTTAAATGTTAGAAAACCGCCAGTTTTCAATCGATAAAGACTATCGTATTCACAATCAAGGGTAATTTTTCCCTGTGCGTTGATCAACCCAAAGAAACCTTTTTTCACTACTTCACACATTCCGCTGGTAAAACTATAAACAGTGTCGTAGGTAGGTTGTACAATGATGTCTTCTCTTTTATTGATATATCCCCATCTTCCAAGGATCTTTATTGGTGCCAGTCCTTCATTGTAGGGTCCAACATTTTCGTATTGGTTGGATATCCTTAATTTTCCATTGATGTCAACAAAACCCCAACTGTCATTAATTTTTACACCAATAAATTCTTCACTCATGTTATTAATAGCTTCAAATCTGTTGTCATCAGTCACCTTCATTTTTCCGGATTTCGTGATAAACGAATGCCCCAATTTCGACTTAGCAAAATAAATACTGTCTTCCTGGAGTTCAGATATTTCATCAAATGCTGGTTTAATTACTCTTTTTCCATATTCATCCAGTAAGCCATATTTATTATCTAATGTTTTTTCCAGGTATCTGTCACCGTGCTTATAGAGAAAATATTCGGCAGTAAAATCTTTGGTATCCGGATAATATGCAACGTAGCTTCCATAAGGAGATCGGATGAGGTAGCGCAAAGGGTCGACAATTTCAATATCTTTTTTTTGTGGTAATATTTCCCAATCTCCATTGAGATTCAATATGCCATCTTCACCCAGAAACTCAACCAATAATTTACCTTGGGTATATTGAACTATTGAGTCGTATTTGCAAAATATAATCTCTCTCCCCAGGCTGTTTACAACTCCCCAATAATTATCTCTTTTTACTTTAAAATATGAATCTCCGAGCCATTCAATTTTATCATATACCTGATCAGTAATCACCTCTCCATGATGATTGATAATGCTCCATCCTCGTTGGCCATTTATTTTGTATCTGACGAAGAAGACATCTTTTACATATCTTATCGAATCATAGATAGGTTCCAGAAATATATTTCCATCAAAATGATAAACCCCACTTTTTTCATCCTTTTCTACAAATATCCATGATCCAAACTGTTCTTGAATTTCAAAATCAGAAAAGGGAGTTAGTAGGCTATCGGATTGCTGAATTAGTGCTTGTGCCTCACCAACTGTCACTTTGTATAATCCTTCGCCTTTTGGTTCCATATCATCATATGCATATGTTGCCAAAAGATGATTGGTATTGTCAAAGGATTGCCAAACCGGAAATTTTTGAGCCTTAATTTTACCTTCTTTGATTACAATATTTTTATATGCTGGTTTCATAATAAAATTGCCACCATTGGTAATTAGTCCTCTTTTTCCATTTTGAAAGGTAAGCACAAAACCAGGCTCAATTATATTGACGCTATCAAGAGTGAATTTAGTAATACCTTCTCCTTTGTGATTAAAAACCGCTACAAGATCGTTGTTGGTGACTTCATATAGATTTTCGCTAAGCACCTTTATCTCATCATAACGGATAGGAACCAATGGTTTTGCTTTATTATCCAATATCCCATAAAGGAATTTTCCATCTTGACTAACGGAGGCAATCATTTGATTTTGGTGAATAAAAAGACGATGGTATTTGAAGGCAATTTCAGCATTTCCTTTGGCGTTGATTATACCAAAAACGATATCAGAATTATATGGAAGTTTTTTAGATGCTACAATCCAATTGTCATTAAATCGTGTGAGCGAGCGATAAATGGGTTCTGTTACTTTCTCGTTTTTTGTATTTAGAATGCCCCAAAGGCCATTTTTTTTGAATCCGATTACATTTTCGAGCAATCTGGTTCCGCCATTTGTCCACCCAAGATCATCATATTCAATCGGAATAAGTACACGACCTTTTTTATTAATCAGACCCTTTTTATGGTCCTTTTCTATAATTGTGTATTCTTCGCCGGCATCGGCTTTTGTTTGGGTTTTCATCACTAATAATGCCAAAATTATTAGTGAATATTTAATCAACATGTTTGCCCCGTTCCTCACTCAAAAAAATTATTAGTTGTGATTTTTTATATATCAATACAAATAAAGCGATTTTATAACTCAATTAACGCATAACCTGAATCCATCCATTACATCTGATATTTTTATCGCCAAGTATTATATCATAATAATATACCTCGGATACGGGACTTCAGGCCTATCAATTATTTTGATTATTTTTCAAGAGTTGTATGAATTCCTTTTCTGATGAATATCAGATAGGTGGATTTTAATAAAGAATTCTATTGGAAAGTTTGCTGAAGCATTGGTAATGAGTAATTTCATTT
>VAPM010194857.1_pt1 | contig 10428 bp, 11 predicted proteins | sample 3395091 | NCBI WGS metagenome assembly VAPM01 (sample SAMN08290445, study PRJNA428436) | hydrothermal vent metagenome | isolation source: Deep-sea hydrothermal vent chimney 3 | place: Pacific Ocean: Juan De Fuca Ridge | reverse complement strand
CGCATCGAGCCAAAAAATAAATTCGTTTCCTGCTGTACATAACCGATACAACGTCTCAGTTCCGCAGGGTCTATTTGACGAGAATCAATCCCGTCAATTAAAATGGCACCAGATGTTGGTTGATATAAACCAAGAATTAATTTATGCAAAGTGGTTTTACCTGAGCCGGTACGCCCTAATATACCAATATGCTCGCCTGCACGGATTTTAAATGACACATTTTTTAATGCGCTTACTTCAGAACCAGGATAATCAAAACTAACATCGCGAAACTCAATATCACCTGCAAATGTATTGCGTGACAAAAAGTTAGAGTCTGCTGGTCGTTCAACTGGTTTTGCCATGACCTCATCCAGCGACGTAAGTGCAGTAGTCGCATTATGATATTGCGTCATCAAACCTGCTGATTGAGAAATCGGCGCTAAAGCACGACCCGCCAGCATCGTACAAGCGATTAACCCACCCATCGTTAAATCACCATCAATGACCAAATAAACGCCTAGTAGCACAGAAGAAACGTGTACCAACTGCGTAATACCCGTTGCCCCATTCATAATTGAGGAGGAAAGCAATTTTAGTTTTGCATTAACGCGTGTTAGAAAATAAGCACTTTGCTCCCACTTGCGCTGCATATGCCCTTCAATACCCAACGCCTTAATTGTCTCTAAGCCCACCAAGCTTTCTATTAACGTAGCGTTTCTAATTGCGCCTGCACGAAACATCATCTCAGAATGCTCTTGCATTTTAGTTTGCACACTAAACGAATAAAGTAGTAGCAGCACGGCGCCGACAATCACTGGAACAACCATATATGGCGCTATCCATGCAATTACAATGACAAAAATCATCGCAAACGGGATATCAATAAGCGTAGTTATCGTTGCTGAGGTGATAAAATCGCGCACTGTTTCAAAAGCACGTAGGTTAGATGCGAAAGAACCCACTGAATTAGGACGCAGCTCTAGACGCGTACCCAGAATTTTCTCCATAATGCGCGCGGTCAACTTGATATCAATACGATGACTCGCCCAATCTAAAAAATAACCCCGCATTGTTCGTAATGCAACATCTGCAAACACAATGAGCGCAATGCCGCCAGCCAAGACCCATAAAGTTTCTACAGATCGATTAGGCACAATACGATCGTAAACATTCATGGTGAACAATGGTATGGCTAATGCAAACATATTAATTAGAAAAGCTGCGAGCATAATGTCGCGATAAATACGCTTGTTTTCAGCAATAACACCCCAAAACCAATGTTTTAGATTACTTTTACGAACGGCAGGCGCACGCTTATCAAAATTGAACTTAGGCTTGGCGACGATGACATAACCAGCATATCGGTTTAACAAGTCATCAGCGGCTACTGAAACTTCAGCATCCCCTAGCTCAGGAAAAATGATTCGTGCATTTTTTTCATCAGCATCCCAGCCTAAAAAAACACAGGCTTCTTCACTTTTCAACAGCAACATTGCTGGTATAAATTCAGTTTGAATTTTATTTAATGGTTTTTCTATTACATTACAAACAAGATTCGCTCTCGCTGCAGCACGCTCAACCATACCAGGTGACAAACGCCCATTGTGTAAAGGCAAGCCTGCAATAAGCGCATCTTTAGACACAGCAATACCATGGATGCGACAGACAACAAGCAAACTGCCAAGTAAGCTATCTGTCTCAGCAGGCTGAGCCACTGTTGACTTAAGTTTCACATCACTCGCTTCTTTAATGTCTTCAAGCTTCATTATTGACAATTCATTACCAATTGATATTAAAGTAACACTATTTAATAAAATTTCTCTATATATTACAGTCTTTTACAAGATATATTAAATCTAAATTCCATTATTAGAGGCCACAATGGTTTTTTCTTAGTAATTAGCATCAACAGTTGCAAATATCGCACAACATTCAAGACATATTATCACTCGTGACAGACCCTAAACATAAGAAAACATAGTGCTTATATACAAGCAAAAAACATGCCTAAAAGTGGGAGTGTTTCTACGGAAAAAAGAGAATGTAAGAAAGAATGGAGGCGCGAGCCTTATGAAAGTTCTATTTAAAATCAGAAACTTATAATGACGATACCTATTTTCATACCGTAGCTCACCAATCGCCAGATAATAAAATAACTCATTGATAATTAAGAGAATATAGAGGCCGTTGTCGAAGCCGCATTAAAAGCCAAACCCTCAGCTATTTACTTGAAGGTGATTTGATACGCCCAATAATAAAAGCTGAAACTAGTCCCACAACGGTAGTACCCCCAATGACCATCGCAACATTCTCTTGGCCGTTCAAAGCACATATAAGAGCGACTATTAAAGCACTAATACCTATGGTGAAACCTAGTATCTGCCCTAGTCTAGCCTCGTTTCTAGTAGAAGTAATTGCGAACATCTCTATTTCTCTTTGATGTTCAGCATCAGATTCTGCCATAGCCAATATTCGCTCCGCTGCATTCGGAACAATCTTGTTATAGCCAATCATGATTTCTGGATGAGGAAGGGGTCCAGAAAATGAGTGTTGTTCTGCTACTGCGACAACTTTTTTTTCAGTCTCAGCAACCCCAGCTTTCGTTTTTGTAGAGCTATGCTGCCTTGGCTTTGCTTGTGTTCTGTTGCTCATTCATAAACCTTTTAGCTGTTAAATTAATTCTATTCCCTACGCGCACCCAATGCCCGCGAGTTCTTAACTCAAGGTTCCTTTCAGGAACAAAACGAGCATAGTCTGTAGTAGGATAGATTTCAGCTAAAGAAGCAACTCCTGAAATTATGTTTCTATATTTTTTGTCCATAGTTAAAACTTTTACCTGTAGTTAGTCAGAATATTATAAACCATAAATAATTCTAATACGAGTTAGTAAAACTCACATATCACAAGAACACCGATCTTCTTAATACTACACGACCTAGACCTGTTCCAATATTAAGATTAGATGAGGACATACGTATTAGTTCATATAACTTAGCTCTCATAATACTGTATACCGTAACTAGCCAATAAAATACCGTACCCGATACCGTAAAGAGCTATGAAACAATATGAATCATAATGAAACATTAAGCTGGTTAGAATCAGCTAATGCTAAAGGTAAATGAAACAAAATGCAACAATATGAACTGTTATGAAACAGTTTGGTGGAGGCGCGAGCCGGAGTCGAACCGGCCTAAATGGCTTTGCAGGCCACGGCATAACCGCTTTGCTATCGCGCCTTTAATGTGAGTAACACATACATAACATTTAAAACAAAAACGGGGATATCAGCACACGCTAAAATCCCCATTTTACAATGCTGGAGCGGGAAACGAGACTCGAACTCGCGACCTATACCTTGGCAAGGTATCGCTCTACCAGCTGAGCTATTCCCGCATCTATTTGAAGCCAGCATTCTAACGATTTTTAAAATGCTGTCAAGGTAAAACACGTCTTTCCCACGTTTATTTTACTTAATATTCTGGGCCACTGATTAATTGATAGATTGCTTAAACTTAGGCCAAGCAGCCTTCAAATAATAAAACATTGAAAGTAACGTTAAAAATGCAGCAATAATGATAAGCACTTGGCCAACAAACTTAGTATTGAGCGGCCCAATTTCGCCATAGTAAAGCAATAAAACAATTGCCAACATCTGCGCAGCAGTTTTAATCTTACCTATTTGCGCTACTGCAACACTACCACGATCACCTACCCCGGCCATCCACTCACGTAGCGCGCTTACGGCAATTTCACGGCCAATAATAATCAAGGCGATAACAGCACCTATACGATCGAGCTCAACCAGAACGATTAAGGCAGCGGCAACCATCAACTTATCCGCCACTGGGTCTAAAAATGCACCGAAATTCGAAGATTGATTAAACTTACGCGCCCAGAATCCATCTAGCCAGTCAGTGAACCCTGCTAGTGCAAATATTAGTGCTGCCAGCGTGTTTCTAGATTGCGTAATATTGACATCCCCTAATATATAACCATCAGGCAAATAAAATACGCCAACAAATACTGGGATCAATGCAATACGCATCATGGTCAAAATATTAGGGAAATTCCACAACATATCAATTTGTTCTTTAGTTAGTTTTAGCGTATAGCATCATAAATTTTTTGAGCTAAACTTAAGCTTACCCCATCCACTTGCGCCATCTCATCTATGCTAGCACTTTTAACGCCATCTAATCCACCAAATCGTGTTAAAAGTGCCTTTCTACGTTTAGCACCAACGCCTGCAATATCCTCTAAACTTGAATGCATTCTTGCTTTACCTCGTTTTGCACGATGCCCTGTAATCGCAAAACGATGAGATTCATCACGTATTTGCTGTAGTAAATGTAGGCCTTGATTATCTTTTTCTAAATTAAGCATTTCACCAGTATCTGAAAAAATCATGGTTTCCAAACCCGGTCTACGTTCTTCACCTTTAGCAATACCAACAAGTAAAATATCGTCTAAACCCACTTCTTGCATCACTTCAATGGCAACGCCTAACTGCCCTTTCCCACCATCAATAAACACTAAATCAGGGCGTTTACCTTCGCCTGCCGCTACTTTTTTATAGCGCCTTGTTAGTACATCACGCATCGCGGCATAATCATCACCCGGCGTAATACCTGTAATGTTATAACGCCTATATTCGCCATTCTGCAAATCACCTTTATCAAACACGACACAGCTAGCTACCGTCGCTTCGCCCATCGTATGGCTAATATCAAAACACTCTATGCGCTCAACAGATTCATTTAAATTTAATGCTTCGCGTAGCGCAACAAGCCTGGTAGCTTGGTTACTTGCTTCTAGTGTTTTTTGTGCCAATGCCATTTCTGCATTGGTTTGCGCCATTTTTAGCCATACACGCTTATCACCAATCACATTAGTAATAATTTTAATTTTTCGACCTGCATTTTCAGTAAAGGCTTCTTCGAAGCTAGCTTTACTGACTTTGGCACCACACACAAGCATAGGTGGCACTTTTTGCGTCATATAATATTGTGTTAAAAATGCCTCAACCGTTTCAACCAAATCCGCATCGCGGCTATTTTTAGGAAAAAAACTTTTATCGCCCAAGTGGCGGCCACCACGTATCATCACCAAATTAATGCAATGCTGCTTTTGTAATTCTGCACAGGCAATGACATCGGCATCCGACACACTAAAATCACTAACAAACTGTTTAGCTTGTACTTGGCGTAATGCCTGCATACGGTCTCTAAACACTACAGCTTTTTCATATTCTTGGCTTTCTGCTGCAGCATTCATTTGCTCACCTAAAGCATTCATTACCTCATTAGCCTTACCCTCTAAAAACATAGCAGCTTGATGTGTATCATTAGCATAATCATCAACAGGAATATAATCTACACAAGGTGCTGTACAACGTTCAATTTGATACTGCAAACAAGGACGAGACCGATTGGAAAATACTGAATTCTCACAAGTGCGCAGCTTAAAAACTTTTTGTAACAACTGAATACTTTCACGCACAGCTGTAGCGCTGGGAAATGGTCCGTAATAACGATTCCCCTTACGTTGCGTACCGCGGTGAAAGGCTAATCGTGAAAACTTATCTTTTGTTAGGGTAATGTAAGGATAAGATTTGTCATCGCGAAACACCACGTTATAACGCGGCATCAGCTCTTTAATAAGGTTATTCTCAAGCAACAAAGCCTCTGCTTCGCTACGCGTAATCGTCGTCTCGATTTTAGCAATCTGTGACACCATCATACGCGTACGTGGGCTAGGTAAGTTTTTATTAAAATAGCTAGAAACTCGCTTTTTTAAGTCCTTAGCCTTGCCCACGTAAATTACCGCATCTTCCGCATTTTTCATACGGTAGACACCAGGCATATTAGGCAAACTTTTTAGAATAGGCTTAGGATCAAACATGCTACTATTTTAGCATTCAAGGCATTTTTTCCATGAACCTAAATACGCTAGAAAACAGTCAGTAGAGCTGGTTACCACTATCACCCCAGCAACTTACCGCCTATTGCCCAATCTTCATACTCAACCTCTTCAAACGTGATGTAGGTATAACTCGCAGGCTTGTTAGCAACGCGCATTAATGTTTCGGTCACTTCTTTGGCTATTTCTGCTTTTTGTTCTTTGGTAACAGAACCCGCTAATTTGATATTGACGTATGGCATTTAACCTCTCCTTTAACAATGTAAGTTTAACGATAATTTAGCGTATCGCAAGTTCTTGCTTGATGCTTGCAAACACATCATGAAACATCGCCTCAGTTAAGCGTTTTGTTTGTGTATTGTAGCGACTACAGTGATAGCTATCATACAACAGCTGCCCATTAGGCAATTCGTGTCGTGCTGCATGCCCAAATTTGTAATGACTCAGCTTTAAATTATAGGCTTTTAATACAGCATTGTGTGCCACCGTTCCAAGCGCTAACAATACACTGTTTTCTTTCAATGCTTTTAGCTCGGCAGCTAAAAACTGATTACAAGTGTTTATCTCTACCGATAATGGCTTATTTTCTGGCGGCAAACATTTCACAGCATTGGTAATACGACAATTGGATAACACTAAACCATCAGCAGCAGAAATTGATTCTGCTTTGCTAGAAAAACCAAATTGATGTAATGTTTTATACAACAACACCCCTGCATAGTCACCTGTAAAAGGTCGTCCAGTTTGATTCGCTCCATGCAAACCTGGTGCCAAGCCAATAATTAAAAATCGCGCCTCTTGGTCACCAAATGCAGGTACAGGTTTGCAAAAATAATTGGAATATTTTATCTTCACCTCTTCTAAAAAGGAAGCAAGCCGTGGGCACTGACGACAATTAACATCAAAGCTGTCGGGTGTGTTGGTCTTCATCGTATTTTTTTGTAGGTATGACATATATCCTTAATCAGGTTTAAAGTTACTAAAAACAGTAATGCTGAGATAAAGATAGACAACAATGGATCTACTGCTAACCAACCCGTAAAGTAAATTACAGCGCCTGAAGCTAAAGCAGCCACTGACCCTAAGATGTCACCAAACACATGTAGCAAAGCAGCTCGATGATTAAGATTATCTTTTCCGCCATGATAATGAGCTTGATGATGCAAACGTTGCGCAACAATTAAATTAACCACCAAGCCTGCAAATGCAATCAGCATGACATAAACCCCAGCGACAGGCTCCGGATTTTTAAAACGCTGCAATGCCTCATAGACGATCCACACAACCACCATCAACATTAGCGTCGCGTTAATTGCAGAAACAACTAGCTCTACACGACTATTCTTATCAGATTCCGCCTTGTTTATATGATGGGCCGCCAACATTGCTAAACCCAGTGCAAAAACATCAGAAAACATATGCCAAGCATCGCCTAACAAGGCTAAAGACCTGGTCCAAATGCCACCAAATAATTCAAAAAAGGCAAACACTAAAATAAGTATGAATGGGATTACGTACGGGTTGCCATGGTCGTGGTCGTTCGAATGTGAAGAGGAGTTAGTCATAACAGCATGCTAACGCATCACCTAAAAAAGACCAATAAAAAAGCAGCGCCGTGTAAGCACTGCTTTCCAAACAAAAACTAAGGAGTAAGGTTAGTTTTATTCGCTTTTTTTCCTTTTACAGTCTTTATGACTTCTATGTTTTTCACGCGCTGCTTTTCTCTCAGCTGCATCTATAAATCCATCGCCATTCGTATCTCTGCGCTTAAAATGCTCTTCCATATGTTTTACACGTGCTGCTTTAAATTCCTCATAGCTAACTTTACCATCATTATTAGCATCAGCTTTCATTTCATGCTTTTCAGTTTCTCCGCCATGATTATAAGCGTAAACACTGGCAGTGCTAAACACCAATACTGATGACAACAAAATAAACCCTATTGATTTTTTCATAAAAACTCCTTTAATAAAACAAAAAATAGCACAGATATTACCTATGCGCGCATCTAATGCTACTGCCTGCGATGTTAGTCTTTTATAATGATGGTTAGTTCATAAAATATCGCACCCCATCATGCTCAGTTATCGTCATGCTTTCCACGCAGGCAATCACGCCGACATACTAAAACACTATACATTTAGTCTTGTACTAGATTATTTCAACCAAAAAGATAAGCCTTATTGTGTCATTGACACGCATGCAGGTACTGGCATGTATAGCCTTAATAATGATTTTTCTCAAAAAAACCTAGAATTTGAATCGGGTGTTTCTCACTTATATTCAGCACAAAATTTACCTAACACTATAACCAAGTTTGTTGACATAGTGCGGTCATTCAACCAAAACAAAGGACTAAGCTTATACCCGGGGTCACCAAAAATTGCGGAATACTTTTTACGAGCTAAAGATCAATTACGTCTATTCGAATTACACCCTAGTGACTATCAAGTTTTATTGGACAACTTCAATCAAGGCAAAAACAAACAAACTAAAATCGAGAAAAAAGATGGATTTGTCGGTTTAAGGGCTTGTTTGCCGCCTGCAACTAAAAGAGGTGTTGTCATCATGGATCCTCCTTATGAAGATAAACAAGACTATCAGCATGTCGTCAATGCCATTCAAGACAGCTTAAAACGCTTTCATACAGGCACTTACATTGTCTGGTATCCATTATTACAAAAACCAGAACCGCAGCAGATGATTAATGCATTACGAGCATTACAAGAGAATAACTGGCTTAATGTAACGCTTAAGGTTGCAACGCCTTCCGAAGATGGCTTTGGTATGTTTGGCAGTGGTCTATATATAATCAACCCCCCTTGGAACTTGCCTAAGGCCATGAATGAGTCATTACCTTTTTTAACTCATCTGCTAGGGCAAGATGAAAGTGCTTCTCATCAATTAACATTTGAAATTACTTAAAATACAGTCACTTCAATGCTGTATAGATAAAGCTTTCACTGCTAAAATAGCACTTTTTACTAGGCATCACAAATGGATAACAATATGAAAAAAGCTGGCATAATGTCAAAAATTCTTTTTGGCAGCAGATGGCTACAACTACCCCTGTATTTAGGGTTAATCGTCGCTCAAGTAGTCTATGTATTCCACTTTGGTGTAGAACTGGTTCATTTGTTAGAAGAGGTACCTCACCTCAAAGAAGCTGACATCATGCTCATTGTGCTAGGCCTCATTGATGTCGTAATGATTTCAAACTTATTAATCATGGTGATTATTGGTGGTTACGAAACATTCGTATCACGTCTTAATTTATCTGGCCACCCAGATGAGCCTGATTGGCTTTCACACATTAATGCCAACCTGCTAAAAGTTAAATTAGCCACTGCTATTATTGGCATTTCATCAATACATCTGCTTAAAACTTTTATTAATGCGGAAAATTTAAGTAACGATGTCATGATGTGGCAAACGATTATCCATATGACGTTTGTTTTCTCAGCGGTAGCGATTGCTTATATTGATAAATTAGCAAGAAACCCAGACAGCCAACAGCACTAAATAACGGCAACCCTAGTCAGTAACTTTTGACTAGGATTAACACCCTATCTTTCCGAGCAAAATTCTAAACGATCACTTTCACGTCCAAAACTAAGTGACTGGTCAACAGCACCCCTAGATAACACAGCACCCTCACGGCCAAAGCTTAATTTTGCATTGTCTGCACCATGTGCCAAACGATCACCTTCTCGTCCAAAGACAAGAGCGTCATCTCGCTTACCCTGTACAAGTTGAGCGCTTTCGCGACCCACTTCTAATTTAGCATTATCCTTACCTTTTAAAAGTAATGTATTTTCCCTACCAAAACTTAAATTTGTATTATTCTTACCTTTTAAAAGCAATGCATCTTCTTTACCAAAAACAATAAAATTGCCATCTTTACCCTTTTCCAGCAAAGGATCTTGCTTACCCTGCGTTAATGGTTGATTGCAATAATCTTTGCTACAATCTTGCGCGGCTCCGCTATTATCTTGAGCCGATACAACACCGCTTACTAGTAACATAAAAAAGTATGTAAATAATTGTTTCATTTAACTTATTCTCATTCAACTTACATTTACTATAGCGTTATAGTTGAGTAAATACTATTTTTTTATCGTTGTCACCTAACTTCTAATAATAATTAGTTGTATAAATCACAAACAATACAGAATCCTAAAAACACAAAAGCCCTCACGGGGAGGGCTTGCGGTCACATTTATCTTGCCAGTTTACTGGCTTAGTTAAATGGGGAAGACCCTTGCGGTCTTGCGGGTAGGTACAAACTAAAAAAGCTTGGCAGTGACCTATGGCGCCAAGGTCGTGCGAAGCACGGGTACCTGGCGGACATGCCCCTTCACATTTATCTTGCCAGTTTACTGGCTTAGTTAAATGGGGAAGACCCTTGCGGTCTTGCGAGTACCTTTGGCTACGGCCGTTTCTCTTAACAGCCCTTCGGGCGTTAGCCTACGCCGCAATTTCTCTCCACCTGCGTTCCGATCATTGTCGTAAACTCAAGTAACT
>VAPM010211722.1_pt1 | contig 10431 bp, 9 predicted proteins | sample 3395091 | NCBI WGS metagenome assembly VAPM01 (sample SAMN08290445, study PRJNA428436) | hydrothermal vent metagenome | isolation source: Deep-sea hydrothermal vent chimney 3 | place: Pacific Ocean: Juan De Fuca Ridge | reverse complement strand
TGATCCGATAATCCAGCTTACCGGCACGACTACCAAAACGCAGCATGACATTTCGCGTATCAAGATCACCTGCGGTTACGCTGACAAAAGTACCGGCCTGTTGATAAGGCTGATAGGTAATAATGTTAATTACGCCCTGCACCGCATTTGAACCATACAGAGGACTGTTTGGTCCGCGCACCACTTCTATTCTTTCAATATTTTCAATCGACACACCCAGAAACAGCCAATCAACATCGGCAAATGATGGTTGATAAATTGAACGACCATCAACCAGAACCTGCATATTTCTGGGAAAAGCATCGGCAAAGCCATGGTATGCCACAGCAATTTGATTTCCCTGCGGATAAGAAACCTGAACACCCGGCACTAGACGTAAAACATCAGCCACTTCAATTGCACCGGAGGCGTCAATCATCTCACGGTCAATAACAGTTACCGATGATGGAGCTTCAGTTAAGGGTTGGCGGATACGGGTTGCAGAAATAACACTGGGAATTTCAGAAAAAAACTCGTCTTCACTTTCCAGAGATGACGTGGGTAACTGTGCAGATGCTTGTGAATCAGTATTATTACAATAAGCAGAAGCCGGAAAAACAGATAAACTTAAAAACAACAAATCTATAAATAAAATACGTTTCTTAGCATTTATAAAACTTAAACTCATACCACACCACGACACCAAAAAATTAAAACACTCTATTAACTATATCACGGGCTCCAGCAATAACCTGGGCGCGACTGGAAAAACTTAACGTCTTTAAAATTGCCGTAACATGTATTTTAACTGTGTTATCTGAAATTTTTAAGCTACAGGCAATACTCTTATTTGTATTACCCTCGAGTAATAATTTAAGTACGTCTTTCTGACGCTGTGTCAGTGTGGTTATTCTCTTTTCCAATTCTGCTAATTGTGCTTGCTCTATAGTCTGCTCATTAAGTACATCATCAGGAAAATAAGCACCTCCCGCAAGCACCAACCCTATAGCATGATGCACAACGTCCCGACCCAGTGTTTTAGGAATATAACCCACAGCACCGCAATCGATCACACCCTGCATATCGCGAATTTCTTCAGATGCGGTCATAACTATTACTTTTAATTGAGGATATTTTGAACAGACTTGCTCAACAAGATCATATTTATTCGAACCCGGCATACATAAATCTAAAATAACCAGATCAATATTATCATTTATTTCCAGCAACGATAGCGTTTCACCCGCATTTGCTGCCTCAAAGAAACATGCATCCGGTATGATTTGTGACAACTCAGAAACTAGCCCGCCCCTGAAAAAGTCATGATCATCCGCAACTAAAACCCTCAAGCCAAAACCTCTAATATTATTATTCTACATTGAATAATCAACAAAGCAGCTCGATTAGGCGCCAACTGAAGTCAGTTTTTTTGTCAATTATGAATTAAGTTCATTATGCATATCACTGTTTTTACAAATAAAAAACCCTAATATTCACTTTTGAATATTAGCTATTTATTATGCACCAATGTATGAATCTTATAATTATTATATATTTTATATTAACATGAATAGCCGTAATGCCAAAATACCGCCCTGTCAGGTAATAAGCATTAAAATGAGATTGAATTGAGACCTGACTGAAACTGACACTGATGCGCATCTAACCCGCCGGCTACAGATTTGAAATAAAAAAGTGATGAACATACCACTCTTACTAAAGATTGGATAAATTTAAAATGTCCTACAAATACAAATCAGACTAAAACGATTCTTTAAACCACGACAATGCTGATGCCTGCTCGTCACTTGGCATGCATTCAACCACCTCTATATCTTCCGCATACATCATCGGCTGGTCATTCGGTAAATTTTTAATCCTGGTTTTTATATCTATACTATTTTTGATCGCATCAATCACAATATTCTCTGCATCAGCTTTCGAGTTCGCTTCAACAAACTGCGTAGTATAAAAACCATACTTCGCCTCACCGTTACCCCGATCAATCACAAAATTCTGACCGTTCAACATGACTTTATATTTTTTCATTTTGTAACCCTGAAATTCATTATAATATACCGGAAAAAAACCGGTCTTTTAAATATTCTATGTACTGAGCTTGAAAGATTGCTTTACATGCAGATGAAAATGCGTATCCCTATAATTTAATATTACGATACAAGACTGCACATTAAACATTGACAGCGCAAATAATTAATACATTCACTCATCAAAACATGGCTAAAGCAAGACATTAAACTCACTTATCATTATGGATTATAAATCAAATTTTCCATCTTGATACAGAAAACTAACGCATTCAACTTTGGTAATACATTTGCTGATATGCGCTAAATTGGCTGGGATCATATAATATGAACCCTTTGATAATAACACCGCTTTCGAAGGATCATCGCCTTCCTTTATATGAAAAAAGGTACCCTCAAGCACGACACCAAACATATTTGATTGAGTATGCACTGGACTTTCTATGCCTGCTGGTAGCTTTACCATTGCCATATAGGACTCTTTAAAACGATCACCACTTAGTGCGGCGAATGACACACCTTGCGGCATTGTTTTCCCGTCTAAGCTTTGTGAAGGTAAATTTACTATTAAGTTACTAGTAGCAATTGCACTTGTAAAGTTTAATACAGTGACAATTAGAACTACCATTGTTAGTTTATCTTTCAACTTATGATTCATTGCTTTCACCTTATTTATACCAGCTCAACAGCCAAAACTTGATTTAACATATCTAAAATATTACCCCAACCACCTTGATGATTACATCGGCCTTCCTCATTAAAAAACTTAATATGCGTAAGCTGAATATTTGTTTGAGTTCTATTAATTTTACTAAACAATAACGTTACTGTACTGTTATCCGGCGTGAATGGAGACTGCCATGTAAAAACAATCTCTTTATAGCGATCAATAATTAAATATTTTCCGGTATGAGGAATTTTTTCATCTCCAACTGACATGATAATTGTAAAATCTCCGCCCTCTTTTGCTTCATTTTGTATTTCTGGTGCAGACATTCCCGGCATAGGCAAAATGAATTTGGATAAAATTTGTGGTTTCAACCAGGCTTCATACACTGTTTCCAGTGGCGCATTAATAATTTTATTTATATTGACCGTTAATTCAGGCATCTTAGCTTTCTCCGTTCTGCAATATTTCATTAAGTTTATCCAGGCGTAGCTCCCAGACAGATTTAAGATCGTTCAGCCAGTCTTCAACCATTGCTATTTTTGATAAATTGGCTTCAATAATATGAGTACGGCCTATCTTTTTTCGATGAATAAGCTGTGCTTTTTCCAGTACTTTAATATGTTTAGAAACCGCATTGAGTGACATATCATATTGATTTGCTAAATCAGTTACACGTACAGGCCCATGCTGACAAAGCCGTGTTAACAATGAGCGACGCGTGGTATCACTCATGGCTTTTAGTATATCAGTGAGCATTTTGTCTTTTTTATATTCAACCATATGGTTTATTATAGTTACCGCACGGCAATTGTCACCATTTGGTTTAATATTTATTTATAATTAACCAGGAAAATAAACAACCTGTTGTCAGATTAGTTTATGAAGACAGGTATTAATATTACAGATGAATAGCCGTTAAACGTTTACTTTAGTAAAGTAATTATAGATTACAGTTTATAATATTCATTCAATCTAATTCCATTACCGGAAAACAAACCATGAACGACCTGTTTAAAGAAAAAGCCAACGACTGGGATATTAATGAAATGGTGCAAAAGCTTTCGACTGCGATTGGGCAATCCATTGTCAACAGCATTAAGCTAAGCCCAACCATGCAGGTAATGGATTTTGGCGCGGGTACCGGTTTAATCACATCTCAAATAGCTCCACATGTTAATAAAGTGGTTGCTGTCGATGTATCTCAGTCTATGCTCGAGCAATTGTTTAAAAAACTTCAGGCAGCTGACAATAAAAATATTGATATTTTATGTCAGGATATCACCCAAAAACCAACCGGTGATGTTTACGACCTTATTGTTAGTGCGATGGCTATGCATCACGTAAAAGATACTGATAATTTGTTGAAACAATTTGCGGTGCATTTAAAACCCGGTGCAAAAATTGCCGTAGCTGATCTGGATGAAGAAGACGGCAGCTTTCACCCGGCTGATGCCCGCGGTGTTTATCATAAAGGATTTAATCGCCAGAACTTTAAACGAAAATTAAAAGAGTCCGGCTTTATTGATATTGAGATGCTAACGGTACATAGCGTATTGAAGAATCAGGAAACTTATCCAGTATTTCTATGTATCGCAACTAAAAAATAACGGCAACCCATATGCCTGCACAAATTAAAATAGTCAGTGTGACGGCAGCAGATCCCATATCTTTAGCCCTACCGGATAACTCATGATGCTCATCACCGATACGATCAACTGTAGCCTCTATCGCCGAATTAATCAGCTCAACCACAATAACTAATAAAAGACTGCATATTAATATTATTGCCTGTGAGAGGTTATCGGTAATATAAAAAGCCACGGGGGTCAATAAAAGCAATGCATAAACTTCCTGTCGGAATGCTTCTTCATTAATATAAGCCGCCTTTAAACCCTTATATGAAAAAATGGCAGCGTTAATTAAACGCTTAATTCCTTTATTTCCCGTTTTCGCCATAATACAACTTTTTTTATTAAGTAACCTTCATACTATATCGGCATCAACCGGGTTCGTCATCAACTTTTATCATCATGCATGACTTCATCGTGAGTATCAGCCACATTTGAAGAATCTCTTCGACAGTTAGAAAACACATCGAGTTTATTATTATAATTTTTAGATGTTATATCCATTAAGCCCAGTACAGAGTGCGTTAAATTATCATGAGAGTATTCATTCATAGCATTAGAGCTAAGGCAGGTTTCGCTAATCTGCTTATTCTTTTTAATATCATCAGATAGCCAGACAATAAATGGAATATTAGTTTGCTCTGTTGGTGCCATAAAATATGGCAAGCCGTGGAGATAAACGCCTTTTTCACCCAATGACTCACCATGATCTGACATATAAATCATCGCTGTACTTACAGTATCTGAACTCGATTTCAATATATTGATAACTTCTGATAAAACATAATCTGTATATAAAATAGTATTATCATAAGAGTTGGTAATTTCTTCATTAGTGCATTCCTGTAACGCCTTAGACCTACATTCTGGCTTAAATACAGCAAACTTTTCTGGCACACGCTTATAATATGCCGGCCCATGACTGCCCTGCTGATGTAATACAATTACTGTATTGGCCGTTACATTTTTAATATAATCCTGCAGATTGTTTAACAGGACCTCATCGAAACAATCATCTCCATCACAAAGCTCATTATTACCTACTAGTGACATAACCTGAGTTTCACTTCTTTTACAAACACCCTTACAGCCAGAATTGTTTTCCCGCCATTGCACATCTATATCTGCGTATTTTAATGCATCAAGCAAATTCTCCTGATGTCTAATTTTGTCGATATTAAATTCGTTATGAGTAATATTTGAGAACATACAGGGCAAGGATTCCGCCGTGGCGGTACCGCATGACGATGTATTAGAGTAATTAATAATATTCTGGTTTTCAAGCAATGGCGTTGTCTGTCTGGCATAACCATTCAGGTTGAAACTTGCTGCTCTGGCGGTCTCACCCACTACAACGACAAGTACAGTCTTCTTATCTGCGTCAATATCATTATTAACAACAACTGAGTCACTAAACACTTCCTGTAATGGCCTATTATGACTTTTTCCTGAAAACTTAAAATATTTATAAACTGATGCGATAGGAAAAACCGGATTAATATAAAGCCTTAAATCCCGATTTTCGCGACCAATAAAAGCTACATCCTTTAAAACAATGTATACGGAGGTAGAGGTAACAAACAATAAAATCAGAAACACGCCTGCACGGGTCTTAATCTCGCCAACCAATGTCTGCTGTTTGATGACTGCAAAATAAACCAGTATAGAAGGTATAACACCATATAATAAAACATGCTTAAGCAGACTCAGACTTATCAGGTCAAACGCTTCATGTGTATCTGTTTCAGCAACATTCTGAATCATTGAAACACTGAAAACCGTACCATAAACATCCATAAAATAACTTATTGCCGCTGAACTTATTAACAGGCTAATCAATACCGTTTTGGTCGTTTTTTTAATGCATAAAAATGATAGAAATATATAAAGTATCAATACAATTAATGCGGCAAAAACCCATTGTACAAATAACTTATAAACAATAGAACCGGATACTACATCCGAGAATTGCGTCCATAAAGTTATATTATCAAAAACAATAATATAGATTGAAACAAGTAACAGTAGTAATGTAGATGTAATGCGGTAACCAGAAAAAATATTTAATTTATTCAATGAAATTCCTACCCATGATTGCAAAAAGTTAAAGCCGCTATCAAATCCATTTCATTTTTTAAAACATACCTGTTAACCAATGTCTCCGGTATAATAAATGCTCATTTATTACTCAAATATAAAACCGTTTCTACGATGTTTGGAGTTTAGACATGCAAGCTTAGGATTATCTTAAGATCTATAAATAAATTAGTTTTTAGCTGAAAGTATTTTTAATAATGAATAACAGAGCATATTCAATGCTAATTTCAGCCTGCCATCAGGATTATAATCAACATAAGGTTTCTATAGTATATTGTTGATATCATTGATATTTATAGAATTACCAATACTTATTTCTTTACATATCAATGAATTACCGGATAATGTCGCGTTTATAATTTTTGGCAATATATAATTCCAGATATGACGCCCTCTCAGACAGACTTTCAGCTATTTAAGACGCCTGTAAAAACTGAAACCCATGCCTACAGTCAGCTTTATGGCTGTGCACAATCGTTTGCAATTGCAAACCTGGCATTACATAAAAAAAATCCTGTCGTTGTTATTGCATCTGATGTAAATCAGGCGCAGCAACTTCAACATGAATTGAATTTTTTTGTTTCTGGAAAATGTAAAATACTTGAACTTCCCGACTGGGAAACCTTACCCTACGATATTTTTTCACCCCATCAGGATATTATTTCACAACGCCTGACGACCCTTTATCAATTATCCGATATGCAGTCAGGTGATATTCTAATTTTACCTGTCTCGACATTACTGCAACGCTTACCACCGAAATCTTATATTAAGTCGCAAGTATTAATACTGAAACAAAATCAGTCGTTAGATCTGGATAAGTTCCGCATTACCCTCGAACAAAATGGCTACAGTTGTGTATCGCAGGTTATGGAGCACGGAGAGTTTGCCATTCGCGGCTCAATTATTGATCTTTATCCTTCAGGACACGACCTGCCATTTAGAATCGATTTGTTTGATACGGATATTGACACCATCCGCTGCTTTGATCCAGAGACACAACGTTCACTGCAAACCATTAACACCATAGAAATTTTACCGGCTCGAGAGTTTCCTTTTAATAAAGAATCGATTAGTGAGTTTAGACGTCGATACCGTGAAAAACTAGCCGGCGACCCAACCACCAGCAAAATTTATCAGGAAATTTCACAGGGAATCATTCCAAATGGTATTGAATACTATCTGCCATTATTTTTTGATGAATTGTGTAGTGTATTTAATTACCTTCCACGTAACACTATCATCTGCTCAGAAATCGAACTGACTCAGACTATCGACAGTTTCAACGATGACGTTAGTCAGCGCTATGAACAACGCCGCCATGATATTGAACGACCCATACTTCCCCCTGAAAGCCTTTACTTAAGCGCAGATGAACTGCAGCAGACGTTACAGGCTTTTGCACAGATACAGACACAGTCGAAAAAAAATATACCGGGACAAAGTGCAGTCGATCTGCCATTTAGCGCACCGGTTCAGTTGCTGGCACAAAAGAAGTCTGACTCTCCCCTGTCTAAGCTCATTACATTTATCAAACAGTCTACCAGCCGGGTTTTGTTAGTCGCAGAATCAACCGGGCGTAGAGAAATGCTGCTGGAAATGCTTCACGATCAAAAACAATATCCGACAGTATTTGAAAGCTGGGACCGGTTTATTGAATCAAACGCACACCTGGGTGTAATCGTTGCGCCTATAGATAGAGGCCTGAATCAGACTGAGCCAGCAATCTGTGTGTTAACAGAATCACAGGTGTTTGGCGAGCGGACACAGCAGCAACGACGAAAAAGAAAACGCACCCGTGATGCCGATGCCATTATTGGTAACTTGACCGATTTAAGTATTGGCTCGCCGGTGGTACATGAAGTACATGGCATTGGCCGCTATCTAGGGTTACAAAAATTAAATATTGGTGATATTGAAACTGAAGTGCTGAGTATTGAATATGCCGGCGGCGATAAACTTTATGTACCGGTGGCTTCACTAGACTTAATCAGTCGTTATACCGGTGCCGATGAAGATCATGCACCTAAACATAAACTGGGTAGTGAAACCTGGTCTAAAGCACGTAAAAAAGCCGCGAAAAAAATACATGATATTGCAGTTGAAATTTTAGACATTCATGCTCGACGTGCAGCTAAAGGTGGCCATGCCTATGCGATTAATATTGACGAATACAACCAGTTTGCGGCGGCCTTTCCATTTGAAGAAACAGAAGACCAGCAAACCGCCATTGATATGGTGATTAAAGATCTAACCGAAGCCAAAGCCATGGACAGAGTTGTTTGTGGTGACGTCGGCTTTGGTAAAACCGAGGTTGCTATGCGTGCGGCTTTTGTTGCCGCGAATGCCAATAAACAGGTTGCGATTTTAGTTCCCACAACATTATTAGCACAGCAGCACTTTCAGAATTTTAAAGATCGCTTTGCCGACTGGCCACTTAAAATTGAGTGTCTGTCTCGATTTAATTCAAAAAAGCAACAGGATCAGGTAATCAGTGAATTAAAGGCCGGTAAAGTTGATATTATTATCGGCACACATAAATTACTGCAGAAAGATATTAGCTTCGACAATCTCGGTTTGCTGATTATCGATGAAGAACATCGCTTTGGTGTAAAGCATAAAGAACAGTTTAAAAACCTGCGGGCCGAAGTCGATATTCTGACCTTAACCGCCACACCAATTCCGCGCACCCTGAATATGTCACTAGCGGGTATGCGCGACTTATCAATTATTGCTTCTCCCCCAACTCAGCGTCATGCAATAAAAACCTTTGTTTCTGAGTGGAATGACCAGCAGGTTCATGAAGCCTGTTTGCGTGAGATTAAACGTGGCGGACAGGTATACGTTTTACACAATGAAGTTAAAACCATTGAAAAAATGTGCCGGACGTTAGAAGAGCTCATTCCGGAAGCCAATGTACAGTTTGCCCATGGACAGATGCGTGAAAGAGATCTTGAACGCATAATGCTCGACTTTGTACATCAGCGATTCAATATTTTAGTCAGCACCACCATTATCGAAAGTGGCATTGATGTACCGAGTGCAAATACCATTATTATAAATCGTGCCGATAAACTCGGGTTGGCACAACTACATCAGATTCGCGGTCGTGTTGGACGCTCTCATCACCGGGCATTTGCCTACTTAATCACACCGCCGAAAAGCCTTATGACAAAAGATGCGATAAAACGTCTTGAAGCGATAGAGTCACTGGAAGACTTAGGTGTTGGCTTTACCCTGGCTACCCATGACCTGGAAATACGCGGTGCAGGAGAGCTGCTTGGTGATGATCAGAGTGGCCAAATTCAGGAAATTGGCTTTAGCCTCTATACTGAATTACTCGATCGGGCGGTTAAGGCACTTAAGTCCGGCAAAACGGTTGACCTCAACACTCCCATTCATCAAGGCACTGAAATTGAACTGGGCGTACCGGCGTTGCTACCCGATGACTATATATATGACATTCATACACGCTTAATTATGTATAAACGTATTTCAAACGCGTCAGACCAGCAGGCGCTGGATGAAATACGGATTGAATTAATTGATCGTTTCGGGTTATTACCTGAAATAGCGAAAAACCTGTTTGAAGTAACCTCCCTCAAACTGCTAACCCATAATATTGGTGTCGAAAAAATAACCGCCGTAGATTCACTGGTGCGTATTATTTTTGATTTAAATGCGAATATTGATCCTGCCAGGCTCATTACACTGATACAATCTGAACCACAAGTTTACAAACTCAATGGCAGCAACACCTTAATTATTTATAAAGAAACCAGCGAATGCGAACAGCGTGTAAAAATATTAAGAGAACTACTCAAATCTCTCATGCTTCAGGAAGCGGCTTAATGAAATTTACAACAATCAGGCAATTTGCTTTTATCATGACATGGTTTTTTGCATTAACACTGCAAGCAGCTGAAACCGGTTACGAAGTTGAGTTAATTATTTTCGAAGACACCACGGCTCGCTATTTAAGCTCTGAAGACTGGAGCTATAATGACAT
>VAPM010170111.1_pt1 | contig 10443 bp, 11 predicted proteins | sample 3395091 | NCBI WGS metagenome assembly VAPM01 (sample SAMN08290445, study PRJNA428436) | hydrothermal vent metagenome | isolation source: Deep-sea hydrothermal vent chimney 3 | place: Pacific Ocean: Juan De Fuca Ridge | reverse complement strand
GGTCTTGAGAAAGCCTGGATATGTCATCGAATTCCTCGATGGCAGTAACAACTTCGGCTGCTGTGAAAGTGAACTTGAACTGAAATCAACAACATGAACAAGGAGATTAACAATGAACGCCATAACGAAGGAAAGGTCTATGCCAGTAATCGAGCAAATTACATTACTTGCCCAGCAACCTGACGCAAGTACCACAGAACAAAGTGCAAAAAAAGAAGTATCAAGACTTCAAAAAGAGCTTGCTATTCTTGAAGAAGAAACAGCACAAGCGCTCAGTGCACTTGAAGCCGAATGTTGTCAAGAAATATTGCGTTTAGAGGGAATTGCCGAAACTCTTGATTCTCCACTTGAACGAGCGGCTTTGAAAAAAGTGAAGCGTAAAACCTCTAGCTTGAAATCTCAGGTGAAAAAACGCACCAATGAGCTTACATCGAAATTAAATGGGAAAAGGGGTAGTGTCACGAGATTAAGCACGGAAATTACACGTGTATCGGAAGCAATGGTTGAATTGTTGCCCAAATATCCACGCATTGAAATTAAAAAAATACCGTGGTTAAAGGACAATAAACCACAGATTGTGCCGATAAACATTATGGGTCCGTCCTGCTCTTTCAATCGTTACAATATTCTATGGCCTGTGTCCATTAACTGGGTGATGAATAATTTCCTGAAAATACTCAAGAATCACTTTAAACCGTACATGGACACATTTCAGGAGCGTTTTGATGAAACCAAATACTCGTTTGTCGGTATGGTGCCTACCAAGACTAAGGAAGTAATGAATCGCACGGAGTGTGATTTTACGCAAGTTGGGGGTTTTCTCCTTATGCTTGCTGATTCTGACACTCTCAAAATCCAGCGACGTAAATTTGTGATACCAGAGAATCTCGACCCTCTTATTGTTGGCTACCACCCAGATACACCAAACGATCTCTGGCTCATCGCGGCGTTTGACATGACTCCAGTCGAAACGCTCATAGTGAACAAAGCCCTCAAACCATTCCATGAGCAAAACGCCGATTGATGTGTTTTGGTGACACAATTATATAGCCCGGCAGCTTTGCTGTCGGGCTTCTTCTTGTTTTATTTTTTCTCCCTAGGTTTAACCTCGGGAGAAAGTTATATGGTGAATAGAGTGTAAACCGCCAATACGCTCCGCGTATTGGCGGTTTACACTGTTTAATCCTTATTTAAAGCGATTTTGGTTGACACTGTCTATACACTGTGATACACTCTTTGTATTGATGTCCGTTATGAACGGGCGATTTTTTTTAAAAATATTATAAGAGAACAACTAAATACACCATTATGTTTGACTTAAAAGTTATAAATTCAGTACTAGACCAGCTTGAAGAAGAGCGTGGTATCCCAAGAGAAAAAATTATTGATGCAATTGAAACAGCTCTTGCTACTGCATACAAGAAAGAATATGGAAAACGCGGACAAATAATCCGTTCCAAGTTTGATTTGGCGACTGGAGATGTTGAATTCTTTCAAGTAAAAATAGTTGTTGATGAAACACTTGTACGTGGTGAAGAAGAAGAACCTAAAGATGAAGACGATATGCGTTCACGATTTAACTCTGAGCATCATATTATGATAGAAGACGCAAATCGTATTAAGAAAGATGCAGAGCTTGATAGTGAAATCACATTTCCACTAGAAACAAAAGACGACTTTGGGCGAATCTCTGCCCAAACAGCTAAGCAAGTTATTGTTCAAAAGATACGAGAAGCAGAAAAAGTATCTATCATGAAAGAATACGGAGAGCGTGAAGGCGATATTATTACAGGAACAGTACAGCGAATTGAGCGCGGTAATATGTTTATCGACCTTGGGCGTGCTACAGGTATTATCCCCTATGACGAACAAATCCCAGGAGAGAGGTACCGACAAGGAGAGCGTCTGCGAGCATATCTATACTCAGTAGAAGAAACTCACAGAGGAACATTCTTACGACTGTCTCGTTCCCATCCAGATTTCCTGAAGAAACTTTTTGAAATGGAAGTGCCAGAGATTGTATCTGGTTCTGTTGAAATTAAAGAGATAGCACGAGAGGCTGGGTCTAGATCAAAACTAGCTGTTGTTTCCCACGATGAACATATTGATCCTGTTGGGTCACTTGTTGGACAACGTGGTATCCGAGTATCGGTTGTTATGGGTGAACTTGGTGGTGAAAAAATCGATATAATAGAATGGTCAGATGACCCAAAAGAGTTTATCGAAGGAGCACTTTCGCCAGCAAAGGTTCTTGACGTTGAGATTAATGAAGAAGAGAAACGTGCAACTGTTGAAGTCGCAGAAGATCAGCAGTCATTAGCTATTGGTAAAGGTGGTCAGAACGTACGACTTGCTGCAAAACTTACAGGATGGAGGATTGATATCCGTTCAGCTGCAGGCTCGACTCCTATGGACGGTGATACAGAGATTAAAAACGACACAGAAACAAAGGATACGCCAGAAGAAATTGAAATTTCTGAAACAGATGTTTCAACTGACGATTCTCCGCAAAGAATCGCGTCCGGAGAAGTTAAACAAGAAACAACGTCTGGAGACTCAGAACAAGAAACAACCGAAGAAGTCACTAAAGATAATGCTGTAGAAGAAAAAGAAGTGTCAGAAAAAAAGAAGGAAACTGACGACAAAGACACTAAAGAAGAAAAGAAAGATAAATAATTCTCCAGTAATACACGAAAACAAAAAACACCAAGTAAGCTTGGTGTTTTTTGTTTTCTTCTCTTGAGAAGTAGCTATAACTACTTGTTTTTATAGCGTTCTATACATTTCTTAATGACCTCAATTGCTTGACTAGCATCACCATAACCTAAGACTTTTGTAGTCCCGCGCTTTTTAAGATCCTTATACGTATTAAAGTGGTACTCCATCTTGCCCTTCCATCTTTCACCTAAATCGTCCAATGTCTGAATTCTGTCACCTGTATCGTAATCGGTCGCTGGCACACATATTATCTTGTGGTCTTTTTCCCCGCCATCTTCAAAGTTTAAGACGCCTAGTATCTTTGCCTCAACAACAACACCTGTTGGGATTGGTTCTGTGGCTACAATAAGCGTATCGAGCTCATCATTATCCTCGTCCAGAGTAGCTGGAATAAAACCGTAATTTGAAGGTTTTGCAAATATTGCAGGCTCTACCCTATCAAGCTCAAAGGTGCCTTTATCCCTATTGTATTCAATCTTTAATATAGATTTCTCAGAAATCTCAACAACAGTATTTATTATTAGATTATCTAAGTCACCTGGTGTATATAGTTTATTGTAATCAGTCATATGTCGAAAGTATATAGTGAGTTTAACCTAAATACAAATAATTGTACTGCTTTCCATATTTCAGTAGTATTTCATTAAATCACAAACAGTGGCAATGATGTTAATGTGGGAGGCTTTGCACTGCTGTTTGTACCCAATCGCTTCACCTAAAGGTACTGCAATTTGTATTCAGTCACTTCATTCTTGAACAAATTGGTTGTGCTCTTGGACAAACAGGTTGGCTTTGCACTGCTGTTTGTAAACCAATCGGCTATCGCCTCTTGGGCAAACAGGTAGTATACTTAATTATATTAAGGATTAATAAACTAAAAGTATGAAATATTTGACACCACAATTAAACATAATGAGTATCGCAATTGCGACAGTTATTTTTTTCATAACTATATCTACTGCATTTGCTCAGACAAAACCACCAGCTCGCCCAAGTGTTACTGACATAGACAGTACGAAGAGTGAAGAAGTAAACAAAGTTAAAAGCACAACACGTACACGCTCTTTTCTAGACAGTGATGGTGATAAAAAGGAGTACGAAGAAAAATTAAGGTACGAAACAAAGACAAGAGAAGCCCAAACAACAGATGTAAAGCCTGAGTATAGAACCAGCTCACTACTAGATAATGTAAAGGGTGTCTTTCTAGAAAAACGAGATATTGACGCACGAGTAGATGACAATGACGGCGATAGAAATGAAAGAAAGATCCAGATCTTGAATGGTCTACGTGATAACGGTGACGAAAACAAAGACGACATAAATCGAGAAGAAAGGAAAGAAGAGCGTGTAGACAGAGACAAAGACCGAGAAGAAAAACTAAGAGATCAAAAAAGAGACCGTATCTCAAGGTTCTTAAATAATATAAAGAGAAAGATGGATTCAGCAGTATCACGACTTGGAAAATTGTCAGATAGAATCGAGTCAAGGATTGTTAAACTCGAAGAACGTGGAGTTGATATGACTGACGCAAAACGACTTATGGATACAGCAAAGAGTGATATGAAAGTAGCAGGAGAAAGTATAAACACTATAATAGAACGAGCAAAAAATGCATTCGAAGATAATGTATCTAAAGGCGCATTTGGAGGAATTATTTCAGAACTATCTAAAACAAAAGAGACATTAAAAAACGCCCATAGGTCACTGGTCAAAGTAATCAAGATTATGAAAGCAAGTCTATCTAATGACAATCCAAACGACGACCAAGATAACGCAACGACGACAGATGACGGTATGGATGCAGACAACGCTACAACGACAGACGAAACAAACTAATAATATAATTACGCAATCAATATGAACGAAGAAACTAAAGACATGGGAGAAAATAACGAGGAAATGCAGAACCGACAAAACAATGATTCCTCGCAAGAAACCGCGTCCGAAGACGATTCATCTCAAGGAATCGTGTACACGACCGTTAAACAAGAAGCCACAAAAGTGGAAGACTCAGAAGAAGTTCCTAATACACTGCAAGGCGACTCACCTGAACAAGGTTCAACAGGGCCAATAGTTGGTATAGCAATTATTGTTATTCTGCTTATTGTTGGGGGAATATATTTCTGGAACACGGTAACTAACAAAGACAACTCTGACCAGCTATCAGCTATACAGTCTGAAGTAGAAACAAACGCTATTGTAAACCAGCTAGAATCACAAGGCACTTCAGACGAGGTAACAGCTATTGAAGAAGACCTCGGACTTACCGACTTTGAAAACCTAGACTCAGAACTTAACAATTTACTAAACGAGTTTTAAACTTATCTAAATAACTATAACAGAAAATGCCCCAGGTGCTTGGGGCATTTTTTATTAGCTTATACCCTATCTTGGAGTAATAGTGTATAATCATGCGCATGGCAAAACGAGCAACAGGAATAGAAAAAAATAAGACTTCACGTTCTAAAAAGACAGCTAAACGACTCACTGTAAAATACGAAATGCTAGCTAAACGAGCAAGCAAAAAACGTAAGTAAATCTAGGTCTTGAGTAATAATTTACCATTATTAAGAAATTCGTCGTTGATTTATATCTGCGGTGATTTTTCTTTTTACATGTTACAGATGTTTTGACTTTACTATAAACAAGCGGTAAACTGTGCAAATTAACCATATATACAAACACTCAAATAAAATGGCAACTGAAACAGCAGAACTATACGAAAATATAAAAATAACTCAATTAGACAACTCAGAAGTTGAAATCGAGGGTGAAATCCCTGTGTCTGCTATCCCTGCATACAGAACTAAGGCTCTTAAAAAGCTTGGCGAAAATGTGAAAATGGACGGCTTCCGCAAAGGACATATACCTGAAAAAATCCTTATTGAAAAAGTAGGAGAAGATGGACTTATAGGTGAAATTGCTGAGCTAGCTCTTGCAGATATGTACCCTACTCTAGTGCGAAATAAAAACCTAGATGTTATTGGGGCTCCACAAGTAACACTAACTAAGCTTGCGCCAGGAAATCCAATTGGTTTTAAAATTAAAAGCGCTGTGCTTCCAGAAATAAATCTCCCTGACTATACAAACATTGCGAAAGAAATAATGAAAGAAAAAGATAAAGATGTTGAAGTTACTGACGCAGACGTAGATAGAGTCCTCACAGAAGTAAAGCGTGGCAAAGCTCGTCTCGAAAAAACTAAAAAACAAGAAAACCAAAAAGAAGGTGAGAACGTTAAAACTAACCCCGAAGACAGTGCAAACACTGACGTGGCAGGCGACTCTAATGAGTCCACTTCTAACGGGAAAAGTGAGGAGGACTTACCAGAACTTGATGATAAGTTTATTGCGACACTTGGCGACTTTAAAACAGTTGCAGACTTTGAAGCTCGGGTTCGAGAAGATCTGGGAAAAGAAAAAGGTCAAAAAGCACGAGAGAAGAAACGAATTAAACTTTCAGAAAAATTAATTGAAAAAACTGACATTGCATTACCAGAGATTCTAGTCTCTAGTGAACTTAACAAAATGGTAGCTCAAATGAAAGATGATGTGAAGCGTATGAATATGAAATTTGAAGATTACCTTACACAATCTAAAAAAACTGAAGAAGATTTACGTGGTGAATGGAAAGAGCAGGCTGGGAAGAGAGCGTCATTACAAATACTTCTTAATGAAATAGCTAAAAAAGAAAAAATCACTGCAGAAGAAGATAAAGTACGACACGAAACAGAACATATACTTGGACATTTTAAAGATGCCAACCCAGACAACGTACGCATCTACGTAGAAACACAGCTTATAAACGAAGCCGTTTTTAAATTCCTCGAGGGAGGAGATGAAAAAGAAAGGAACTAAGACGGAATAAAAATAAGAAGTTAAAAATCCAAGATTAGGCCTTGGATTCTTGCTAAAGAAATAGGCGGTGCTTATCTAGCACCGCCTCTATTCTTTTACCTCAACAACTTCCCACCAACACAAAACTGGTGCGGAAAACACAAAAAGTGGTGGAGACGGTACACAAATCTTGTACGTAGCTGGAATCTTCTTACCGTCTATTATCACATAGCTATCTTCCTGACTAAAAATATTATGCCAGTACAAATACCAGTACAATGAAACTGGGAAGAAACCATTTCGATGTGTAGGAATTGAATATGTAGACATATCAACCTCCATAAATTAAAAACTCTAATTTAATCATACATAAAAATTTTCCGAAACACTAATTATTGCCTCTTTACTAAAATCTGTTACTATATTTGCTATGAAACATTCAAATATAACAAATCAGCTTGTACCGATGGTGGTTGAGAAATCACAAGGTGGAGAGCGTGCATACGATATTTACTCACGACTTCTTAAGGAAAGAATTATTTTTCTTGGTGGCGTTATTGAAGGACATATGGCAAACCTCATTATTGCGCAACTTCTATTTCTTGAGGCAGAGGACCCTAAAAAAGATGTATCTATTTATGTAAACTCCCCCGGAGGGTCAGTAACTGCTTCTTTAGCAATGCTTGATACCATGAATCATATAAAGCCAGACGTTTCGACCATAGGAGTTGGTCTAGCAGCTTCTGGAGGTGCTCTCATCCTTGCAGCAGGCAAGAAAGGAAAAAGATTTGCACTCCCAAACACTGAGGTAATGATTCATCAACCTGCTGGTGGTGTAGAAGGACAAGCTTCTGATATAGAAATAACAGCAAAAAATATTCTTGCGACAAAAGATAGACTAAATAAAATTCTTGCAAAAGCCACTGGCCAACCGCTTGCTAAGATAGAAAAAGACGCGGACAGAGATTTTTTTATGACCGCTGAAGAAGCTAAAAGATATGGCGTCATCGACGAAGTTCTCAAATAATTCCACAGAATTACTTGAGTACTTAAAACAAGACCTGCGTCTTGTTTGTCGTCGATGATGAGACGGAGGCATGTTTCAGCGACCTCATAGGAGCTGAAACAGTCGAGCCCGGCGTAGATTCTGTTGTGAGTGAAACGAATTACAGAATCAAGTGCAAAGCTTAGGAGGTTCTTAGTGAAGACGAGTGCGAAGCACTACATCTGAACTTAGAAACCTGACGCTCATAGACGAAATATTAAAATAGCTTATAGGTTTCAGCTTTTAGAGAAACACACGTTGTATATAACAACGTGTGTTTTTTGTATTTTTTCCTAAAAACTGAAACTTAAAAGCTCAAAGCTGTTTGTTCGACAAGAACTAAAACCTGTGATATATTTGGATTGTACATTATTTTAAATTAATTTCTGAAGTCAAGCCTTTCTCTTATTTTCTGACCACCCGACTGACCCTAATGAACGAATATATCATACATAACTACCCTATTACGGTAATATCTACACCAAAATCCTGATAGGACACGTCTGTATCTATAAAATAATTGAAAAGCGGGGTTTCTCGCTTATATATGTCATTAAAAGTAATACTTGTTCTGCTTGTAGTCGCAGGACTCATTGGAATTGTTGTTGGTTACTTTCTTCGTTGGCTACACTCAATTGGGAAACGAGGGTCAATGGAACTTGAAATCAAGCAAATGATGCTTGAAGCTCGTGAAGATGCTAAACACATTACACAAGAAGCAGACACAAAAGCTGAAGAGATGAATAATGCTCTTAAAAAAGAGCTAAAAGAAAAGGAAGTACAGTTAAAGAAGTCTGAAGACCGCTTAGTAAAAAAGGAGGATATTCTAGATAAACGACGAAGCGATATCGACTCAGATGTTGAAAGTATTAAGAAGAAGATAGAAGAAGTCCGTGTATTTAAAGAGAAAGCAGATGCTTTGATAGTAGAACGTCAAGATGAACTTAGTAAAATATCTAGCCTAAGTGCAGAAGAAGCCAAAAAAGAACTTCTAGAACTTCTAGAAAAACAATTCGAAGAGGATATGCTTGTTCGTATGCAGAAACTTGAGATTAGTGGGAAGGAACGCCTTGAAAAGAAAGCTCAGGACATCCTCACAACTTCTATTCACCGACTTGGAAACTCAGTAATAGACGACATTATGTCGACATCGGTACAGATTCCATCTGACGAAGTTAAGGGAAAGATTATTGGAAAAGAGGGACGAAATATTAAAGCGTTTGAACGCGCAACAGGCGTAGATGTTCTCATTGATGACACCCCAAACACTATTACACTCTCATCGTTTGATCCAATTCGACGTCATGTAGCACGAGTGGCACTTGAAAACCTCATTATAGATGGGAGAATTCAACCTGCAAAAATAGAAGAAATGGTGCAGAAAGCCAAGGACGAAATAAACAAAACAATAAAAGAGAAGGGTGAGCAGGCCGCATACGAAGCAGGAGTGCATAACTTAGATCCACGTGTTATTGCTATTTTAGGACGACTGCACTTTAGAACAAGTTATGGTCAGAATGTGCTTTATCACTCTATAGAGATGGCACATGTTGCTGGAATGCTTGCTGAAGAACTTGGCGCTGATCCATATATTGCACGAGCTGGAGCCCTACTTCATGATATCGGAAAAGCTGTTGATCATGAAGTGCAAGGAACTCACGTAGAGATTGGACGACGTATCTTGCAAAAGTTTGGCGTAGACGAAAAAATCATTAAAGCTCTTCAAGCCCATCATGAAGAATACCCATACGAAACTACTGAATCTATCATTGTCCAGGTTGCCGACGCAATCTCAGGAGGACGCCCAGGAGCGCGCCGTGATAGTGTCGAAAACTACATAAAACGGCTTGAGGACCTTGAAGCTATTGCTAAAAACTTCCCAGGTGTTGAAAAAAGCTATGCTATTCAAGCTGGACGTGAAATACGTGTATTTGTAACACCAGAAAAGATAACCGACCTTGAAGCTAAAAAGATGGCACGCGACATAGCCCTCCAAATTGAAAGTGAACTTAAATATCCTGGAGAGATAAAGGTGAATGTTATTAGAGAATCCCGTTCTATTGAATTTGCACGATAAATACAACTATCCATTGATATAAAACCATAAAATATAGCGCAATACTTATCCAATGACGGTATATTGCGCTTAAAATGGTGCTCTGTATAATGATTGAGTAATTACGCAGTGCAAAATTTAGTATGTACGTACTAATATAAATGTTTGTACTGGTTACATATGACACAAGGTCGACATTAACCGACTTTTAGTAAACCAAACTTATGAATAAAGCAGCAATCGTTGATAAAGTACATGAGACACTTGGTGGAACCAAGGCTGACGCAGAGCGCGCAGTTGATACAATGATTGGAAGTATTTTCGATGGCCTTAAAGGAGGTCAGGAAGTTTCAATCGCAGGTCTTGGTATTTTTGAAGCTAAGATGCGAAGCGCACGAACAGGACGAAACCCTCGTACTGGTGAATCTATCCAGATTCCAGCAATGCGTGTACCAAAATTCCGCGCAGCAAAGGCGCTTAAAGACGCAGTTAAGCAAGGTTAAGTTTTAATTTTTAAACTTACCACTATCTATAAAAGCCTCACGAGAGTGGGGCTTTTATAGTGGGATGGGTTTGTTTGTTAAAAGAAGTAATCGAATCCTGACGGTCTCTAAATTCACTACGTTCATAAAGAGCCGCGGGACACGCCTCGCAGTTACTTGCGCAGGAAAAAAGCGCATCGCAACATTGCTCCGGCGGTTTCGATTACCACGAAAAGCAAGCAGTTGCTTTTCTTCTACCCGCACCGATAGCAAAAAACCAGACCTCTTGTCTGGTTTTTTGCTATCGG